>SKDZ01000050.1_pt1 | contig 104347 bp, 94 predicted proteins | sample 4826551 | NCBI WGS metagenome assembly SKDZ01 (sample SAMN11008822, study PRJNA524170) | human gut metagenome | biome: Human fecal sample; material: Feces; isolation source: fecal sample from pouch patient p12, p15 | host: Homo sapiens | place: Israel: Tel-Aviv | collected 2016-02-02 | reverse complement strand
CCAAGGAAGGTTTGGTTCACCCGCTTGATGTTATTGATGTCTTACAAGAAAATACAACAGATGATATGACTGTCACTGTTGACGTTGGTAGTCACTACATTTGGATGGCACGTTATTTCAAATCATATGAAGCTCGTCATCTGCTCTTTTCAAACGGCATGCAGACCCTTGGAGTTGCACTTCCTTGGGCAATTTCAGCAGCTCTTGTTCGCCCAAATACAACTGTTATCTCTGTATCTGGTGATGGTGGTTTCCTCTTCTCAGCGCAAGAATTAGAAACTGCAGTTCGTCTTAATTTACCAATCGTTCACATTATCTGGAATGATGGTAAATACAATATGGTTGAATTCCAAGAAGAGATGAAATACGGTCGTTCTTCAGGCGTTGATTTTGGTCCTGTTGATTTTGTGAAATACGCTGAAAGTTTTGGTGCTAAAGGTTACCGTGTTGATAGCAAAGAAGGTTTTGAAGCGACCTTCAAAAAAGCTCTTGTTGAAGCAGCCAATGGTCCAGTTCTTATCGATATTCCAATCGATTACAAAGATAATATCAAACTTGGTGAAACAATCTTACCAGACGAATTTTATTAAGCTTGCAATTTAACGAATTTGGCAATAAAATATTAATGACAGTTAATTTTTAATGACGAAAGTGAAGGAGAATATGTCAGAAGCAATTAAACTTTTTCAATATAATACCTTAAGTGCCCTAATGGCTGGTCTTTATGGTGGTACCTTAACCATTGGTGAGTTACTAGAGCACGGTGATTTGGGAATCGGAACACTCGATTCTATTGATGGAGAGTTGATTATTCTAGACGGTAAAGCCTATCAAGCTATCGGTTCAAACGGGAAACCTGAAATTGTTGAGGTTTCTGATGATGTCAAAGTTCCTTACGCTGCAGTTGTTCCTCATCAAGCTGAAGTGATTTTCAAACAACGTTTTGAAATGACAGATGCAGAGTTGAAAAAACGTATCGAGTCGTATTATGATGGTGTGAACTTGTTCCGTTCGATTAAAATTAAGGGGACTTTTTCTAACATGCATGTTCGCATGATTCCCAAATCTGCGCCAAATACAAAATTTGCAGAAGTTGCAACACGCCAACCCGAATATTCACGTGAAAATGTCACAGGGACTATTGTGGGTATCTGGACACCTAAGATGTTCCACGGAGTAAGTGTTGCTGGTTATCATTTACACTTTATTTCAGATGATTTAACCTTTGGTGGTCATGTGATGGATTTTGTGATTTCAGAAGGTGTGGTTGAAGTAGGACCTGTTGACCAACTTGATCAACGTTTCCCAGTTCAAGACCGCAAATACCTTTTTGCAAAATTTAACATGGACGAATTGAAAGAAGACATCAAAAAAAGCGAATAAATCGTCTAGTTATCGCATATGAAAAAGGCACATTTCTAAAAACGAGTTTATCTTTTTTTAGCAATGTGTTTTTTTACGGATAAAAATGAGGTATAGAGTTGATTTTTACTTATATTTATCCTAAAATAAAAGACGTTGTGCATGTGAATCTTGTATCAAGAATTGATAGAATTATAAGAATTGCATGACGATTTCAAACAAATAACAGGAGAATGTATGGATATTTTTCGAAAGACCCCGATGGCGCAAAAGACAAGCCATTTGCAACGACGCCTGGGGCTTGCTGAACTTATCTTTTTAGGGGTAGGTTCGATTGTTGGGACTGGGATTTTCACGATAACAGGAGTAGGCGCTTCTCAATATGCAGGACCTGCGATTACTATTTCAATTATTATTGCTGCTATCTGTGTAACCATGTCAGCTTTATTCTTTGCAGAATTTTCTTCAAGATTGCCTCATTCAGGTGGTGTGTATCGCTATTTGTATACTGTTTTTGGAGAGTACCCAGCTTGGATTGCAGGTTGGTTTATGATGATTGAATTTGCAGGAGCGATTTCAACGGCAGCCTCTGGTTGGGGAGAGTATTTAAAAGCTTTCTTGAAAACTTTTGGCATTAGTTTGCCGACAGCTTTGAGTGGTCCTTTTAATCCTGCAAAGGGAACTTATATTGATATTGTTCCTGTTATCTTATTACTTTGTGTGACAGCCCTTGTTGTACTAGGGGTTCAAACGGTATTGAGATTTAATTCTATTTTGGTTATCTTTAAATTAGCGGTTTTGCTTATATTTATTGCTCTTGGTTTGACAGCAATTAATACGCAAAACTGGAGTGATTTCACACCGTTCGGATTTGGTCAAATTTATGGTGGAAAAATTGGTATCATGGCTGGTGCGTCATTGATGTTCTTTGCTTTTCTTGGATTTGAATCAATTTCTATGGCGGCTGATGAGACCAAAGAACCTCAAAAGAAAATTCCGCAAGGTATCTTCTTTTCAATTGGATTGACAACTTTATTGTATGTTTTGGTTACTTTGGTTTTAACTGGAACTGTTCACTATACTAAATTAAATACAGCTGACGTGGTACCATTTGTTTTACGTAGCATTGGTTTTTCATTAGTAGGTAATATTGTTTCTGTTGTGGTTATTTTTACATTGGTAACGGTATGTATTTCTATGATGTTTGCCTTGTCACGTGTGATTTACAATGTCAGTTGTGATGGGCTTTTGCCTGAGCAATTCCAAGAATTAACACCGAAGAGCAAGGTTCCTAAGAAAGCAACTATATTTGTTGGGATTGTCACAATGTTCTTCTCGGGAGTTTTTCCTTTGGAAATTCTAGCTTTGTTAGTTAATATTGTGACACTTGCATACCTTATCTTGCTTGCTTTTGGGGTTATCAAACTTCGTAAAGATTTTGGTGAGCCAAAAGAAGGGGAATTCAGAGCACCTTGGGTGCCATTTTTGCCAATATTATCAATTGTGGTTTGCTTGGCTTTGATGACACAATGTAAGCTTGAGACATGGTATTGCTTTATCGTTGCCTTTGTGATTGGAACAATCATTTACTTTGCTTATGGTTACCGTCACTCAAAATTAATCGATAAAACTGAAGAATAAACAAAAAGCATTGGCTTTTAGCCAATGCTTTTTTGCAATCTTAATAGCAAGTTATTTCTTATTTTCAATGCGCATGCTATTGATTTTTTCTTCGGTTGGTGTAACGCGAAGTGTTTTTTGACCAGTGTATGTGACAAAACCAGGTTTGGCACCAGTAGGTTTGTTGAGTTTTTTAGCTTCAATCATATCGACTTGGATAAGATTTGATAGGCGAGCTTTTGAGTAATAAGCTGCTAATTCAGCGGCATCAGTCTTGACTTCATCGCTTGGGTTAAGATTGTCCTTGATGAGTACGTGACTACCTGGAATATCCTTAGCATGGAACCAGAGTTCACCTTTTTTCGCCATTTTGAAGGTTAATTCATCATTTTGCAGGTTGTTGCGTCCAACCATGATGATTGTCTTACCATCTGAAGCAAGGTATTGCTCTGGTTTTTTACGTTTGTGATGTTTATCGCGCGTGCGGCGTTTGACAAAACCAGTTTCCACCAACTCTTCACGAATGTCTTCGATATCAGAGATAGAAGCGTGACTAAGAGAAGTTTCAACACTTTCAAGATAAGTGATTGTGTGTTTTGTTTCTTCGATAAGCCCTGTTAAGTGTTTGACAGCTTCTTTTAGTTTTTGGTATTTTTTGAAATAACGCTGAGCATTTTGGTTAGGGGTCAAACTTTTATCAAGAGCAATAGTGATTTTTTCATTAGTGTAGTAGTTATCAAGTTCCACTTGGTCTTGATTGTTTGGCACCATTGAGAGATAAGTGGTTAAGAGTTCGCCTTTTTGGCGGAATTCTTCGGCGTTTTCAGTAGCTGCCAATTCTTTTTCTTGTTTTGCTAGCTTTTTGATATTTTTATCGAGTTCAGTTTGAACACGGTGAATCAAGTCGCTTGATTGTTGGTTGACGCGATCGCGTTCAGCTTTATCTTGATAGAAAACATCTAGCAACTCTGAAAGGCTGTCAAAAGTTTGACCGCTATTATTAAATGGCACCGCTGCAAATGATTTGTCAGTCATATTTGGCTGGACAGGTCGAGCAAAGAAAGCACGGAACTGTTTGAGCTTGTCATCACTAAGCTGAGCTGCCAAATTTTCAGCGGTATCACGTCCCAAACCTTGGAAAAGTTTTTGAAGATGACGTGGTGCCAAATCCTCGGTTTGTAAGATTTCAAATAATTTTTCATCTGAAACGGTAAAAGGATTTTTAGCATCAGTTTTTGGCGGTGCAATGTAAGTTGAACCAGGCAAGATTGTTCGGTAGCTGTTTTGTGAGAAACCGATATGCTTGATAGATTCGATAATCTTACTTTCAGCCTTATCAATCAAGATGATGTTACTGTGTTTGCCCATGATTTCAACAACCAAGGTGACCTTGATGTTGTCACCGATTTCATTTTTATTTGAAAAGGCGATTTCTAAAACACGGTCATTTTCAATTTGTGTGATGTTTTCAATAACCGCACCTTGAAGGTATTTACGCATAATCATGGTAAAGGTATTAGGTGTTTGAGGGTTTTGAAAGTCTGTTTTAGTAATTTGCAGACGCCCAAAAACAGGGTGGGCAGAAAGTAACAGTTTATAGTTTTTACGGTTATTACGAATGGTTAAAACAAGCTCGTGCTCAAAGGGCTGATTAACTTTTTGAATGCGTCCGTAGAGAAGCTCGTCTTGTAATTCTTTGGTTAAATGGTGTAGGAAAAAACCATCAAATGACATGATTAAAGTTGCCGTAACGCTAGCTAACCGAGAGCGATAAGAAGCTTACGACGTCTCCTTTCTAATCTCATGTTTTCAATTCTTCTATTATACCATAACCCTTGCAAAATCTGGACTCTGCGATATGGGAAAGTTTGTCCCTTACGATTTTTTTTAATTTTTGAATGATTGTTAGAAGGTCTAGGTAATGCTTATTTTCCATTTTGACGATGGCGTAGGTTTTGATGAAAATGTCTTTTAGCTTTTTAGAGCTTGAAATGATATTGGAATTTTCAAGCAGATATTCTGCGATATCTTGACTAACAATGGTAATGCCAGTACCTTTAAGGACCTCGTGCTCAATCAGTGAGAGGTTATCGATAGAAATATGATGTTGGGTTGGCAGCTGGTTAATCTTGATAAATTCTTTTAAGAAATTGTGATAACTGCTGGTCGTGTGATAGAGTAAGAAAAGCGATTCTTCACCCTTGTCAAATTTTTCGATGAGCTCTCTTTGCCCGATGAAGGAAAATATTCTGGCAAAATTTCCAGATTTAAAAGGAATTGCGGTTAATGCTACGGGAATAAATACCATTGATTGTGAGTATGCAGAGAAGTTAGGCATTGCTATTCGAAATTTAGGAGCGCACATTCGACAGAAGATGTTGCCAACCACACGATTGCTCTATTACTAGCACTAAATCAAAAACTCTTTATTCATCGTAAATACATTGAAGATGGTTTTTGGAGTTATCAAAAAGCCGGTGAAGTAAAGCGTTTATCCTCGCAAACTTTGGCAATTTTTAGTCTTGGTCGAATTGGTCAAGCAGTAGCAAAACGTGCGAAAAGTTTTGGCATGTCAGTGATTGACTACGATCCTTTTTTGCCAGAAGAGATGGCATAAGAAATCGGGGTCAAATTGGTCTCGGTTGAGACTATCCAAGCAGAAGCTGATGTGATTAGCTTGCATTTATTTGCTAATTCGGCAAATGAGCATTTCTTTAATCGTGATTTCTTTAAGAAATTGAAAAAGCCAGTGTTGTTTATCAATGTGGCGCGTGGGAGTCTGATTGATGAAGCAGCCTTGGTAGAAGCACTTGATGAAGGTGAAGTGATTGGTGCTGGTTTGGACGTTTTAGAGAGTGAAAATCCAGACCTGATTAACAATCCTTTGTTTGGACGTGAGAATGTTATTCTAACGCCGCATTCAGCCTTTTATAGTCAAGAAAGTCTGAACACCTTGCAAGTTCAAACGGTTAAAAATGCAGTTGCCATTTTAAAGGAGTATCATCATGAAATTTGAAACGATTGAAGCCTACAGTTTGCCAGAGCGCATCGAAGCAATTACTAAATATTTGGTGTCCATTCTTTCGGTAAATGGCATAGAAGGTGAAGTTAAGCTGGCAGATGCCATCTATAACTTATTGCAGCACCGTATTTTAAAGCTCACTCAGAAGACCTCTGGCAGTAAGTTTTAGAAAATGACTCCTTGAAACGAAAAAATAATTTTGCACTGCTCAAAAAATCAGGAACAACTAAGACTGTCATTTTACACTCGCATATGGACACCGTAGGCATAGAGGATTATGGTCCGCTAAAGACAATCGCAAATGATCCAGATACTCTGATAGATTTTTTTAAAGATTATGACAATGACCCTGTCGTTCAAGAGCATGCTAAATCAGATGATTGGCTCTTTGGACGAGGTATTCTTGACATGAAATCGGGCGATGCGGTCAATATTGCAACACTTTTCTATTACATGGAACACATGGATGAACTTTCCTGTAATTTACTTGTGGTGACCAATTGTGTTGAGGAAAATGACCATACGGGTGCTATTCAAGTCTCAAGTGAACTTTTACGTTTGCGTAAAGCTGGCTATGATTTTAAAGTGGCTATCAATACAGGTTTTATTTCGCCATCATATGACGGTGATGATAAGAAATATATCTACACAGGCGCAGCTAGAAAAATGTTGACATGTTTTTACATCAAAGGGAGAGAAACGCATGTTGGCAATTGCCTAATGGGCATTGATGACACAATGATTTCTAGTGAGATTAATCTTAAAATCAATACCAACCTTGATTTAGTTGAAAAAATTGACAATGAAGATGTATTGCCAAGTTCTGTGCTTTTACAACGAGGTTGCAAGGATTTTTATAATATCCACACAAACAAGCGTGCCAATCTTTATTTCAATACTTTCTTATATGAAAAAAGTGCAGATACCATTTTGGACACCTTAATGGAAGCTAGTCGTGAGGCTGTCCATGAGGCTTCAAGACATTATAAAGAATGATTTAAGATTTATTCGGAAAGAAGTCATATTCATAGACAGATTTCACATGATATTACTGTGATGACTTTTTCGCAGTATCTAGATGTTTTGGAGAAAAAAGTTTTGATAGCCAAGCCTTGATTAGGAAGTGCTTTGAAACTATCGAATATTATGACAAACGAGAAGTTGGCTTTGATTTAATTGACTACCTTGAGGCAAAAACACAGTCTGATGAAGTAAAAGTGATTATCTTTTTAGCGCCGCCATTTTGTCCTCGCAATTATACTGACCGTGACAGCGATGTTGACCAAGCGCTTGAAAAAATGATGACAGAATTTCCTGAAGAACATTTTGTGAAACGTCGTTTTTCCCCATTTTTAAGTGATTCTAGTTATCTTGCGATGCGAGAAAGTCCAGAAGACATTGAAAAACTAAAAGCAAATTTTCCTCTGATGGATGCGATTTATCCTTTGCCAGTTGAGACGATTAGAAGTCTTGATATTCCAGCTCTTGACTTGAGCGTTTATGGTATTGGAGATCATACTTGGAAAGAGAGACTCTATAAACCTTATTTTTATCACACTCTTCCAAAGGTTATTAGAAGTTTTATCCAGCATTTAAGCTAAAGTTTGAGCTTGGCAAATAAGTGTTTTGAATAAAAATAAGAAAATTTCGAAAAGAACTTGAAATTTTCAGAATTTAGGTTATAATTATTAAAAAACACAGGAGGAAGCTAAGATATGAACATGACACAAACTCTTACAAGTTGGCAAAGTTGGCGTATGTAAAAGTTGTGTTTATGTTGTTGCATAGATACGACTTTTGGAGTACTTCTAAAAAGTATTTATGCGCTAATCTTAGTTACAAGATAAAAAAGCGTGTAGTAAGCAATTACTAGACGCTTTTCTTTTTAGTTGACTCTTTAGGATGAAAATATGCTATTAAGAAAATAGATTGTTCAACGGAGATAACAAATGAAAAATAAAGCACTTATTGGAACACTTATTGCCCTTGTCATGTTAGTAGCTGGTTCAATGATTTATGACCAGACTAAAAATGAGTCAGCGAAAAATGGAGACATCAAAATCGGTATTTTACAATATGTTACCCACGATGCTCTTGATGAAATTGAAAGAGGGATTGAAGATGGCTTAGCTGATGCTGGTTATGACAAAGCAAATGCGAAGATTACCGTTTTGAATGCCGAAGGTGACCAAAGTAAAATCCAAACCATGAGTAAACAATTGGTTCATGCTAAAAATGATGTGGTCATTGGTATTGCAACACCAGCTGCCCAAGGTCTAGCCTCAGCAACCAAAGACATTCCGGTTGTGATGGGAGCTATTTCAGACCCAGTCGGAGCAAAATTGGTTAAGAATTTGAAAAAACCGGAAGGAAACGTAACAGGAGTTTCTAACAAAGTGCCGATTAAACAAACGGTTGAGATGATTCAAGAAATTACACCAAACGCTAAGACAATCGGAGTCTTGTATGCTAGCAGCGAAGATAATTCCGTATCTCAAGTGGCTGACTTTAAAAAGTACGCTAAAGCGGCAGGTATCAACGTGATTGAATACGCCGTCCCATCAACCAACGAAATTAAAACAACCATGTCTGTCATGACTGGTAAAGTCGATGCTGTTTTTGTCCCACAAGATAATACCATTGCCTCAGCTTTTTCAACTGTTGTTAACTCAGCAAACGCTGCTAAGATTCCAGTTTATTCATGTGTGGACACCATGGTTGAACAAGGAAGCATCGCTTCAGTCGCTCAAAGTCAATATGATTTAGGGGTTGAAACAGCAAAAATTGCTATCAAATTACTTGCTGGTAAAAAAGTATCAGACGTCCCAGTTAACATCGTTAATACTGGTACCCCAACCCTTAACTTAAAAGAAGCTCAAGAACTTGGCATTACAATTCCAGATAGCATGCTGTCAAAAGCAACAGTAGCTGTCAAAGCAGATGAAAATTAGGAGAGAAGGAGAAAACATCATATGATTATTTCGTCAGTTTCACAAGGACTTTTGTGGGGGATTCTTGGTTTAGGAATTTACCTGACTTTCCGAATTCTTAATTTTCCAGATATGACGACTGAAGGGTCTTTCCCTCTTGGTGGAGCAGTGGCTGTTACTTTGATGAATCACGGGACACACCCTTTGTTAGCTACTTTGACAGGTATGCTTGCGGGTTGTTTAGCAGGTCTTGTTACTGGTCTTCTTTACACCAAAGGAAAAATTCCGACGCTTTTAGCAGGGATTTTGGTAATGACGTCATGTAACTCAGTTATGCTTATGGTTATGAAACGTGCCAACCTTGGTTTGCTTAACATCAAGCCTTTGCAAGCCTTGCTTCCATTTGCTGATAGTACAAATCTTTTGGTAATTGGTCTTTTGGCAGTGGTAATCGTCATTTCAGCGTTGATTTTCTTCCTTTATACACGTCTTGGTCAGGCTTATATCGCCACTGGTGATAACCGAGATATGGCAAAGAGCTTTGGAATCAATACTGACCGCATGGAAGTTATGGGACTTACCATTTCAAATGGTTTGATTGCTTTGTCAGGGGCTCTTGTCAGCCAACAAGATGGCTACGCTGATGTGTCAAAAGGGATTGGTGTTATTGTAATCGGTCTTGCAAGTATTATTATCGGAGAGGTGCTTTACTCAACTGGTTTGACACTACTTGAACGTTTGATTGCCATTGTGGTCGGGTCAATTTTGTACCAATTCTTAATCACAGGTGTGATTGCTCTTGGCTTCAATACCAACTACCTCAAATTATTCAGTGCCATTATCCTAGCCATTTGTCTTATGGTTCCTGTTCTTAAAAATAAATTCTTTAAAGGAGTGACCTTATCACGATGAAAAAAATTGTCGAATTAAAAAATGCAACAGTTCAAGTTAATAACGGACTTGATGAGGTCAAAACAATCCTTGACGATGTGAATTTGACCATTTATGAACATGACTTTTTAACGATTTTAGGTGGAAATGGTGCTGGTAAATCAACTCTTTTCAATGTGATTGCTGGGACTTTGATGTTAACTAGCGGAAGCATTTCAATCCTTGGAAAAGATGTGACGCATCTGCCTGCTGAAAAACGTGCTAATTACCTTGCGCGTGTCTTTCAAGACCCTAAAATGGGAACAGCACCTCGTATGACAGTGGCTGAAAATATCTTAATTGCCAAATACCGTGGTGAAAAACGTGGGCTTTTGCCACGAAAAATTCACAGTTTTACAGATGAATTTAAGAAATTGGTGGCACGAACTGGCAATGGTCTTGAAAAACATTTGGATACGCCGACTGGCCTTTTATCAGGTGGGCAACGTCAAGCCCTTAGTCTTTTGATGGCAACGCTAAAACGTCCAGAGCTACTTTTACTTGATGAACACACAGCAGCTCTTGATCCCAAAACAAGTGTGTCATTAATGAACCTGACAGATGAATTTGTGACGGGAGATCAGTTGACAGCGCTCATGATTACACACCACATGGAAGATGCTCTGAAATACGGTAATCGCTTGATTGTCATGAAAGACGGAAAAATCATCAAAGACCTCAATCAAGACGAAAAAGCCCAAATGGCAATCGCTGATTACTATCAATTATTTGAATAAAATGAAACGCCCTCGGGCGTTTTTTTGTACCTTGAGTGACTTTTCCAAATCATAAAGAAGAAAAACTGCTGAAAATATGTTACAATTAAATTGCTGTAATTCGACTTGCTAACCTTTTTGGAGGCGAGGACCGTTAGTAAAAGAAATAAGCAAACTTGGTTTGCACGTATAAAAAAATAAAATGAGGAGAAAACATCGTCATGAGCGATATTAAAATTATTGCCTTAGGTGGGGTTCGTGAAAATGCAAAAAACCTCTATGTGGTAGAAGTTAATGACTCAATTTTCGTTTTGGATGCTGGACTGAAGTATCCTGAAAATGAGCAACTTGGTGTAGATGAAGTCATTCCGAACCTTGATTACCTAATTGAAAACAAAAAACGTGTGCAAGGGATTTTCTTGACACACGGGCACGCCGATGCTATTGGAGCTTTGCCTTATATTTTGCAAGAATTCAAAGCGCCAGTCTTTGGTTCACCACTTACTATTGAGTTAGCGAAGCTCTTTGTTAAGAAAAATAACAACGTTAAGAAATTCAATAATTTCCACGTTATCGACGCTGAAACTGAAATCGAATTTGCCGATGCGACAATTTCATTCTTCAAAACAACTCACTCAGTTCCTGAAAGTTTAGGGATTGTAGTTGGTACCGATGAAGGAAACATCGTCTATACAGGTGACTTTAAGTTTGACCAAGCGGCGCGTAAATATTACCGTACTGACTTGGGACGTTTGACTGAAATTGGACGCGAAGGTGTACTTGCCCTTCTTTCTGATTCTGCTAATGCTACAAGTCACGTCATGACAGCAAGCGAAGCAGAAGTTGCTGCTGAAATGTATAGCGCTATTGCTGACGCTGAAGGTCGCGTTATCATTGCTGCGGTTGCTTCAAACCTTGTGCGTATCCAACAAGTCTTTGACTCAGCTGCTGAATATGGTCGTCGTGTAGTCTTGACTGGTTTTGACGCTGAAAACATTGTTCGCACAGCGATTCGCATGAAACGTCTTCGTTTGGTTGATGAAAAATTAATCATTAAACCAAAAGACATGCACAAATACGAAGACCATGAATTGATTATTCTTGAAGCTGGTCGTATGGGTGAACCAATTAATGGTCTACACAGGATGGCACTTGGTCGTCACCGTTATATTCAAATTAAAGATGGCGATTTGGTTTACATCGTTACAACACCAAGTCTTTCAAAAGAAGCAGCAGTTGCGCGTGTTGAAAACCTAATTTACAAAGCTGGTGGTACGGTTAATCTTATTACGAAGACACTTAATGTCTCAGGTCATGCCAATGGACGTGATTTGCAGTTGATGCTTAACCTTCTTCAACCGAAATACCTTTTTCCAGTTCAAGGTGAGTACCGTAATTTGGCAGCTCATGCTGAATTGGCACAAGAAGTGGGAATGTACCCTGAAAACATCTACATCGTCAAACGCGGCGATGTTATGGTTCTTGGTAAAAATGGTTTCAACCATGAAGGTAGTGTACCAGCAGGGGATGTCATGATTGATGGTAATGCTATCGGTGATGTCGGAAACATCGTTCTTCGTGACCGTAAAGTCTTGTCAGAAGATGGTATCTTCATCGTTGCCTTGACTGTTAATAAACGCGAAAAGAAAATTGTATCAAAAGCAAAAATTCACACACGTGGATTTGTTTACGTTAAGAAGAGCCGTGATATTCTTCGCGAATCAGCTGAATTGGTTAACCAAACCGTTGAAAACTACTTGGAACAAGATAGTTTTGACTGGGGTGAATTAAAGGGAGCTGTCCGCGATGAAGTGGCTAAATTCCTCTTCGACCAAACCAAACGTCGCCCAGCTATCTTACCAGTCGTTATGGAAGTGAGATAAGAAGATTATTGAAGTTGAGACAGAAGTTCTCAACTTCTTTTTTTATTATGATGAATCGTAGTGGTTGACTGGGATTAAAATGATTATTTTTTCTTGTTTTTTTAAGCTTAGCTTGTTATACTATAGCCCGAGGTAATTTGTTAATGCTTAGAATTCTAGAAAGAGAGGATAGGTATGAGAACACTATTTAAGATTATCTTTTTCATTCCAAGTCTCATTATTAATATTATCTGGAATTTTTTCTGGGCTATTATTAAGACAATCATTTTGATTGCGATTGTGTGTTTTGGTCTGCTTTATTATGCCAATAACAGTAGCTCACAGTTAGCAAATTCCATTTTAGATGCTGCTAATAGTGCGACAGCTTATTTTCAGGATAATAAAGATGATATTGCTAAGAATTTAAAAGATTTATCGACCGATGATTTCACGCATTATTCTGGTGCGCGCTGGTCAAGTAATTCAGCGACGGTTTATATTAAAACGACCAATAAAACTTTGGTCAATGCTTATGAAGAAGCTATCAATGCTTGGAATGCGACGGGTGCTTTTACCTTTACGCTTGTGAGTGATGAAAGTTCTGCTAATATTGTGGCGACGGAGTATTCTGATGCTAGTTCCAAGGCGGCTGGGCTTGCTGAGACAGAAACCAATGCTCTGACTAATCAGATTACACATGTGGATGTTAAGTTAAATACCTATTATTTGCTTGACAATGATTATGGCTACACACACAATCGTATAGTCTACACAGCAGAGCACGAATTGGGGCATGCGATTGGGCTTGACCACGATGACAATGAAGAGTCTGTCATGCAGTCTTCAGGATCATACTACGGCATTCAAATGGTTGATATCCAAAAAGTGCAATCGATTTATAATCAATAGTAATGAAATCTGCTCATTTGAGCAGATTTTTTGATATTATCCTAGTTTAACGAGTGAGGATTTGTTAAAATAGACATATGATTATTTTACAAGGAAACAAAATTGAACGCTCATTTTCGGGCGATGTCTTATTTGACAATATTAATATTCAAGTTGATGAAAAAGACCGCATTGCGCTTGTTGGGCGAAATGGTGCTGGTAAATCAACTTTGCTTAAAATTTTAGTCGGTGAAGAAGCACCAACATCAGGTGAAATCAATACAAAACGTGACTTAAGTTTGTCATATTTGGCGCAAGATAGCCGTTTTGAGTCAGAAAATACCATTTTTGATGAAATGTTGCACGTTTTTGATGATGTGCGTAGCATGGAATCACGTCTTCGCAAGATGGAAATGCAAATGGCAGAGCTAACAGGCGATGCTTTCGATAAAATGATGTCAGATTATGACCGCTTGTCAGAAGAGTTTCGTGTCAAAGGTGGTTTCACTTATGAAGCAGAAATCAAAGCCATTTTGAACGGGTTCAAATTTGATGAGTCTATGTGGCAAATGAAAATTTCTGAGTTGTCTGGTGGGCAAAATACGCGCTTGGCTCTTGCTAAAATGTTGCTTGAAAAGCCTGAACTTCTTGTACTTGACGAACCAACCAACCACTTGGACATTGAAACCATTGCTTGGCTTGAAAATTACTTGGTCAACTATCAAGGCGCTTTGATTATTGTCAGTCACGACCGTTATTTCCTTGATAAAGTTGCAACAGTGACGCTTGATTTGACAAAACATTCGCTTGACCGTTATGTCGGTAATTACTCAAAATTCATGGACTTGAAGGCTGAGAAATTAGCTCTTGAAGCTAAAAATTACGAAAAACAAGCTAAGGAAATTGCTAAGTTGGAAGACTTTGTGCAACGTAACCTTGTTCGTGCTTCAACGACAAAACGTGCCCAAGCCCGCCGCAAACAATTAGAAAAAATGGAGCGCTTGGACAAGCCATCGGCTGGACAAAAATCTGCCAACATGACTTTCCACGCTGACAAGGTGTCAGGAAATGTCGTCTTGACAGTTGCTGATGCGGCAATTGGTTATGATGACCAAATTTTGTCTGAACCAATCAATATTGATGTCAAGAAATTTGATGCCATTGCCATAGTTGGACCAAATGGTATTGGAAAATCAACTTTGATTAAATCAATCGTTGGTCAGATTCCATTTATCAAAGGAACATCAACTTACGGTGCCAACGTAGAAGTGGGTTACTATGACCAAACACAATCAAACTTGACTCATACCAATACTGTACTTGATGAGCTTTGGAATGATTTTTCAACAACACCAGAAGTTGAAATTAGAAATCGTCTTGGTGCTTTCTTATTCTCAGGTGATGACGTTAAAAAATCTGTCAGCATGCTTTCAGGTGGCGAACGAGCTCGTCTTTTGTTAGCAAAATTGTCAATGCAAAACAACAATTTCCTTATCCTTGACGAACCAACCAACCACTTGGATATTGACAGTAAGGAAGTTCTGGAAGATGCCTTGATTGATTTTGACGGCACGCTTTTATTTGTCAGCCACGACCGTTATTTCATTAACCGTGTAGCGACAAAAGTGCTTGAAATCTCCGAAGAAGGCTCAACACTTTACCTTGGTGATTACGATTATTACCTTGAGAAAAAAGCAGAGCTGGAAGAATTAGCACGCTTGAAAGCTGAAGAAGCACAAGAAAAAACAACAGTTGTCGTTGAAAAAGCGCCAGCTAATGATTATCAAGCTCAAAAAGCCAATCAAAAAGAACTTCGTAAACTCACACGCCGAATCACTGAAATTGAAAATCAATTAGAAGAAATTGAAGCGCGAGAAGAAGAACTCAACCAAGCCATGCTTGCTACAAACGAAGCAAGTGAGTTGATTGATTTGCAAAAAGAACTCGATGAACTAACTGAACAACAGGAAAATCTCATGCTTGAATGGGAAGAACTCAGCGAAAAGGTTGAGGGTTAAAATACTAGTAATCTCGGCAGAAATGTCGGGATTTTTGTCTTTAAAGTTTTATAATAGTCTTGGAAATAAAATGAAATGTTTAGCAAATCTTAAAGAGTGCCTGCTGGTTTTGAGTGGCATTTTTTGAAATTACTTTTTTATTGTTGGAGGTTACTATGAATCCTAAAAATGCTCCATACGGTTGGCTTGTTAAGCGAATCGCGCATCGTTTGGAACAAAATATGAACAATTTTTTAAAACCTTATAACATTACGATTATGCAATCTTGGGTTTTGCTGTATTTAAAAGACACCAAGGAATGCTGTACTTATAAGGAATTGGAAAAAGAATTCGAAGTGTCACAACCAACTATGGCGGGAATTGTTTCGCGTTTGGAACAAAAAGAGTTGGTTACTAAGGTTCAGGATGACAAGGACAAGCGTGTCAAGAAAGTGCGCATTTCTGATAAAGGGCTTGATTTAATTGTACTTGTATGTGATCATTTGCAGGAATCCGAAGACGATATTATCAGAGGCTTTTCTGATAAAGATCAAGAAACATTTCACTCTTTGCTCGAGAGAGCTTATTATAATGTTGTAGAAAGAGGTGACGAGAATGATTAAAACCCTTTTAGCTCAAGTCAAGGAGTATAAGACGCCATCTTTACTTGCTCCTTTGTGTGCAGCTTTAGAGGTTTTCTTCGATATGTCAGTCCCTTTTGTTATTGCTAAGTTAATTGACCAAGGGGTACAAGCTGGGAACTTGGCTGTTGCCATGAAGTATGGTATCTTGATGTTGGTTCTTGCCACATGTGGTTTAACAACTGGTTTCTTGGCTGGTAAATTCGCTGCGCAAGCCTCAGCAGGATTTGCCGCTAATTTGCGTGAAGGAATGTATGATAATATTCAAACCTTTGCCTTTTCAAATATTGATAAATACAGTACAGCTGGTCTTGTCACTCGTATGACAACAGACGTTACAAATGTGCAAAATGCTTATCAAATGATTATTCGTATCGTTGTGCGTGCACCACTGACAATCGTTGTTAGTATGATTATGTGTTTTGTGGTAGACCAACGTTTGAGTTTGATTTTCCTTGCGGCTGTCTTGATTTTGGGAGCATCGCTTCTATTTATCATGCGTAAGGCTATGACAACTTTCAATTACGTTTTCCGTAAATACGATGATTTGAATGCTAGTGTTCAGGAAAATATTTCTGCCATTCGTGTGGTTAAAGCATTTGTACGTGAAAAATATGAAAATAAAAAATTCACGAAGGCTGCTGAAAATATTTACCGTTTATTTGTTAAAGCTGAGAAAATCATCATTTTCAACGTGCCAGTTATGATGTTTATCATCTTTGGTTGTATTATCTGCTTATCATGGTTTGGAGCACAATTCATCGTTGGTGGTACACTGACAACGGGTGAATTGACATCCCTAATGTCTTACATCTTTGCCATGATGATGTCTCTTATGATGTTGTCAATGATTATGGTTATGGTTTCAATGAGTACAGCCAGTGCCGAACGTATTGCAGAAGTGCTTAATGAAAAAGCTGATATCGTGAACCCTAAAAATCCATTGATGGAAGTTCCAAATGGAAACATCGAGTTTAACCACGTGCATTTTTCATACAAACACGGTGATGGAGAAGAAGTGCTATCTGATATCGACCTTAGTGTTAAATCTGGTGAAATCATCGGTGTTATCGGTGGTACTGGTTCAGGTAAGACATCTTTTGCTAATTTGATTTCTCGTCTTTATGATGTGGATGCAGGGTCAGTCAAAGTTGGTGGACACGATGTTCGCGAATACGATTTGGAAGTTCTTCGTGACCAAGTAGCTGTAGTGCTTCAAAAAAATGTCCTTTTCTCAGGAACTATTCTTGATAACCTTCGTTGGGGGAATGAAAATGCGACTGACGAAGAATGTATGGAAGCTTGTCGCCAAGCTTGTGCAGACGAATTTATCGAACGTTTCCCTGACAAATACAATACATGGATTGAACAAGGCGGAAGCAATGTCTCTGGTGGTCAAAAACAACGTCTTTGTATCGCCCGTGCATTGCTTAAAAAACCAAAAGTTTTGATTTTGGATGATTCAACAAGTGCCGTTGATACTGCCACAGATGCCAATATCCGTCATTCATTTGAAGAAACAATTCCAGGAACAACAAAAATCATCATTGCTCAACGTATTTCAAGTGTGCAACACGCTGATAAAATTTTGGTTCTTGATGATGGTAAAATCTCAGGCTTTGCTAGCCACGATGAGTTACTACAAACAAACGCTATCTACCGTGAAATCAATGAGGTTCAACAACAAGGTAACGGTGATTTTGATGAGGAAGGAGGTAATAACTAATGGCTCAACCTAAAAAAGAAGTGAACAAACAAGTCACACTAAAACGTGTTTTGGCTTATGTGATTAAGAATTATAAATGGCGTTTCATGGCTGTTTTCGTCTTGATTTTGATTGCTGCGCTTTGTATGGTTCGTTTTAGTTTGTTCATGCAAACCTTGATTGATAGTTATGTCACACCTCTTTTGGCTGCTAAAAATCCTGAGTTTTCTGGTTTAGCGCATGCTATTTTCCAACTAATCATTATTGGGATTATTGGGGTAGCAAGTAGTTACACTTATAACCGTTTGATGGTTTATGTGGGGCAAGGAACAATACGTCGTATTCGTATTGACCTCTTTACGCACATGGAAAGCTTGCCAATCAAGTACTTTGATACGCATGCTCACGGGGACATCATGTCAATCTATACCAACGATGTTGATACCCTTCGTCAATTGATTGGACAAAGTATCCCGCAAGTGGTCAATTCAAGCTTTTCGATTTTGACAACTTTTGTTAGCATGTTAGTTCTAAATGTGCCATTGTCAGCCATGTCAGTCTTCATGGTTATTGTTTTGCTTTATGTGGCTCGTAAAATCGCTGCGCAATCTTCAAAATATTTCCATGACCAACAAAATGACCTCGGTCGTGTTAATGGTTTCATCGAAGAAATGATGGATGGTCAAAAAGTTGTTAAAGTTTTTAACCATGAAGAACGTGCTAAGGAAAATTTCCGAAAACTTAACCAAGAACTTCGTGAATCAGCTACAAATGCCAATATCTTTGCGAATATCTTGATGCCAGTTTCTGCTAATATCGGTCACTTTTCATATGTTCTTTGCGCCATGCTTGGAGCAGTTCTTGCTCTTAATGGTTATGCTGGTTTGACTTTGGGGACTTTGGTTTCTTTCCTAGCATTAAACCGTGGTTTTACTAATCCGATTACTCAAATTAGCCAACAAATCAACTCTGTTGTTATGGCGATGGCAGGTGCTGACCGTGTCTTCCAACTGCTAGATGCAGAATCTGAATTGGATGAAGGTTACGTTGAATTGGTTAATGCCAAAGAAGATGCTGCTGGAAATCTGCAAGAAGTGAAAGAATCAACTGGTACTTGGGCTTGGAAACATCCACACGAAGATGGTACAGTGACTTATCATAAACAAGAAGGTCGTGTAACTTTCACAGATGTAACTTTTGGTTATAACGATGATAAGATGGTTTTACATGATATTAATTTATTTGCGGAACCTGGTCAAAAAATCGCTTTTGTAGGTTCAACTGGTGCGGGTAAAACAACCATTACAAACTTGATTAACCGTTTCTACGATATCCAAGAAGGTAAGATTCATTACGATGGTATTAACATTCGTAAAATCAAAAAAGCTGACCTTCGTCGTAGTTTAGGAATTGTATTGCAAGACACACACCTCTTTACAGGAACTGTTATGGATAACATCCGCTACGGACGTTTGAATGCTAGTGATGAAGAATGTATCGAAGCTGCCAAATTAGCTAATGCACATGATTTCATTAAACGCTTGCCAGAAGGTTATAATACCATTTTGACAGGTGACGGAAGCAATCTTTCTCAAGGACAACGTCAATTACTTGCGATTGCGCGTGCGGCTGTGGCTAATCCACCAGCCTTGATCCTTGATGAAGCAACTTCATCAATTGATACACGTACCGAAGTTCACGTTCAAGAAGGTATGGATGCTCTTATGAAGGGTCGTACAACCTTTGTCATTGCCCACCGCTTATCAACGGTTCGCAACGCTGATTGCATTATGGTTCTTGAACAAGGACGCATCATTGAACGTGGTAACCACGATGAATTAATCGCTCAAAAAGCCCGTTACTACCAACTCTACACAGGTAACGCCATTAGTGAATAACAGATTTAGACAATCTTTGGAAAATAGCAGAGCTGTTTTTCAAGGGTTGTTTTTTGTTAGCTTTTCAGAGTGATTTTCCATGTAAAACGTTTACTTTTATTTTTTGGCAACAATCACTTACGAAGAAAATTTTTTATGGTAGACTGAATCCTGTTGACTGTAAACTGGAGTTGATTGGAGAAGTGTTGGAGTAAAAAATCCATTCAGACACTATCCTAGCGGAGGACATGTTATTGTACGCCGACCTAGGTTGAGGGTTGATAAAAAATAAAATGAATGGAGAATAAAACACCTCGTAATTTTAAAGAAGCAATGGTATTTACGTGTTTGATGTGTGAAATGATGGTTTTCGGATTGAGTATGTGGAACTTATTCGTTGCAGGAGCTTTTTCTTGGAAACATGTCTTTTTAGGATTCATTCCAGGGTTTATCGTTGCTTTCATTTTAGATCCTTTAATCGTTGGTCCAAATTCTTTTTAACCATGTTTATTATTGGAACAGATACGTTTCTGATTTCCCCATTGCTAACGACTTTATCTAGTCTTTACCATATTGATACGTCAATTTCTGGTTGGATGGTTAGTGCTTATACTATAGGCTATGCCTTATTCGCTTTGGTTTCAGGGCCAATTTCAGATGGAAAGGACCGCAAGAAAGTGATGGTATATAGTTGTCTAGCTTTTACGATTTCAACCTTTTTATGTGGTTTTGCAAATTCATTTGCTTTGATGTTTTTGTTTCGTTTTTTGGCTGGAATCAGTGCTTCTTTTGTGACTTCTCAAGTTTGGGCATCAATTCCAGTGGTGGTTGAGAAAAAGAATATTGTTCAGGTAATGGGATATGCAACGGCTGGTTTATCTGTTTCTCAGATGGCAGGTGTTCCGATTGGTGGTTACCTTGCTGGAATTTCATGGCGTTCCCCATTCTTTACCATTTCAGCGGCTTCCTTGGTTTTATTGCTTCTTATTAATTTTTATATACCAAAATTGGAAATTGGAAAGGGTCATAAAATCTCCTTTACAAGTGCTTATAAAAATGTTTTGACTAATAAAAAATCTGTATCTTATCTTTTAGCTTATTTTGTCTTTCAGACAGGGTCATTTACAGCAATCACGTTTATTGCGACTTGGTATAATCATAGTTTTGGTTTGTCTTTAGCTAATATTAGCACAGCGATTATTGCTATTGGGGCAGGTAATCTTGCAGGTTCGCTTTTTGGTAGTCATATTGTTAAGCGTTTTGGTTTACAAAAAACATTTAAAACAGAATTGACGACAATTGTTATTCTTTACTTGGTTTTATTACTTGTTCACCATTTTTGGGTAGCAGAGGTGTTATTGACCATTATTTATGTGAACAATGGATTTATTTTTCCATTATTTATGACAACATTGCAAAGTACTGTAGAAAATGCTCGAAGTACGATTTCATCATTATCAAATGCCGTGATGTATTTAGGAGAAACCATTGCGAGTATCGTTGGTAGTGTTTTATTTGAACAATTTGCAGGATTTTCTGGCATTGCTGTTTTTGCAGCAGTAATGATCGCTCTTTCGTTGCTATTGTATTATAGGAGCTTTTAAGAAGGTTGATAATTAATGGTTCTTTGTTGTAACAAGGTGGGCAAATGAAAAGAAATTTGAAAAAGGTTCTTAGTGATATTTTGTTTCAAAATACTGGATCAACTACTTCAATTTTAGAAGCGATAATGAATAAAACAGTTGAAGTAGAAATAATTCAAGAACGTATTATTTGCGATAGTGACTATTCTACTCAGTATAATTGGGGAGATTTTTTGGTTATGTGAGCTACAACATTAAAAGCTGGAGGTATTGACATCTCAAATAATATTGTTATTTATGATGCTGATAAAGTAAAGCAATTAGATGATTTTTGTGTTCAGAATTGTTTAATACCTATTGGTAAAATTTTTTCTGATTTAAGAAAGCCGGCATATTTAAGCAAATACTGTGATTTTTTTAATCTAACAACTACAAAGTATCCAGTAAAAGAGTACCAATTTATACATAATGGTAAAGTTTATTTTCATATTATTGAATTATATTTAGAAGATAATTTACTTGATATCTTGAATGGTACGTTAATAATTTAGACTATACTTCTAAAATAAAAAGACATCTTAGATATGTCAGTCTAAGGTGTTTTTGTACAAACTTGGAAATTCTGTTGAAAATGGTGTGAAAGGCTTGCTTGATTTACCTCAATGATTTTGAAAAGTAGTATAATGGCTTTAAGGACGTGAAACCGTTTTTAGAAATTGAGGAACAAGTTATGAGTAATCGAACAAATGAAAAAAATGTTCAACTTGACCTTGAAACTTACGCAGCTAACGACGTTTACAAAGCCGCTGCTACGCAAAGCTCAGGCCTAAGTCATAAACAAGTCAAAGAACGTCAAAAACAATATGGTCCAAATCGACTAAAAGAAGTCGAAAAAGAACCAGTCATTGTAACTTTTATTAGGAATTTTACAAGTCTTATGGCAATCCTTCTCTGGGTAGGAGGTGCTGTGGCGATTTTATCTCATAGCGTTGAACTCGGTCTTGCCATTTGGTTTGTCAATATCATCAATGGTGTTTTCAGTTTTGTTCAAGAATACCGTGCTAGCCAAGCAACCGAAGCTCTAAAAAAGATGCTTCCTTCTTATGCACGTGTCATTCGTGAAGGGCAAGAAGAAAAGGTACTTGCTGAAGAGTTGGTGCCTGGTGACCTTGTTTTGATTGAAGAAGGTGACCGTATCTCTGCAGATGGTCGTGTTATTTTTGCTACAGATTTTCAGGTCAATCAATCTGCCCTAACAGGTGAATCAAATCCTGTCTATAAAAATAGTGATGCTGACACAGATGCTCAAAAAACAGCTCTTGAATACGACAATATGGTCTTTGCAGGTACAACTGTTTCATTGGGTTCAGCCAAGATGATTGTCTCAGCGACTGGTATGGCAACCCAATTTGGACAAATTGCTCACTTGACAGAAAATATGGCTGATGATAAAAGCCCGCTTCAAAAAGAATTAGACCATTTGACCAAACAAATTTCAGTTATTGCAATTACTGTTGGGGTTATTTTCTTTATCGCAGCGGCACTTTTTGTTCACCAACCATTTGCAAAAGCCTTTATTTTTGCACTTGGTATGATCGTCGCCTTTATCCCAGAAGGATTGCTCCCGACAGTTACTCTTTCTTTGGCAATGGCTGTGCAACGCATGGCAAAATCAAACGCCTTGGTTAAAAAATTATCATCAGTTGAAACTTTGGGAGCAACTTCGGTTATTTGTTCGGATAAGACAGGGACATTGACCCAAAATGCCATGACGGTTAATCACCTCTGGCAAGTATCTGATCAGTATGATGTGACAGGACTAGGCTATGCTGCTGAAGGAGATATCCGCAAAAGTGGAGGTAAGAAAGCTGCGCTTATCGAAAGTCAACCGCTTGAACACCTTATCCGCTTTGCTCACCTCTGCAGTAATGCACAAGTTTTGCCACCTAATGACGGAAATGCTTCGTACACTGTCCTTGGTGACCCAACCGAAGCTTGTCTGAATGTCTTGGCTGAAAAAGCTGGCCTAACCCTTGAAAAAAACAAGTCTTGGGGACCACGCTTGAAAGAATTGCCTTTTGATTCAGTGCGCAAGCGCATGACGACTGTTAACCAAGTTGACAGCTTAGTCGATGGCAGTTCTTTGGTGTCCATCACCAAAGGTTCTCCAAAAGAAATGGTAGAGCTCTGCCATTTTTACAAAGACCAAAAAGGTATTCATGAAATGACGGCAGACGTTCAAGCGAGAATCTTAGCTGCCAATGATGATTTTGCTAAGGATGGTTTGCGGGTTTTGGCACTTGCTTATCGGACCTTGGAAAGTGAACGATTGACTCAAGAAGAACAATGGACGAAAGAAACTCTAGAACACAATATGATCTTTCTTGGCTTGATTGCTATGAGTGATCCTCCTCGGGAAGGTGTGCGTGAGGCGGTTGAAAAGTGTCACCGTGCAAGTATTCGTATTATCATGGTGACAGGTGACTACGGTTTGACAGCGCTCAGTATCGCTAAGAAAATCGGTATTGTTCGTGGTGACGATGCGCGTGTTGTGACTGGCTTAGAGTTGGAAAAGATGTCTGATGAAGCCTTAAAAGAAGCGCTCAAAGGCGAAATTGTCTTTGCGCGTGTGGCACCGGAGCAAAAATATCGAGTTGTATCAGCTCTTCAAGAATTTGGTGAAGTTGTCGCTGTGACAGGAGATGGAGTTAACGATGCTCCTGCCCTTAAAAAAGCAGATATTGGTGTCGCTATGGGGATTACAGGTACAGATGTCGCAAAAGAATCGGCAGATATGATTTTGACGGATGACCATTTTGCATCTATCGTTAAAGCGGTTGAAGAAGGGCGTGCGGTTTTCCACAATATCAAGAAATTCTTGACTTATATCTTTAACTCAAATACTCCAGAAGCCGTCCCGTCAGCATTCTTCCTATTATCACGTGGCTTTGTCCCACTTCCTTTGACTGTTATGCAAATTCTAGCTGTCGATTTGGGGACTGACATGATTCCAGCACTTGGCTTGGGAGTTGAACCACCAGAACCAGGTGTGATGAACCAACCACCTCGCAAATTGACTGACCGTTTGCTGGATAAGAAATTGCTGATAAAAGCTTTTCTATGGTATGGTTTGATTGAATCATCTCTTGCTATGGGTGCATTCTTTATCACTTATCTACTTCATAATGGAAACTTAGCGGTGCTTGCAGGTTCAGGTCAATTGTACCAAGAAGCGACAACCATGACCTTGGGTGCTATTATCTTCTGTCAAATCGGTATGGTCATGAACAGCAGAACCTCTGACCAATCCATTCGCAAGTTGCAATTATTTGGTAATCCTTTGATTAATATCGGTTTAGTTGTTGAATTGATTATTTTTGTGACTCTGGTATATTTGCCTGTTTTTCATGATTTGTTCAACACAGCAAGTCTTGGTGTTTGGCACTGGCTTTACCTTATGCTCTGCCCATTCGTCATCGTAGGACTTGAAGAATGGCGTAAGAGACTTATGCGAAAGTAAGCTTATTTGGGGTGTCTGTCTTTTCCTTGACACTTTCTGAAAATCTCTGTAAAATTCAAGAGAGTTAGGGGAGAATAATGGCGACAATTAATGACTATTTAGATCACAACAAAAATCGTTCTTTTGAAGATTTTGCCTTTAATGAAGCAGATATTCTATGCTTGAATGAGCTTGGTTATTTCTGTTTTGAGGAGTTAGATGCATCGATTGATTTTTCAAAAGAAGTGAATCTTCACGAGGTCTTAATGCCTTACGTAACAGGTGAAAAACTCTTTAATCATAGTTTTTTAGTGACTGAAGAGCGCGTTAAGCTTTTGCAGAAAGTTGTGGCTTCAAAACGTTTTGTAAATTTGAATTTGTCTGATTATGTCAATGATGTTGATGCGGAATACGAAAGACAGTTTTCAGCTATGGTCTTTACTTTACCTGAAATTAATCATCATCAGCTGGTTTTTCGCGGGACAGATGATACCATGATTGGCTGGAAAGAGGATTTTAAACTGACCTATGTTCAAGAAATTCCTGCTCATCGTGCGGCTGTGGCTTATCTTGAAGCTTACCTTGAAAAATACGCTGGTAAGGTGACCGTTAGCGGGCATTCTAAAGGTGGAAATTTGGCCCTTTATGCCGTAGCCCATGTTAATGACCTGCTTCGTGAACAAATCGAAAAAGTCTATATGCTTGATGCACCCGGTTTGCAAGAAAAAGGCCTTGAAAGTGATAGCTATAAGGCGATTCGCGGGCGCGTGACGGTGATTCGACCAGAAGAGTCTATCGTTGGCATTATGCTCTACAACGACATTGACCCGATTGTAGTTAAGAGTAATGCTTCAGGCATCATGCAGCATGCCGTTACGTCGTGGCAATTTAATGAAGAAACAGGTGAGCTAATCTTAGCTGAGCGCCAAACTGATTTAAGCCAAAATCTTGAGAAGACTTTCAAGCAATGGATGAAGGAATTGTCTAGTCAAGAATTGAAAATACTTTTTGACATTCTCTTTGATACCTTGATGTCAAGCGGCATTCATAGCATCAATGACGTCACAATCGACCGAGAATTTGGTGCCAAATTAGCTACAAGCATTGCTTCCTTTTATTCTATCGGAACAGAGAAAAAGCTCTTGCTAGCTAAATCAGCTAAATTATTTTTGCAAGCTTTTGTTGGATACAGTCGCTTGGGTAACTTTAGTAGAGATAAGATAAATTTGTCGTTACCTGATTTCAATAGTCTTTTGTCACGTTTAGATAAGAAGAAATAAGAGTAAAAAAACTTGGGCTTTCCCAAGTTTTTTTGTGCGATTTGCTTGACTTGGAGTTCACTCTAAGGTATATACTGTGTTAGAAAGATGAGAGGAGATGAGTTATGAATATCAAAAAAGTCAGTGAGCAAACGGGCGTTTCAGCAGATACTATCCGCTATTATGAGCGTATTGGCTTGTTGCCACGAGTGTGCCGAAATAAATCTGGTGTCAGGGATTTTTCTGAACAAGATATTGCTGCTCTTGAATTTATTCGTTGTTTTAGAAGTGCTGGCATGAGCGTGGAATCTTTGATTGAATACATGAGTTTGGTTGAAGAAGGTGAAGGCACGGAAAAAGCACGGATGAAAATTTTAGAAGAAGAACGTGAAAAATTGATTTCCCGCATTGCTGAACTCCAAGCTGCCAAAGAACGACTAGATTATAAAATTGAGAATTATAAAAATATCATTTTGAAAAAAGAAGAGAGTCTTTTTGAAGAAGGAACAGCTGATTAAGCGTTTAGAAAAGAGGATTCAACATGACAATTAAACAAACCGCAGGACGTGACCAATTGGGTGAATTTGCACCAAATTTTGCGCATTTTAATGATGACGTGCTTTTTGGTGAGAACTGGAATAGTAGCGATATTGACCTTAAAACACGTTGTATCATCACGGTTGTAGCACTTATGTCATCTGGTATCACTGACAGTCCTCTTGTTTATCATTTACAAAATGCTAAGAACAATGGTGTCAGTAAAGTTGAGATTGCTGCTGTTATCACACATGTAGCTTTCTACGCAGGTTGGCCAAAAGCTTGGGCAGTCTTCAATCTTGCAAAAGAAGTTTGGAACGAAGATTAAGTGAGGGAGAAATCGATGACAGATAAAGAACTTTTTGATAGAGAAAATATCTTTGGAAAAGGTCAAGCAAATGACGCATACGCACCATATTTTGATGGCAATTCTTTCCTCAATCCCTTAGTTGATGCGGATTCACCACTTTTTCTAGCAAATGTGACCTTTGAACCGGGTTGTAGAAATCACTGGCATATTCACAAGGCTGACAAAGGCGGTGGTCAAATTCTGATTTGTACCGCAGGTCAAGGTTGGTATCAAGAAGAAGGTAAGAAAGCTGTCAGTCTTGAACCGGGTAAAGTCATTGTGATTCCAGCCAATACAAAACACTGGCACGGTGCTAAGAAAGACTCATGGTTTAGCCATATTTCGCTAGAAGTCCCAGGTGAAAATACCTCAAACACTTGGTTAGAAGCAGTAAGCGAAGAAGATTATAGCAACCTATAAAATCTAATTAACCTTTTACTCCTAAAAGCAAAAACCAATCCATCTAGTAATAACGTCCAAGAAACAGCTTGGGCGTTTTTTGATATTACTTATCGTGACAATTTCTTTTGACCATGTTAAACTAGAAATTATGATGCAAATGAAACACACGAGATTGGTGCAGACTGGCAAGTTTTTAAAACTCTTCAAAAACGACACTCAATACACCACACCTATTTTTAGAATAGACCAGAAACGAAAAAATTTACAATTTGTCATTGTCTTCAAGTTAGAAGATGATGATTTTTATGTCCTTAATCGCTCTGAAAAAGGTTATAGCAAGGATTTAAAACGTATTAAGGTGTTTGCAACATCGATGCTTTACAATGCCATGATGTCTGTCCCAATTAAGGCGCGTGAGACGATTCAGATTTTGCAGGTACCAAGTGATAAAAAGTTGCTGAAGGCTTACGTGACCTATTACGATAAGGCAAGCATTGATTGGTTGTGCTTTGGCAAGAAAGCCAACCTAGACGATGTTTATGATCCCTTTCGTGATGCGCACTCGGCGCTTTTTCACTCAGATGATTCTGACAATGCCATATCTTATGATGATTATCAGGGTATTCAGGATTTCCATCCTTTTTCACTTTTAGATAATCAAGCCGTTGCTACTCCATGTTTTTACCAAGACCCGAAAAAAAACAAGCAAATTGCTCTGCAATTGATGGGCTGGTATTATCATGGGCAGCAGCTCAAAATCAGTTGGAAACCCGACAATCAGCACAATGCACGCTGGCGCTCGTCGGTTGTAGCGATTGACCGAAAGACTCGCCGTTATTTTTTTCAAGGAAATATTTATCAAGAAAAAGGAACTGACCCCGTCTTTTTAGAGAATCTTTTATTTGATTGTGATTTGAAAAATAGCAGAGCAGCAAAAGCAGAATTTGACAGATTTATTCAAGAGATAAAAGAACAAGAGCGCGAGGCTTTGCTAAAGCTGCGCTGACAATCAAAGAGGTTTTTGAGTCCGCTTTTTATTTGTGCTATAATATTTTCTGACTGAAAACAATATTAGAAAGTATGAAAATGACAGATATTGACATTGAACGTTATCATGAACTAGCTCAACAAAAACAAAAAGAACACCGCAAATTTTTAGCAACACTCAAGAAAAAAGCTCCTAAAAATCTTGATAAAATTACTCAAGAAATTCACACAGAAGTTTTTAACGAGATTGATTGCACAAAATGTGCTAACTGCTGCAAAAGCTTAGGTCCTCTGTTTACAGAAGCAGATATCACACGCATTTCAAAAGTCTTTCGCATGAAACTTGGCGTATTTGAAGACATGTACCTTCGTGTCGATGAAGACGGCGACAAAGTCTTTCAATCAATGCCTTGTCCATTTTTAGGCGATGACAACCTTTGCACCATTTACGACGTCCGACCAAAAGCATGCCGTGAATTTCCGCACACAGACCGCAAAAAAATCTATCAAATTAATAACCTAACCATCAAAAACACCCTTTTCTGCCCCGCAGCCTACCTCTTTGTTGAAAAACTCAAAGAACGATTGGAAGGAAAATAAAGATTTAGAAAGCATCTCATTTTGAGGTGCTTTTTTCCTATCCCTTACTACGTCTGGTTTTTCATGAAAGCGGTAAAATTTACAATCAAATTAATGTACTTTATTTGAAAATAATAGTAAGCTTACAGTATTCGAAATAGAGGAGGGCAGTTATGTTTTTAGCATGGAATGAAATGAAACACTCGAAGCTGCGTTATGGATTAGTGGTTGGAGTGATTTTCTTGATTGCTTACTTGGTCTTTTTCCTAACGGGTTTGGCTAATGGTTTAGCCCAGACCAATCGCTCGGCGGTTGATTCTTGGAAATCTGATTATGTCATTTTAAATGAGCAAGCTAATAAAAATCTGCGCATGTCACGCTTTTCAGTCGACTTAAAAAATGATGTTAACGCTGATAAAATGGCAGAATTGACACAAGCTTCTACGACAATTAAAGACAAGGAAAAAAATAAAATTAATGTCAATTTATTCGCGATTAAGCAGGATGAATTTCTACGTCCGAAGTTGAGTGAAGGAAGGCTTTTCTCAAAAACAGGAGAAGTCGTCGCTGATAGTAGCTTAAAAAAATCATATCAATTAAAAATTGGTGATAAAATTACTCTTGGAGATAGTACTAAAAAGCTAACTATTACTGGTTTTACAGATAATGCGAGCTTTAATGTTCAGCCAGTCCTTTACATGACAAAAGAAACACTGGCAAGCGTCCTTGCGGATAATGCTCAAGTAAATACAATCAGTGCTCTAGTGATTCGTGGCAAGGTAAATCAGGTTCCTAAAGAGCTTGAGAGCATGACCACATCAACGTTTATTGAAAATCTTCCAGGTTATAAAGCTCAGAATCTGACTTTTTCCTTTATGATTGGCTTTTTGATTGTGATAGCAGCGATTGTCATTGGAATATTCATCTATATTTTGACACTGCAGAAAAAAGCAATCTTTGGTGTTTTAAAAGCGCAAGGCATTTCTAACGGCTATCTATCACGGATGGTTTTCGCACAGACCTTCATTTTAGCCATATTAGCGGTTAGTCTCGGCTTAGCGTTAACCCTGCTCAGTGCCGTTTTTCTACCAACATCAGTTCCGTTTCAGGTAAATCCACTCTTTTTTGCAGGAATTAGTGTGCTGATGGTTCTTATTGCCGTTTTTGGTGCACTTTTCTCAGTGGTAAGCATTGTCAAAGTTGACCCTTTAAAGGCAATCGGTTAGGAGATAATTATGACAGCAATTGAATTAATCAATATCAAAAAATATTTCAAAGATGGTCCAGATCAAATTGAAGCTCTGAAAGAGACAAATTTGACGATTAACAAAGGTGAATTTGTTGCCGTTATTGGCCCGTCAGGTTCTGGAAAAAGTACTTTTTTGACCATTATTGGTGGCCTGCAATCACCGTCACAAGGTGAAGTGAGATTGAACGGCCAAGCTTTTAGCCAGAAAAAAGAAAAAGCGCGTGCTAAGATGCGTTTTGACCAGATTGGCTTTATCTTGCAAGCTTCCAACCTAGTACCCTTTTTAAAAATCAAAGATCAGCTACGCTTGGTTGACAAGGTTGATAAGAAAAAACAGCGCGAATCGATTGACAGCCTTTTTGACCAGCTGGGTATTGCCAGTATCGCAGACAAATATCCTGAGGAAATTTCTGGCGGGCAAAGGCAACGAGTGGCGATAGCCAGAGCCTTGTATAATGACCCAACGATTATCTTGGCTGATGAGCCAACAGCGAGTTTGGACACTGAAAAAGCCATGGAAGTTGTCAAAATTCTAGCCGACGAGGCCAAAGAAAAGAATAAAGCAGTCTTAATGGTTACGCACGACAGACGTTTAGTCTCTTATTGTGACCGATTGTTGGTCATGGAAGACGGCGTTTTACGAGAAGAAGAGATTGCTGCTTATCAGTAGTAATTTGTCTTGAGATGCGATGTGTGATATAATGAGGTCAAATCTTACCGATTCAAAAAAGGGTCGTTAGTAAAGGAGACGTCATGATTACTTTTTTCTTACAAATGCGTCGGACATTGCGTGTCTTGTGGTCAATCTTTAAGGATGATGAAACCAGAGGAATTGCTGGTGTCACTGCTGTTTTATTGCTCAGTGGGACACTTTTTTATGCAAATGTAGAACATTTTACTTATTTGGATGCCCTTTATTTTTCATTTACAACTTTAACAACGATTGGCTACGGGGATATTTATCCCGTTACAGCAGCTGGAAAGATTTTTACCATGATGTATTCAGTTGTCGGATTAGGGGTTATGGGGAGTTTTCTAGCTGTTGTGGTTAAAAAATTGGGTCAATTGGATAAAAAAAAGTGAGAGAAGACCTGTGATTTATCGTGATTTATTGTTTGATTTGGACCATACTTTGCTTGATTTTAACGCGGCAGAAGATGTTGCTCTGACAGAACTTTTGACAGAGGCGCACGTGGATGATGTTGAAACTTACAAAGAAGTTTATATTCCCATGAATCGTAAACTTTGGAATGATTTAAGTTTGAAAAAGATTACCAAAAAAGAATTGGTTGACACCCGTTTTTCTCGTTTATTTGCGCATTTTGGACATGAGGTTGATGGACATGCCTTTGCTATGCGCTATCAAGATTTTCTTAGCCAACAAGGTCAGACTCTTCCTGGGGCAGATCAGTTGTTAGACCAGCTAAATCAAGAAGGTTACCGCATTTTTGGTGCAACAAATGGCATTACCAAGATTCAAACTGGTCGCATGGCTAATTCAGGGATTAAAGATTATTTTGAACACGTCTTTATCTCTGACGAAGTTGGTTATCAAAAGCCAGATAAAGGCTTTTATGACGCCATTTCTGGAGCCATTTCACGATTTAATCAGGAAAAAGCTTTGATGATTGGTGATAATTTACTGGCGGATATTCAAGGTGGCAATAATGCTGGCATCGATACTGTCTGGTATAACCCAGATAAAAAAATCAATCACACCGTAGCTAACCCAACCTACACCGTCCATAACTATCAAGAATTGCTAAAATTATTACGATAAAAACCAAAGCTAGAAGTTTTAACTTCTAGCTTTTATCTTTAATAATCGATTTTACGTTCTTCTGTGATAAGTTTAGCCATTTGTTCGGGGTTAATAATTTGAATCTGATGGCCAGTTTTTTCAATCATTTCTTCAGCGCGAAGTGATTTTACCATTCGTGCAATAGTCACTGAGTGCATGCCTAGGTAGCAGGCGATTTCTTGATAGGTAAAGAAGGTATTTAAAGCTAAATGACCTGATTCACATGGCTCAGCTTGGTCAAGTAAGAAGCGGCAGAATTGGACCAAAGCAGGTTCATTTTTACTGCTGTGAAAATGTTCCATGAGATAAATATGATTTTCGGTCAATGTATTTAACATCAGGCTAACAACTGATGGAAATCCTAGCAAGTCTTGAAATTGACGATTAGAAATGCGGTAAGCCACGCAAGGCGTTTTGGCAACAATTGAAAAAGATTTTTTCCCGTAATAGTTCAAATGCAGATTGTTCATCAATGGAACAAAGCCGACAAATTGTCGCTTTTTAAAGTATAGATAAGTTGTTTCTTTGCCATCACAAGAAATAGACGAAAGAGCACAGATGCCTGAAGATAGAATATAAATATCACCGCTTGTTTCGCCAGTGACGGACTGTGCGAGATTATCTCCCTTTTTAAAGGTCACACGTTCGCCGTATTGATAAAGTTCTGTAATATCTAGTGTAGAGTGCATAATTACCCTTTCTAAAATTAACATAGGCTATATAACTATATAGTTTACGTTAAAAAAGCGTTTTTATCAAGCCAAAAAATCAGAAAAAGAGCTTAAAAATATCTTGATAATGATTTTTAAAATGACTATTTTTGCGCCAAATAAAGGTAAAATCATGACTTATGGTAGAAATATCCAAATTAATTTTTTGGAGTTTACCTGCAGAAATTTCTTTTTGAACCACGCTTTGATAAACAAAACTAATTCCCAGATTTTTTTGGACCAGCTCGCAAATGGTATTTAGATTACCAATTTCAGTGATTTTATGGAAATCAGAAATGGTTAGATTGGCCTCTTTGAGCATGATTTCAAGTATTTCACGGGTACCTGACCCTTGCTCGCGTACGATGATAGGATAGGCTAGTAGGTCTTCTAAAGAATAGCTTCCGCTTGCTAGGGGTGAGTCGGGAGAAGCGACCGCGATGAAAGATTCTGTGCGATAAGGCAGAAAATCGTATTTTTCTTTTGAAAAGAAACCTTCGATCAAGGCAAAATCAATCTGTCCATTATCAATAGCTTTTAACAGTGTCTCGGTATTATCCACCAGCATTTTGACTTGGAAATTCGGGTGATTTGCCAAAATATCCACTAAAGAATCGGTCAAAACATACTCGCCAATGGTCAAAGTAGCCCCAAAATTTAGCGGCTGTAAATCTTGCTTGAGCTGTGTCTTGAAATGCTTAATATCTGTGTCCATAGTCGTCAGCAAATCAAGCAATTCTTTGCCACTTTGTGTCAGCTGACATTGCTTGCCAGAAAAGGTAAAAAGCTTAGTTTGATACTCTGTCTCTAAAGTTTTGACATGCTTAGTGACTGCAGGTTGAGTGATATGCAATTCTTTAGCAGCTTGGGTAAAATTAAGCGTTTCGCAGACTTTCATAAAGGTAAAAACACGGTAATCAAGCATAATAACCTCCTATTATTTTTTTTTATTATATCATAATAAATCATAATTTTACATTATAGCTTGTCCAGGTTATAATATTTTGTGAAAAGGAGTTTTTATTATGATGACAATTGAGAAAAAATTGCCGGGAATTATGTTTTGTGTGATTCTGGCTTTACCAGCCTGGTTTTTAGGGCATTTATTTCCACTTGTAGGAGCGCCAGTATTTGCAATTCTACTTGGGATGGTTGTGGGGAATTTTCATAATAATCGCACCCAAACTACTGATGGTATTGCTTTTACATCAAAATATATTTTACAAGCGGCGGTTGTTTTATTAGGTTTTGGTTTAAACTTAACACAAGTTTTTAAAGTTGGGACACAGTCATTGCCAATTATTATTTCAACCATTGCAGTCTCGTTGGTTGTAGCGTTTTTATTGCAAAAATGGCTAAAATTGGATAGTAATATAGCAATCTTGGTTGGTGTTGGGTCATCTATTTGTGGTGGCTCAGCTATTGCCGCAACAGCACCAGTTATTAAAGCAAAAGATGAAGAAGTCGCAAAGAGTATTTCGGTTATCTTTCTTTTCAATATCTTAGCGGCACTAATTTTTCCAACGTTGGGAGAATTACTTCACCTATCTAACCAAGGTTTTGCGCTTTTTGCGGGAACAGCTGTCAATGATACGTCATCCGTTACGGCGACCGCGACAGCTTGGGATGCTGTTCACGGGTCAAATACCTTAGACGGTGCAACAATTGTGAAATTAACGCGCACATTGGCCATTATTCCGATTACTTTAGGACTGTCATTCTATAAAGCCTATCAAGATTCAAAAAATGGCAGAGCTAACCAAACGACTTTCCAATTGAAAAAAGCTTTTCCAATGTTTATTCTTTATTTCTTATTGGCTTCGATTGTCACGACAATTGTCAGCGGTTTAGGAATTGATACGGTTATTTTTGATAATCTTAAGACACTTTCAAAATTCTTTATTGTCATGGCAATGGGAGCTATTGGCCTTAACACGAATCCTATTAAACTTATTAAGACTGGTGGACAAGCTATTGGATTGGGAGCTACGTGTTGGATAGCTATCACCTGTGTCACTCTCTGGATGCAACATCTTCTAGGGATTTGGTAATGAAAATGTAGGAACAATGTTTGTGACTATTCAAGCATTGTTTTTCTTTTTTAAAAAATGATAGCGTTTACTTGAAATCGTTTCCTTAAGTGCTATAATGACCTTGAAAACCTTAGTTAAATTTTATAAATAAAGACTATTAATCTAATGGTTAACAGTTGTAAGGCATGAAATTTAGCAACGATAAAGGAGGAAAAGGTACTATGGCATATAAAACAACTTATCCTTATACAAACGAGATTCTTGCGACTTTTGACAATGCAACGGATGAAGCGTTAGAGGAAGCTTTGGCAAATGGGCATGCGCTTTATAAAAAGTGGCGTGCTGAAGGTGGCTTAGCAGAGCGAAAAGCTCAATTGCGTAAGATTGCTGAGCTGCTACGTCGTGACGTTGACAAATACGCTGAAGTCATGACAAAAGACATGGGAAAATTGTTCGTGGAAGCTAAAGGTGAAGTGGACCTCTGTGCAGAAATTGCTGATTACTATGCTGATAAGGCAGAAGAATTTTTGAAACCACGTCCACTTGAAAACATTAATGGTGATGCTTATTACATCAAGCAAGCGACAGGTGTTTTGGTAGCCGTTGAACCATGGAATTTCCCATTCTATCAAGTCATGCGCGTCTTTGCGCCAAACTTTATGATTGGAAATCCGATGATTTTGAAACATGCTTCAATCTGTCCAGCATCAGCACAAGCATTTGATGATTTGGTTTTGGAAGCAGGTGCACCAATTGGCGCATTCAAAAATCTCTTCCTTTCTTATGACCAAGTTTCCAAGGCTATCGCAGACCCACGTGTTGTTGGGGTTTGCTTGACTGGTTCTGAACGTGGTGGTGCTTCTATTGCAGCAGAAGCGGGAGCAAATTTGAAAAAATCATCTATGGAACTTGGTGGTAACGATGCCTTTATTATCCTAGAAGATGCCGATTTTGATTTGCTTGATAAGACCGTTTTCTTTGCTCGTCTCTACAATACTGGTCAAGTTTGTACCTCATCAAAACGTTTTGTCGTTGTTGGTCAAGAAAACTATGACAAATTCGTTGATATGGTGGTCAAACATTTCAAATCAGCCAAATGGGGTGACCCAATGGACCAAGCGACAACTTTAGCACCGTTGTCATCAGCAGCCGCAAAAGAAGAAGTGCTTGGTCAAATCAAATTAGCTAAGGAAAATGGTGCAACTGTGGTTTATGGTGATGAACCAATTGACCACCCAGGAAACTTTGTTATGCCAACTGTTTTGATAAATGTCACCAAAGAAAATCCAATCTACAATCAAGAAATCTTTGGTCCAGTTGCTTCTATCTATAAAGTTGATACTGAAGAAGAAGCTATCGCGCTTGCCAATGATTCTAGCTATGGTCTTGGTGGTACCGTCTTTTCAAAAAATATTGATCATGCCAAAGAAGTAGCTGCCAAGATTGAGACAGGGATGTCATTTATCAATTCTGGTTGGACATCACACCCAGAAATCCCATTTGGAGGCGTTAAAAATTCAGGTTACGGTCGCGAATTAAGCGAACTCGGCTTTGACGCTTTTGTCAACGAACACCTGATTTTTGTCCCAAATGATTAACCAGCTCTCCTTTTATTAAATCCCATACACGAAAACCACTTCCTGAGCCTCGGGAGTGGTTTTTCTTTTCCTAAACGTCCTAACAAGCAATGCAACAGCCTTTTTGCTATAATAAAACCATGAATGAACTGATTAAACATAAATTGGAGTTGCTGCCAGATAGCCCTGGTTGTTATATCCATAAAGATAAAAACGGCAAGATTATCTATGTCGGAAAAGCCAAGAATCTCAAGAATCGTGTGCGCAGCTATTTTCATGGTAGCCATAATACCAAGACCGAACTCTTGGTTTCTGAGATTGAAGATTTTGAATACATAGTTACTGGGTCAAATACAGAAGCCCTTCTTCTTGAAATCAATCTGATTCAAGAAAACTTGCCAAAGTATAACATCAAGCTAAAAGATGACAAATCTTACCCATTTATCAAAATCACGGTGAATGAACAGTACCCACGCTTGATGATTACCCGACAAATCAAAAAAGATGGTGCCATGTATTTTGGACCATACCCAGATTCTGGTGCTGCGACAGAAATCAAACGTCTGCTAGACCGCATTTTCCCATTTAAAAAATGTACAAATCCTGCTAACAAGGTTTGTTTTTATTACCATTTGGGGCAATGTAAAGCTCACACAATTTGTCATGTGGACCATGATTACTTTGTTGCCATGGCGCAAGATGTGAAGAATTTCTTGAATGGTCAAGATAACAAAATTGTTGATGGCTTAAAAGAGAAGATGCAAAAAGCTTCTGACATGCTGGAGTTTGAACGCGCAGCAGAATATCGTGATTTGCTACAAGCCATCTCAACTCTTCGTACCAAACAACGTGTCATGAACCAAGATATGATGGACCGTGATATTTTTGGGTATTATGTCGATAAAGGCTGGATGTGTGTGCAGGTTTTCTTTGTTCGCCAAGGAAAACTCATTCAGCGTGATGTCAACATGTTTCCTTACTATAATGACCCAGAAGAGGATTTCTTGACTTACGTCGGACAATTTTACCGCGACAGCAAGCATTTTATTCCAAAAGAAGTCTTTATTCCTCAGGACATTGACGAAGAATTAGTTAAAGCAGTTGTTGATACCAAAGTCATCAAACCACAACGTGGTGAGAAGAAGCAGCTGGTAAATCTTGCGACAAAAAATGCGCGTGTCAGCCTGCAACAAAAATTTGACCTGCTAGAAAAAGATATCCGCAAAACACATGGCGCTATTGAAAATATCAGTGAATTACTCAATATTCCAAAACCAGTGCGCATTGAAGCCTTTGATAACTCAAATATTCAAGGAACAAGCCCAGTTGCGGGGATGGTTGTCTTTGTAAATGGGAAACCAAGTAAGAAAGATTACCGTAAATTTAAAATTAAAACCGTTGTCGGCCCAGATGACTATGCCAGCATGCGTGAAGTCATTTATCGTAGATACAGTCGCGTGATGAAAGACGGATTGACTCCGCCAGATTTGATCATCATCGATGGTGGACAAGGTCAGGTAAATGTGGCGCGCGATGTCATTGAAAATAAACTTGGACTCGATATTCCAATCGCTGGTCTGCAAAAAAATGACAAGCACCAAACGCACGAACTACTCTTTGGTGACCCATTAGAAGTGGTCAAATTGCCACGAAATTCTGAAGAGTTTTTCCTCTTACAGCGTATCCAAGACGAAGTTCACCGATTTGCCATCACTTTCCACCGTCAACTCCGTTCTAAAAATTCATTCTCATCAAAACTCGATGGCATTGCTGGGCTTGGTCCAAAGCGCAAGCAATTACTCATGAAACACTTCAAGAGCTTGCCAAGCATTCAAAAAGCAGACGTGGACGACATCATCAACTGTGGTGTCCCACGAAACGTTGCCATAGCTGTTAAGGAAAAATTGGCTGAGGAGAAGAAATAGTAAGGAGATAATCGTGGTAGAAAATATTTTAATACTAGGGAATGGCTTTGATTTAGCGATGGAACGAAAAACCAGTTATGGAGACTTTTTAAGATTTTTGAATTCAATATCTTTTTTACTATATTGTCAAAAAGCTTATAATCGACAAATTGATGTTAAAAATTATGATTTTTTCTTAAAAGATTTTGATGATATTTTGGGAGATAGTGAAAGTGATTCAGAGGAAGACTTTCAGAATGAACTTGAGTTTTATAACTCAAGTTCTGATACAGTAAAATCTGATAAAGTTAAATTAGGTATTCTATTAGACTGTCTTTCAAATTATTTTAATGACAAGAAAATCCGACTAGTACCTTTTTTTGAAAAAATAGGAATTTTAAAGCTTATAGTGAATCTGAGGGTGGAAATTTTAGAAGAGATTTATTGTCGAATCTGAAAAGTATCAGAGAAGAAAAAGGTGATATTGAATCAAAGTATTTTTTAGATGCTGACGTTATTGACGACTTAATTCAAATGGCTGGTACTAAAAATTACGAATGGTTGTTAAAAATTAGAAGCAATCTTTTTTTGATTTTATAAATGAAATTAAAGATAAATTTGGTGAAAAATGGTCAAATATTGAGCTTATTATTTCTGATATAGCAGAAGCTATTGCTTATGTTAAAAAGCATTTAGAAGAGAATAGTCAAATTATTGAATGGAAGTCTACTCATGATTTAACTAAGTTGAAAAAGAAATTCATCACTAAGTCAAACTATATTGCATTTAAAGTTGTGATAGCATGTCTAAGTGGCTATAGATTTATATATACGGATAGTGGTTGGCAACAAATCGTTGATGTATGCAATGAAGAATGTATTCAAGCACTTGAAGAGTTGACTGATTATCTAGAGTTTTACTTAACTTATCTTGATAAATTAGATTTTGATTCTGAACAAAGAATAGTTAAACAAGACAGTAGTTTAAATGTTGTTGGAGGGCTTGAAAATGCAAAAGTGTTAACATTCAACTACACAGATACTGCAAATAGATTATTTGGTATTCCTGAAGAAAATACTCATTTTATTCATGGAAGAATTGATTTTGCTCGTGATCAAAAATCAATTAATACTATGGTTTTTGGTATTGAGGATAAAGAGGAGAAATCTGAAAATATTAACCCTGATTTAATTTCCTATCAAAAATTTTATCAAAGAATAATAAAAGAGACAGGAAGTGACTATAGAAAATTCTTTGAAAAACCTAAAAATTCAGGTGAAACTGTTGATGATATGAATATTATTATTTTTGGACACTCGGTCGACCCTTTAGATAAGGAAATTTTTATTAACTGTTTTGATTTAGCCCAAAAAAGAGGCGGAAAGTATAAGTTTATATTTAACTATTATGATGAAAAAGCTAAAAGAGAGATTGTTAAGAATTTAACTATAATTTTAGGAAAAGAAAGAATGATATCATTAACAGCTGAACAAAAAGCTGCATTTGTAAAATGTGATGATGTCCAAAGAATGGAAAGAGAACTTTTGTAGTTGAAGTTAATACCATCTGAAAACATTCATGAAACTTTCTTTTTCTGATTGTAATCTATTTTAAACTGTGCTAACATGGATAGGGATTTTTAAGGAGATACGCATGTTTAAAAAAATGAAGCAAGGCCTCTCTCAGTTAAGTCAAAAGAGCACTTGGCTTCCAAGCATTGTGATTGTTTTGGTCGCCGTGTTACTATTGCTTCCCCAATTAACGTCTCGTGGAGTGATTGCGGGTAGTGATTTCCTATTTCACTACAATCGTTTTTATGAGACGGCTATGCAAATTAAGACGGGTAACTTTAGTTATTTTATGTCACTGTATGGCTTTTACAGTTCAGGTCGAATTGTTAATGCTTTATATGGCCCGTATTTTGCTTATTTTCAAGGAATTTTGGTACTCATTAGCAAGAACTGGTATACCTATCAACTTTTGTCACGTTTCTTGTTGAGTGTGATTGCTGGTTTTTCGATGTATCGTTTGAATCGCAGAGCTTCTGTCAAAACGAAAATAGCCCTTGGTGTAGCAGTCTTTTACATGATGACCTTCTCGGTTCAATACTGGACGTTTAGACAAGGTTTTTCAAGCTGGGGTGCCGCTTTTATGCCGTGGTGCTTGATTCCAGCAGTTGATTTTGTCAGAACAAAAAGAGTTGAAGTGCTTCGTCTAGCAGTATCGGTTGCTGTTATGATGCAAGTCCACATGCTTAGCTGTTTCTTGTTAATCTTGGCTTATTTGCCATTTTACTTGTACGGCTTTTTCAAATCTGACAAGAAAAAAGAAGTCTTTTTCAAGGGTGTCCAATCAGTCTTGCTAAGCCTTTTATTAACAGCAAACGTCTGGGCAGCTTTGGTTGTTGTCGGTCAAAGTAATAACCTGGTTGAACCTTTCGTCAATTCAAAACTCTATATTATGACAGTTAACCAGCGTAGCATTGAATGGCTACTAACACCAAAAGCATTGGTTTTTGTGGTCTTGTATCAATTGTACTTCTCATTTAGACACTGGCGTCATTACGACACACTCTTGCGAGTAGTGACAGGGGCATTCTTTATTTTCTTGGTTTTATCAAGTAGCATTTTCCCATGGTACACGGTCAATAAATTGAATCTTCCTTTGGTAAATCTAATTCAATTTCCATTTAGATTCTTTGTGCCCGCAACGGTATTATTGTTGTTAGCGGCAGCTATGATTTTAGACAAATACTTCGATAAAAAATGGTCAAAATTTGTAGCTATTGGGCTAATCTTGGTGAATATCTTGAGCTTTGTGCAGTTGTCGCAATTGCAAGAAGAAAAGATTGATGATTATTACAATACGAAGCACCCTATTCAACGTAAAAAACATACTTTTATCTGGGGTAACCCTGCAGATGTCAGAGCAAGTTTTTATGATTCAGATAAATTCAAGCTACTAGATATCGTTTCAAAATCAACCCCAGATTATCTGCCAGCTGATAAATCAAATAAAGATAACAAGTACGTCCTATATGAAGAGTTTGTCCTTGGACATACGGATGCTTACAAAAAGACGCAAGGCGACAATGAGCTGGTATTTACTTGGACAGCTGATGCGAGTGGTTGGGCAATCATTCCAGTTGCAAAATACGCTGACACTGAGCTCATGCTTAATGGTAAAAGGCTTAGTCATAAGGACTACACTTTGTCAGGAATTGGCACGCCTACTGTTCAACAAAAAGCTGGAAAAAATACCTTGAAGATTACTTACCGCATTCGTACATGGTTTAAAGCTTTGATAGTGGTTAATATTTTATCTTGGCTTTCAGTTGTGATTTATCTCGGTATTAAAAAAATAACTTTAAGTAAGAAAGGCTAGGAAAAATCCTAGTTTTTTCTTTTTTTGTATTTTTGTATGCGCTTCCGTAGTAAATAGCTGTAAAGTCTTTTTAAAAATGATAAAATAAAAGAGCATAAAAAAATTAAAAAGGAGGGTCGCTTAATGAAGTTTCTAGAATTGAACAAAAAGCGCCATGCCGTTAAAACATTCAATAGTAAACCTGTAGAATATAAAGATTTACGCACTGCAATTGAAATTGCTACCTTAGCACCTAGTGCTAACAATATTCAACCATGGAAATTTGTCATCGTCGAAGATAAAAAAGCAGAACTTGCTAAAGATCTTCCAAGTTTGAACAAAAAACAAGTTGAAGAAGCTCAATATGTTGTGGCACTCTTTACAGATACTGATTTAGTGCAACGCTCTCGTAAGATCGCTCGTATTGGGGTTAAATCATTGGCTAATTCAAAACTTGGTTACTATATGGAAACATTGCCTGCTAGATATGCAGAATACGACGACAAGAGTAAAGGTGAATATCTTGCTTTAAACGCAGGACTTGTTGCAATGAACCTTGTGCTAGCTCTGACTGATCAAGATATTTCATCAAATATTCTTCTTGGATTTGACAAGTCTTTGACAAATGATATTCTAGATATTGATAAACGTTTTCGTCCAGAGCTCTTGATTACTGTTGGCTACAGTGATGATAAATCTGAACCAAGTTATCGTTTACCAGTCGACGAAATCATTGAGCGCCGCTAAGAGATTTTTAACGTTTATGCACCAAATCTAGTTAAGAATTTTCGCAAAACTAGGTTTACAAATCTTAAAATATGAGTTACTATGGGTTAGTTGACTCAAATGATAAACAATATAGTAGTTTTTCTGGTAAGGAAGAGCTACATTTATGGAGGAGTTATAAGAAATGACAGTAGACTTTAAAGCAGAAGTTGAAAAACGTAAAGATGCCATGATGGAAGACCTCTTTGCACTTTTGCGTATCAACTCTGAACGTGATGACAGCAAAGCTGACAAAGAACACCCATTTGGACCTGGTCCAGCAAAAGCTTTGGAACACTTTCTTGCAATGGCTGAACGAGATGGCTACAAAACTCGTAATATCGATAACTATGCTGGGGACTTTGAATTTGGTGAAGGTGACGAAGTACTTGGTATCTTTGCTCACTTGGACGTTGTGCCAGCAGGTAGCGGTTGGGATACAGATCCTTACGAACCAGTTATCAAAGACGGACGTCTTTATGCGCGTGGATCATCAGATGATAAAGGTCCTACAATGGCATGTTACTATGCCCTAAAAATCATCAAAGATCTTGGTCTTCCAGTATCTAAACGTGTTCGTTTCATCGTTGGTACTGACGAAGAATCAGGTTGGGGCGATATGGAATACTATTTCGCACATAACGGTTTGAAAGATCCTGATTTTGGATTCTCTCCAGATGCTGAATTCCCAATCATCAACGGTGAAAAAGGTAATATTACTGAATACCTTCACTTCGCAGGTGAAAATAACGGTGCTTTCACTTTGAATACTTTTGAAGCTGGTCTTCGTGACAACATGGTTCCAGAATCAGCAACAGCAGTATTTACAGCAGACAGCACTTTAGCTGAACTCCAAGAAAAACTTGCTGCTTTTACGGTTGCTGAAAATCTTAAAGCTGAGCTTGTTCAAGAAGGTGACGCTTTCCGCGCTACAGTAATCGGTAAATCAGCTCACGGTTCAACTCCAGAACTTGGTCTTAACGCAGCAACTTACCTTGCTAAATTCTTGGATCAATTTGCTTTTGATGGCGCAGCTAAAGTTTACCTTGATGTAACAGCTAACGTTCTTCACAAAGATTTCGCTGGTGAAAACCTTGGTGTTGCTTACACTGATGCGAAAATGGGTGCACTTAGCATGAACGCTGGTGTCTTCAAATTTGACCGCAACTCAGATGACAACACAATCACACTTAACTTCCGTTACCCACAAGGTACTGATTCTCAAACAATCAAAGCTGAGCTTGAAAAACTTAACGGTGTAACTAAAGTGACTCTTTCAGATCACGAACACACACCTCACTACGTTCCAGCTGATGATCCATTGGTATCAACACTTCTTTCAGTTTACGAAAAGCAAACTGGTTTGAAAGGTTACGAACAAGTTATTGGTGGTGGTACATTCGGTCGTCTTCTTAAACGTGGTGTTGCCTTCGGTGCTATGTTCCCAGATTACGTAAACACAATGCACCAAGCAAACGAATTCGCAGATGTTGAAGATCTTTACCGTGCAGCTGCTATCTACGCTGAAGCACTTTACGAATTGATCAAATAATACAGAAAAAAGAAGAGGATTTTTGCGTTAGCAAAAGACTCTTCTTTATTTTTAGAAAGAAGTGATTGTATGGATAGCCTTGAACAATTAGTGGCTGATATTATGGCTGATGAGCAAAATGCTTTATACACCGAGCAAGGTATTAAGCCACTTTTTACTGTTCCAAAAAATGCTCGTATCAATATTGTTGGCCAAGCTCCAGGTATTCGAGCGCAAGAATCGGGACTTTATTGGAATGACCCGAGTGGGGATAATTTACGAAAATGGTTAGGCGTTGACCGTGAGACATTTTATAACTCTGGACTTTTTGCGGTGGTACCCATGGATTATTATTTCCCAGGTAAGGGAAAATCAGGTGATTTAGCGCCTCGAAAAGGTTTTGCGGATAAATGGCACAAGCGCACCCTAGCTTTAGCACCCAATATAGAGTTACATATTTTAGTTGGTTCTTATGCGCAGCGTTATTATCTTCATCAAAAATCCTCAGCTAAGCTTACGGATACCGTCAAACACTATAAAGACTATTTGCCAGAATTTTTCCCATTGGTGCACCCATCGCCACGAAATAACATTTGGCAGTGCAAGAATCCATGGTTTGAAGAAGAAGTCATCCCAGACCTTCAAAAGCGTGTCAAAGCTATTTTAGAAAAATAGGTATTAAAAAACTCGCCACCATCTGGCGAGTTTTTCTTATTTCCCAAGACAGAATTGTGTGAAGAGTTTTGTGATTAATTCATCAGGTGCTGCATCACCTGTGACTTCACCGAGAATTTCCCAGCAACGTGTTAAATCAATTTGAAGAAGATCAACAGGCATTCCTAGTTCAAGCCCTTCATTGATGGCTTGCAAACTTTGCACCGCTTTTTCAATCAATGAAATATGGCGAGCGTTTGAAAGGTATGTTGCATCTTTTTCAACGATACCAGCGTTGTCAAAGAAGAGTTGGTTGATACGTTCTTCAATCAAATCAATGTTTTGATTGTTAAGAACTGAAATGCGAATCACATCAACAGGCAATTCATCAGCTTCAATTTTTTCAGGTAAATCAGTTTTATTAAGCAAGATAATGCGGTTGCTATCCTTACTGAGTTCAAGAAGAGCACGGTCTTGGTCAGTTAGCACTTCAGAGCTGTTAAGGACAAGAAGGACCAAATCAGCTTCCTCAAGAGCTTTTTTAGAACGTTCCACACCGATTTTTTCAACCACGTCATCTGTTTCACGAATACCAGCGGTATCAACCAATTTCAAAGGCACACCTTTGATGTTGACGTATTCTTCAATCACGTCACGGGTTGTTCCTTCGATGTCAGTAACAATGGCTTTGTCTTCACGGAGCAGATTGTTCAAAAGACTTGATTTCCCAACGTTTGGACGACCGATGATAGCAGTTGACAAACCTTCGCGAAGGATTTTACCACGTTTTGCAGTAGCCAAGAGATTTTCTAAAAGGCTTTGGAATTCTTGTGTTTTTTCACGAATAAGAGCTGTTGTCATTTCTTCCACGTCGTCGTACTCAGGGTAATCGATGTTTACCTCAACTTGAGCAAGGGTATTTAGAATTTCTTGACGGGTATCATTGATAAGTTTTGAAAGTGAACCATCTAGCTGTTTGACAGCAATATTCATAGCTTTGTCAGTCTTAGCACGGATGATATCCATAACGGCTTCCGCTTGAGTCAAGTCCACACGACCATTCAAAAAAGCACGTTTGGTAAATTCACCAGGTTCAGCCAGACGAGCACCTTGACGAAGAAGGAGTTGCAAGATTTCGTTAGTAACGGCAACCCCACCGTGCGTATTAATCTCAATGACATTTTCACGTGTGAACGTTTTTGGTGCCAACATGACAGAGACCATAACCTCATCGAGAATTTCATCATTATCAGGATCAACAATATGCCCGTAATTAATCGTATGTGAGGCAACTTTTGACAAATCTTTACCACGATAAACTTTTTGAGCAATAGCTAGCGCGTCAGTCCCAGAAAGTCGGACAATTCCGATAGCCCCTTCCCCTAGAGGTGTTGAAATCGCAGCAATTGTGTCGAATTCTTTTGTAATCATTTATGTCATTCCAATCTGTTATTTTCAAAAAAATATCTTATTTAATTGTAACGCAAAAAATTTTTTCAAGCAATAGAAGAGGGCTGAAAGTAAAGGAGCAGAAAAGTTACTTTTGAGTAATCCATTGTAGCGAAAACACCCTAAATCATGATATAATAGTTAGTTGGAAATAGGTAATTTTTGTTTTACATATAAATTTAGGTGAGGTTGTTATGGAAAAACTTAAAAAAATGGCTGGTGTTACAGCTGCTCAGTATGTGAAAGACGGCATGGTTGTTGGACTTGGAACTGGTTCAACAGCATATTTCTTCGTTGAAGAAATCGGTCGTCGTATGAAAGAAGAAGGTCTTAAAGTTGTCGGTGTGACAACTTCAAGCCAAACAACAGCTCAAGCAGAAGGTCTTGGTATTCCTTTGAAAGCCGTTGATGATATCGATGATATCGATGTAACTGTCGACGGTGCTGATGAAGTGGATAAAAACTTCAACGGCATCAAAGGTGGCGGCGGTGCTCTTCTTATGGAAAAAATCGTTGCTACACCAAGTAAAGAATACATCTGGGTTGTTGACGAATCTAAAATGGTCGACACACTCGGTGCTTTCAAATTGCCTGTAGAAGTCGTACAATATGGTGCTGACCGCATTTTCCGTGAATTTGAGAAAAAAGGTTACAAACCATCATACCGTATGGCGGATGGCGAACGCTTTGTGACTGATATGAAAAACTACATCATTGACCTTGACCTTGGCGTGATTGAAAATCCAGTTGAATTTGGTAAAGAATTGAAAGCTATGGTTGGTGTCGTTGAGCACGGTCTTTTCAACGGTATGGTTAACAAAGTTATCGTTGCTGGTAAAGACGGCGTTAAAATTTTAGAAGCTAAATAAAGAAAATTTACAGGAGATGGTTTGACTGGTTCAGCCGATAGTCTCCTGTTTGCTATGTTATCGCAAAAAAATTAAATGATTATTTCTAATCCTGCATACCTTGCAGTTGATTAGGAGGTTTTGGGTGCCAACCGTAACCACCCTAGAGTAGGAAAACTATGTCAACATTTAATCGTATTCATCTTGTCGTACTTGATTCAGTCGGAATTGGTGCAGCACCAGATGCCAATAACTTTGTCAATGCTGGTGTGCCAGACGGTGCATCAGATACACTTGGTCACATTTCAAAAACTGTAGGACTTAATGTTCCAAACATGGCTAAAGTTGGTCTTGGAAATATTCCTCGTGAAACTCCTCTAAAAACAGTTCCAGCTGAAGCTCAACCAACAGGTTATGCAACTAAACTTGAAGAAGTTTCTCTTGGTAAAGACACAATGACTGGTCACTGGGAAATCATGGGTCTTAACATTACAGAACCATTTGATACATTCCTTGGTGGATTTCCAGAAGAAATTTTAACTAAAATCGAAGAATTTTCAGGACGTAAAGTCATTCGTGAAGCTAACAAACCTTATTCAGGTACAGCAGTTATCGATGACTTTGGTCCACGTCAAATGGAAACTAGCGAGTTAATCATCTACACATCAGCTGACCCAGTACTTCAAATCGCTGCTCACGAAGATGTCATCCCAGTAGAAGAGCTTTACAAAATCTGTGAATACGCTCGTTCAATCACACTAGAACGTCCAGCTCTTCTTGGTCGTATCATTGCACGTCCATACGTTGGTGAACCTGGTAACTTCACACGTACAGCAAACCGTCGTGACTATGCCTTGTCACCATTTGGACCAACTGTTCTTAATAAATTAGCTGACGCTGGTGTGCCGACTTACGGTGTTGGTAAAATCAATGATATCTTCAACGGTTCAGGTATCACAAACGACATGGGACACAACAAATCAAACATGCACGGTGTTGATACCCTTCTTAAAACAATGCAATTGCCTGAATTCACAAAAGGCTTGTCATTTACAAACTTAGTTGACTTTGATGCCATGTACGGTCACCGTCGTAATGCTCAAGGTTACCGTGATTGCCTTGAAGATTTCGACAAACGTGTGCCTGAAATCTTGGAAAGCATGAAAGAAGATGACCTTCTTCTAATCACTGCCGACCACGGTAATGACCCAACTTATACTGGTACAGACCACACTCGTGAATACGTTCCATTATTGGCATACAGCCCAGCATTTAAAGGAAACGGTGTCTTGCCAGTTGGTCATTTTGCAGATATCTCAGCAACAATTGCTGAAAACTTTGGTGTTGAAAAAGCAATGATTGGTGAATCATTCTTAGATAAATTAGTATAAGAGGTAATTATGTCTACAATTATTGAAAAAATTGAAGAAGCACGTCAGTTTTTAGTGTCACAAGCGTGTGATGCCCCAGAATTTGGACTTATTCTTGGTTCAGGTCTTGGTGAATTGGCTGAAGAAATCGAAAACGCTGTTGTTATTCCTTACGAAAAAATCCCAAACTGGGGTAAATCAACAGTTGCTGGTCACGCAGGTCAATTGGTTTATGGTGACCTTGGTGGTCACAAAGTTATTGCTCTTCAAGGGCGTTTCCATTTTTACGAAGGAAATCCAATGGAATTGGTGACTTTCCCAGTGCGCGTGATGAAAGCTCTTGGTTGTAAAGGTCTTATCGTAACAAATGCTGCTGGTGGTATCGGCTTTGGTCCTGGTACATTGATGGCAATTTCTGACCACATCAACATGACTGGTCAAAATCCATTGATTGGTGCTAACCTTGATGACTTCGGACCTCGTTTCCCAGATATGTCAGATGCTTACACTGCTGAATACCGAGCAATCGCTCACAAAGTTGCTGAAAAAATCGGTATTAAACTTGACGAAGGTGTTTACCTTGGTGTGTCAGGTCCATGTTACGAAACACCTGCTGAAATTCGTGCCTTCCAAACTCTTGGTGCGGATGCTGTAGGTATGTCAACTGTTCCAGAAGTTATCGTTGCCGCTCACTCAGGCTTGAAAGTTCTTGGAATCTCAGCTATTACAAACCATGCTGCAGGTTTCCAAAGCTCACTTAACCACGAAGAAGTTGTTGCTGTTACACAACAAATTAAAGAAGACTTCAAAACACTTGTCAAATCAGTTTTGGCAGAACTATAATTTAGGAAATTTACCTTAAAACGTATTTAAAAAGTATTTTTTAGATGCATTTACAAAATAATCGATTTAAACATTTTAGCTACTGTTTACGTTTTGGAGGAGTGCTGATTTTAACAGCTTTGATAGCTGGTTTAGGTGGCATCTTACTTCATGAATTTTTAGACTTAATTGAGTACCTGGTTTTTGGTCACGGCGAGACATCGACCACTCAAGCAGTTTCGTCCAAGCAGTTCATTTTGATTGTCCTTGCAGGGATTATCTCAGCGATTCTCTGGTGTTTTTTACAACGAAAAAATCGTCAGATTATTTCTGTCAAATCTCAGATGAAAGCTGAAAATCCAGCATCGAGAATACCAAAACTTTGGATTCACTTGACCAATATTTTCTTGCAAGTGGCCTCTGTTGGTGCAGGCTCACCAATCGGAAAAGAAGGAGCGCCTCGCGAACTTGGTGCCTTGGGAGCTGGACGTGTATCTGACTACTTGAAACTAACCTTACAAGATAGAAAGCTCGCAATTGCTTGTGGGGCTTCGGCTGGTCTAGCGGCAGTTTATCAAGTACCAGTTGCCAGTATCTTTTTCGCCTTTGAAACGCTTGGGTTGGGAATTTCAGTTCTTAATCTGATTTCCGTCTCAGTAACGACGATTTTAGCAAGCATCGTAGCAGGAGTGGTCATCTCAGATGCGCCACTTTATGAGACTGCTCAAGTAACGCTGGATGTAAAGACTACTCTTTTAGCAATGTTTCTTGTGGTTCTCATCTCACCAATAGCACAGCTATTTCGCAGACTTACCCAAAAAGCACAAGCCCAAAAAACGACTGACCACACCATTTTATGGCGCTTACCACTGACTTTTCTACTATTAGCTAGTTTATCGCTTATTTTTCCTGAGATTTTGGGAAATGGCGGAGCTTTGGCGCAAGGTGTATTTGATGGTATGACTGTTCAGTATGCTGCTGTGATTGTTGTCGTTAAGGCGTTTGTGGTCTTGCTGACGCTAAAAAATGGCGCATACGGTGGAACCTTGACTCCCTCATTTTCAATGGGAGCAGTTCTGGGATTTCTTGGTGCTGTGCTTTGTAGCCAAATCTTTCCAACTATTTCACTAGCCTCAGCTATGCTCATCGGCTCAAGCGTATTCTTAGCAATCACAATGAATGCACCGCTGACAGCGGTAGGCTTAGTTGTCTCATTTACAGGACAAAAGCTTCAAGCCCTGCCAGTCTTATTAATCGCAGTAGCGCTAGCTATTGTCATCAAAAAACTTATTGAATATATTGAAAGGAAAATTTATGTCAATCCATATCGAAGCCAAACAAGGCGAAATCGCAGATAAAATCTTACTTCCGGGAGACCCACTCCGTGCAAAATTCATTGCTGAAAACTTCCTAGAAGATGCTGTTTGCTTTAACAATGTCCGTGGCATGCTTGGTTTCACAGGTACTTACAAAGGTGAACGTGTCAGCGTTATGGGAACTGGTATGGGAATGCCATCAATCTCTATCTACGCGACTGAATTAATCCAATCTTACGGCGTTAAAAAATTAATCCGTGTCGGAACAGCTGGTTCACTTAATAAAGATGTTCACGTTCGCGAACTTGTTTTGGCACAAGCAGCAGCAACAACATCAAGCATGATAAAAAATGAATGGCCACAGTATGATTTTCCACAAATTGCTGATTTTACCTTGCTTGACAAAGCCTACCATATTGCGCAAGACCTTGGTATGACAACTCACGTTGGTAGCGTGTTATCTGTTGACGCTTTTTATTCAGATTTTGCTGAAAAAAATGTCAAACTCGGGCAACTTGGTGTGAAAGCTGTTGAGATGGAAGCCGCTGCACTTTACTATCTCGCAGCAAAACACGGCGTTCAAGCACTCGGTATCATGACGATTTCTGATAGCCTTGTTGCTGACGAAGACACAACCGCTCAAGAACGCCAAACCACTTTCACAGACATGATGAAAGTTGGTCTTGAGACTCTTATTGCTGATTAATGCAAGAAATATACGAGACGATAGACATCCTTTTGGATGTCTATGCTTATAATCACGCTTGGAAAATAGCAGAGCAGCACAGTGATTTTCCAGCGCAAAGCTGTTATCTTTTAGAAATGTTAAAAGAGCGTAGGGAACTTAACGTTGACTTTGCTTTTTCACATGCAGCAGAAAATCAAGCGATTTTAGCCAATTATGGCGTTTCACTCATTACCAATGCGTATGAAGAAGAACAATTAGCAAATTATCTTATGGATTTGGAAGCTAAGGTGAAAAATGGCAATATCATTGATTTTGTCCGCTCTGTTAGTCCAATTCTATATAGGCTCTTTCAACGTCTTGCCAAACGCGAAATTCCAAATTTGGAAAACTATATCCACGATGCTAAAAACGACCAGTATGATACTTGGCTGTTTACAAAAATGAAGCAGAGCGACTATGCTATTTTTCATAGATACCTTGAGATTCGTCGTGATGGCAAAGTGACTTCAAAAGCTTTGGCAGAACTCTTACAATACGGACAACTTCCTCAGGAAATTAAACAGTTAATCAGCGAACTTCGTAATTTTGAAAAATCCGTTCGGAATCCCCTAGCCCACCTCATTAAGCCTTTTGACGAAGAAGAACTTCATCGCACAACGAATTTCTCATCCCAAACCTTTCTAGATAAAATCATTGCCCTTGCTACCTATGCAGGTGTCAAATATAACAAAGAAAAATTCTATTTAGATCAAGTTAATGACATTATCAAAAGTGAGTTGAAGAGAAATGGATAGAACATAAAAACTCTTGGACATTGTCCAAGAGTTTTTAGTTATCAAATTGTACTTCTTCAAGTAGATAATCGATAAAACGTTCGCCCATTTTTGAAAGATTAGCCTTTTCGTGGCGAATGTAGACAATATCAATCATATCTTCAACGTCAAGCGGAATTGATACGATGTCATCGCCATTAAGGTTACTATTTAAGATACCTGTTGCAATAGTGTAGCCGTCAAGACCAATCAAGAGATTGAAAAGCGTCGCACGGTCACTGACAACGATTGATTTTTTGTGTGGGATTTGTGACAAGATTTCTTCAGAGAAGTAAAAAGAGTTGTGAATTCCTTGATCGTAGCTAAGATAAGGAAATTCTTCCAAATCTTCCATAGTCACCAGTGTCTTTTCAGCTAGCGGATTATTTTTGCTGACAAAAATGTGCGGACGAGTTTTGAAAAGACTGGTATAAGTCAAATGATTGTCATCAAACATCTTTGTCAAGACATCACGGTTGTAGCTGTTTAGAAAAAGCACTCCGATTTCAGAACGAAAATTTTTGACGTCATCAATGATTTCGTATGTTCGGGTTTCACGAAGAAAAAGCTCATAGCGTGTCATGTCTGTCTTTTTTAAAAGTGAAACAAAAGCATTCACCACAAAAGCATAGTGCTGCGCAGAGACGCTAAAGAGCTCACGGTTGGTGTTTTTGCTCTTGTAACGTTCCTCTAAAAGCGCTGTTTGTTCAAGTATTTGGCGCGCATAAGAAAGAAACTCAACCCCGTCTTTTGTCAGAGTGATTCCCTTAGGATTACGAATAAAAATCTCAATCCCCATCTCGCGTTCCAAGTCACGAACGGCATTTGACAAACTTGGCTGAGTGATGAAGAGTTGTTTTGCAGCCTCGTTCATACTGCCCGTTTCCACGATTTTAACGATGTAGTGTAATTGTTGTATTCTCATAGCCTTAGTTTAGCTCAAAATCGCAAATCCCGCAAGTAGTAGAATACTATTGATGTGAAAGCGATAAAAAGACGAACTTTTGGATTAAAAGTTTAAAAATAAATGGAAGAAGCTTTTCTAATGATGACGTTTCCAATTTTTAATACTTAAAAGATCATTTTGTTTGGAAATTACATCTAAAAAAGATAAAATTTGAAAAATGCACAAAAACTTACACTAAAAAGCGAATAATTACATTGTGGTAACTTTCTTTTCAGAAACGTAACAAATCCATAAAAACAGTATTTTTAAAAGAAATAAAACGTTGTCAAAACTAATATTTATAAAAAGTGTAAGAATTATCATGTAAAGTTACAGATTTTTTAGAAATTGCAATAAGCCTTATAAAGTGGTAAAATAAGAACGTTAACAATTAATTAGGAAGCGGAGATTTATTAAAATGCCGACTCACTCACATCATCATGGTAGTTACCATGGTCACCATCACAGTAGTCATCATAAGCACCATAAGAGCTCACGGCGGCGCTCTCGATTTGCTGATTTGAAGATTGTGAATGCGACGCTTTTAGTCCTGTATGCTGTACTTGTTGGTCTTGCCACATATATGATGTATGCTCATCATATCTTGGCATTTAGGCATCTTAACGTTGTTTATAGTGTTATATTAGTAGCTATTTTTGCTTTGTGTTTAACATTGAGCATTCTTAAAAAGAGCAGGGTTCTAACAACAGTGCTTTTGGTTGTCTTTTCTATCATTGCTGCAGTTTCCCTTTTTGCCTTTAAGTCATTGGTCGATGTAGCACATAATATGAATGAAACAGCCTCTTACTCAGAGATTGAGATGAGTGTGGTTGTTCCAAGCAATAGCTCAGTTAATGATGTATCTGACCTCACAAGTGTTCAAGCACCGACAGATGCTGACGGTAGCAATATCAATGAACTGTTGTCTCATATTAAGTCAGAAAAGGGAGTAGATTTAGCGACAGAAAAAGTTGATTCTTATCAAGCTGCTTATGAGAACTTAGTTAATGGATCAAGTCAAGCTATGGTCTTTAACAGTGCTTATTCAAGCTTGCTTGAAATGTCTTATGAGAACTACCAATCAAATCTTAAGACCATTTATTCTTATAAGATTAAGACAAGTATTAAAGATGAAGCCAAAGCACATGATTCAAATGTCTTTAATATTTACATCAGTGGTATTGATACCTATGGTTCAATTTCAACGGTTTCACGTTCAGATGTCAACTTAATCTTAACAGTCAATATGAATACTCATAAGATTTTGATAACGGAGACGCCTCGAGATGCTTATGTTAAGATTCCAGATGGTGGCGCTGATCAATATGATAAATTAACCCACGCTGGTATCTATGGTGTTGAAACCTCAGAGAAGACTCTTGAAAACCTCTATGGCATCACCATTGACTACTATGCTCGTCTTAACTTCGATTCATTCTTGAAGTTGATTGATGCATTAGGTGGTGTAACGGTTTATAATAGTCAGGCATTTACAAGTCTTCATGGTAACTATGATTTTCCAGTTGGAAATGTGACTCTTGATTCTGATAAAGCTCTCGGTTTTGTTCGTGAACGTTATAGCCTCGAACATGGTGATTATGACCGCGGTAATAACCAAATGAAAGTCATTCAAGCAATCCTTAATAAAATGACTTCGTTAAAATCAGTTTCTAATTATTCAACGATTATTTCAAATGTACAAGATTCAATTCAGACAGATATGAAACTTGACACTGTGATGAAATTGGTCAACGGTCAATTGGATTCAGGTGAGAAATTTACTATTACATCACAAGAAGTAACAGGTACAGGTTCTACTGGTGAGTTGACTTCGTATGCCATGCCAACTGCAGGTCTTTATATGATTCAGTTGGATGATGCTAGTGTTGCTAAAGCTTCGCAAGCCATTAAAGATGTTATGGAAGGTAAATAAGTTAGATGATAGATATTCACTCGCATATCATTTTTGACGTGGATGATGGACCATCTACTATTGAAGAAAGTTTAGCTTTGATTGGGGAAAGTTACCGTCAGGGCGTACGCACCATCGTCTCAACGTCACACAGACGACGCGATTTGTTTAAAACACCAGAGGAAAAGATCTGGGAAAACTTCAAGCAAGTCAAGGAAGCGGCAGAAGCTAAGTTTGAAGGACTTGAGATTTTATATGGTGGCGAACTCTACTATAATAATGCGCTTCTTGAGAAGTTAGAACATCATAAAGTTCCTCGAATGGCAGGTACCCAGTTTGCTTTGATTGAGTTTAGCATGAAGACCTCGTGGAAGGACATTCATGACGGACTAACAAAAGTCCTCATGCTTGGGGTCACACCTATCATCGCTCATATCGAACGTTACAATGCCCTTGAAAATCAAGAAGACCGCGTATGCGAATTGATTAACATGGGTTGTTACACACAGATTAATAGTGCTCATGTCTTAAAGCCAAGACTTTTTGGTGACAAGAATCGTGTCTTTAAAAAACGTGCACGCTATTTCTTAGAGAAAAATTTGGTTCATATCGTAGCAAGTGATATGCATAACTTAGGACCTCGTCCGCCTTACATGGACCAAGCACGAGACATTCTTACTAGAGACTTTGGTGATAGACGTGCTTTCGATCTTTTTGAAGGAAATGCTAAAACTTTATTAGAAAATAAATATTTATAGGAGAATGTATGAATACAAATGATAATGCAAGCATCGAAATTGACGTTTTGTACTTGTTGAGAAAGTTATGGAGTAAAAAATTCTTTATCATCTTTGTCGGATTGCTTGTGGGAACAATTGCTTTACTAGGTAGTGTTTTCTTCATTAAACCTAAGTATACCTCTACGACACGTATCTACGTTGTTAGCCGTAGCAGCGATACAAGTCTTACTAACCAAGACCTTCAAGCAGGGTCTTACTTGGTTAACGACTACAAGGAAGTTATCACATCAAGTGAAGTCTTGTCATCAGTTATCGACCAAGAAAAACTCTCAATGTCTACTGGTGAACTTTCTAAAGAAATTGCGGTAACTATCCCAACAGATACTCGTGTCATTTCAATTGCTGTTACAGATACAGATGCGCAAAGAGCTTGTGATATCGCAAATACTGTTCGTGAAGTTGCGGCTGAAAAGATTAAAGCCGTCACAAAAGTTGATGATGTCACAACACTTGAATCAGCAGCAAAACCAAGTCATCCATCATCACCAAATGTTAAGATAAATGCTGTTATTGGTGCTTTAGCTGGAGTTTTCTTAGCTATCGTAGGAATCTTGGTAGCAGAAGTACTTGATGATCGTGTACGTCGTCCAGAAGATATCGAAGAGGTCCTTGGTATGACCCTTCTTGGTGTGGTACCAGACGTCGATAAATTATAAAGAAAGGAATTGTATAACTCATGCCACAATTAGAATTAGTGAGAGCTAAAGCTCAAATGGTTAAATCTATGGAGGAATATTATAATTCTATCCGTACCAATATTCAATTTAGTGGACGTGATTTAAAAGTAATTACGTTAACTTCGGCTCAACCTGGCGAAGGAAAATCAACAACGTCTGTTAACCTTGCAATTTCTTTTGCGCGTGCAGGTTTCCGTACCCTTTTGATTGATGCAGATACACGTAATTCAGTCATGTCAGGAACGTTTAAATCTAATGAACGTTATCAGGGGTTGACAAGTTTCTTATCTGGAAATGCAGAGTTGTCAGATGTTATTTGTGACACAAGTATTGATAATTTGATGATTATTCCTGCTGGGCAAGTTCCACCAAATCCAACATCGTTGATTCAAAATGATAACTTCAAAGCGATGATTGAAACTGTTCGTGGACTTTACGACTATGTTATCATTGATACACCACCGCTTGGTTTTGTTATTGATGCTGCTATCCTAGCACACCATTCAGATGCTAGCTTGCTTGTAGTAAAAGCGGGAGCTGATAAACGTCGTACAGTTACAAAACTAAAGGAACAATTGGAACAAAGTGATTCAGTTTTCCTTGGCGTTATTCTGAATAAATATGATATTCACTTAGATAAGTATGGTTCATATGGTAGTTACGGTGGGTATGGTAGCTATGGCAATTACGGAAAGAGTGACGAAAAATCAAAAAATGGTAGAGGTAAACGAAAAAAATAGCTGATACTTTTACCTTAGAGTAGGGAACAGGGAGTTATATGTATAGCGAAGATTCGAAAAAGAAAGTTTATTACCTTGTGTCGGATATTATAGCGTTAGTGGTAAGTTACCTCATCTTAGCACAATTTTATCCTTACCATCTTTTTGATAGTAAATTCTTTGCAGTTGTTTTTGGGATTTTAATTGTGATTGTTGGTGTTTTGAGCGATGAATACTCTTCAATTACAAATCGTGGTTATTTAAAAGAATTAAAAGCATCTGTGATTTATGGTATGAAAGTTTTAGTTTTATTTACTTTTGTACTGATACTTGGAAAAATTCGTTTTATCTATGACATTTCACAGATGTCTTATTTCTTCTTGGGGCAAATTTTTATTTTAGTAAGTCTTTTTGTCTTCATTGGACGTATTTTAGTTAAGAATCTTTTCAAAAATCATGCAACAGACATTAAGCAGGTATTTTTTGTCACGGATTTTACGAATGGTAAGGAAGTCATTAAAGAACTTAATCATTTCAATTACCATATCGCTGCTTATATAAGTCGTCGTGATAATCCTGACATTTCACAGCCTATCTTAAAAAGTGCTAAAGAAATTAGAGATTTTGTGGCAAATCACCAAGTCGACGAGATATTTGTTGCCAAAAATCACCAAGATGATTTTATAGAATTTGCTCATTGCTTAAAATTGTTAGGAATTCCAACGACAGTAGCTGTTGGGAATTATTCGGACTTCTATGTTGGAAATAGTGTTCTAAAAAAATTAGGTGATACGACCTTCATAACGACAGCATTCAATATTGTAAAATTCCGTCAAATTGCTTTAAAACGTCTTATGGATATTGCAATGGCTTTAGTTGGCTTAGTGATTACTGGGATTGTAGCTATTATTATTGCACCGATAGTCAAGAAACAATCACCAGGACCTCTAATCTTCAAACAAAAACGTGTTGGTAAAAACGGTAAAGTTTTTGAAATTTACAAATTTAGAAGCATGTACACCGATGCCGAAGAACGCAAAAAAGAATTACTAGCACAAAATGATTTGGATACTGAGTTAATGTTTAAGATGGAAGACGACCCTCGTATCTTCCCATTTGGACATAAGTTACGTGATTGGTCACTTGATGAATTACCACAATTTATCAATGTCCTAAAAGGTGAAATGTCTGTTGTGGGCACACGTCCACCAACGCTTGACGAATATCATCACTATGAGTTACATCATTTCAAACGCTTGACTACCAAACCAGGAATTACTGGCTTATGGCAAGTTAGTGGTCGTAGTGATATTACCGACTTTGAAGAAGTCGTAGCGCTTGATATGAAGTATATCCAAAACTGGAGCATTAGTGAAGATATTAAAATTATTGCCAAAACATTTGGAGTAGTACTAAAAAGAGAGGGAAGTAGGTAGAGCCCCCTCTTCATTCTTGTATTGGGAGAAAAAAATGAAAATTTGTTTAGTAGGGTCGTCCGGAGGGCATTTAGCACATCTAAATATGTTAAAACCATTCTGGAAGGATGAAGAACGTTTTTGGGTAACCTTTGATAAAGAGGATGCAAGAAGCATCTTAAAAGACGAAAAAATGTATTCTTGTCACTTTCCTACAAATCGAAACTTAAAAAATTTAATTAAAAATACTTTTCTAGCTATTAGAGTATTAAAAAAAGAAAAACCTGATGTCATTATTTCATCTGGAGCTGCAGTTGCTGTACCATTCTTTTACATTGGTAAACTATTTGGAGCTAAGACAGTTTATATTGAAGTTTTTGACAGAATCGATAAACCAACAGTTACAGGAAAATTAGTGTATCCTGTGACGGATAAGTTCATTGTTCAATGGGAAGAGATGAAAAAAGTTTATCCGAAAGCCATTAATTTAGGGAGTATCTTTTAATGATTTTTGTAACAGTTGGAACACACGAACAACCTTTTAATCGCCTAATCCAGGAAGTGGATCATTTAGTTGAAACAGGAGTGATAAAGGAAGAGGTCTTTATTCAAACAGGTTATTCTACCTACGAACCTAAATTTTGTCAGTGGTCTCGTTTGATAAGTTTTGATCAAATGAGTGAATTTATGCAAACATCTGACATCATTATTACACATGGTGGACCAGCAACTTTCATGAGCGCTATCGCAAACGGTAAAAAACCGATTGTTGTCCCTAGACAAGAAAAATACGATGAACATGTTAACGATCACCAAGTTGATTTTGCTCACCAAGTTAAAGAAAGATATGATAGTATTGAAGTTGTCACAGAAATTTCTGAACTAGGAGATTATTTAAATCAAGATTTGAAAATTGATGGTAACAGCTCATCAAATAATAAATTGTTTAATGATAAACTTCGCGAGGAAGTAGAAAGGATGTTCGAAGAGTATGATTCCTAAAAAAATTCACTACTGTTGGTTTGGAGGAAATCCACTTCCTGATAGTGTAAAAAATTGTATAGATTCGTGGAAAAAATTCTGCCCAAATTATGAAATAATCGAATGGAATGAATCAAATTATGATGTACATAAAATTCCATATATTTCAGAAGCTCATAAAAATAAGAAATATGCTTTTGTATCTGACTATGCTAGGCTAGATATCATATATAATGAGGGCGGATTTTATCTAGATACTGATGTTGAATTGTTAAAAGCATTGGACGATTTAACTTCTGAACACTGTTATATGGGAATGGAACAAGTGGGTCGTGTTAATACTGGATTAGGTTTTGGTGCGGAAAAGAGACATCCTTTTATAAAAGAAAATATGCAACAATATGAAGACTCTTCTTTCAATTGTAAACTGTTAGAAACCTGTGTAGATATTACGACAAATTTATTATTATCAAAAGGATTATTAGTAGAAAATTCTTATCAGAGAATTAGTGATGTGTCAGTTTATCCTACTGATTTTTTCTGTCCTTTTAATATGCAAACACAAGAAATGGGAATAACTAAAAATACTTATTCAATTCATCATTATGATTCAACTTGGTATGGTAATGGTGTTAGTGCAATAATTAAAAAGAAATTATTACCATTAAAAGTTAAATTTCGTATTCTTATTGATAAGTATTTAGGAAATGGAACTTACGATAACATTAAAGCATTTATAAAAAAATGATGTAAGATTATAGTTTTTATATTTTGTATTTTTAACAATTAAGAGGAAATATTAAAAAAGATGAATTCGTTAACTATATTTACACCAACGTTTAATAGAGCTGATGAAATAAGAAAATTGTACTCATCATTATGTGCTCAAACCAATAAAAACTTCACTTGGCTTGTTGTTGATGATGGTTCTTCTGATGTGACATCTTATTTTGTTAATAGTTGGATGAAGGATGATAAAATCAAAGTTAAATATATCTACCAAGAAAATGGTGGAAAATGCTCTGCATTGAAGAAGGGGATAGAAGAGTGTGAAACAGAATGGTTTTTTTGTGTAGATAGTGATGATATTTTACTTGAAAATGCTATTGACATACTTTTATCATCAATATTAAAAAAAGATGAAAAATATATTGGTTCAATTTTTCCTATGCAGGGAATTGCAACGAATTTTGGATGGCTTCCTGAATTTGTTAATGCTGTTGATATTGTAGATTTGAGAGTGAAATATAATGTGAAAGAAGCAGCGATACTTTTGAGGACAGATTTGTTAAAAAAAGTAGATATTCCAATTTTTATTGATGAAAAGTTCCTAAGTGAAGAAATAGTTTATATTCAATTAAGTAAGTTTGGAAAATTTTATGTAGATAATAGAAGTTTTTATCAGGCTGAATATTTAAGCAACGGCTTGACTTCAAATATTTTTAGATTATGGATCAAGAATCCTATGGGAACATTTTTATTATTAGATATGCGTTATAAGTATTATCAACACTATTCTTTCGGAATTAGACTAAAGGAGAGGATAAAAACTATTCTGAATTATAATGCATTATGTATGGTCACAAATAAAAAAATACTCCAAGGAACCCCCGATAAAATTTTATCGTGTGCTCTTTATCTACCATCAATTTTATGGAAAAAAATTAGATTTTCTAACGAAAACTGATTTAGTATTTAGAAAGTGTATCGCTGATAGAGAAAGTGGGATAAAAATGAATAGAAAAACAATCGCAATTGTAATTCTACACTATAACGACTTCAACATGACAAAGAATTATATTGATAATTTGAAAGAACTCAATTGGGAGAATATAAATCACAAGTTTGTAATTGTCGACAATGCGTCGCCTGATTGTAGTGGAATAAAGTTAAAAGAAAAATATTATTTAGATAAAGATGTTGAAGTCTTGTTGTCAGAAATAAATTTAGGATTTGCAGGGGGAAATAATTTAGGAATATTGTATGCAAGAAATGAGTTTGATGCCGATTTAGTAGTGGTATCAAATAATGATATTAAGATAAAAACACATACGTTCCCAGAAGAATTGATTGAAATGTACGATGAAAATTGTTTTGCTGTATATGGTCCTGACATATATAGTCAAGGTAGGAATATCCATCAAAATCCTTTTAGAAAAAGTCCATTAAATATGGAGGAGGTAAAAAGTAAAATTAAAGAAATCGATAGACTTCTACCAATCTTAAAAATTATTGACAGAACTGGAACATATAACTTTTTGAGAAAGATTAAAAATTTTTATTCTAAAAAGGAAAAAACTCTGTCAGAAGATTATAAGCAGAGAAAATTGAATTATGTTTTACATGGTGCTTTTTTTGTCTTAACTGAAAAATATTTTGAAAAATACCCCGATGGCTTATATGGTGGAACATTCTTGTACATGGAAGAAGATATTTTAGCATATAGATGCATGAAAAGTAAATTAAAAATGCTCTATGATCCTAAAATTTCTGTTGTACATTTTGATGGTGTAAGTTCTCTGAAGGAATCAGGTAACAGGTGTAAAAAATATATTAGGGAATTAGTAGAAACAAAAAAATCTTGTAGTGTATATTTAAATTATATGCTCAAAACAAGTAATGACTAGTTTGGAGAGAAAATAACAATTATGTTGTTTAAAGTTCAAAAAAAAATATTATTGGTACTTTCAATATTTACACTCGCATTTGGTTTGTATGTGTTCAACATTACTAATCTTGCAAATCTTTTTTTTGCATTTGGCTTATTTGCGCTTTTTGGGGCAAGCACATCAAGACCCGAGTTGTTAGCAGTTTCTTTAATTATTATTGAAACTAAATTATTTGGTGTTGGACCAGAAAAAATTTTGGAAATGCAACCAGAAAAGCTTGAAGTGTTTTTTCTAATTTTTTCTTATATTTTATGGGCAGCAAACAATTTCAATAAAAGACAACAGATACCTAAGAGTTATTTGCTGTTGCTATACACGGTTGTATTAGTTAGTTCATCAGCTATAATGGCACGAGTTACAGTAGGACAATCAATCATACTAGGAATTTTGTTGCAGACAAGGTTATTAATTATATTAGCTGTTTTTCCTATAGTTTCTTTAATGAATGGCGATTTATTGTCATATGATAGATTGTGGAAATTAGTAAAGAAACTAGCTATTTTACAAGCTTTTATTAATATAATACAGTTCCTTCTTTATCCGGGTATACAATTTTTAACAATTACAAGTGAAAATCTTAGATTGGGCTCTATAAGAATTACATATGGGTATGTATTGATTGCAATTGCTTTACTGATGTGTTTTTCTGAATTGATGAAAAAAATTGAAAAAAGGAATATATTTTATTTCTTAGTGTATATGTGTGAGCTATTATTTGTATGTAAAACAAGAATGGTTATTTTTGGAGTTTTAATTTCAATGTTAATAGTTTTTGTTTTATCATTGAAGAATAGAGCAGATTGGAAGAGAGCATTAATTTTATGTATTTGCTTTGCTATAGTTACTCCTATTATGTCAACTCGACTATCTGAATTATTTAATTTAGCACAGCAAGAAATATCAACAAATACTGGAAATTATGTTGCAAGAACTGGGGAAGTTGATTTTTATATGTCACAGGTTAATAATCCAGTTTTTGGACGTGGTTATATTTCACCTAAGACTATAGGAGGAGAAGTATTTGATACAAAATATGGATATTATAGTTTAACAGATATAGGAATTATAGCGCTATATGTTATTGGTGGTGTTGTTGGTATTATTTGGTTTTTTATTTTAATAATGATTTTAATTGAAAGATTAAGAAAGTCAAAATTTAATATTTTTTGTTTAGAGTATTTAGTATATTCAGTAGCTACATGTATGACATTATTAAGTTGTTATTATCAGTCAGAGTACTTAATATTAAGCTTAATTTTATTAGCGGCCCCTAAAACAGCAGAGGAAAAGGTATGAAGAAAGGAATGCTTCAAATTCTTATTGCCAATATTTTTAATTTAATTCTTGGTATTATTCTTAGTTTTGTAGTACCTAAGTTTTTATCAGTTGATTCATATGCTTTGTATAAAGTGTATGCTTTATACATAACATATGCAGGATTTTTTCATTTTGGCTACGCAGATGGAATGTACTTAAAGTATGGTGGAAAGCGTATTGACAAAATAAATAGAGATGATTTGGCGAAAAACTATAAAAATTTTTTCTATATTATTTTGGTAGTTGCTGCCTTTTTCTTAATAGTTGGATTAATAAGGAATGATTATATACTTATTTGCTTTTCTATAGGGCAATTTACAACTAACCTCTTGAGTTATCTTAGATCATTATATCAAGCTACGGGGGAGTTCAGCCTATATAGTAGAGCACTAAATATTGAAAAAGTTGGAGTTTTCCTGTTCACACTTATATTTATTTTTGTATTTCACAGTGATAATTATTTAGTGTATATTACCATTCAAGTAGTTGTTGGTGCAGTGGTTTCTAGTTTCCTTCTATTTAATTTAGATAGAAGACTCTGTTTTATTTCAAAAGGTGGATTCTCTTTTTCAGAATGTGTGAGCAATATATCATCTGGTATAGTTTTAATGTTAGGTAATTTTTCAAGTGAATTATTTACTGGACTAGACAGATGGTTTGTGAAATTTTTAATGTCAAGCACTAGTTTTGGAATGTATTCTTTTTCATCTAGTTTGCTTAATTTATTGAATGCTTTTATCAGCCCAATAACGATTTCTCTTTATAATTATTTTTGTAAGAATTTGGATTTTTCTAAAATAGTGCGTATGAAAGAGTTGATATTAGCTTGGAGTTTATTATTAATTGCGGGTGCTTATCCAGTAAAGTGGGTTATATTAAATTTCTTAGAGAAGTATGATGATTCAATAAGGATAATATTTATTCTATTTGCTGCTCAAATTTTTATTTCAATAATTCAAGGAGTATATGTCAATTTATATAAGGCTACTCGTATGCAAAAATACTATTTTATACAAATGATCTCGGTACTTATTATGGGAATAATTATGAATGCCTTGTTCTATTTAATGAATTCTACATTGGAAACTTTTGCTTATGCAACTTTATTTACATATTTTATTTGGTTTTTAATCTGTGAACTAAAAAATAGAGAAATCTGTTTTAAAATATCAAAATATGTAATGATCATATTTTTGATTTTAGTATACTTTGCTACAGGTTTTTTGCTTAATCCAATAGTGGGTCTGTTAATATATATAGCTACATATGTTATTTGTGTTATTATACTGATGCCTAGTGTTGTTGATTTTGTTTTAAATTTACTTCGTAATGCATATTTAAAGTTGAATAATTAAGGAATTGTTTATTGTGATTAGAAAACGTAATAAGGATATTGATATCCTTAAGGGAATTGGTATAATTTCTGTTGTCATTGGTCATGCATTGAATACAGAAATTTTTAAATCTGATTTCTCAGAAGCAACGAGAAAATTTATATATATCATTTGGGAATTTTTTTCTTTTGTTCAGGTTATTTGTTTAAAGTTAGTTCAGTAGTCTCCATTGTAAGAAAATTACTAAAACAAAATAGATTTTTTGTATCAGTATGCTTGAGCTCGTTTATTTTCCTTCCACTTTGGGAAAAATTTAAATTGATTGAACAAGAAAGCACTAAGCGTTTATTATCAATTTTGATGTTTAGACAAGAGGGGTATTATGTTGGAGCGATGTGGTTTGTCCCTTTTTTGCTTAATGTTATTTTAATGTATTCAGTAATATGCTTATTATTAAAAGATTTTCAGATATCTTCTTATAGTTAACTGTACCATTGTTAGGTGTAATTGCAGTTATATTGGTTGAGGAAAAAGGAATAGGTTTTAGATGCATTTACATATCTCTGCTGATGTTAACTGTACTAAATGCTGGAAGATTGTATCGTTGTTGCGAAGAGAAAGTAGAATTTCATAAATATACTTATTTTGTTTTTGCTTGTTCCATTTTGATAATTAATTTCTTTACAAAAGGTGAAATATATTTTGGTTTTGGTTTCTACCCTATGATGGCGTTAGGAATATGTTTTTGTTTATCTTTAAAAGAACTCATAAAGCAGAATTCAGTAATTGCTAATTTTTTCACATTTTTGGGGCTAAATAGTGCTGTAATAATGGCCTATCATTTTATAGCATTTAAGTTATTTGATGTATTTATAAGCCTTTTATTGAACGATAGCTATGATAGTATAAGATTCTTTCCTATTTCGTATCCAAATTTAAGATTTCTGTATATAATTGTCGGCGTATTTACTCCTTTAATTTTTAAAAAGAGTTTTAGTTTAGCAAAGGGAGTTTTTCATAATGGCAAATGTTTTAATATTAACACTAAATAAGCAAAATGAAGCAAATTATATGTTGAATAAAATGAATGAAGTACCTTGAGTTTGTTTTTGCCAACTTTTAAAGCCTTTAATATAGGCATAAAAATAATTTGGAAATTTTCTTTTTAAAGTTTTTAATCTTATTTTAGTAATAATTTATAGTGTCGCTATTAATAAGGATTTGATTCATTCTTCGATTTGTATAATTTTAACAAAAATAAATAATTTTTATAAAAACAAGTAATGTGTATTGGTGTGTAAAAGGAGTGTTTATGCAAAAAAAAGATGTTGTAGTGGGTATTCAATCAAATAGAGTTGTTGCTATTGATTATTTAAAGGGCTTTTCAATATTTACTATTGTTTTGATGCACTTATTAAATACAATGTCGGCAATTCCAAGTAAAATTCAGACATTAGCATCAATTGGGGGAGCAGGTGTACATGTCTTCTTTCTATGCTCTGGTATTGGTTTATACTTGAGCTACCTTAAGAGAAAAACAAATTATTATGATTTCCTTAGAAAGAGATTTACCAAAATATACATTCCTTATATTATTATTGTTTTCATTTCATTTCTTCTTCCTTGGATGTATACAGGAATTGATCGTTTTATTGCATTATTGAGTCATGTATTTTTATTTAAAATGTTTGTGTCACGTTTTGAAGTGAGTTTTGGAATGCAATTATGGTTTATTTCTACCATAATACAGCTCTATTTAGTATTTTTACCAATGTGTAAGCTAAAAGAGAAAATGAAAAATAATAAGCTTTTTGTTGGAACATTTTTTGTAATTAGTATTAGTTGGTGGATTTTTTGCTACTGTACAGGAGTACAAGATGTCCGTATTTGGAGCAGTTTTTGTTTACAATATATATGGGAGTTTGCTTTAGGGTTTATAATTGCTGAAAAACTTTTAGAAGGAAAAGTATTTAAAATTAGTAACTATTTGTTGGCTATTATAGCTATAATTGGTATTGCTCTTCAAGCTGGAATGGCATTGGTATCTGATGAATTAAAGATATTTAATGATATTCCTGCGTTATGTGGTTATACAGCTTTGGCCCTATGTTTTATGAATATCTCTTATATTGAAAAAGGGTTTATTTGGTTATCGCGTATTTCTTATGAATTCTATTTAGTTCATATTCTTGTTTTTGTGACTGTGTTCCATTTTACTGATCCTAAGGGATTGTTTTTTCAATGTCTCATAGGAATTATATCAATGATAGTTGCTATAATATTTTCTGTTGTTTATCATAAGTTTCTTTATTCTGTGATTTTTAAGAAGATAACAACTAGAAGTAAAGTAATACGGTAATCGTTATGGCTTTTTTAGCTTTAGTTACTATAGTGCTATAATTAGGTACTTTATTTTTAATTAATTTTATAATATTGACAATCCCATATGATTTTTCTAAAGTTTATAGTTTGGTCTCTTTAACCTTTAGTTATTTGGGATTTTTTTGTGCCTTAAAACAATAGGAATAAACTTTTTTATTCTTTTCCTTTACTGCTTTTTCTGAAAAAATAGTGTAAAATAGTAGGGAATGATTTAAAAGGTTTACAGGCCTTTAGATATAAAAAAAAGAGGAGTGCTAAAATGATTTTAGTTACAGGTGCCAATGGGCAATTGGGAACAGAATTACGTTATCTTTTGGATGAACGTGGTGAGGAGTACGTAGCGGTTGACGTTGCAGAAATGGACATCACTAATGCTGAAAAAGTTGATGAGGTATTTGCACAAGTAAAACCAACACTTGTTTACCACTGTGCGGCATACACTGCGGTTGATGCGGCTGAAGATGAAAGTAAAGAACTTGATTATGCGATCAACGTGACAGGTACTGAAATCGTAGCTAAAGCTGCAGCAAAATATGGTGCAACTCTTGTTTACATTTCAACTGACTATGTTTTTGATGGTAAAAAACCAGTTGGTCAAGAATGGGAAGTTGATGATACTCCAGATCCTCAAACTGAATACGGTCGTACAAAACGTTTGGGTGAAGAAGCAGTTGAAAAATATACTAAAAACTTCTACATCATCCGTACTGCTTGGGTATTTGGTAACTACGGTAAAAACTTTGTCTTCACAATGCAAAATCTTGCCAAAACTCATGACACATTGACTGTTGTTAATGACCAACACGGTCGTCCAACTTGGACTCGTACATTGGCAGAATTCATGACTTATTTGACAGAAAACCAAAAGGAATTTGGTTACTATCACTTGTCAAATGACGCTACTGAAGATACAACTTGGTATGACTTCGCGGTTGAAATCTTGAAAGATACTGATGTTGTCGTTAAACCAGTTGATTCAAGCCAATTCCCAGCAAAAGCAAAACGTCCATTTAACTCAACAATGAGTCTTAAAAAAGCAAAAGCTACAGGCTTTGTCATTCCAACATGGCAAGAAGCTTTGAAAGAATTTTACAAACAAGACGTTAAAAAATAATCTTGATAAATAGAAGAAACTGAGTTACGACTCGGTTTCTTTTTCTTTTTTTGTCTAAATATATCGTTCGGTTTTTCTTTTTATTTTCAGGCTTCTTATCTTTTTTCATTGTCCTTTTACCTATTATGTGATATATTAGTAGTAACGTACTGTAATAGAAATGTAATATAAGTTATAAGGTGAGTGTGGTGGTAGCGATGAAAGATACAAATTCAAATGGGCATCGTTTATTAATTCAAAAATTACTTGTCAGCATTCATTACCTAACACTTTTCAGAGATGAAATTGTTTTGGTTGAGAAGACCCCATCTTTATTGGGGGCTTCTTTTTCGCCAAATATTGTGCAATCAGAGTTAGGTGAAATTTTGGCAGCAGTGGATGCGCTTTCTAAGCAAAAAAAGTTGATTAAGTCAACTTTCTGGTATGATGAAGCGTCATTCAGATTGATGAATCACTCTTTGGATATTGTCGGTACTTGGATTCGTGGGATTGATAACGTCTTGGAAATTTGTGAGTCTAAGTCTGTTTTCCATGCGATTTTGGGTGATAATCGTCAACGCGTTTTTGGTGTTTTGATTGATGTCTTTACCTCTCTTCGTGTAACAAATTTATCAATCAAAGAAGAATCTGAATACCCTCTTTTGGTTGATCCGCTACAAGTTGTGGAATACAAGAAAAGAGAAGTCAAAAAAGCAGAGCTAATGGCTAAGATTGATGCCTTGACGCCAAGAAAATCTGAAGAAGTTTATGATGACAGTAAAGACGAAAAAGTTGAGTCTATCCCAGAATTAGTAGAAAAAGAATTAGCTAAAGAAAAAGCAGCTAAGTCCGAAAAAGTTCTTGGACCAGATGAATTAAAAGAAGTTGTTAAAGGAAATGACGAAGTAGCCGATAACAAAGAAGACGCTGAGGAAGTCCTTGAATCTGTCGTTGCTGACGAAGCAGAAACTGTTGAAACTACTGATGCTGAAGAAGATGCTCCTCGAACTGAAGTAAGCCCAGAAGAAGTAAGTGAATCAGTTGATGAAGAACCAGCTGTTGAGGTAGAGGTGAAAACTTCTGACGAGGAGAATGAAGAGCAAGTTCAAGAAGAAACTAGTCAATCTTTTGAAGAAGATGTTGAACAAGAAGCTATAGAAGAATCTGAGCTTGAGGAAGTTTCTGATGAAAATGAAGAAATTGAAGAGACTGCAGAACTAGAAGTTGAAGACGACCTTGTCGAGGCAGAAGAGCCTGAGACAGTTGGGTTGGGAGAACCAGCTGATGAAGTTGCCACGAGCGATGAAAAACAAGTTAGCGATAACGAAGTGGTTGAGGAAGTACTTCTTGACGGAGAATCTGAAGAGCAAGAATCAAAAGAGTCTGATTTTCCAGTAATCAGCCGTGATGAGGCTATTAAGCAGTTCCGTCACTTCCTTTTCGACCATAAAGGCTTGGTATGTGTCTTGGATGCTGGAGATAATTTGAAGCGCGAGATTAACTTCTACAATGCGTTTGATCGTTTTTATGGTGCAGTAGATAATATCTCAGATTGCTTGGTTATCCTTGAAAATGTTTTAGATGAATTACGTCGCCGCAAGAAAGAAGTCTTTGATGAAGAAGGTAATTTGATTAGCGAACCGACTGAACCAATTAATCTATTGATTTATGGTCAAAATATCTTGCTAAAAGATAGTCGCTTTGAAACCTTGATGTCAGAAATTGCCCCATTTACTGGACGCTCTGATTTACAAATCTATTCTTATGCAGCATATTTAGATTAAAAAAACAGTCCAGTGGACTGTTTTTTCATGAGCCTGAAAACGGAAAAGCGAATAAGTCCAGTGGACTGTTTTTTTCATGAGCCTGAAAACAGAAAAGCGAATAAGTCCAGTGGACAGGTTTTTCACGAACTTGGAATTAAGAAAAATTGGCTTACTTAAGGGACTAAATCAGATTTTTTTCTTGAAATAGAACTATTTTTGGTATAATGTTAGGGTCGCGACAATCTTTAACCAAGTTACGAACTTAGTTTGGAGGTAAGCGTTGTGAATGTTATCTTCGAACTTGTTTTGATACCTTTTGTAGTTGGCGTTGCTGCAGAAGTAGTTGCTGAGTGGTTGATTCAGTACATTCAAAACAAACGCGACACCCATTAACCTGAGTTTTCTCTGAAAACAAAAAAAGACAGTAGTTGTAGCTACTGTCTTTTTTGCGTTGTGCTAAGTTTATCTTCGAACTTTAGCGTTGACCATATTATAACATGTCATAAGGAAGGATATCAAAGGATAGTGTGTTTAGCATGTTTCTAAGCTACTTTAAACTCCTCTTGTCATGGTTTGATTTAATTATCTGCGGACAAGAGAAGTATCAGAAACTTACAAAAATAATTGACAAGCAAATGAAAACGCGTTATAATAGTGAAAATTTGAAAACCTTTAATTAAGTCCAGAGAGACTTTCAAGGTTACTGTAAAAAAGAGTGTTATCTCTGATAAAGGGTATGAGTGTACTTTGGTGTGCTCTGCTTATTTTGCTGTAACCTTGCCTTCTGGCGAGGTTTTTTTGTGTGAAAGGAACACTATGAATTCAAGTTGTAAAGACAAAACTTCTGTGTTAAAAGAAGATTTGCTGATTATTAGTCAACGTGAGATTGCCCCACGCATTTTTGAGATGAAGCTTTCTGGTGAGATGGTCTTGGACATGGCACCTGGTCAATTTTTGCACTTGCGTGTGCCGGACCCTAGCAAACTTTTACGACGTCCGATTTCGATTTGTCAGATTGATAAGGTCAATAAAGTGGCAACAATTGTTTACCGAGTAGAACGTGCTGGGACGACCATTTTATCTCAGCTAAAAGCTGGTGATCGCGTTGATACCATGGGACCTCAGGGTAATAGCTTTGATTTGTCAGTCATCTCAGCTGGTCAAACAGCTCTTCTCATTGGTGGGGGTATTGGTGTTCCACCTTTGGTTGAAACAGCTAAGCAGCTTGCTGCTAAAGGTGTTAAAGTCGTTTCTGTGCTTGGATTTGCGACTAAAGATGCTGTGATTCTAGAAGAGGAATTATCAGCATACGGTAAAGTTTATGTGACAACAGATGATGGCTCATATGGTATTAAGGGTTATGTGTCAACGGTTGTCGATGATTTGGTTGAAAAGCAGTCATTTGATGCCATTTATTCATGTGGTGCGCCTGGCATGCTGAAATATGTGGACAAGAAATTTGAAAATCACCCACATGCTTATCTGTCAATGGAATCACGTATGGCTTGTGGCATGGGTGCTTGCTACGCTTGTGTGGTGCATTTGCGAAATGCCAAAGAAGCAGCCAACAAGCGTGTGTGTGAAGATGGTCCAGTCTTTGAAACTGGTCAAATCATTTTGTAAGGAGGCAAAATCATGTCAGAAAATCGTTTAGCGGTCAAACTTCCAGGACTTGATTTAAAAAATCCGATTATTCCAGCGTCAGGTTGCTTTGGTTTTGGACAAGAATACGCCAAATACTATGATTTGGATAAACTTGGCTCAATCATGATTAAGGCAACGACTAAGGATGCGCGTTTTGGAAATCCGACACCTCGTGTGGCAGAAACACCATCAGGCATGTTAAACGCTATTGGCTTGCAAAACCCTGGTGTCGACGTGGTCTTGTCAGAAAAACTTCCTTGGTTAGCTGAGCATTTCCCAGAATTGCCAATCATTGCTAATGTTGCAGGATTCTCAAATGACGAATACGCTTATGTGTCAAAAAAGATTTCAAAAGCTCCAAACGTCAAAGCAATTGAGCTTAACATCTCATGTCCGAATGTTGACCACGGCAATCACGGTCTTTTGATTGGTCAGGTGCCTGAGTTGGCTTACGCTGCTGTTAAAGCGAGTGTTGAGAATTCAGATGTGCCAGTTTACGTCAAACTAACACCAAGTGTTGCTGATATTACGACAGTTGCTAAGGCTGTTGAAGAAGCCGGTGCGACAGGATTTACCATGATTAATACTTTGGTTGGCATGCGATTTGATTTGAAAACACGTAAACCAATCATTGCCAATGGTACAGGAGGTATGAGCGGTCCAGCGGTCTTTCCAGTAGCTCTTAAGCTTATTCGTCAAGTAGCGCAAAGTTCTGGTTTGCCAATTATTGGTATGGGTGGTGTTGATTCGGCAGAAGCGGCTATTGAGATGATGATTGCTGGTGCGTCAGCTATTGGTGTTGGAACAGCGAACTTTGCAGATCCTTACGCTTGTCCAAATATCATCGAGCGTTTGCCAGAAGTCATGGACCAGTATGGCATCACAGATCTTGAAACTTTACGTCGCGAAGTTCGCCAAGATTTACGTGGCAAATAAGCTCTGCTATTTGATTAAAAAGTCAGTAAATTTTTGACTTTGATTGTAAAAAAAGATATAATATTAACAACTGAATAACCTTTAATTGAGTCCAGAGAGGCGAGAAAGGTTCGTGAAAAAAAAGAAGATATAATCTTTGATAATGGGGTGTTTGCTACCCTGCTTTTCGTGTAACCTCGCCCTCTGGCGGGGTTTTCTTTATAGAAAAAGGAGAAAAAATGCACGAAAGTCGTCCGATTATTGCTCTTGATTTTCCATCATTTGATGATGTGAAATCATTTCTTGCTTTGTTCCCTGCAGATGAGAAGCTCTATGTCAAGATTGGTATGGAACTTTATTATGCTGAAGGACCAGAGATTGTTCGTTATGTGAAATCTCTTGGACACTCAGTTTTCCTAGATTTGAAATTGCATGACATTCCGAATACGGTTAAATCAGCAATGCGTGTGCTTTCAAATCTAGGTGTGGACATGACCAATGTTCACGCAGCTGGTGGTGTTGAGATGATGAAAGCGGCGCGTGAAGGGCTTGGACAAGGTCCAAAACTGATCGCAGTAACTCAATTAACCTCAACATCAGATGAACAGATGAAAGCAGACCAAAATATTCAGACAAGCTTGGTTGATTCTGTGCTTCATTATGCGAAAAGAGCAGAAGAAGCTGGTCTTGATGGCGTTGTCTGCTCAGCTTGTGAAGTTGCTGTTATCAAAGAGGAAACGTCAGATGATTTTGTCTGCTTGACGCCAGGTATTCGCCCAGCAGGAGCTGTGGTTGGTGACCAAAAACGCGTCATGACGCCAAGTCAAGCATCAGCTATCGGATCAAGTTATATCGTTATTGGACGACCAATTACTAAAGCTGAGGATCCAGTGGCAGCTTACAAAGCCATTTACAACGAATGGAACGCTTAGTATTTTAATACTAAGGCGACAATTGATTTTTGAGTTTAGAAAAGAGGAATAAAATGACTTTAGCATCACAAATTGCATCAGATTTGCTTGATATTCAAGCAGTTTACTTGAAACCAAATGATCCATTTACTTGGGCATCTGGGATTAAATCACCAATCTACACAGATAATCGTGTAACTTTGTCTTACCCAGAAACACGTACTTTGATTGAAAATGGGTTTGTTGACAAAATCAAAGAAGAATTCCCAGAAGTTGAAGTAATTGCCGGAACTGCAACAGCTGGTATCCCACATGGTGCCATTATCGCTGATAAAATGAATCTTCCATTTGCTTACATTCGTAGTAAACCAAAAGATCATGGTGCTGGAAATCAAATCGAAGGTCGTGTAACAAAAGGACAAAAAATGGTTGTCGTTGAAGACCTTATCTCAACTGGTGGTTCAGTTCTTGAAGCTGTAGCAGCTGCCGAACGTGAAGGAGCTGATGTTATCGGTGTGGTAGCCATCTTCACTTATGAATTGCCAAAAGCAACTGAAAACTTTGAAAAAGCAGGTGTAAAACTTGCAACACTTTCTAACTACACAGAGCTTATCAAAGTGGCTAAAGTACAAGGTTACATCACTGCTGATGATTTGACATTGTTACGCAAGTTTAAAGAAAATCAAGAAACTTGGCGTGACTAAATGAGTTAGTATTTGGCTACTAAGGTGAAAAACTTTGGTGGCCTTCTTGGTTTAAACATGGAAAGGGGTTATAATGAAACTATCATCACCATTTAAAGATAATGTTTTACCAGATACCTATGCTAAAGGGGCTAGTGTTCAAGTGAGAGGAAACGCTGTGATTTCTTTTCCTTTTATGATTGAGGATGCTCCCAAAGGAACAAAGACATTTGCTTGGACCTTTGTCGACTATGATTCTATTCCAGTTTGTGGCTTTACTTACATTCACTGGGTAGTGGCTAATGTTCCTAGTGATATGACAACTATCTCAGAGGATTTTTCTCGTCTAGATGCTAAGCACACTCATGGTAAAAATAGCTTGGTTAGCAAGTTTTTAAATGAGGATAACTCAGATATTTATGATGGTTATATGGGACCATATCCACCGGATAAAGACCATGTTTATACCCTTACGGTCTACGCTTTAGATTGTGAATTGCCACTTGAAAATGGTTTTTACATGAATGATTTGCTACATGCTATGGATGGTCATGTCTTGGCAAAAGAAAAGCTAGATTTAGTAGGGAAATACTAAAACTAACGAGGAGTGAACATGCAACATTCAACTTGGCATGAATTAATTAAAAAGGAATTACCAGAGCATTATTTTGGGCAAATCAATCAGTTTATGGACTTGGTCTATCAACAAGAATTGGTTTACCCACCACGTGAAAAAGTCTTTAACGCGATTCAGACAACAGCACTAGAAAATGTAAAAGTTGTCATCATTGGTCAGGATCCTTACCATGGTCCGAATCAAGCACAAGGCTTGTCATTTTCAGTGCCAGAAGACATTCCAGCTCCGCCATCTTTGCAAAATATTTTGAAAGAATTGGCAGATGATTTGGGGCAACGTGATCACCACGATTTAACACCATGGGCACAGCAAGGAGTGCTTCTTTTAAATGCTTGCTTGACAGTTCCAGCTGGTCGTGCGAATGGTCATGCGGGGCAAATCTGGGAACCTTTCACAGATGCGATTATCAAGGTGGTTAATCAAAAAGAAACACCTGTTGTCTTTATCCTGTGGGGTGGCTTTGCACGTAAGAAAAAAGCTCTCATTACCAATCCTATCCATCATGTCATTGAAAGTGCGCATCCAAGTCCACTCTCGGCTTATCGAGGATTTTTTGGCAGCCACCCTTTCTCAAAAGCTAACGCATATTTGACAGAGGATGGCCTTGAACCAATTAATTGGTTGAAATAATAGGAGTTTAACATGTTACTTATTAAAAATGGTCGTGTTGTTGATCCGAAATCTGGTTTTGATCAGGTAGCGGATGTACTTGTTGATGGTAAAAAAGTTGTTAAAATTGCGGATGCAATTGAAGAAGCTGGTGCTGAAGTGATTGACGCTACTGGTCTTGTTGTAGCACCAGGTTTGGTGGATATTCATGTACACTTCCGTGAACCAGGTCAAACGCATAAAGAAGACATTCACACAGGTGCATTAGCAGCGGCAGCTGGTGGCTTCACATCAGTTGTGATGATGGCAAATACCAACCCTACCATTTCTGACGTTGAGACTTTGAAAGAAGTTTTAGTAAGTGCAGCTAAGGAGAACGTTCACGTTTACACTAATGCAACCGTAACGAAAAACTTTGACGGCAAGACTTTGACTGATTTTAAGGCTTTGCTTGAAAATGGTGCTCTTAGCTTTTCTGATGATGGTATTCCGCTTCAAAGCACAAAAGTGTTAAAAGAAGCCTTGGATTTGGCTAAAGCAAACAACACATTTGTGGCTGTGCACGAAGAAGACCCAGAATTAAACGGCATCCTTGGATTTAACGAAGGTATCGCACGTGATAAATTCCATTTCTGCGGAGCAACAGGTGTGGCAGAATACAGCATGATTGCGCGTGATGTTATGATTGCCTATGACCGCGGAGCTCATTTGCATATCCAACACTTGTCAAAAGCTGAATCAGTGAAAGTGGTTGAATTTGCTCAACAATTGGGAGCAAACGTCACTGCAGAAGCAGCACCGCAACATTTCTCAAAAACAGAGGATTTGCTTTTGATCAAAGGTTCTGCAGCTAAGATGAACCCACCACTTCGTACAGAAAAGGATCGCTTAGCGGTTATTGAAGGCTTGAAATCTGGCGTCATTTCTGTGATTGCGACTGACCACGCGCCACACCACGCCGATGAAAAGAATGTTGAAGACATCACAAAAGCCCCATCAGGCATGACAGGGCTTGAAACGTCATTATCACTTGGTTTGACAAACTTGGTAGCGACAGGCGACTTGACGCTTTCAGAATTGCTTGCTAAGATGACCATCAATCCGTCATCTATGTATGATTTCGATGCAGGTTATTTGGCTGAAAATGGCCCAGCTGACATCGTGATTTTCGCTGACAAAGAAGAACGTGTTGTCTCTGACCATTTTGCTTCTAAAGCTTCAAATTCACCATTTATCGGTGAAAAACTCCAAGGTGTTGTCAAATACACTATCTGTGATGGTAACATTGTTTATAAAGCATAAAAAAAGAATTAGCATTTTGCTAATTTCTTTTTTGTTCTTGATGACTTAAATTCATTCCCCAAGGAACGAGGTTTTCTTCATGATTTTTAATACGAGTAATATTGTCTTTGTGTCGTACAATGATGATGCCTGCAATAATGATAATCAATAATGTAAAGAGCAAATCATAGTGATTAAGCAAGAAACCAAATGCTGGAAAGACAAGCACACTAACCACAGCAGCGCTTGCAGCAACAACACTAGACAATGAAATCATGCTATAGAGGTAAAGGGTGATGACAAAGATAACGGCAAGGAAAAGAAGAAATAGCGGTGCATATCCAAGAAGAACACCAGCACTTGTCGCAACTGCCTTACCACCTTTAAACTGTGCAAATAGTGGGAAGGTATGACCAATAATGGCAAATAAACCAATAAGAACAGGTGACACACCATTAACGCTAAAGATAAGAGGAAGGAGTGCTGCCAGAGTTCCTTTTAGCATGTCAATCACAAATGTGACAATTCCTGCTTTGACACCTAAAACTCGAAAAGTATTGGTTGTCCCAGTATTACCGCTACCATGTTCTCTGAGGTTAACATGATAGAAGAATTTTCCAATCCATAGACCAGTTGGGATTGACCCCAACAAGTATGCAATCACAATCATAACTAAAATTTTCATGTTCTCATTATAACATAATCAGTTCTTATGAAAAGGTAAAATTTGAAAAATAAATAACTTGAAGAATCAAGTTAAATTTGTGATAACGCTTTAAATTTGTTATACTATTTCATGAAAAAATTAGTGATTTTCCTTGTAAAATCCTTATTCGATTTGATTTTTTTTTGCAAAAATTTGAAAAAACTTGTAAGATAAAAAAGATGAATTATTTGGAGGTCGCTTTTGGCTAAAAAAGAAATTAATATAAATAATTATAATGACGATGCCATTCAAGTGTTAGAGGGGCTAGATGCCGTACGTAAACGCCCCGGAATGTACATCGGTTCAACAGATGCGACAGGACTACATCATTTAGTTTGGGAGATTGTTGACAATGCCGTCGATGAAGCTCTTTCTGGCTTTGGTACTCAGATTGATGTTATTCTTAATCAAGATGGTAGTGTGACCGTAAAAGACCAAGGACGTGGGATGCCAACTGGTAAGCACGCTATGGGGATTCCAACTGTAGAAGTTATCTTCACTGTGCTTCACGCAGGTGGTAAATTCGGTCAAGGTGGTTATAAAACATCTGGTGGGCTTCACGGTGTGGGGTCTTCAGTTGTTAATGCCCTCTCAAGATGGCTTGAAGTCGAAATTACTCGTGACGGTGCGGTTTACAAACAACGTTTTGAAAATGGTGGTAAACCCGTGACAACCCTTAAAAAGATTGGAACAGCACCAAAATCTAAGTCAGGTACTGTGGTAACATTCATGCCTGATGATACGATTTTCTCAACGACTGACTTTAAATTTAACACCATTGCTGAGCGCTTAAAAGAATCTGCCTTTTTGCTTAAGAATGTTACATTGACGTTGACGGATAATCGTCCAGAAGAAGCAGAACATCTGGAATTCCATTATGAAAATGGAGTGCAGGACTTTGTTGAATACCTTAACGAAGACAAAGAAACATTAACACCTGTGATTTGGGTGACTGGTGAAGACCAAGGTTTCCAAGTCGAAGTTGCACTTCAATACAATGACGGATTCTCAGATAATATCCTTTCTTTTGTTAACAATGTTCGTACTAAAGATGGTGGAACACACGAGACAGGATTGAAATCTGCCATTACTAAGGCGATGAATGACTACGCTCGTAAGTCAGGCCTGTTGAAAGAAAAAGATAAGAACCTTGAAGGGTCAGATTACCGTGAAGGGCTATCTGCAGTGCTTTCAATCTTAGTTCCAGAAGAACACTTGCAATTCGAAGGACAAACTAAAGATAAACTCGGTAGTCCTCTAGCACGTCCGATTGTAGACAGTATTGTCTCTGAAAAACTCACTTTCTTCCTTTTGGAAAATGGTGAAGTGGCGTCTAACCTTGTTCGTAAGGCGATTAAAGCGCGTGATGCCAGAGAAGCAGCTCGTAAAGCGCGTGACGAATCTCGTAATGGTAAGAAGAACAAGAGAGACAAAGGACTCCTTTCTGGTAAATTGACACCAGCACAGTCTAAGAATCCTAAGAAAAATGAGCTTTATCTGGTCGAAGGGGATTCTGCCGGCGGTTCAGCTAAACAAGGACGTGACCGTAAATTCCAAGCTATTTTGCCATTGCGTGGTAAAGTCTTAAATACAGCAAAAGCTAAGATGTCTGACATTGTGAAAAACGAAGAAATCAATACCATGATTTACACAATTGGTGCAGGCGTCGGTGCAGATTTTAAAGTTGAAAATTCAAACTACGATAAGATTATTATCATGACCGATGCGGATACCGATGGTGCTCACATTCAGACATTGTTACTAACTTTCTTTTACCGTTACATGCGTCCGCTTGTGGAAACAGGTCATGTCTATATCGCTTTGCCACCTTTGTACAAAATGTCTAAAGGTAAAGGCAAGAAAGAGCAAGTTGAGTATGCTTGGACAGATGGTGAGTTAGAAGAACTACGTCAAAAATTTGGTAAAGGAGCTCAACTCCAACGTTACAAAGGTCTTGGTGAAATGAACGCTGACCAATTGTGGGAAACAACCATGAACCCTGAAACACGTACGCTTATTCGTGTGACTATTGATGATTTGGCGCGTGCCGAACGCCGTGTCAATGTCCTTATGGGTGACAAAGTTGAACCACGCCGCAGATGGATTGAAGACAATGTTAAATTCACCTTGGAAGAAAATACAGTGTTTTAATTGCTTGTGATGAATCCATAAATTTTTTGACGTGAAAAGTAAAGGATAATAATTATGTCAAATGTTCAAAATATGTCTCTTGAAGACATTATGGGGGATCGTTTCGGACGATATTCCAAATATATTATTCAAGAGCGGGCTTTGCCAGATATTCGTGATGGTTTGAAGCCTGTTCAACGTCGTATCCTTTATTCGATGAACAAGGACGGCAATACTTTTGATAAGGGTTTTCGTAAATCGGCAAAATCTGTCGGTAACGTTATGGGTAATTTCCACCCACACGGTGATTCCTCTATTTATGACGCTATGGTGCGCATGAGTCAGGATTGGAAAAATCGTGAAACCTTGATTGAAATGCATGGTAACAATGGTTCTATGGACGGTGATCCACCGGCAGCCATGCGTTACACTGAAGCACGTTTGTCAGAGATTGCTGGGTATTTGCTTCGTGATATTGATAAAGATACTGTTCCATTTGCTTGGAACTTTGATGATACCGAAAAAGAACCAACGGTTTTACCGGCTGCTTTTCCTAACCTTTTGGTGAATGGTGCAACAGGTATTTCAGCTGGATATGCAACTGATATTCCGCCACACAACTTGGCTGAAGTCATTGATGCAGTTGTTTACCTTATCGACCATCCAAATGCAAAATTAGATAAATTGATGGAATTCTTGCCGGGACCTGATTTCCCTACTGGGGCGATTATCCAAGGTAAGGATGGTATTCGTAAGGCTTACGAAACTGGTAAAGGACGTGTTGTTGTTCGTTCACGAACGGACATTGAAAGTCTTCGTGGCGGCAAAAAACAAATCGTCGTCACTGAAATTCCTTATGAAGTCAATAAAGCCGTACTCGTTAAGAAAATTGACGATGTTCGTGTCAACAATAAAGTCCCTGGCATTGCAGAAGTTCGTGATGAGTCAGACCGTGATGGACTTCGTATTGCTATCGAACTTAAAAAAGATGCAGACGAGCAAACGATTCTCAACTATTTGTTGAAATACACTGACTTGCAAGTCAACTATAACTTCAACATGGTTGCTATTGACAACTATACACCACGCCAAGTGGGTATCATTCCGATGTTGACAAGTTACATTGCTCACCGTAAGGAAATCATCGTTGCTCGTTCAAAATTTGACAAGGAAAAAGCTGAAAAACGTCTTCACATCGTGGAAGGCTTGATTCGTGTTATTTCAATTCTGGATGAGGTTATTGCGCTTATTCGTGCGTCTGAAAATAAAGCTGACGCTAAAGAAAACCTCAAAGTCAGCTATGAATTTTCAGAAGAACAAGCTGAAGCTATCGTGACTTTGCAATTGTACCGTTTGACAAATACTGATATTGTGACGCTTGAAAATGAAGAAGCAGAGCTTCGTGAACGCATCACTATGCTTAAAGCAATTATCGGTGACGAACGTACTATGTACAATGTCATGAAACGTGAACTACGTGAAGTTAAGAAGAAATTCGCTAACCCACGTTTGACAGAATTGCAAGCCGAAGCACAAACGATTGAAATCGATGTGGCAAGCTTGATTGTCGAAGAAGATACTTATGTCAGTGTGACAAAAGGTGGTTACATCAAACGTACAAGTCCGCGTTCTTACAATGCTTCTACGGTTGAAGAAATTGGTAAACGTGATGATGATGAACTGGTCTTCGTCTCACAAGCTAAGACAACTCAACATTTGTTGATTTTTACAAATCTTGGCAATGTCATCTATCGCCCAGTCCATGAATTGACAGATATTCGCTGGAAAGATATTGGGGAACATTTATCACAAGCCATCACTGATTTTGCGACAGACGAGTATGTCTTGTATGCTGAAATTGTCGATGACTTTGGACCGCAAACTTATTTTGCAGCCACAAAATATGGTCAAATCAAACGCTTTGAACGCAAAGAATTCACGCCATGGCGCACCTACAAATCAAAAGCTGTTAAGTATGCTAAGTTGAAAAAAGACGATGATATGGTCGTGACTATTGCGCCAATTGCACTTGATGATGTCATGATCATTACGCATAATGGCTATGCCTTGCATTTCAATATTGACGAAGTGCCAGTAGTTGGTGCCAAAGCGGCAGGGGTTAAATCAATTAACCTTAAGGATGAGGATTTTGTCGTGTCAGCCTTTATCGCCAATACAGAAAGCTTCTTTATCTTGACACAACGTGGTAGCCTTAAACGTATGACAACTGAGCTAATTCCAGCAACAAGTCGTGCTAATCGAGGCTTGCAAGTCCTTCGTGAACTCAAATCAAAACCACATCGCGTCTTTATGGCAGGACCAGTCCATGCCTCAAATGACGTGCAAAATATTGATTTATTCACTATTGAGACGTTAGATTCAGATAAAATCGAAACCTTAGAAGTTTATTCAAATAAAGGCAATCATTATCAAGCCATTCTTGAAGATTTGACCTTGTCAGAACGCACAAGTAATGGTTCCTTTATCTCAGATAAAATTTCAGATGAAGGTGTCTTTAGCGCAAGAATTAAATAGCGATAATAAATCGGAGATTTTCTCCGATTTATTTTTTGAACAAATTTTCAGAATTTTATGAAAAAGTACTTGAAAAAAGATTTAAAAAGCGTACAATAGGATAAAAACAAAGAAAGAGGAATAGTTATGACAGTAGATTTAGACTGGGATAATCTAGGCTTTGCCTATCGTAAATTACCATTTCGTTACATCTCTTACTACAAAGATGGTAAATGGGATGAAGGAAAATTAACAGAAGATTCAATGCTCCACATTTCTGAAGCATCACCAGCTTTGCACTATGGTCAACAAGCCTTTGAAGGGTTGAAAGCCTATCGTACAAAAGATGGTTCAGTACAATTGTTCCGCCCAAATATGAACGCTGAACGTTTGCAACGCACTGCAGATCGTCTTCTTATGCCACAAGTGCCTACAGAAAAATTTATTGATGCTGCAAAACAAGTCGTTCGTGCTAATGAAGAATTTGTACCACCATACGGCACTGGTGCAACACTTTATCTACGTCCTCTTTTGATTGGTGTTGGTGACATTATTGGTGTTCACCCTGCAGATGAATACATTTTCACTATTTTCGCAATGCCTGTTGGTAACTACTTCAAAGGTGGTTTGGTACCAACTAATTTCTTGATTCAAGACGAATATGACCGTGCTGCTCCACATGGTACAGGTGCTGCAAAAGTAGGTGGTAACTATGCCTCAAGTCTTCTTCCAGGTAAAATGGCTCACGACCGTAAGTTCTCTGATGTTATTTACCTAGATCCTGCGACACACACTAAGATTGAAGAAGTCGGCTCTGCAAACTTCTTTGGTATTACAGCTGATAATGAGTTTATCACACCACTTAGTCCATCAATCTTGCCATCTATCACAAAATACTCACTTCTTTATTTGGCAGAACACCGTTTTGGCATGAAAGCTATCCAAGGTGATGTTAGACTTGATGAATTGGATAAATTCGTTGAAGCAGGTGCCTGTGGTACAGCAGCTGTTATTTCACCAATCGGTGGTGTTCAACACGGTGATGACTTCCATATCTTCTACAGTGAAACAGAAGTAGGACCTGTTACTCGTAAATTGTACGACGAGCTTGTCGGTATCCAATTCGGTGACATTGAAGCTCCAGAAGGCTGGATTTACAAAGTTGACTAATAAATTAAAGCTTGCTCTTGCAAGCTTTTTTGTTTTTCGGTAAAATGAATAGCGTGAGGTGGAAAAATGAGCAAAAAAGATAAAAAAATCGAAATTCAACTTGCTGACGCCAAAGTTGCCATCAATAATGCTAATGTCGATGGTTATAATTTGACTGCTGGAAAAAAAGTTATCGGTGAAATTGCTGAGCTTGATAACAAATTTGCCGTTGTCAAAAATGGAGAAGTGGAAGCACTTTTCAAAACTTTAGAGCAAGCAATTGAAAGTATTATTGAAAATTACAACTTAAATCGCTAAAAAATAGCGAAAAGTACTTGTCAGAGAACAAAAACTATGCTAGAATAGTTTTTGTCGTAACGGAAGGGTAGCGAAGAGGCTAAACGCGGCGGACTGTAAATCCGCTCCTTCGGGTTCGGGGGTTCGAATCCCTCCCCTTCCATTCCTAAGATCTTATCTTAGAATTAATTGAACCTTGTTTTTGGGGTATAGCCAAGCGGTAAGGCAAGGGACTTTGACTCCCTCATGCGTTGGTTCGAATCCAGCTACCCCAGTCAAAGGTATCGAGTTTCGGCTTGACACCGTCAAAGATAAAAGTTGTTGTCGTTGCGGGTTACCTTGAGAAATATTATTGTTGTCAAAAGCTAGCTTAAGCTAGCTTTTGTTGGAGGATTTTTTAGAATGAATGAATTTGAAGATTTGCTAAACAGTGTTAGCGAAGTAAACCCTGGTGATGTTGTCACTGCGGAAGTTTTAACTGTTGATAATGATCAAGCAAACGTTGTTATCGAAGGAACAGGTGTTGAAGGTGTTCTTACACTTCGTGAATTAACTAACGATCGCGATGCTGATATTAACGATTTCGTTAAAACTGGCGACACAGTTGAAGTACTTGTTCTTCGTCAAGTAGTAGGTAAAGATACTGATACAGTTACTTTCCTTGTCTCTAAAAAACGCTTGGAAGCTCGCAAAGCTTGGGATAAACTTGTTGGTCGCGAAGGCGAAGTTGTTACTGTTAAAGGTACACGCGCTGTTAAAGGTGGTCTTTCAGTTGAATTTGAAGGACTTCGCGGATTCATCCCTGCTTCAATGATCGATACACGTTTCGTACGTAACACTGAAAAATTCGTTGGTCAAGAATTTGAAGCTAAAATCAAAGAAGTTGTTCCAGCTGAAAACCGCTTCATCCTTTCACGTCGTGAAGTTGTTGAAGAAAAAGCTGCTGCAGCTCGTAAAGAAGTCTTCTCTAAACTTGAAGAAGGCGCAATCGTTAAAGGTAAAGTTGCTCGCTTGACAAGCTTCGGTGCTTTCATCGATCTTGGTGGTGTTGACGGACTTGTTCACGTAACTGAATTGTCACACGAACGCAACGTTTCACCTAAATCAGTTGTTTCTGTTGGTGAAGAAGTTGAAGTTAAAGTTCTTTCAATCGACGAAGAAGCAGGTCGTGTATCACTTTCACTTAAAGCTACAACACCTGGACCATGGGATGGTGTAGAACAAAAACTTGCTGCTGGTGATGTTGTTGAAGGTAAAGTTAAACGTTTGACTGACTTCGGTGCTTTCGTTGAAGTATTGCCTGGTATCGATGGACTTGTTCACATCTCACAAATCTCACACAAACGTGTTGAAAATCCAAAAGATGTTCTTTCAGTAGGTCAAGAAGTTAACGTTAAAGTTCTTGATGTTAACGCTGCTGCAGAACGTGTATCACTTTCAATTAAAGCTCTTGAAGAACGTCCAGCACAAGCTGAAAATGAAGAAAAACGTCAATCACGTCCACGTCGTCCAAAACGTGAAGCTAAACGTGATTACGAACTTCCAGAAACTCAAACTGGATTCTCAATGGCTGACTTGTTTGGCGACATTGAATTGTAATTATAAATGAGAAAAGACTTGATTTCCAAGTCTTTTCTTTTTGTTTCGATATGGTATAATATAGTAGTTGCCACTCTTAGTGTAATGGATATCACGCAAGATTCCGGTTCTTGAAATAGGGGTTCGATTCCCTTAGGGTGGAGTGTTATACCGATTAGAAAAGCCAGTTTTTGGCTTTTTCTTTTTGTATATGCTCATAAAAGCCTTTCTGTGAAGTCTTTAGAGCTATTTAAGGAAACTGCCGTAAGTTAATATTGGATAGCGTTACGAGCAGTTTAAGGGTAAAAAATAAAAAGCCTGTGATTTCCACCACAGACATTTATAAAAAAAGCTTATTTTAAAATAATTTGAGCTACGATTGGACTGATAATAACGTAAACAATTCCGGTAATTCCGATAGCAAGTCCGCCCATCGCTCCTTCAACGAGACCGTATTTTAGAGCTGTTCCAGTACCGATTGCGTGCCCTGTTCCTCCAAGACTAAGCCCGATAGCAACAGGATCTTCGATTTTTAAGAGTTTTAAAAAAACGGGTCCAAGAACACTTGTCAAAATTCCAGTAATAACAACGACAACAAGTGTTACAGTTGTGATACCTCCCATTTTTTCAGTGATTCCAACAGCCATTGCAGTTGTTACTGATTTAGGGAATAATGAAATAGCTAGCAAATATTTAATACCAAATGTTTTCGCAACAAGAGCGGTAAAAGTCGTGTTGACGATACAAGCAGCAAGAATACCAGTTAGGATACTTCTGATGTGATGTTTCATCAAGTGGAATGAGCGATAAAGTGGAATACCGAGCGCTACTGTTGATGGAACAATCAATGTGTTAAGATAACTTCCGCCAATGTAATAATCATGGTAGGAGATCTTAGTAATCTTTAAAAAGGCAATAATAAAAAAGGTTGCCAATAATAAAGGGGTAGTAATTGGGTGTGGAAAACGCCTAAAAATAAGCATGCCCATAAGGTATGCTAGGATTGATAACATGATACCAAAGATTGGGTTTGTAAGAATATTAGTCATGATGACCTCCTTTATCAACATAGTCTCCCTCAAAGCGTGTTTTGATAAATTGAACAACAAAACCAATAGTAGCAACATTCAAAAAGATGGCTACAAGGATGATAATGGTGATAGGGAGCAAATAATCCTTGATATCATTGAATCGATCCATGATTCCGACAGCTGCAGGCAAGAATAGAATGGTCATATTATTGAGCAAGAAATTTCCCACAACATCTATGTGTCTCAAACGAATTACCTTGAATTCCAGGGCAAGAAAAAGTAGCACTAACCCAATAATGCTACCAGGAACAGGTAAATTGAGTAAATTAGAAATCGCCTCCCCAATAAATGAAAAGATGAGAATTATCATAAATTGAACGTATAACTTCATTAGTAAACTCCTTCGTTATAAGTCTACTACTATGTAAGAATTTTTCAATACTGTGAAAATGTTTACATGAAATTTTTTTGAAAAATTACAGTTGTAATGAGAAAAGAAAAAGCCGAGCTAAGCTCAGGCTTTAGTGACCTAATAGTAATTTTAAGATATTTCCTCCAAAAATCCAGATATAACTATAAGAAATAATTGAAATTGGCTTGGTTAGTAGGATAATGAAGGTGAAACGTTTTAATGAAATATGAGATAATCCAGTTATCATCACCACGATATCGGCTGGTGAAATGGGTGATAACATGCAAATGATGAAGAGGTTTTCATAATTTTGAGTATTAAGCTTCGCTTCGTATTTGTAAAAAGTCTTCTCATCGACAAAAAGTAGAATAAACTTGCGACCATATAGCCTAACAAGAATAAATAGAATGATACTACCAATCACAATACCCACATAGTTATAAAAGAAGGCTAGGATTGGATCAAAAATTAAAAACCCAGCAACTGTTGTGACACCACCTGGAATCACTGGGAAGACAACTTGAAAGATTTGCACTAAGATAAAAACTAAAGGCCCACAGACACTGTGCTGATTAACAAAATCTTTGAGTGCATTACTATCGTTTAGAATCCCTAAATGGTAGAACCAGATGACTAAAACAAACGTTCCCAGCAAGGCTAATACTCCCAGAAACTTGATCAGTCGCTGCCAAAAGGCATAGTGGTCGAATATCTTCATTTTCATAATTCTTATCATATCATAAGAATTTCTTTTTTGCTATTTTAAATATTATTTGCTATAATAACAAATGTAGCTTTTGACTACTTTATAATATCTGGGGTCGTTACGGATTCGACAGGCATTATGAGGTACATTCTGCGACTCATCGGCAGATGTAAAAATGCCAGTTAAATATAACTGCAAAAAATACAAATTCTTACGCTGTAGCTGCCTAAAAACCAGCTCGCGTGATCTCTACAGGATTGCTTGTGTTTTGCTAGAGGTTTCATTGATTAGCAAGCTACGTTTGATTATTGCCTAGCTAGTCAAAAAGAGATTTATAGGCTCGCTTAATCTAGGTTTGAGTTATGTATCGAGCTTAAGTTAAATCAAAGACATAACCTATGGTTGTAGACGAATGTATTGGCAGGTGTTTGGACGTGGGTTCGACTCCCACCGGCTCCATAAAAGCTTTTCATAGTTTAGCAAAGTTACGCAAAACGTTGATATATCAACGTTTTTTTATTTTTACGTTTTGCCTTTCACCCAGACACAATTCCAGATATAAAATAGCCACCAGAATTTGGTGGCTATAATATTTATTGAATATTAATTTTGTTTTTAAGCAAGTAATGTGTTGCTAAGTAGAAGATGGTACCTTCGATAAAGCACTCAATACAAGAATAGATAAAGAAATGGATAGTAAGGTCACTATTTAGTTCGTGGCTTCCGAGAATTTCAGACACTAATAAAACAATGAATGAAACGACGAAGTAGGCAACAAATGCCATAAGAGCACGTCTATTAGCAAATAATTGCCCGATTGTAATAGCTAAGTAGATGAGCAAAATTCCTGAAATAGAAGAGATTGCTAACCAAAGAAAACCAATTCCCCATTCAGAAAGAGTGAGTACTTTATCGAATTGTGGTAGGAAGGCTAAGAAATGACCTAGGCCAAAAATCGGTATGACAAGTAAGGTCACTCCAATGGTAACCACGATTGCGTTAAAGGCTGTCCAAATCAGTGAAGCAATTAATTTAGATAAAATGATTTGGTGAGTAGATACTGGCAAGGTTAAAGTAAGGTAACCTTCGCGACCAAAGATATTTTTATAAAAACGTCGCACGATGATAGCTAGTGTAGCAATCCAAGCACTGGCAACCACAACACCAAACATGATTGATAAGATGATTGGAATAAGTTGTGTGTAATGATTAGCATTACTTGTTGTATAGTTTTCAGCATAGTCTGTAAGTGTCTTGATGCTAAAGCCAAGGAAGATGGAAATAGCGATAATTGATGCATTAAGTGCGAAGTACCATTTACCGACAGATTTTAGTTCGTATTTTAAAAGTTTTGAAAACATAATTCCTCCCTAAGCTTTGTAAGTCTCACGGAAGAGTGAATCAATGGATTGACCGTGCTCTTCACGAATATCATCCGTATTGCCTTGCAAAATAATTTTTCCGTCCTTAAGGAAAATGATTTCATCAAGGATTGGTTCGATTTCTGAAATTAAGTGCGTTGAGATAATAACAGAAGCCTCTTCACAGTAATTATTGATGATAGTGCGTAAAATGTAGTCACGCGCGGCTGGGTCAACACCCCCGATTGGTTCATCAAGAATATAAAGTTTCGCTTGTCGGCTCATGACCAAGATTAGCTGCACTTTTTCTTTATTCCCTTTTGATAGATTTTTGAGGATGTCATTTGGATTAAGCTCTAAATCTTCTAAAAGGTGTTCAGCTTTTTCACGAGAGAAGTCTTCGTAAAAATCTTCAAAGAAAGCAAGGGCATCCTTGATTTTCATATCTTCTCTGAGGTAAGAAGTATCTGGAAGATATGAAATGATTTTTTTAGTGTCAACTGAAGGACGGTAACCATCAATGACGATTTCTCCAGTTGTTGGGTGAAGAAGTCCATTGATTAGTTTAATTAGTGTCGTTTTTCCGCTTCCATTTGGGCCTAGTAAGCCAATAATCTTACCGGCAGGTAAACTAAGTGTCACATCGTCAACAGCTACATGTTTTTTGTATTTTTTGGTAACGTGATGTAGTTGGAGTAATTGACTCATCCTATTTTTTCTCCTTAATATACGATTCTAGTGTAGTCACAATATCGTCGATTTCAAATCCTATTTTTTGCATGTTATTAACAAATGATTGCAATTCTGCCTCAGCAACTTCGCGACGTTTTTGCATGATGAGGTCAGTGTCATCTGTAACAAAGCGGCCAGAAGTTCGTTGAGAGTAAACCATGCCTTCGCGTTCTAGTTCTGAAAAAGCGCGTTGCATTGTGTTGGGATTGACACCAGCTTCTTCAGCTAATTCGCGAACGGTTGGGAGTTGATCACCGCTTTTGATTTCTTGACTGATGATTTGCATCTTAATATGTTGTGCAATTTGGACATAAATAGGTGATTTTTCATCAAATTTCCAGGACATACGATAACCCCTTTCTATTAAAATTTAAAGAAGTCTTAATTGTCTTAATTAGAAGAAGTCTTGAAAGAAGTCTTGTACTAAATAAATGGTACAAAAATAAGTTTGAAATGTCAAGAAATCAATCATTGAGACATCTAATTTCGGGTTAAAGTCAAATGACCACCATTTTTAGTGTATAATAGATACAGAAATCAATCGGAGAAAGGAGTGCTTTTATGTTTGCCCAATTAGATACCAAGACTGTTTATTCTTTTATGGATAGCTTAATTGACTTAGAGGGCTATGTCAAAGAAGCAAAAGTATTAGGCTACCAAACCATTGGGATTATCGACAAAGATAATCTCTATGCCGCCTTTCATTTTATTACAAAAGCTAAAAGCGAAGGCTTACGCCCTGTTTTAGGTCTTGAGTTGACGCTTAATTTACAGGAAAATCTTTCCTTAAGTGTGTACCTAATTGCGCGTGATACGACAGGTTACAAAAACTTGATGAAAGTGTCTAGCTGTCAGATGACCTCTGGGATTCAGATAGAGGATTTAAAGGATTACTTGTCAGGCTTAGTGGTTATTATCCCGTATTTTGATGGTTTAGAGAGCCTGTTGCTTCCTTTTGAGTATTATATCGGAGTAAATGTTCACTCAGAAGAAAAGGATTATGACAAGCCTTTAATCCCACTTCATACAGTACGGTATTTTAATACTAAAGAAGTCGAAACGCTTCACATGCTTCATGCTATTCGAGATAATATTAGCTTGAAGGATGCGCCGGCTGCACCGCAAGGACAGCAGTTGATGGCTTGTGATATCTTAACACAAGCTTTTGAGCAAAAATTTCCACAAGCTCTAGAAAACTTAGAAAAATTAGTCGCTGATATTCACTACGACTTTAATAGCGAACTAAAATTACCACGCTTTAATCGTCAAAAACCTGCGCAGGAGGAATTGATAGAATTAACTGAAGCAGGGCTTAAGGCTAAAAATCTTTGGTTGCCAGAGTACCAAGAACGATTAAGAAAAGAACTTTCAGTCATTCACAAGATGGAATTTGATGATTACTTCCTTATCGTTTGGGATTTGTTGCGTTTTGGTCGCAGTCGAGGCTATTACATGGGAATGGGACGCGGCTCTGCTGCGGGAAGTTTAGTTTCCTATGCTCTTGATATTACTGGTATTGACCCAGTGAAGAACAATCTGCTCTTTGAACGTTTTCTAAATGAAGAACGTTATAGTATGCCTGATATTGATATTGACCTACCAGATGTTTATCGTAGTGAGTTTCTTCATTATGTTCGTAATCGTTACGGTAGTCTTCATTCGGCTCAAATTGTGACTTTTTCAACTTTTGGTGCTAAACAAGCTATTCGTGATGTTTTTAAACGATTCGGTGCACCAGAGCATGAATTGACTAATATCACTAAAAAAATCAGTTTTAGAGATAATTTGACTACAGTTTATGAAAAGAACTTATCTTTCCGTCAAATTATTAATTCTAAAATCGAGTATCAAAAAGCCTTTGCGATTGCCAAACGTATCGAAGGAAATCCTCGGCAGACTTCAATTCACGCCGCTGGTGTCGTTATGAGCGATGACAATCTGACCGAGCATATTCCATTAAAAGCTGGCGAAGATATGATGGTTACACAATATGATGCGGCTGCGGTTGAGGCTAATGGTCTTCTTAAAATGGACTTTCTTGGGCTTCGTAACCTTACTTTTGTGCAACGCATGCAAGAAAAGGTTGCTAAAGAATGTGGTATCACAATTGACATCAAATCGATTGATTTAGAAGATCAGCAAACCCTAGCTTTATTTGCTGCAGGAAAGACAAAAGGAATTTTTCAATTTGAACAAGCTGGCGCCATTAATCTGTTAAAACGTATTAAACCACAAAAATTTGAAGATATTGTGGCAACAACGAGTTTGAACCGTCCAGGGGCTAGTGATTACACCGAAAACTTTATTAGACGTCGTTTTGGACAAGAAGCGATTGACTTGATTGACCCTCTGGTGGCAAAAATATTGGAACCAACCTATGGCATCATGCTTTATCAAGAGCAAGTGATGCAGATTGCACAGGTCTATGCAGGATTCACTCTGGGGAAAGCGGATTTGTTGCGTCGTGCCATGTCTAAGAAAAAGGCAGAAGACATGCAAAAAATGGAAAGCGAGTTCTTAAAAGGTGCACAGGCTCTTGATCGACCGCTTGAAACGGCTAAAGATTTATTTTCTCGCATGGCTAAATTTGCTGGCTACGGTTTTAATAGAAGTCACGCCTTTGCTTACTCAGCATTAGCTTTTCAACTAGCTTACTTTAAGGCACACTATCCTGCAGTTTTTTATGATATCATGCTGAATTATTCAAGTGTTGATTATATTACGGATGCTATGGAATCAGAGTTTCGCATCAAGAAAATCGACATCAATACAGTGCCTTATAACGATAAGATAGCTGATGGTCAAATTTATCTTGGCTTGAAAAATCTACGCGCACTTCCACGTGATTTATGTTACTGGATTATTGATCATCGACCATTTTCAAGTATTGAGGACTTCTTGACCAAGTTGCCTGAAAATTACCAGAAGAAGGAACTTATCACACCATTGGTTGAAGTCGGTGCTTTTGATAATTTTGAAAAAAATCGCCGCAAGATTATTGAAAATCTGGAACCTCTTTTCATATTCGTTAATGAACTAGGTAGCCTTTTTGCCGAAAATTCTTATAATTGGATTGAAGTAGAAGACTTTCCAAATACTGAAAAATATCGTCAGGAACAGGGATTACTTGGAGTAGGAATCAGTCCACACCCACTTCTTGAAATTGCCAAGAACTCATCTGTTGCTTTTACGGCTTTAGCCGATTTGCATGAAAATACTGAAGCGACTATTCTTGTTGAATTAAGTAAGATTCGTGTGATTCGAACAAAAACCAAGGGTGAGCAGATGGCTTTTCTGAATGTGACAGACACACAGAAAAAATTTGACGTCACTCTCTTTCCAGAAGTCTTCACACGTTATAAAGACGAATTGCAAGAAGGGAGATTTTATTATTTAACTGGTAAGATTCAGAATCGCAACAATCGTTTGCAGATGGTGTTAAATCATGTTCAAGAAACAAGTAGTGAACGCTTGTGGTTATTACTTCCAAATCATTTACATGATAGAGAAGTTTCAAAAATCTTGTCACAATATCCAGGAAATATTCCCGTGATTTTGCATTATCAAGATAGTAAGCAAACCTTGCAAAGTCAGAGACATTTGGTTAAAAAGGACGAAGAGCTTTTACAAGCTTTAACTCCATATACAGTGAAAGCGATTTATCAATAAAAATTTAGTAAAAATAAAATAAAGTAAAGCTTTTTACAAAGTAATGTGCTATAATAAGACCGTTAGATTAATAAAAGGAGTATTAGCAAAATGAAACGTATTGCTGTTTTGACTAGTGGCGGCGACGCTCCTGGTATGAATGCTGCTGTTCGTGCGGTTGTTCGTAAAGCAATTAAAGAAGGAATGGAAGTCTTCGGAATCAACCGTGGTTATGCTGGTATGGTCGATGGCGACATTTTCCCATTGGATGCTCAAAGTGTTTCAAACATTTTGTCACATGGTGGTACTTTCCTTCAATCAGCTCGTTACCCTGAGTTTGCAACTCTTGAAGGACAACTTGCTGGTATCGAACAACTTAAAAAACACGATATCGAAGGTGTCGTTGTTATCGGTGGTGACGGTTCTTATCACGGTGCTATGCGCTTGACAGAACACGGATTCCCAGCAGTTGGTATCCCAGGTACAATCGATAACGATATCGCTGGTACAGATTACACTATTGGGTTTGATACAGCTGTAAACACAGCTATGGAAGCTCTTGACAAAATCCGTGATACATCTTACAGTCACAAACGTACATTTGTTGTTGAAGTAATGGGACGTAACGCTGGTGATATCGCTCTTTGGGCAGGTATTGCTGCAGGTGCTGACCAAATCATTATTCCTGAAGAAGAATATGACATCAACGAAGTTGTTGCAAAAGTTAAAGATGGTTACGAAAACAAAGGTAAAGAACGTCACCTTATCGTTCTTGCTGAAGGTGTAATGCATGCTGAAAAATTTGCAGAGTTGATGAAAGAAGCTGGTGATACTAGCGACCTTCGTGCAACTAACCTTGGTCACATCCTTCGTGGTGGTGCCCCATCACCTCGTGATCGTGTTCTTGCTTCTTGGATGGGTGCTCACGCTGTTGAATTGCTTCAACAAGGTCGTGGTGGACTTGCCATTGGTATCCACAACGAAGAATTAGTAGAAAGCCCAATTCTTGGTACTAAAGAAGAAGGTGCTCTATTCTCATTGGCAGAAGATGGTAGCATTATCGTCAACATGCCACACAAAGCACGTCTTGACTTTGCTCAATTAAATCGAGACATTGCTCATTTGTAATATAGTATATTATTAGATTAAAAATTATTGTTATTAATAGTCGTTCATTCGGCTTAAAAATAAAGGGAGTTTCATATTATCATGAATAAACGCGTAAAAATCGTTGCAACACTTGGTCCTGCGGTTGAAATCCGTGGCGGTAAAAAATTCGGTGAAGATGGATATTGGGGTGAAAGCCTTGATGTTGAAGCATCAGCACAAAAAATCGCTCAATTAATTAAAGAAGGTGCAAACGTCTTCCGTTTCAACTTCTCACACGGTGACCATGCAGAACAAGGTGAACGTATGGCAACTGTACGTCGTGCCGAAGAAATTGCTGGACAAAAAGTTGGTTTCCTTCTTGACACTAAAGGTCCTGAAATCCGTACTGAACTTTTTGAAGGCGAAGCTAAAGAATATTCATACAAAACTGGTGAACAAATCCGTGTTGCTACTAAACAAGGTATCAAATCAACTCGCGAAGTTATCGCTTTGAACGTTGCCGGTTCCCTTGACATCTACGATGACGTTGAAGTTGGTAAACAAGTTCTTGTTGACGATGGTAAACTTGGTCTTCGTGTTGTCGCTAAAGACGATGCAACTCGTGAATTTGTTGTTGAAGTTGAAAACGATGGTATTATCGCTAAACAAAAAGGTGTAAACATTCCTTACACTAAAATCCCATTCCCAGCTCTTGCTGAACGTGATAACGCTGATATTCGTTTTGGTCTTGAACAAGGTCTTAACTTCATCGCTATTTCATTCGTACGTACTGCAAAAGACGTTGAAGAAGTTCGTACAATCTGTGAAGAAACTGGTAACGGGCACGTTCGTTTGTTCGCTAAAATCGAAAACCAACAAGGTATCGAAAACATCGACGAAATCATCGAAGCTGCTGATGGTATCATGATCGCTCGTGGTGACATGGGTATCGAAGTTCCATTTGAAATGGTTCCAGTTTACCAAAAAATGATCATCACTAAAGTTAATGCAGCTGGTAAAGCAGTTATCACAGCAACAAACATGCTTGAATCTATGACTGAAAAACCACGTGCAACTCGTTCAGAAGTATCTGACGTGTTCAACGCTGTTATTGATGGTACTGACGCAACAATGCTTTCAGGTGAATCTGCAAACGGTAAATACCCAGTTGAAGCAGTTCGTGCAATGGCTACAATCGATAAAAACGCTCAAGCTCTTCTTAACGAATACGGACGTCTTGATTCATCATCATTCGCTCGTACTTCTAAAACAGAAGTTGTTGCTTCTGCAGTTAAAGATGCAACAAGCTCAATGGATATCAAACTTGTAGTTGCTCTTACTGAATCTGGTAACACTGCTCGTCTTATCTCTAAATACCGTCCAGATGCTGACATTTTGGCTGTAACATTCGACGAAAAAACTCAAAAATCATTGATGATTAACTGGGGTGTTATTCCAGTCGTAACTGAAAAACCTGCATCAACTGATGACATGTTTGAAGTTGCTGAAAAAGCTGCTCTTGAATCAGGATTGGTTCAATCAGGTGATAACATCGTTATCGTCGCTGGTGTTCCTGTCGGTTCAGGTGGTACAAACACAATGCGTATCCGCACTGTAAAATAACCTAAATAATAAAAAGCCTATCATATCAAGCTTTACAGCCTGTGCGATAGGGCTTTTTTTATGTCAAAATGGTGGCGAGGGGCACAGAAGGGGCAAATATTATCATTTTTTATTCTTTTATCTAGATAAAACAAGGCTAATTTACTTACTTTGTGTCAAAAGTCACACGCCTACTTTTTTTATGTTCAGAAACATGATATAATAGAACAAAGAATAGGAGAAATTATGGTTAAGCGCGATTTTATTCGAAACATTATTTTAGTCTTAATTGCTATTTTAGCGATATTCTTGTTGAGGATTTTTGTCTTTTCAACATTTAAAGTGCATGAGGATGCCGCTAATTCATACCTATCAAATGGTGATGTCGTAGTTGTTAATCGAAATCGAGAACCACGCTATAAAGATTTCATCGTTTACAAGAAAGATGGTATTTTTTACATTAGTCGTGTTGTCGCAACAGCTGGACAAAGTGTGACTGTAATGGATGATATTCTTTATGTTAACAACAAAGTAAAAAAAGAACCGTACATTAGCAAGATAAAATCCGAATATTTGTCAACTTCGGATACCCAACAGCCATTTACTTCTGATTTTTCTGTTAATACTGTTTCTAATGGTAAATACAACGAAGTGCCAAAAGGGTATTATCTAGTCTTAAATGATGATCGTCAGAATACTAATGACAGTCGTAGTTTTGGACTAATCAAGGAAAGTCAAATTCGTGGTGTTGTTACTTTCAAAGTTTTACCACTTAATCAATTTGGATTTATTACAGCAGAGTAGTTTAGCTACTCTGTTTTTTGTTGGTTTCATTTTTCTTTTATACTAAAAAAGAATTGGTATAGTATATTTTATACCAATCTTTCTGTTGACAAGGTAAAATTAAAGTTATATACTGTTGCTGTAGGGTTTTGGTAGGTTTTTATTAGACTATACCAATTCAAAAAATAAGAAAGAGATAATAGGTTTTTCCTATTAAAGGTAAAAAAATATGTGTGGTATTGTTGGTGTTGTTGGAAACAAAAACGCAACAGACATCTTAATGCAAGGTCTTGAAAAATTGGAGTACCGTGGTTACGATTCTGCAGGAATTTACGTTACTAATGGTGTTAATCAAGGTCGCTTGATTAAATCAGTTGGACGTATTGCTGATCTTCGTGCGAAAATCGGAATTGATATGGCTGGTTACACTGGTATTGGTCACACCCGTTGGGCAACTCACGGTCAACCAACTGAATTGAATGCTCACCCACATACATCTGAAACTGGACGTTTCGTCTTGGTTCACAATGGTGTTATTGAAAACTATCTACAAATTAAAGAAACATATCTTTCAAATCACCATCTTAAAGGTGAAACTGATACTGAAATCGCTGTTCATTTAGTTGGTGAATTTGTTGAACAAGGTTTGTCAGTTCTTGAAGCTTTTAAAAAAGCTTTGAAAATCATTGAAGGTTCATATGCGTTTGCTTTGGTTGATGTTGAAGATCCTGATACTATTTATGTGGCTAAAAATAAATCACCTCTTTTGATTGGCTTGGGTGACGGATACAACATGGTATGTTCAGATGCTATGGCTATGATTTGCGAAACTAGCGAATTTATGGAAATCCATGACAAGGAATTGGTTGTTTTGACAAAAGATTCTATTTCAGTTATGGATTATGATGGCAATGCTATCGAACGCGCTTCTTACACAGCTGAACTTGACTTATCTGATATTGGTAAAGGAACTTATCCTTACTATATGTTAAAAGAAATTGATGAACAACCAACAGTTATGCGCAAGTTAATCACTGCTTACACAGATGACAATAATCAAGTCACTGTTGATCCTGAAATTATCAAAGCTATTCAAGAAGCAGATCGTATTTACATTTTGGCTGCCGGAACATCTTACCATGCTGGTTTTGCTTCAAAATCATTCCTTGAACAAATGACTGACACACCAGTTGAACTTGGTATTGCATCTGAATGGGGCTATAACATGCCTTTATTGAGCAAAAAACCACTTTTCATCATGATTTCACAATCAGGTGAAACTGCTGATAGTCGTCAAGTTTTGGTTAAAGCAAATCAAATGGGTATTCCTAGCTTGACTATTACAAACGTTCCAGGTTCAACATTGTCACGTGAAGCAACATACACTATGCTTTTGCATGCAGGACCTGAAATTGCAGTTGCTTCAACAAAAGCTTACACAGCTCAAGTTGCTACATTGGCAATTCTTGCTAAAGCAGTTGGTGATGCTAATGGCAACAAAGTAGCAGCTGATTTTGATGTTGTTCACGAATTGGCTATTGTTGCACAATCTATCGAAGCAACACTTTCTGAAAAAGATACGATTGCTGAAAAAGCAGAAGTACTTCTTAAAGAAACTCGCAATGCCTTTTACATCGGTCGTGGTTCAGACTACTATGTTGCCATGGAAGCTAGCTTGAAATTAAAAGAAATTTCATACATTCAATGTGAAGGATTTGCAGCTGGAGAATTGAAACACGGTACAATTTCATTGATTGAAGAAGGTGTGCCTGTTATTGCACTTATCTCAAGCAACCCTGTTCTTGCATCACATACACGTGGTAATATCCAAGAAGTTGAAGCACGTGGAGCAAGCGTTCTTACAATTGTTGATGAAAGCCAAGCTCGTGAAGGAGACGATATCATCGTAACAACTGTACACCCGTTCTTGTCAGCTATTGCAATGGTCGTACCAGCACAATTGATTGCTTACTACGCAACACTTCAACGTGGTTTGGACGTTGATAAACCTCGTAACCTTGCGAAATCGGTTACTGTGGAATAATACTTGCTAAAATTTACTTTTTAAGGTAGAATGGATAATGTAACTTTTAACTTTATGATAGTAATAATGTTATAGCTATTTTTTGATAAGGAGAAATGATGTCTTTACCAAATTGTCCAAAATGTAACTCTGAGTATGTTTACGAAGATGGATTAATGTTAGTTTGCCCAGAGTGCGCTTATGAATGGAACCCAGCTGATTCAGTTGAAGAAGATGGCTTGGTTGTTCTTGATAGCAACGGAACTTGTCTTGCTGACGGTGACAGTGTTACTATCGTTAAAAACTTGAAAGTAAAAGGTGCACCAAAAGATCTTAAACAAGGAACTCGTGTTAAAAACATTCGTCTTGTTGAAGGTGACCACAATATTGATTGTAAAATTGATGGTTTCGGTGCTATGAAATTAAAATCAGAGTTTGTTAAAAAATTATAATGACATTAACGCTATGAGCTTTGCTCGTAGCTTTTTTATATTTAAAGATATAGTTTACATAAATATAGTTATGTCATATTGGCTTATTTTTATAAGATCAAATGATAAAATATTCTTCTTTGCTCCCCAATTGTTTGAAAATTTGATATAATACTATAATAGTAACAAATTTTTTTTAGGAGATAACATGTCATATATTTCACAAGTTCTGCCTAGCTTGTTAGATGGCGCTGCGGTAACTTTGCAAGTTTTCTGTATTGTTATTGTGCTTTCCATTCCGATTGGCGCTATCCTTGCTTTTTTGATGCAGATTAAATTTAAACCTTTGCAATGGTTGTTGACATTATATGTATGGATTATGCGTGGAACACCATTGCTATTGCAACTTATTTTCTTCTACTATGTTTTACCAAGTGTAGGAGTGGTTATGGACCGTATGCCAGCAGCTATTTTGGCATTTACCTTGAATTATGCAGCTTATTTTGCTGAAATTTTCCGTGGTGGGATTGCTGCTATTCCTAAAGGTCAATACGAAGCTGCAAAAGTCTTAAAATTAAATCAGTTGCAAACTATTCATTATATTATTTTGCCACAGGTTTTCAAGATTGTTTTACCAAGTGTTTTCAATGAAATTATCAACCTTGTCAAAGATTCTTCACTCGTTTATGTTCTTGGGGTTGGTGATTTGTTGCTTGCAAGTAAGACAGCTGCTAACCGTGATGCGACACTTACACCGATGTTTGTGGCAGGGGCTATTTACTTGCTTATGATTGGTATTGTTACCTTGATTTCTAAACAAACTGAGAAAAAATTTGATTATTATAAATAAGAGGTGACCAGATGTTAGAATTAAAAAATATTTCCAAACAATTTGGTCAAAAGAAGATTTTTGATCATTTTAATTTAACAATTGAAGATGGTAAAATTTTGTCTCTTGTAGGGCCTTCAGGTGGTGGTAAAACCACTTTGCTACGTATGCTTGCTGGTCTTGAAAAAATTGATTCGGGTGAAATCATCTATAATGGTGAAGTTGTTCCAATCGATCACTTAGAGACACTTAACTTGCTTGGTTTTGTTTTCCAAGATTTTCAATTGTTCCCACATTTGTCTGTTTTAGATAATTTGATTTTGTCACCTGTTAAAACAATGGGAATGACAAAAGAAGCGGCAAAAGAAAAAGCACTTGGTCTTCTTAAACGTCTTGGTTTGGGAGAACATGCGGATGCTTATCCTTACTCATTATCAGGTGGGCAAAAGCAACGTGTCGCTCTTGCTCGTGCGATGATGATTGACCCTCAAATTATTGGTTATGATGAACCAACTTCAGCGCTTGACCCTGAATTGCGTCAAGAAGTTGAAAAATTGATTTTACAAAACCGTGAAGCTGGAATGACTCAGATTGTGGTTACCCATGATTTACAATTTGCAGAAACGATTTCAGATTACATTTTAAAAATTAATCCAAAATAACAGAAAGTCTCATTAGGTGTCTTTATGAAATTGAAAAAACTTCTTTTAAGTGCTATGGCGCTTGTTGCGACAGTTAGTTTAGCTGCTTGTGGGTCATCGTCATCAAAAAAAGTTGCTAAGACAGACCAATGGAAAACTTATCAAAAAGATGGTAAGATTACGATTGGTTTTGATAACACTTTTGTACCAATGGGGTACGAAGATGAAGATGGCAAAAATGTTGGTTTTGACATCGATCTTGCCAATGCCGTCTTTGAACAGTATGGTATTAAAGTGAAATGGCAATCAATCAACTGGGATATGAAAGAAACTGAATTGAATAACGGTACGATTGATTTGATTTGGAATGGTTATTCTATTAGTGATGAACGTGCCGAAAAAGTTCTCTTTACAAATCCTTACATGGTTAATGAACAAGTGCTAGTCACTAAAAAATCTTCAGGAATTACAAGCTTTGCAGGGATGAAAGATAAAGTTCTTGGTGCACAATCTGGCTCATCTGGTTATGATGCTTTCAATGCAAAACCAAAAGTCCTGAAAGATATTGTATCTGGTGATGATGCGACACAGTATGAAACTTTCACACAAGCCCTTATTGACCTTAAAAACGATCGTATCGATGGTCTCTTGATCGATAAAGTTTACGCTAATTATTACCTTGAACAAGAAGGTGAATTAGATAACTACAATATCATTGCTAGTGAGTTTGACGGTGAAGATTTTGCTGTAGGGGCTAGAAAAGCTGATAAAACACTGGTTAAGAAAATCAATCAGGCTTTCCAAAAACTTTATCAAGAAGGTAAGTTCCAAGAAATTTCAAACAAATGGTTTGGTGATGATGTAGCAACTGATGCTGTTAAAAAATAAATTAAAAGAGTTCTAAGTAGTGATACTTAGAACTTTTTTTAGTTTTCATCTTTTTTCTTGATTATCAATATAGTCGTGCTATATTATAAAATAATTAACCAGTTAATTAAAATAACTGATTAATTCTAAGCATCTAAAAAGCCAGGAGTATTAATCCTTGTTTTGCGGTTAATCTTGAGAATTTGTTGCTTGTGGAGTGATTTGGTGGAAGACAAGGAACCAGTTTTCCTTGTGGCGCCAGATACTTGTATGAGTCATATTATCGAGCTTGTAAGTGATAAGCTTTGTTTTTTGACTGATAGATGTCATTTCAAAATCTTCGATCTTACTCATGTAGTGTCTTTTTCGGGCAGTCATTTCAGATTTGTTATAGGAATGACCGTCAACATCGATAAGGTAGAAGTCATCTGAGATAAGGTTTTCGTAATCTGGAATCTTAGCGAGAATGGTTTTTTCGGCTTTATAAAGCTTTTTATAGACATTATCCCAAATCTCATCTTCAGGGATTGCTCCTGGTTCAACGTGAACATCAGTATCGTAAACAGAGAATTCTTTACGAAGGATTTCTTCGATTTGTTCAGTGACTTCGTGGCTTTCGTAAACTGAGAGGTCAGGATTCATCTCAACAACGATATCAAGGTAAATATTGCTTCCATACGAGCGACCACGTTGTGATTTGACATTTGAAACTTTTGGTAATTTGAGGATAGCTTCTTTGTATTTTTGGAGTTCTTTTTGATCAAAGCCATCTGAAAGGCTAAAGGCACTCTCGATAAAGATATCGTAGGCTGTTTTCAAAATGAAGTAAGTAATAACGATGGCAGCCAATCTATCAATGATGACTAAGTTAAATGAAGCTGCGAGGATGGCTACAGAAGTACCGATAGAAGTGACAGCATCAGAAAGGTTATCTTTTGATGCAGCTAAGAGTGCGCTTGATTTGACACGTTGTGAAAGGCGTTTATTGTGAAGGTAAACACCGTACATTATCGCTGCAGAGATGACTCCGACAACGGCGCCTTCAGGATCAAGAGGTGTCATGCTACCTGAGATGATTTTTTCAATGGTTTGAAAGAGAACTTTAAAGCCAATGTAGAACATGATGAAAGAAGTAATCAAGCTTGATAAATCTTCCATTTTCCAGTGACCAAAGCGGTGATCTTCATCAGCTGGTTTGCTCGCCAAATGCAGTCCAATTAAAAGCACAACATTTCCGAGAATATCAGACAAGTTGTTAAAACCATCAGCGATTAATGACGATGAATTCAAAAAATAACCAGTGATTAGTTTTAATAAGGTGATGACCATGTAGGCAACAATACTAACAATTGGCCCTCGTTTTGCTAAGCGTAGGTTTTCTTCTGGTGTTGACATAAGAAATGCCTCCTTTGTTCAAATGAGGTTATAAATGTATCAGTAGATTATGTTAAATTTGAGCTACCTTTTATTATATCACTAAAACGCCTTTTTTGGCACAGAAATCCTGTTAATAAGCGATTTCTCTAAGGGTAAAAACAAGAGATTAGGATAATCCCTAATCTCTTGTTTTTTAATGTGTATCGAAATAGCGTTTTGTTTCTTTGATAATAATTGGTGAAAGGGCTAGTAAGGCAATCAAGTTTGGAATTGCCATCAAACCGTTAACGATATCAGCGATAACCCAGATAGTTTCAAGGCTAATGTAACCGCCAAGAGCGACCATAGCGATAAAAATGATACGGTAAACTGGAATAGCTTTGACACCAAATAGGAATTCAAAACAACGTTCTCCGTAATATCCCCAACCAAGAATTGTGGTAAAGGCAAAGAGAATTAAACTGAATGTCAAGGCATAGACACCAAAGTTTCCAAAGACAGTTGAGAATGCTGATTGTGTCAGAGTTGCACCGTTAAGATTGCTTGACCAACCACCAGTAACAATAATTGAAAGTCCTGTTAGGGTACAAATAATGATGGTATCGATGAACGTACCGGTCATAGAAACAAGACCTTGTTCAACAGGTTCATCAGTTTTCGCAGCAGCAGCAGCGATTGGTGCAGAACCAAGCCCAGATTCATTTGAGAAGATACCACGTGCAACACCAGCTTGGATAGCTGTGATAACAGTTGCTCCAGCAAAACCACCAGTTGCTGCTTTTCCAGTAAAGGCTGATTTAATAACCAAAGCAATACTTGGAAGAATTTGGTTACAGTGGAAAGCAAGAATTGCAATTGTTGCTAGAATGTAAATGATTGCCATAAATGGAACAATTTTTTCAGCAACTTTTGAAATTGATTGAATACCACCGAAGATGATAATGCTGACAAGGACAGCCAAGATAATACTGATGATTTTTGGTGACCAGCCAACAGTGTTGCTAAGTGAATCAGTGATTGAGTTAACTTGTGTGAAAGTCCCCGAACCAAACAAGGCAACCGTTACCCCAAAAATTGAGAAGGCAACGGCCAAAGGTTTCCAACGTTTTCCCATCCCATTAACAATGTAGTGCATTGGACCACCAGAAATTTCACCATTTGCATCTGTTGTACGGTATTTGATGGCTAAAACACCTTCAGCATATTTTGTAGCCATTCCAAAGAATGCGGCCATCCACATCCAAAGAAGTGCCCCTGGACCACCAAGTTTGATGGCAGTTGCGACACCGACAATATTACCAGTACCAACAGTTGCTGCAAGAGCAGTAGCTAGTGCAGCAAAACTTGAAATATCCCCTTTACCTTTTGCTTCAGATTTAAAGATTAGTTTTAAGGCCTTTGGGAGGCGAAAAACTTGCAATAATCCTAAGCGAGAAGACAAATAAATTCCTGTTCCAACAAGAAGAACAAGAAGAGGTGGTCCCCAGACTAGACTGTCTAAAGACGATAGAAAATTATACATAATTAAACTCCTAAATCAGTCATAGTACTGTAATCATTGGTTAAAGGGTAAATCATCAAGCGACTCTTTATCTTTTAGCCATTAAATCAGTACTACTTATTAAAATATATTTCCCATTTTCAGAAAAAATAGAATAATTTCAACTAATTAATTATATAGAGAGAAAGGGCTTTTGTCAAATTTTCTTCTATAGAATGAATGAAAAATGAGTAGTTTTCATAGTTGGCCAAATTTCAAGTTCAAATTAGCCAGTCTGTAAAAACTCTTTAGGAGATTTATAATTGAATAGTTTCTTTGGATAGTTGTTAATCCAGTTTTCAATAAATGCGACTTGTTGTTGAGTCGCATTTTTGCTTCCCTTAGGTAACCAACGCCGGATGAGTCTATTATGGTTCTCATTAGTACCACGCTCCCAAGAAGAATACGGGTGGGCATAGTAGATATGAGTAGGGTCAAAAACTTCTGCTAAACGACTGAACTCAGCCCCGTTATCAGCTGTGATAGAGTTCATTTGATAATCCTTGAGGATTGCTTTCAGAGCTTGATTAACTGAAAACGCGGACTTATCGGGAATGAGTCGAATGATTTGAT
>SKDZ01000047.1_pt1 | contig 108649 bp, 119 predicted proteins | sample 4826551 | NCBI WGS metagenome assembly SKDZ01 (sample SAMN11008822, study PRJNA524170) | human gut metagenome | biome: Human fecal sample; material: Feces; isolation source: fecal sample from pouch patient p12, p15 | host: Homo sapiens | place: Israel: Tel-Aviv | collected 2016-02-02 | reverse complement strand
AGACGTCATCGAGATACATATAGCCGGAAGCGACACTTGCGCGCAGAGACACAACCACGCTGGCGGTTTTGGCTGGCGTATACTCGCCGCTAATAAGTGCCCAGTTAGTCGACAGCCCGGCGCCGGTGATCGGGATATCCTTTAACGGCGTCAGATCTGCGTTTCGAAGGCTAATCTTGTTGTTGCCGGCATTATTGATCGCGAAGTCAGCGGATTTGCGAACCCATGCGCCGATACGATAAGTCTTGCCAGCCTGCAGCTCGACCGTTTGATTGCAGCCTGAGTCACCGCCAGAGGCCAGTTTGCCCGCCTGGATGATGTATTTCCCCGATTTGGGGTTCTGGGCCTCCAGCAGAGTCCAGCCGACATACTCCCAACCTTCGAAACCACGTTCAAAAGAGTTGTTTTTGAGCATGTTGCCGATGATCGCTTTCGAGGCATCCGCATCAGCATTGGCGTTATCCAGCGAGTTTGACAGGCTGGTGATGCTCTGGGACTGGCTGGAGATCTGATTTTCGGCAGCAGTTACGCGGTTTGTCAGATTAGTCACAGCGGAGGCGTCAGCTTTGTTCTTGATGCTGTTCTGCATCGAAGTGATCTGCTGCCCTTGGCTGGTAATGGTGCCCTCAACAGACGATACCCGAGAGGTCAGAGCATTGGTGGCACTGGCGTTCGCCTCAATCGCCAGGGCATCAGTGACGTCAACAAAACCAACATCATCGAAGTACTGGGAACCGGTTTTGAGAGAAGACATGATCGATACGTCAACTTTACCGGTCAGCGTCGCCTTCCAGGTATCAGAGACCTCTTTCCATGTTTCATCTTTGGGCAGATTCTCCGGACGGATCGGAATCTCTTTGAGCAACGTGGCTGCGCCAATACGCAGTTTGTTGTTGCCAGGGCTGCTGATTACCGCATCCGTGGTGCAGCGCACAAAAGAGGACAGCTTGTATGTCCGCCCTTCGACGACGCTTACAGATTGCGTGATTTGCACCGTGCCAGCGGCGCAAACAAGAATTTTACTACCAGAATGGGGCGCACTCGCCTTGATAATACTGGATACGCTGTTCCCTGCAGACCACCCTGCCAGGTCACGCTCAAAGGAGGCGTTAACCAGCAAATTGCTCGGATTGCTTTTGGCAGTATCGGTATCGCTCTGGATATCGCTCAGCGAGTTATTCAGGGTGGTAATGCTTTCACTCTGGCTGCTAAGGGTTTTATCCTGCTGGGTTACGGTCGACTGCAGACCCGTGATCGCCTTGCTATTCGCAGATACACCAGACTCAACACTTCCTACGCGATTATCCAGCGTAGACAATGCCGCCCCTTGTGATTTAAGGGTGTTGCCCTGCTCTTCGACCTTCTGGGAAATTGTCTGTACCGCACTGGCATCGGCCTTCTGGCCAAGGCTTGTTTGCAACCCGGTAATCTTGCTTGCCTGGGAAGCTTGTTCAGTGGACAGCGTATGCAGTTCTTCTGCAACAGAGGCTTTGTTTCTGTTGAATTCAGTCTGCAGGGATTCACGCGCACTCGCTTCCGCAGCATCGGCAGTGATACGAGCATTTTTCTCCTGATAGATCAGACCGGAGCGAATGTCGTCCAGATTTCCGCTTTCAGATGAACCGCGGATTTGTGCAGCCAATGTGCTGCGCGCCTGCGCTTCGGCGGTATCTGCATTCGCACGAGCCTGCTGCTCTTCCTGTAACGCGGCCATGCCTGCGCCCGGCGTCGGTCGACCAACGGCGATCCAGTCGAATAACAGGTAATTGTCCGCATCCTGACCCGAAGTGAAATCGAAGCGGAAACGACGAATCGTTGTCGAATCCCGCCACTCAATGTCGTGCAGGGTCAGAATCGCAATACCCTTGTCGTCGTATTCCGGCTCATTGATAACCACGGAGCGACCAGCATTCCAGCCAGTTTCATCAGCGCCGATCCAGAACATTCTGGCGTTCCAGGTTGGGTTGCCAACCTTTTTAACGCGCATCTTAATGAAACGATAAGCATGGGCATCGATCGTCAATCCGTTAGGGGAACGACAGGTTGAGGTCGGATTGTTCGCTTTCAGCCAGCCATCGCTGGTGACGCTCATTGGCGTGTAGCCATTATCATCTTCCGTCCAGCCTTCGGCGTCCTGGTCGAAATACCAGATTTTCAGAGAGTCAAACTGTTCCCCTGTGCCAGCGGCAATCTGCGAGATCTGTCGCGCGAGGTTTTCGTCACCGGAGGTCACAACCTCAGACAAGCTATCGATAGAGGTTTTCAGCTCATTCTTCGCGCTCAGCAGTTGGTCGGCCGCTTGCTTGGCTGCATCATTAACATCTGCAATACGGTCATTCGTCTCTTTCTGAATGGCCGCAGTCAAATCTTTGCTGGTCTGGGACAGCGACGTTGTCAGTGATGACTGCGCTTTCTTAATCTCCTGCGACAGAGCAGCGTCGCCGTCTTTAATCGACTGTTTTGCAGCTTCAATTTGGCTGTTTACATTGGAGATGTTGGTATTGATCGTCTGGTTGACCGTATCGATATTGTCGACAATTGTCTGATTGACGGTATCAATGTCCTCTTTCAGCGACTGATTGACAGAGTCAACCTGCGCCTTAATTTCGGAGGAGGTTTGCGCAAGGTCGTTTTCAACTTGCTGAATAGACTCGTTGACTGAGTTCTGAACCTCGCCAATGGCGTTGTCTACCGCCTCCTGAGTGGCTTTGCTGTCGATTTCGTCGAGCAGCTCTTTGCCGAGTTCAGAAGATGTGATCTTGTCTTTCAGGAAAGACAATACGTCGCGAGTGGTGGCCTCTGTACCGAGGTTCGAGTTCGGCTGGCCTACCATCCCACGTTTGTTTACCGCACGAATCCAGTAATACCAGGTCTCGTTGTCACCCAGCCCAGCGTGAGTGAAAGTCGTTGTGGCGGCCTGAGCAATGAGTGTCGCGGTGTCCAGCTTATTTGTTTTGGACGCATACACGTTGATCTGCGCGAGGTCGACTGAATCAGGGTTAACCCAATTCAATACCACGTTACGATAATCCCCCACCGCGGTCAGTGATGTGGGCGCCCCTGGCGGCGTCATCGTGCCTTTTACCTGATAGACAGCAGTAATAATCTCGGATTTTTTGCCGCCGAAGGAAACGGAATACAGCTGGAAGTCATATCGCCCATTTTCGGCAACATTGACGATTTCATATTGTTCTTCCGTGGCGCGGGCAGATTGCCAGTTGGAGACGTTGCCCTCGTCGGAGCGGCGCCAGCTGACCCAGTATTCTGGTGATTTACCTTCCCAGGCAAGCATCAGCTTCACGGACAAGTTGCCCGGACTGGACAGATAGGTGCCTTCTGAGATGACCAGATTGCTCGGTTTGGAATATGTGGGATCAAGAACCGTCGTATTTTCTGGAACGAGCGCGGCCCCGTTATCAATCGCCTGGTACTTAGATGCATTGTTCTGCACCACCGTGATATCAAACGACCCCGGGGTTTCACCTTGCGCGATAGCGACAACGCGCGCCCGCATTGGAACCAGGTCTGGTTCGGTGATCGTCCAGACGCCATTCGCTACTGGTTGATCGGCTGTGGCCAACGCCGTCTTGAAGGTAACTTTAGTGATGTTGTCGCCGGTCTCGTTGATGTCTCGCTCAACGATTTTGCCTTCCTGATTGATGATACGGATGAAGCTACCGCTCTTTTTCAGAGAGACAGGTGCATCGAGGGTGATGCTGTTTTTGGTGAAAGAGACAATGCGACCGGAATTGCGTTTGCCGGCACGATATTTGTTCTGGATCAGAACGGTTTCGCCCGGCATCAGGAACGAGGCGTCCAGGCCCGCGGTAAAGGTGATCATGTCTGACTCCATACGCGCGGTATAGAGCAGCCACAAACCTACACGATGAGCCTGACCACGGCTGGTGCATCCGAACGCAACGGCCTCGGTCTTGCGCTCCCCGTATCGGGCCATCGCTTCCTGATCTTCAACATACTCAACGTTCTGCTTATAGCCGTCTTGTTTGTTGTTATAAGTGATCAGCGCTACGGACGGCCGGTCTTTTCGAGCAGAGCCTTTATAGGTAAACAGGCCATCTTTTACGTTTGCGTTGGTAAACAGCATGACAGGATCAGACGGGCTGTCCTGCATGATATTCACCATGCCACCAGCCCAGAAAACCATGCCACGAAAAGCACCGGCAATATCCTGAATCAGACGATAAGCGTCCTGACGACTGGTGATCTGGGTGTTGATTGCAAAGCGTTTTTCTTTGCCGCCAAAGCCATCATCAACCTCTTCGTCGCAGTAGCGACCGATCTGATAAAGCTGGCCAAGGTCAATCATTGACTCCGAAACAAATTTGCCGAGGCCATAACGAGCATTGGTCAGCAGATCGAACAGAATCCAGGCAGGGTTGGAAGACGACAGAAGCTTAAATGTTCCATCCCAAACGCCGTTATAAGTGTTCGTATTTTCATCATAATTCGAAGGCACACGGATTTTGAGGCCACGGATAAGATACGAACGTGACGGCATAGAGCTACCAAACTGCTCAGAGTTAACCTTAAGGCCAACCAGAACGGAGTTCGGGTAGTTCATTGGGGTGTCAACGATCTCACCGATAGAGTCGACCCAGGTATCGTTAAAGAGATACTGATCGTTGCTGTCGGCGGAGAGACGAAGCACGCGCACTTTATAGGCACGCCCAGGCTTTGGAAGCTGGATTTCGTAACTGCGGTAGTAGACACCAGTCTTTTTCGCAGTCAGCGTCACGTCAGAGCTGCTCTCACCTGCAGCAATCACGTCATAGAAAGAGCCATTGCCGTTGGCCAGCTGGAACTTAAACTGGACCGAAGTACCGTTTGTGTCCCCTGTTTTCTTGTCAATGCTCCGCAGCGACGGGAACTTCATGATCACTCGGACACGATCAGCGTCGTCGTTATCGATGGCGACCGTAACCGCGTTTGTGGTTTTCAGCTGTGTGTTAACGGCCTTTGGCGTTTCGACAAAATCGAAACCAGGCATCGGGCTTTGGTCTTGCGAACCATCCCGGAAATCCCAAGTTACACCGGAACGGTTGAATGAACCGTCTTCGTTCTGTAGCGCCACACCATCGACGAAGATAGATTTAGCACCGTCAATCAACCCACCAACAACACCTTCCCCGAGCAGATCGAGGATAGACGCCATGGTGCGAGAATTAACGGTATCATCCGCTTCAACTGGTGTACGGCTTGAGCCTGAGCTCTTTTTGCCGCCCGCTCCCGCAATCAGGAGGGGCAATCTCTTTTTCTTGAACTGATCCATGTTCAAAAAACTTCCCTTACAGTTGGTCTATGGTGATTGAAGAACTCACAATCTGTGAGCCAACTAAAATTTCCTCGCCGTAATTAAGCTGAACCGGGTTTCCCTGGTTGCTGGTGTTTTGAGGCCCATCGAAGTAAAACGAATCCGTGTTATCCGCCTGTCTGACAGACGCATTTGATGCCTGCGGCGAAATCAGCATGGACACACCGCCCATCATCAATGACATCCCTCCCATCATTAGCGCAGATGACGCACCCGCGGTAAGACCAAAGCCAATCGCACCGACAGCGATCATCGCGGCGCCCACGAAGGTCTGGAACCACCCAAACGCCTTACCACCACTGCCACGTGGTACGGGAGTAATGCGGATTTTTGCGATATTTTCCGACTCGCCCATCATCTGGTATTCGGTGTCGTCCATTGACCACTTGTGGCCCTGCTTATTTGTGACTTGGATGTGGTACTTATCGAAGTGGTTACGGTTACGCTTAATCCAGGCTTTAAAGCCCGGGCGATTCGCCTCAATCAAATCGATGGCTTGTTTGGTGTTGCGCACCTTCAATTTCCAATGGCGGCCAAAGTTCTTTGCCATCGCACCGCCGAGCTGAACATGAACTAATTCAGACACGTCTCGTCTCCATTGAGTAAATCCCTGTGACGCAGGTGATGCGTCGTGTGCTTCTGATACATCCCACCGTAATAAGCCCGACAGCTGAGACGGTCGATCTGGTGATGCATGATCATGCCGTCGCCGATGTATACCGCGCAGTGATCTGGCATTTTCCCGTACTGGATGAAGAAGATGTCGCCGCGCTGGGGTTCCGTCCCCGGCGCCATGCGGACAAGTCCTTCATTTCGGTAGTTCTGGTCGAGGATGTCGTTGTCCCCCGTGTACCAGGAAGGAATATGCAGGTGGGCGTTTGCATTCAGCTCAACGTCAAATTCACGCTTTAGGTAATCGCGGCACAGCATCCAGCAATCAAAAACACCGAATACGTATGGGCGACCGAGGTAGGGCATCTCAAAACCACACGGATAAATGACGTTCATTTCGCTAAAGTGGAATGGCATATCGCTTTCCACATTTTTGCGAATTGCCAGAATCATCCACGGTAGTTCCGTCGCCTCGCACCCGGAGCGATCCGGGTCTGACGCCTCTGCGCTGCGCTCAACGTGAGAGTGCCAAATAGCGATCACTTCCCCAGCATCTTCGGCCGCAATAATGTCGCTGGCACGCATGACAAAATCCTCACGTGGCGTTTCAGAGACATTCATCGCTTCCATAAAGAGATATTTCTCACCCTGTGTGCGCACCAGAAAGCCACACGCTTCATTCGGGTAACGTTGGATAGCGCAGCGGTAGATATCCTGCATGACTTCTGAGCCCAGCTCAGGTAACGTCTGGTTACTCATATCGTGTCGCCCCAATAAATCCGCCAAAATGAATAACGCCATTCGCGAAGTAGTTGCGACGAGCATTACAGGCGTCGTAACGCTTGGTGCAGTAGTCGGCGCCGGCCAAAGAGGTTTGCTGGTTGTTTTTGTCGAAATATGGGCCGGTGTAGCCACACTCTGTTCCGCGATATTTCCACGGGCAGCTGTTTTTGATGATCTGACGATACGGCAGTTGAACACCCATCAGATCTAAGACGCTGGACAGCTCGAATTCGACATACTGGTGTGTCTCCAGGGTCTTCTGTTCGACGAACCACATTTCATCAGCGAAATGCTGACTTGGGTCTGCGGTCGGGTTTCCATCCGGAAAGTTCACCGCATCCAGAAAACGTGCCAGCGTCATCTTGCGAATGATTTTGCAGCCAATCAGATCGTCATTGGCCTGCAGCTCCGCAGAAATTACACCGTCGTAGTTGGAAACCTGAATCTTTGGACGAGGAAGTGTTCCCTGACCGCTTTTATCAAAGCCAGACGCTTTAATTGGCCACGGCTCATAGGAAACTCCCTGCCAGACAATTGGCTGGCTAAGCCCGTTGGTGCCGGCATGGAAATACAACTTGCCGCCGGAGGTTGTCACCGACATATCCAGCTCGAACAACTCAATGAGCGCAGAAGGCGATAAACTCTGAATATCAGCTCTAATACCCATCACTTCATCCTTGAAAAACTCAACGTCACAGGATGTGACGTTGATATATAATAATAGATAAGTACTTACTTATCTATAGTCGCAAATTAAGACTCAAAAACCTGTCTAAATGTTGCCGTAAGCACTTGATAACCTGGGTAACGTTTTACCGTATGGCTATCACAAACCACGATAATTGCTTTGCCTCTTGGGTTAGTCCAAACGAATGACTCCACCCCTGCGCGGGCAGTCAAAAAGTCATCAACGTCGTTTACCACGTCATGGCTACGGGTGAACGTGAGAGACCACTCTTCTTTAATCCGATTGAGCCCCTGCGACTGGCGCTGCTCGTAATCATCGCCGTAGTTCAGCACGGTCACGTTAGGCTTTACCGTTTTCTCAGACTCATAATCTGGATACCAATTAAATACTTTCCTCGACATATCACTTCCTTGTGATGGCCGCCCGCTAAGGCGGCCGGCTTTATTACCCTCTGGTGGTATGCGGATTAAGTGAACCACCAGAACGTTTCTCTTCGGCAATCGTCTCAAGCACAATCGACTTAATTTGCCGCGCTGCACCGTTCCAGAGATTGCTCTCACTTCCACTGCTGCTCTCGCTGGTTCGTCCATCCTTGGTCACATTGATTTGAATTGAGACAGGGGACACCGCGTTACCCGTACTCTTTCCAGCCGACTCTGCAGAAAGTGTGACTGGAATGCTTCGACCATCTGGTAACGGGACGTAAGCCTCGTTCATTGAGCCCTCGCCAAACATCGCCAACTGTGGTGAGGTGGCAATTCCGCCTTTCTGATAAGCTCTCAGAGGCACAACCCCTTCCCTGCCAAAGATGCCGCCATTGGCGTGCTTCTTCACATTTGGCTTTGAGCCTGATGGCGTCGAAGACCCAGCCCAAGCGGACACTGCGGTACTGGCCAGTGACAGACCGAAATTCAGCCAACGGCTGGACGAACTCGACGACGAAGCACCTACCATGGCGAATGTTGCTGCCAGTGCCCCCGCCGCGGTAGACAGATTCCCCATACTGAGGATGCTGCTGTTAACCGCTTTGGTTTGATCTTTCGTAGCGTCAGTACCGGTGAACAATGACTTCGTCCAGTCCCAGACACCATTCACCGCCTGGCTTAAACCGCTGGCCGCATTCTGAGACGCTTGCCCCATAGAGTTCACGCCGGAGGCTGCCTCCTTAGTGGCCTCGCCGACAGATTTATCCCCATTGGCCACCGCCCCACCAGAATTACCGAGCTGAACCCCTTGATTAGCGATCACAGACGCTACGCCATTCATGAGATTTCCACTTTGTGCATTGCCGGCGTTTGTCGTTCCCATTCCCAACATATTCATGAGAGGCAGAGTGATCTGGGTCTTCACGACCATGTTGGTGATGTCTTTAAGGATCGATGTGGCCAGACTGGAGAAGCTCATCTTCCCGTTAACAACAAAGTCAGTAAGCGTGTCGGTTAAGCCGCTAAACAGATCTGTCCAGGTGCCCTCAATCTGCTCAGCCAGGTTCTCATACTCCAGAGCCAACTGCTGGGTCGCTGTACCTGTTTGCTTAATCAGCGCATTGTTGCCAGCGGCCACCAGCTGATTAAGCTGCTTGTTGTAAAGCGAGATGATTTTCGGGTCAGTCGCTTTATCACGCAGCTCAATCAGCGCCTTAAGATTGCGGTTGTAGGTATCCGAAAACTCGGCAGCCTTCTCCTCATGGCTTTGCATCAAGCCTGCGCTGATAATCGAATCCGATTCCGGCGCCCAAGCGCTGATCATTTGCTCGACGTTGCGGCGATTAAACATTTCACGGTATTCGGGGGTAGCGTTCCTCAAATCCGCGAGACGTTTTTTGGCCTGGTCAACCATCTCCTGCGAGATAAACTCGTTAGGCGTGGCGTTTGCAAGATCGGTTAGTGACTTGGTGACATCACGCAGCGACTGATCAAACGACACAGTAGCCTTTGAACTTTCGCCCATTTGCCCCATGAGCTGATCAGCTTTATCCAGAGCCTTCTGGTAGCCGGCAGCCAGCTTCTGTTGCGCACTTTCCTCCCTCTTCGCGGCGCGTTCCGAGGCATTCGCGGTACGCTTCCCTGCCCTCTCGGCAGCAGCGGCATCTTGTTCACGAGCTTTGGTTAATGCGGCTATGGCGGCTGCACGCTCCTTCTCGCTCATCTTTTCCAGAGACGATGCGGTTGAGGATTTCTGCAGGTTAAGCTGAGTTTTAAGCTGCTTCGGCCCAATGATAGGTTTTCCTTCAAAATCCATCATTGGTGTGCCATCAGGCAGCGTACGTTGGTAAACCGCAGAGTCCATCTGGTTGCGCATGTACTGCGCGAGCGCTTTATCAGCAGCTTTATCTCCAGACAAACCTCCAATCCGTTTGCCATCAACGGAAAGAAGCTCTTTGCCAGTTTCTGCTGCATTGTTTCGTTCAAACTCGGCCTGTTTTAGCTCCTGAACAATTGTCTCAAGATTCTCCTGATGACCACGAATACTGCCTTGCAGTTTACGCGCCTGCTCTGAGTTGCCCTCTTTCTTCGCTTTTTCTAGGGAATCATTAAGATTCGCTATTTGCATTTCTACAGCGTTCTTACGTGAGGACAAGGCATCAACAAGTTGCTGTGCAGGTTCCAGATAAGACTTATTTACAATCTCACTTATTGGTTTAAGTGCTTTAATTTTCTCATCATCAGACAACGAATTATCCGACAGAATTTTTTGTCTTTTTTTCAGTGCCTCTTGACGAGCTTTCGCAAAAGTTGCTGCAAAATCTTTATTTTCATCTCTGATTTTCTCTAGTTGGGATTCAGTCGCTTCTTTTGCTAAACGTTTAGCTACAGAAATGTCTCCACGACCAATAGCCACACTAGTTTTATCGCGTTCAGTGCGCAGATCATTCAGTTCAGCCTCAATCTTCTTACGTTCAGTCTGATTAATCTTGATGGTGGTTCCGGCCATCCCTGGTCCGTAGACCATTTTTTCACCAGAATTTAGCTCCTGCTCCTTCTGAGCTATTTGGCGATCAAGACGTTCCTTGTAATCCGCCATTTGTGCGCGCTTGGCGGCCGTCATCGCCTCGGGGATTTTGCGGATCTCATCAACGACTTTTGACGTTTCGCTGCGGAGCATAGTCATGTAAGTGATCAGCCCCGCCACTGCTGTCATTGCGACAGTAAACACAAAGCCAATCGGGTTTGCTGCGATAAACGCAGTCAGCCCAGCGAATGCCCCTTTCAGCCCCGTAATCGCGCCACGAATGGCAAAAATGAGCGATGGGATTGGTGCCAGTCCCATGCGTGCAGCACGATTGAAACGAGTAACCGCCGTCGCTCCCAGCGTGAATGGTGTCTGGATTACAGTGGATATCTTCATGAAGGTGGAAAGCATCTGGCCGCCGGCGCCGACAACACCTAAAATGCCCGCTCTGAGCATTTTAAATGCCACCATTCCGGCGACAATTTTGCCCAGCGTAATAACCAACTCCTGATTCTTAGCCAACCATTGCGCCAGCTCGCGCAGGCCATCAATCGCGGTGGTAAGCCCCTCGCCCAATGAATTAGCGAACGAAATGCCTTCTGCGCTGTTCATTACGGCCACCAGCTCTTTCATCCCCTTGGTCAGAGAGTCAAGGTACCCAGCCTGACCCACTCGATCGGCAAACAGAGTGAAAGAGGTTTGCAGCTGCGCCAGCGCACCGGTGTAGGTTTGCATCATATCTTTGGCGGCATTTTCGTTTTCCGCACGCAAACCAACAAACATCAACGAAAGAGCCTGTTTCGCTTCAACGGTCCCACTGGATACGGCTTTGGTTAGCTCCCCCATCGTGATACCGGCCGCATCTGCCATGGCCTTCATCGCATTTGGAACCGCTTCACCCAATTGCTGGCGGAGCTCTTCCATCGACACGACGCCCTTACCAGACATTTGCTGGACAGCCACCGCCGCTCGCTTAAGCAACTCACTATCGCCACCAAAACGTGCGACTGAGTCCACCAGGGCCTTTAACGAACCATCAGTGGGATCGAGCCCAGCAGAACGGAATTTCACAAATGAGTCGGTTAAGGCCTGCATCGCAAATGGGGCGTTTTTCGCCATATTCACGATATACTGCATGTCTTGAGCAGCGGCTTCTCCAGGATTGACTTTATCCTTGTTCAACCCACGCAACATGACACGCATACGCTGCATTTCGGCCGCAGCCTCTACGATCGGCTTCTGCCAACCAAACAGGATGTCAGTGACCGTTCTGGCCGCATCCCCAATTTCTCCCAGAAGGAAAATATTGCCGCGTAATCCTGAGAAGACGCCATTTTCACGACCACCACCGCGATGGGGCGCAGCGGTAAATCGATCAGCGCCACCTCCGCTGCCTCCCCCGCCCGTTGTGGTTGTTCTGACCCTGACCGGACGGCTGATCAGCTGCTGGCTTCGAATAACGCCATCCATCTGATCTTTGACTTTTTTTAACCCCTCGGCCGCCTGGCTTGTCGTTGTTCCCCAATTGCTCAGACGCTTGCTGGTCGCATTTAGTCTGGTGTTCATCCCACCAAGAGAAGTAGTGGCACCCTTGATCTCAGTGTTGAATTTACCGGCATGGTCTCCTGCGTATTTAACCCAATCAGAAAACTCATTGAGTTCCGACTGAACCTTCCGCAATGAGGCCAGGAACTTGTGCGTAGACGATGTTGCTGAATCAACGCGATCTGTGAATGTCCGCAAATCAGTGCTGATAGCGGACAGTTCACGTTGTGCCTTTCGAGAGGTGTTGGAAACGAGTTCAAAACCGGCAGCTACGTCCTGTAGTTTGTCTGCCGTAGAATTGAGTCTGGTTTCAAGAGCGCCAAGAATGCTGGAGACCGAACCCAGAGAGCGCTCGAGGTTTTTAATTTTTTGAGCCGGTTTGGTAGCCCGCTCGCCAAATTTGGTAAGTAATTTACCCGCCCGGTCGATTGACGCCGTAAACTGTTTGTCTTCCAGCGACAGGATAAACTCTACGTTTTGTGACATTCCCTTGTCATCCTCTGCCAAAAATTTGCATCAGCTGCTCTTTGGCGTCGGGGTCTGCCTTATCCATATGCGGACGGTAGACTTTATCAGTAACGACTGGCCTTCCAATCCTGAGTTGCAAACCCTCCATGAACGCCTTAACGCCATCGCCATCCGCTTGGGCGACGCGGGCGACCTGCAGATTGCGGACATCCTCTTCCGCTCGCAGACGATCGATATTGCGGCTGAGCATCCAGAACATGGTCAACGGGACACTCAGTAGCTCTGTTGGCGATACGGCGTAGTGAGCAACTACACGACTGAAATAGAATCCGAGATCTATCGAAACGGTCTTTACCCCGGATTCATCGCGGGATATTACTTTGCCCCTTCGCCAGCCGCTTTTTCGTTCTCTTCATCAATCACTTCCATGGCGAAGGTGAAGATCTGCTGGAGTTGCTGGACAGTAAGTTTTTCCAGAACGGAGTCAGGTACTGACGGAATGACTTTGCGTACCAGTTCTGCGTAGGCAGTTACCTGGTCGACGGGAGACATATTCATGAGGTCTTTGTCTTCCATCTGCTTGATAGAAACAAAGAGGCCGACGGTCATTTCAACGATGGGATATTCTTTGCCACCAAATTTGATGCTTTTTTTCGGCGGCAGAATGGAGTCGAGATCGAGTAATTTGGTCATGGTTTAAATCCTTTTAAACTCATACAGAGGCCCATCCATGGGCCTCTTGGGTTATCACAATTTAGCTTGCGGCAGTTACAGAGACGGCTTTGGTCGCCTTCTTGGCGCCGTCATTAGTTGTGAAGGTGATATTGGCTGAACCGACAGCTTTACCAGTTACCAGTCCGTTCTGATCTACGGTCGCTTTATCAGTCGCATCAGAGCTCCACACGCCAGTCTTATTGGTTGCATCGGCCGGGGTAAAGGTTGCGCTCAACTGAACTTTAGCGCCCACTTTTACGGTCGGTGAAGACGGGGTCAGCGTGACGCTCTCAACCGGCTTTGGGAGGCTCATTTTCCCCAACACGCCAGCGTCGTCCGGGTAAGCGGAAAACTCAACTGAGAACACGCGAACGTCGTCAGACTGGTAGGTCATGGTGAAGTTACCCGCGGTTGCTGCTTTAGGGATGGTCAGAACATAATCCGTCGCATCCTGCGGAGTCAGCACCAACTCTTTCGCAACGTCGATCAGGTTCACACCCTGCGCAGACGTGATGGTTACGGTATCTTCGCCCGAACTCAGCGTGGAACCTGGCATCAGATCGACCATGTTTTTCAACACGGATTCAGCCAGCGGCGCAGTAATGGTGATGTTGCGGCCTTGGATCAGCTCGGAGATCGTGGTCTGGCCCAGCTGGTCTACGGTCACTTTCAGCGTTTCGGTTGCGATTTCAACCTGAACACCGCCTTTGGTGTAACCCAGATCCACGCCACCAAACGACACCTTGCAGGCGCCAAGCTTGATGTTTTTAACATGGGTATTGGACATTATTGGAAAACTCCTTTTTCCGTTAAAACAGTGTCACTCCGACACACAATAGTAAGTATATACTTACTTATTTATTCAGTTCAATAAAGTACCCGGCAAATTCAAGTGGAATCCCCGTTTCAATAAGCGATCCGTCATTTATTGGGTACGTTATTGGCATCGCCATCGGCCTAACCATTTTGAAGAACACCCCGTCAGACTCAACGTTGCTAACAGGAAGGATGTCCATGATTTCGTTGGCCATTTCAACAGATTTTGTAATGCTCGCATTGCGAACTACTATCGTGAATGAGTCGAAGTAAAAACCCTGCAAATCCGGGTCGATGGCTATGCCTGTATTGGGATTAATCAGCAAGATGCCAGACTTAACTTTTGCTGGCATATAGTGACAGAAAATGTCCGTCCCTACTTTTCCAAGCCCCTTTTTTTGTATCAATTTTGCGAATGCTTCTACAAACACGTCAACCTCGCGTAAATCCTGCTTTTCTGGCAGCTTCCAAGATCGTCTGCGAAAATTGCTTTTCGCTGATCTGAGTCGCTCGCTCAAGGAAATATGGGCCCACTTTAGGTTTCACGCCGGCGACAGGAGGGTTAGTAACATTCTTCATACGAGACAAATAACCAAGACGGTACTTACCAAGCTCCATGTATTTGGCATAGTCCCCCACCTCAACGCCTGGATGCCCTTCGCGCTGCTTTGCGCCTGAAACGGAAAGCTCAATACGAAGCCCCGCGTATCCTTCTTTTACAACCCGCGCAAAAATGGCGCTCTCAAGCGATCCGGTTTCAAGCGGGGCCATGGCTCGTGCCAGTCGTTCAACCAGACGCGCCAGCTTTTCCATGTCCCTGATTAGATATCGCTTGAACGCTTTCTGGCTGTTATTAAGTCTGGCGCCGGCACGCTTAAACTGGTGTGCGTCATATTTCAAACCCATATATTCGCCCCCAGCTCAAGATGCCCAGGGCGGCCACGTAGTCCCCATCGCCGATGTACGCTTGAGACCTTCAGCTTCTGTCCCTCCAGCACAAGAACGTCATCGAGTTGAACAGCGGCTTCAAGTGGAACAATAAGTACTGCGTCAAACAACTCCAGCGCCGCCTTTCCGCGGCTTCCAGAGCTATCTGCCCTGACGGACGATTTTTCATTGCTCTGTTCAAATTTAACGACGCCTACTTTCGTCTTCCTGACGAACTGCAATTGCGCTTCACCGTAGACGTTTTTGGAACCAAACCGGTAGATCGACAATTCGGCTTGCCACGAAATATTCATCCACTCTCCTTGTGTGAAGTCGTCGCACTCATTACCAGGCGGAGGCGCGGTTTCCCGTCTTTGGCCTGTCGACCAGAAGTAAAGAGCACGACGTGTATTACGCACGACGAACAATCATCCGATTGTTGATGTAACTAATAAGCAATCGCCAGGTGCTGCGGGCCACACGGACATTCGCCACTTTGCTTGTGCGGTACATATTGGTTGTTTCACCGATCGATTCAGACAAAATGCCGTCTTCTCGCGCACTCGCAATATCGTTGCCATTGGCGATCTCGCATGCCTCATTAACAGTGGCCAGAAGCAGCGCCTCTTTAAAGTAATCTGGCAAATCCGCAAACTGCTCCGAAGTGATCCGTTCCCAGTCCACCAAATCCTGCCGATACACGCCGTCAGCCCCCCAGGGAATGTCATAGACATTCAGCATGTTTTGGGGACGGTCATACCGATCGAAATCGATGCGCATGATCCTCCGGATAGAGAAAGGTAAGGTTTTGATTCGCCGTGTCGCTTCGATTAGCCGCTTGCGCATCAAACCCTCTCCATCAGCCAGCAATGTATCTCCATTGATCATATCAATGGCCTGCATTTGAGCATCGGCTACGGTGGCAAACGACTGAGCCGGGACGGATAGTTCAAAGCTATTAAGCAGCACATACATCTGCCGCTCTTCGTGGGTTAGCCCACTCGCTGTGGCCTTCACGATGACGTAGCGCAGATCACGCTCTTTTTCGATCAGCTGGTTATGCTCTGCTGAGATCACAACCGGTATAGACATTTGGCCTTCTGCAATATCGAGAGGCTCTTCGTCCACAATTGTTGTGCCTGCACTATCTCGCACCGTATAAGAGGCGGAATCGATATCCAGTACGTTAAAGGCGAAGGTCAGAGACACGATGTCTCCGCTACGAAACGTGTCGATCAGAGCCATCACTCACCGCCTTGTGCTTTCAGGATGCCCTCAATCATTTCAACAATGCCCTTCGCTTTCACGCCAAGCGTGTTACCGATCTGGCGCAGGCCGGCGATACCTTCACCGTCAGCAATGGACTCCAGTTCTTCTCGAGTGAAGCGCTGCACATGTTTTGTCTCCTCCTTCGCGACGCCACGTTTCATAGGGACAATATCAGGGGCCGTAGGCTCCACAATCTGATCGGCCACCAGCTCGTTACGATTGCTGAAGGCAGCTGATGGAGAGACATTTTGCCCATCAATCGTTTCGGCACGCATTGAGGCGCAGATCCGCTGTTGATCGAGGAATGGCAGCTCTGCTACGGAAATGCCGTCTTTAAAGTAAACGCCGCACAGGATGCCCGTGTATCCAAGGAACTGAGGTTCCAGAAGATGAATTTTTGCTGGTTTCATGAGTTTTCCTCTGAACAGGGTGGCCAGAGCCACCCCTTGTTACTGAATCAGGCTGCAGCTGCTGTAACTTGAACAGTTGCGGTTGCTTTATGGCTGCCGTCTGCGGTCGTGACTTCAATTGTTGCAGTCCCTTCTGCAACGCCGGTCACGAGACCAGTAGCCGCGTCAACCGTTGCAAATTCAGCATTTTTCGACGCCCAGGTAACTTTCTTGTTGGTAGCACCAGCAGGCGCCACGGTAGCCGTGAGTTGAACCGTTTTTTTCACCTCCACCGATGCCGACTTAGGACTTACCGACACACCAGTAACAGCGACAGTGGGCTCCATCGGAACCGCTCGCATAGCTGCGGTGATACGGTTCTGCATGCGCTCGTTTACTGGATGATCGGACACCGATTTAGTGAAAGAAGTACGGAACATAACCCCCGTAAAGTCGGTGAAGGCCTTTTCAGTGATCTTCACTTTTTTTTCTGACATATATCGCTCCTATAAAAAGGGCGGGCGTATAGCCCACCCATTTAAAAATAATAGGTAAGTACTTACCTATTATTAGGATTAAATTTTGACGTTAGTCAGCGCCGCGATAGCTTTGTCGTGCTTATTGGCCAGAGAGCAGTACCACTTCACACGAGTACGTACTGCGTCTTTGTTCTGAACGGTGCCAATGTTTTCCACAACGATACCGGCGTTTTCGCCGCCGTACAGACCAGTTACACCGTTTTCTTCAGAAAGGTGCAGACAGTAGATATCCGCTTTGGTGGAGTCCGCAACCGGAATGAAGTCGTTTACGATAAACGGAACGCCGTTATGGCACAGCATTGGTCGACCGAAGTTTTCCATCATGATTTCGGACGGGCCTACGTTTACGGTTCGCAGCAGCGCACGATATGCGCGAAGATGCTCAGAACGCATCATGATGCAGTCTGCGCCCAGATCTTTAACTGCGTCGACCAGTTCGTCGAACATGGAGAAAGTCATGGAGGCGCCGGAGATGTCGATCTTCTGATCGTCATGCATCAGCTTCGGAATACCGTCGAAGGCTTTGTTGTTAGTGGTGGAGTCGCCAACAATCAGATTGCGACGGAAGGCACGAGCCAGACCTTTGACTTTCTGACGAACCTGGATAGCCAGCTGGTTGTTGGTATCAGCCATAGTGGTAGCCAGGAATTTGTCGACGTCAACGTCGCCAGCCAGAATGCGCAGCTTCGCAACTTTCTCTTCGAAGGTTGCTGCACCTTCGGTGATGGTGTCGTTCACATCAATGAAAGTAGCTTCGCTCAGGGTTTTTTCGCGGTTATAAAGATATGCCTTCGAATTGATCTTCATGAAAGGCAGGACGGCAAACAGGTCGTCACGATCGATAATGGTCTCGATCACGCCCTGTTCAAGCTCGTTATTAGACAGCTTTTCAGCTTCTTCACGCAGTAATGGCATCTTTCATTTCCCTATGATTTAAGATGTTACTTGATTCCGATTTTCCCTAAACCGGCAGTCAACTTATCCATTGTCGACTTGTTCTTCGGCTGGGTTACTTTGTGGGTCGGTTTACTAATTGAACCAGCACCCTGCTTAGCTTCGCTGCGCAATAAAGCGTCAGCTTCCGGATCTGCACGTAAAATACGCTCAATCGCGGATTCGAACGGTAACGGCTTACCTTCGCCGTCAACCAGAACAGCACGCTCTTTCTGACCTGCCGGCTTGTCATAACCAACGACGTTACCGTCTTCACCCACTTCGAAATGAGAGCCGTAGATAACGCGGGCCTTAGCCGGAGTCATCAGAACTTTTTCACGCAGGAAATTGGAGCCAGAAAAGGACGCACCGACGGTCATTTCAACCAGCTGGGCTTTAAGTGCGGCGTTTTCGCTCTCCAGAGCTGAAAAACGTTCATCACGTTGAGCTATCTCAGCCTGGTGAGCTTCGATCATTTGCTTTTTCACAGCATCGAATTCACCGCGGCGTTCCAGTTCAGCTTGCTCCGCCTCACGGCGTGCGTTTTCTGCGGCTTGCTCAGCTTCAAGAAGCTGGCGTGCTCGTGCCGGATCGATATCACCGTACTGAGCCAGCTGATCGGCCATGGCACGCTCTTTTTCCTTGCGTTTCATGTTCTCTTTCAGCAGGTCAGCGCCGGCTTTCTTGGATTTACGCAATTCAGCGAGCAACTCTTCCTGAGTCATCCCTCCGAATTCATCGTCTTCGATTTTCGGCTGATCTTTCTGCTCGCCGTTCTGCTTACCAGATTCCTGGGTGCCCTGCTCTTCTGCACCAGCGGGAGCTCCAGCACCTGCGCCACCACGTTCATGTGATTCGGCGACATCCATGAGGCCACGACGGGCCATTAGCATTTGCCACAGATTCATAAAAATTCCTTTTAATTACTTATCACTCGGTTGCTTGAGTTGATGAGTTCCCATTCCCTTGGGATAGATCTTGTCCGCTCTCTTGGACCGTATCACGATGATAAGTAAGTACTGACTTATTTTCAAGGGTGTTAAGAGCATTTTTTGGCGGAAAATTCAAGAGATCTTTCTCAAATTCTTTCTGCATCGCGGCCGAAATATTCGGGAAGATTTTCTCAATGAGCATTTCCATCTGATATCGACGCACAGAATCCGGTGCTTCCAGCAGCCCAAGTTTCTCGGCAACGGCAAATTCATCCGTCAGACCGCGGATATCAAAGCTCTCCGGATAGGCAATCAGCGAATGCTCCTCATCGAGATCGACCCCCATCCACTTCGCCGCCAAAAACATCATCTGGCGTTCAGCCCGCTCAAGACGCTCGGCTTTAGTAATAAGCAGACTATTAACCCGCTGAAAGTCATATAACTTGGCGGCCCCGGATGAATTATCGATCCCCTTAGCGTTATCCTGCTTTGTTCGCTCGCCAGCGACCCCAACGGAGTGGTAGATCTCATTAATCACGGTCTGGATAGTGGTGATGATCATCTGAGCTTGCTTAGGGTCTGGCGATAAATAAAAAGGCTGGTTGCCACTTTCCGAGTCATAGGTGAAGACGCGTTTTGTCCCCATTTCCATTACCTTTGCGTGATTCTCATCGCCTGGCAGGAGCGACTGAACAGGAATGGCCAGCTGGCTGAACGTCTGATCCTGAATAATGGCGTCAAGGTTCGACAGATAGTTGGCTACTGCACGGTCAAGGTAGGCGATATCATCAATAAGCGACGGGCTAAAATACGGCGATTCGCTCTCCCCTATGCAATCAACAGGAAACACAGGTACAACACCAAGTTTGTGTTCGCCTTTATCTTCAAGCACAACTTTTGCGGTCCGACGACCGGCATTCCCGGCGCCTTTCTTAACCTCTTCCCGGAATAGATACCACTCGTTACGTGTCCATAGACGATAACGCTGATATTCCTGGCCAGATGAGGTAAAAGGATCTTGATCATCGCGCGCCACTTCGACAATCAGCGCCCAGATCAAATTGCCGTCATCGTCCCACGCCATATCCAACATCTGCTGTGGAGAAATCCAGTAGGCATAGGCGCGAACATCCTTCTTCTTCTCGTCAGCGACGGATTCTGCGTCACTATCCATCGTGCTATCGACCACCACCCAGACACGGCCATAGATGGAGGACTGGAGGTCAAGCGCGGACATAAAGCCATCGATGGAAACATTCTGTCGTGTCGCGCGTTTCCAGAACTTCTGAATTGGCTCAGGCGCTTCTTCTACATTTCGATGGATGTCCTCTTTAAAGAGATATTTATTAATCAGGTTCACCACTTCCCTGGTGTGATTGAAGCGGTAGGCGCGTTCCAGACGCTCCTTGAACTCCTGATCACCTTCTTTGAAGTATCGGAAAATGTTGTCATCGAACCAGGCACGCCCGCCAGCGTATGTGCTGGCGAGGAAATCCCAGTGCTCTTTTTTCTTTATGTATTCGGGGTGGCGCCTTGCCACAAGATCCTTAATTTGCTTATCAGTCAATTCCATTTGTTTCCCTTCCATGATAGGTAAGTACTTACTTATCTTGAGCCACCAAGAATAACACGATTTTTTACGGGATACCTACGATGAACCGGGTAGCCCAAGGCATCCGCGCTGTGCTCAATCCCCCCGCTCTTATCCATATCGCGCGAGCCTGGTTTGTAGATAACTTTCTCCAGTGAATCGATGAGATGTTTGCACTTAGGGTCGATATACAAACGAGTTTCGCCAGAGGCGCTCATCAACATGCGGTTCACTGAGTTCACACGATCAGCAATCGGTGGGTGCTTTTTCGGATAATCAACACGCAGAAAGCCCTTCTCCTTGAAGATGTCGATGTCCGATTCCCCACGAGCGTGCTGACGATAGGCGCCGGCCGGGTCTGGGAAAATTGTGACCTGCGATTTCCACCGCCAGAAGCGACGCTCCAGCTCATCGCACACTTCTGCCGTATTCGACGAAAACAAGACAAGCTCATCCACAGCCCACAGCTCCCCATTCGGTTGTGGCTGCAGGATGACCGACGACATTGGATCAATGTTGAAGTCCTGGCCTACCCACACCGGTAATTTAGGATTGAACTGCAGCGGCTTAACGTGAACGCTACGATCGAACGGGTAATACACGCGCCCTGACATGTTTTCGAAGCTGGCGAGGTACTCCTGAGCGAACGACTTAGGGTCCATATCGTTCTTGGCTGCCTCGATTTCTGCCGTCGGAACGAATGGTGAATCAGCGGTTACAAACTGCCAGCTTTTCCACTGACCTTTGCGCTGCAGCTCTTTGTTCTGCCCGATAGTCCATAGTTTATGGAATTCGGAGAACCCTTTCGGTGTACCGATGATCAGCGCGCCGCCGCGGGTGGATGACAATGTCGGACGGAGAACCTTGTACCAGGTGTCTGGCTTCATATCCTGGAACTCGTCGAGCACAACGAAATGCAGCGCAACACCACGAAGCGTATCCGGTTTATCCGCGCCTTTAAGCGCGATCTCCGAACCGTTTTTCAACACGATGGTCATCGTGGTGTCGTTCTTCTTCCGAATCCACTTACGCGGCAAAACTTCCTGCAGATCATCCCATAGAATCTGGCGCGCCATTTGGTAGGTCGGCGCGACGTACCAAACTCGTTGTTTTCTCTCCTTAGCGGCAGCGCGAATGATGGTTGAGATCGACAGCCTCGATTTACCCCAACGTCGTCCGGCGCACACCACTTTGAAACGATGTGGCGACTGGAAGACTTGCATCTGCCCGGAGTGCAGCTGTACGAGACTTAGAGACGACGGGATGGACATGGTTATGCATCTCCATCATCGTCTTCGCCCGATGCGTCAAAATCGCTCTCAGCTTCGCTCAGCGCTTCTTCTTCGAGTGATTCCAACAGATCGTCATCAATCACTTCGGGCTCATCATCTTCCTTGCGCAGCTGGGCCACCTGTGATGGGGTTAGCTCGCCAAAGACAAGGTTCGGAATATCCTCTTCACCGCCTTCTTCTTTCTCCATGCCCAATGCCTTGGAGGAAATTTCGAAGCATTTGGCCAGCGTGCCGCTGGCGCGCTGCAGGCTTTTAAGATCGTCCTCAATCGAGGCCAGTGGCTTACCTTCGCGCTTTGCTGTAGTGACCTCGACCATCACCATCTGACCAAGGGCATACGCCCAGCCGTCATAGCGTGTCCGGCGGTCTTCTATCTTTTCGGCTCGGGCTTTAGCGCGCAGTTCTGCATCGGACTTGAGAGACTCGCGCACCATCTTCCCAACAGAATCAGCGCCTTTCTCTAATCCACGCTTTTTGAAGTGTCTGGAGAGCGTTTCACGACGGATGCCGTACTCTTCTTCCAGTTTTGAGAGCGTATACTCGCCCGAAGTCCATTTCGCTTCGGCTTCCGCCCATTCAGCCGGAGTCAGGCGAGTTTTGCTCTCGTCTTTTTCGACAGTCATAGATCCCTCTAAAACACACACAGAGCGCTTCCTTGCGCTCTTAAACAATTTGTTTTCTGGTTGTATTAATTAGGTCTGGGGAATCTGTTTGAGAGCCTGCTTCCGTATATATTTAATAAGTGACTTATTAGTTATATATACAGACGCAGGCTGTTAATCTGACTCCCAGACCAACTTACATCACCAGTAACTTGGCTCTGGCTCGACCTAATGTCGTCAGCCCCAGAGTTCGACGCTGGTAGCCAGAATCCTCTCGCGGCCGGCAGTCGTGCTTTTCGACCAAACCTTTCTTGATCAGCGCGCGCAGGGAGAATTGCATAGACTGCTTTGTCGTCCGGTAAGGCAGCACTTCCAGCAGCTCGTCCAGATCGAGCAAATGTCCACGTTCATGGCCTAAGTTGATGGTCTTAATGATGTCTTTCTGTTTATCAGTCAGTGTCATGGCAAATCCTTATGCCGGTAACGCAATATCCAGTGGTGCATTCAGCGGTTGTTTATCAAAAGCCAGCAGTGGCAGTGTGTCTGGCAGCTGGCGACCAAAATCAGGGTTGCGATAAACCCCATAGAGCGGTGAAGTGAAGCTCAGGTTGTGAATATCCTTGAGCAGTTTTACGATGCTGGCCTCATCCACCAGGCTATCCGCGATATCCTGAATGGTAGTGCCACGGTTGCGGCCTGCTTTTGCCAGAGAACTATTCTTGTGGTAGTCCGCCACCAGATCTCGCAGTGCGCGGCGCCGGCGTGAATCAGTCATAGCAAACAGCTCCTTCACAATCGCTTCGTTGTCGCCGGGATCAGAACGAAAATGGCGCTGAAAGACGCGAAGTGCGCTTTCGTAGCTCTTCGGACGTTCAGGACGTATGAAGCAAAACCCTGCTTTCATAGCAAACGGGTTATATTTGCTCATCGACGACTGGATCTCGATGATTGGCCGGTCATGCATCCTGCTAACCAGATTAATCATGCGATACGATACCCCGACGCCACGATACTGGGTGTCCACTACAGAGCGGCTGATCACAGCGAAGTTGTTGTTTACGTAACGTCCCCAGTACTGATTTGCCACGGTGGTATTGGTTGTGGGTTTCAGCTTTGGAAACATGCGATGCCGCGGCGCCAGTAGCAGTTTAGGGAAGGCCATAACTACAACGCCTACCAACCGACCATCAAGCTCACAACGGTAGTAGGTAGGGGCGAACGGCTTCCCATCTGTCTTGTAGTGAAGCGACTTAAGCGCGTGCCAGTCTTCTACCGTCCCCCTGGTGACGGTCATGCGCTCAAGAAAGTCCAGATGGCGCGGGAACTCCTCCGGGCGATACCGTTTAATGATGATGTCAGTCATCGCATCACCACCTTACGGTTGCAAAACCCGCCACGGCAGATAGTGGATGCAGGACGAGTCACGATTCCCTCGATCGCAGGCAGTCCACCAGCTTTCTTGTCGGCCATAAACTGTAGTCGGGAACGATTGAACTCTTCCGCGATATAACCCTGCAGGTAGGTCAATGCCTCCTGATCATGGAGCTGCACGCCGTGATATTCTGCGGTCATCAGCGCCACATGTAGTGCCTCATGCCAGTAGACTGTTTCATCGTAATTTTCTGGCAGGTAGACGCAATGAAGCATCGTGTCGGCCTGAATATAGCCCAGCGTTGTCACCATGCCGCCAACCCCATATACGAACTCGCTTTCATCGAGGCCATAGAGCTGTTTTATCGTCTCGACATAACGTCTTTCACCAAAGACGACACAGCAGCGATTGAAATACGGGGTAACGCGAAAACCATACGCGCCATGAGCACGAAGCCAATCTCGCCATTCGGCTTCTGTAGTCCAGCGGCGGCGCAGATCTGGGCCCTCATAAATCGGGAAAGTCTTTTTAATCTGCATAATCAACCTTCACTCGCTCCTTGTAGTGCTTGGTGATCTGCATATCCGGGCGCAGCGCGTTCTTCAGGTCTTCGTGGGTCGTCGCCACCATTACCGTCGCACCTACCTTTCGCGCGGCACGCTGAAGGTTCGACGCCACAACCTGGGCGGTAACACGATCAAGAACTGCGCCAAATTCATCCGCAGCCCACACCTTCGCGCCCGACTCAATAAGCTTGGCGATCTTGAGCCGGTATTTCTGGCCATCCGACATTTCAGAAGGTTTGCGCACAAAGAGATAGGCATCATTCAAGCCAGCCATCGAAAGCAGCCCTAACGCTTCGCTGGTGGTTTTACCCAGTTGGTCAATGACATTGACGTCGTTGTCAAAGGTAAAGTCATCAATGGAGGCGACTGAAAGCCCTTCATCTTTCATCTGGCGTTGTAGCTCACGCAGCACGACAGATTTTCCGGAGCCTGACTGGCCAGTGATGTAGACCACATCACCCTGCTCGACTTCCAGCTCAAGATTGTCGTAAAGCGTCCAGTCTTTTTCATCCAGACCAAGCCCAAACGATTCGGCGATCTCAAGCGTGCGAGTGGTCTTGTTGACACGGGTCTGGAACGATACGTTGATGGTATATGTGCTCATGCTTCGACTCCCCCGGAGGAAACTTTCTGCGCATAAGCAACGAACGCGTCTACCCCGCTCTCTCCCGTGATTTCTTCCATGTGGGCAAGCAAATCCCCCACGACAATCGCAGAGCCAGCAGGGAGCGTTTTAAAGCCCAGAACATCGACCACTCGAACCTCTTCGGCGGCGACTTCGCGACTGATTTCGGTGTGCTCTTCTTTCTGGCGCTCGGTTTCCTCCCCCAGATCCATAACCAGTGCGCCAGTATCCATTTCTTCGGTCATGCTACCGACCAGCACGTTCAGCTCACGCTCGTCAAAGCCGAAGACTTCAACGTCACCAAATACCAGAGACTCCAGCTCTTTCTGTAACTTGATGGCATCGTAATCAATGCTGGCCAGCCGGTTATCCTCCAGACGCTTCGCCTTCACTTCTTCATCGGACAGATCGTCGCGAACGATCACCGGCACACTTTTCAGCCCCGCTAAAAGCGCAGCTTCGCGGCGGCCATGGCCAGTAATGATGACATCGTCTTTATCGACAGTGATCGGCTGGTCAAAACCACGCTTTTTTATGGCTGCGGCCAGATCACGGATCTGTTGCTCGTCATGCTTTTTGGCGTTCATTTCATAGGGAATGAGCTCTGCCGGGTCTCGGTAGACGATTTCGAACGTTTTGGTCATTAAATACACTCCTTGTAGTTATCGACCAGCCATACCAGAGCTTCACCAGCATTCTCCATGTCGTTGCCGGTGTTGATCGCCTGCTCTTTGATGATGGATTTGATGGTTTCGGTAACGCGATCAGAAGCGTCAAACGTCACTTTGAAACGCATGGTCTGGTGTTCCGCACCAACACGCTCAGCTTTTTCGCGAGAGTCCTTCTCAACGGGCTCTTCATCGCCACGCGACAACGCCTCAAGCATTTCCAGGTCAATTGCCGACTCACGAGCCAGTGTGGCCGCCAGTTCGTCGTCGTAAGGGGCAATTTCCGACAGCTGATAATCGAGTTCTGACTGAATTTCCTCGATCAGACGCTGTAATGCGACCTGATCGTCTTCGCCGTATCGCTCGTTATCGACCAGAGACATTTGTTTCGCCACCAGATCGCTTATTTTGCCCACCGATATAACAGGAACCGTGGAAATACCCTGTTCCATAGCGGCTCGCCAGCGATGTTCGCCACCGAGGATCTCAAATTGACCACCGTCCAGCTCACGCGCGAGAATTGGCTTGAAAAAACCCAGTTTTTCGATGGAGCCTTTCAGTTTTTCGAAGTTTTGAGCACCAACCGAGTTGGTGTTCCAGGGATTTGGCCGGAGTCTGGCCACTTCTACCTGCAGAATGGTAATTTTTACGTCCATAATTTTTGATACAATCCATTGCATAAGTACTTACTTACTATTCTAGCCAATTAACATATAAAAGGCACGAAGGAAAGATATTTATGACTGTTAGGATTGTTTCGAACGCGGTCAACGCTATGGTCTCCGGCGCTGATGACAACGTGAAGCGACTCGTCCAGGAAATGCTGAGTTACGAAGTCGAAGCTGGCGACTGGAAAGGCACCAGTACTATGTTCAACTGGAGCAAAAATGCCTTCCCCGCGGGTTTTGCTAAATCGGTAGCAGCAAATCTGGTGAAGGCTGGCATTAAATGCGTGCATATTCGCAAAGAAAAGGTTCCGGCGCTTGGTAAACCAAACCCGGCAGTAAACCCCTTCCCCTATAATCCGGACTATGCATATCAGGATCAGACTGTCGAGACACTGGTTCGCGAAGGAATGATGATTGCGCAGATCGCCACTGGCGGGGGAAAGTCGAACGTAGCTTGCAAAGCCGCGGCGCGTATTGGTCGCATGACGCTGTTTTTAACCACCCGCTCTGTTCTTATGTTTCAAATGGCAGATAACTTCCAGAAGTCGATCGACTATCGCGCTGAGAATGGAGAGCCGTGGCTTAAAGGTCAGAAGGTTGGCATCATTGGTTCTGGTGAGTTTCAGGTGTCTCGCCATATCAATGTCGCAACAGTGCAAACCCTGGCGAGTTTTCTTGAAGAACCTCCACGCGATATGCCGGCGGAGAAAAAGGCTTATCATCTTAAGCGCCGGGAGCTGGTTAAGCGATTCCTCTCAAGCGTCTCACTGATAATCCTCGAAGAAGCCCACGAATCCTCCGGTTCAAACTTTTATGACATCGCCAGACTGTGCATTAACGCAGACTATCGCCTGGCGCTGACGGCAACCCCGTTTATGAAGGCTTCAACTGAGGCCAATATGCGTCTGATGGCGGTTGCAGGACGCATCGAGATAAAGGTCACTGAAAAATATCTGATCGAGCGAGGTATTTTGGCCAAACCTTACTTCGTATACCATAAAATCGCGTACACTCCGGATGAGGCTCGTATACGAGCGGAGCTCGCTTCCAAGCATCTAAACTTCAGAGTTGGTATGAGCACGCCGTATCAGAAAGCTTATCAGCTCGGTATCGTTTACAATATTGGACGTAACGAGGCCGTCGTTCGCGACGCGCTGATGTACCGTGATCATGGACTGAACTGTATGACCCTGGTGAGGATCAAACGCCACGGTCAGATACTGATGGAAATGATGAAAGAGAGCGGCTTACGGGTAGATTTTATTTACGGTGAATCCAACCAGAGTACCAGACAGGCTAAGCTTAACAGCCTGGCAGCAGGGGAAATTGATGTGCTGATCGGCTCTACGATACTGGATGTCGGTGTCGATGTGCCAAGTGTTGGCGCCGTAATTCTTGCCGGAGGAGGCAAGGCCGAAGTCGAAATGCGTCAACGTGTTGGTCGCGGCCTTCGTGCCAAGAAGAATCAGGCAAATGTCTGTTTTATTTCGGATTTTATCGATATAAGCAACAAACACCTGATGTCACACTCATACGAACGAAAACACATTATTGACACCACTCCCGGGTTTGCGGAAGGCGTGTTGCCTGTCGGGAGCAGTTTTGACTTTGGTGTATTAGAAAGAGAGAAATTATGACCGAAAATCGCTCAATTTCATGTCAGGTGAAGCTCACCGAACAAGCCAACGACAAGCTCGGCTCGTTCAAAGCGCGTTTGAAAGAGCGCAACATCAAAATGTCGAAGTCAGACATCATTAATCTTGTTCTGACCAAGATGAGCACAGCTGAGTTTGAGAAGATCGCGACCTCGATGGCTGCGGCTGAAAAGGCCAGGGAAAAAGTGATACAGATCTACGAGAACTCCGGGATGACCAAGGAAGACCTGGAAGACATCCTAAAACGGCTGCCGTAGACTTCTTCTTTTTCCCCGTCATGCAATGTTCATCATGTGCTCGTCAATAACAAAGGAGCACATGATGAATTACTTAGCAGAACTACCATTTGTTGACATCTTCGATGCCAAAGCCAACAAGGCTTTTTTCTGGCGAGTCGATAATCCACTCGATTATAAGTGCGGCGTGAATGGGGCGAAGACGTTCGTAGAGTTTATCGAGAAGTATCCATTTATGAACAACAGCAATGTTCTTTATCGGATTGCGTGCGATATGAGCGACTCAGGGCTTATTAAATCGGAATCAGCAAGAGGGTTCTTCAATACGCTGGATACATTGCTTACACCGAAAAGTGAAATATCAGCCGGTGGAGCAACTAAAATCAGAGGCAGAGCACGTCGCACCATCAATGAGGTAGCATGTGATATGGGGATCACAAGCATGAAACTTCTAAACTTTCTTGCTCTTATTGGGTGGATAGACAATGCAACTGTACAGCCAACCACTGATTCGCTTGCTGAAGGCGTGTTAAGAAAAAACAGCAAGATGCCGTTTGGTTTTACAATAACCAGAAAGGGTGAACGCCTGATTGCGAGCAAATACCAAGCATTGAGTAAATAATCAACAACATGCTGGAGCTTACTTGCTCCAGCATGTGATCTACATCACATTTCAATTATCTCGCACCTTCGGCTGAAAAAAGATCTTGATTAGCTTAGATATATGAGTAGCCTCCATTTCATAGAATTTAAATGGAGGATCTGGGAGTGGCTCTTTCAAATATACAACTTCAAACCATCATTAATAATTCTGTTGACAACCCACATTATTTACTGCTGAAGAATGACATAAGAATACAACGGGCAAAAGAAACAAATAAAAAAGAACATGCTAGAGGTTTCTATTTTGGAGATGAGCACATAAACTCATTAAAAAGTCCAAATATCGATCCATTCCATATATACATAATTTCACCAGAGAATCAATCAAGAAGAGATGATTACTCGCTGGTCATATTCCCTTTCGACATTAAAAAATTAATTCATATTATTGATAAAATAGACGGCATAGCACTTGGACACATCCAACTAAGTTCCAACTTCAATGCATTCCAAATACACAAACCATCAAAAAGTAAAAGATACTGTGGCGTAGGATACTCTATGAAAGTTGATAATGAAGACAATTTGTGGAACCTTATCATTGAATTAAAAAAACATCTACTTTTACCTGCGGGAACCACAGGAAAGCTATCTAGTATCTATTATCAATCCGGGCTACCTAGACATAGAAACGAGAATAATACAAATCAAAATATATTAGAATATTTTTCTCTTATAACTTCTGATACAATAGGTCACAAATAGAGGCAAATTTAGGATATTGCTCACATGAAACAGGTTAAAATTTCGCTACTAGTAACACTTTTGTCTGTTTTTTCATCTACGACTGCACTTGCGGCTAAACCTATTACGATAGATCAGCAAAATTATATAAAAGCCACTCTTGAGCCAAATTTACTTGATCCTGATTCAGCAAAATATAAATTTCCTGACTACATCGAAAGCGAATCAACATATTGTTTCCAGCTAAATGCTACCAATCCATATGGCGGTTACACAGGCTATCGATGGGTCCAGATCCCCTACAAGAGCATAGTTTCTAAGGAGAAAAATGTTCCGGTAGATATCAATATCCTTCCCAAGGAAGTCTTCGAAGAAAGCTGTAAAGAAATAGGTTACAAATAATCAACAGTTGAGGGGTTAACCCCTCAACTTGACGAACAAGGCGTATCTTATGCCCAACAATATTACTGATATAACATACGGCATCCCGGCAGAAGTATGGCCTCGTGACTACTCCAATGTCGAGTTTGGCCTACAATACTACCGGGCAAAGCATATCCCTGTAAGAGTAACAACCGATGATGCTCAGGTATTTTGTCTTTATGTTAATGGCTTACTTACGGCACGTAACAAACTAGATCTATCTCCCACCATCGGAAATAAAGATCATCGAGTTCGTCTCCCCTTGGAGCGAGTCAGTACTATAGAGACTATCTCGCCAGGTGAGGTTAACGTCGAATTTATGGGGCGTGTAACCATTTGTCCTGATTACGTGGAGAATCGGCCATCACGCCGAGACTTCTTCAAAATTTGCCGTCAAGCCCATGAGGCGCAGAAGTCTATAAGGGTCTACATGGCGGATGGCCGTGAAATTGTAGGAAAGTCAACAGGTGTTGATGCCTGCCATCTCACGTTAAAGACTAATGACGAGCAAGAAATCGTTATCCTCTTCGATTGGGTCGAGCGCATTTTACCGTTTTAAATCTATAAGGGTAATAACCGGCTATGTCCGGTTATTATTTTATGGGGCACTTCCCGATAAATTAAATCACCAAAAGTATTGTCAGCGCTAAATATATAAGGGTAATACACCGAGTGTAGAATTTATTTAGGCAACACCTTCGAGAAAACGCGATTTATTTCTAAGACTTTGATTTATTTATGAAATAAATTTTTAATCACCCCTTGCGAAAAATGCTTGATTTTATTTTTTGTATGTCGATAATTAGTCACATCGAAAGCAAACATGCTGACGATACATAAATTTTAAATTTAAAGAGGATCAATAATATGTCTAATGTAACCATTTCTAAAAAATCCATCATTGATGCTGCTGTAGTTATCACTGACGAATTACAATTAAAAGCAGATCAAGCTACACAGACTTACAACGAACATTATCAGAATGGCACGCACACCAAAGCAGATAAAGCTAACATGCTTGCAGCGTCTACTAAACTTGCATACTTCGTGAATAACGTTGTAAACGCAGTAAACGACGATAAGCTGTCTGGTGTCTTCTACTACGCGATCAAAGCAAGCAAGCAAACACCAGAAGTATTTTTCCGCGAAGCGATGACAAATAGCTACTCTCTCGAAAAGCTGGTTTATCTGGTTAAGTCTATCAAGTCTGGTAAATGTGTGTATTCAGTCGCTGATATGTCCGGATCTCGCGTATTCGCTTTAATCGATATGATTAACGATGAGATCGACACGTTCACAAATGGTGCTGTTTTCGATTTGATGAATGAAGCAAAACAAGCAAATGAAATTAAGTTAGACGCAGGATATACGCAAGCCAACCAGCTGATCAATCTGTGTGAACGTCTGGGACTGGTCGAGAAGATTAAAGGAATGGGCGCTGCCAAAAACGGATCACAGCAATATCGCTTTATCAAAAATGATTTTTATAACTATCTGGCTGACGCTTTCAAAGCATAAGTAGACGGATTCAGCGCCCATAGTGGGCGCTAGTTTTAAGGATAAAAATCATGATTAGCTATGACCAGATCCGCGCGGAGTATCGCGCAAAATATCGCGCTTATAAACTTGAACTCATCGACGAATTAAGCGCCCAGCGTGACGCGCTAAACTTTACGTTCTCTGATTTGCTTAACAGCAAGCGAGACTGTAAACGGAAAAGAGAATATTTGCGCTTGTCTGAAATGATCGGAAAGTTGCAAAACAGCATTTAGCCACCAGCGCCCACTATGGGCGCTTTTTCCGTTTCAGGATCTCCACCATAACGCGCCAACAATGGCGCGTTTTCTTTTATCTGGCGTTCACTCATTCACACCAAAAATAAGCGCCATAAACGCGCCAATTTAACGTGTTTTTACGTGTGGTAGTACATACCCATTACACACAGTAAAAAACACGTTATAGCACGTTTAAAAGCGTTTTAGCGCGTGGCTTATTTTGTCGTGTCGTGGGCGTGATCGTCTGGTGACGCGATCCGCGCTATCCTCCGGGGCGTGTCGGCAATATTGGCGCGATCCGTGGGCGCTCACGTATCATTAGCACGTTGGCGCAACGTGTACGCGCTAACAATGCAGCGCAGATCACAGCGCTGGACGTATGGCGCAAAAACAGCTTACGTCCACCAGCTGGTGACGATTCTGGTGTCTCTCTATACAAATTTTTCCCATGAGGCGACCCCCGCCGTTTCCCGAAAATTTTCTGGCCGTTTCCCGTCGGTTGCCCGGATGGCTTTCTGCCCGTTCCTGAATTTCCCTGCGGGAGCTGGTGGACGGAAAGAAAGGGGCGTTTCCAGCACCCTCCCCTCTTACTTGCCAGCCAGTATGTGAATCCGATTACTGGCGTGCATCTCTTTCACGAACTCCCCGCAAGTGACCTTCCACGAGTCGATACCGGCTTCGTAAATGACGTTTTTGCACTTAAGAGCATTGTCGGCGATCCGCACACCCTGCGCTGTTGCTTCCTGGTCTGTAAAGTCGAACCCGGACTCTGTTTTGATCCACACAGCAATCTGTGTTGCGAACCCGATGAGTTTTGACTGACAGAACCTCCCGCTTCGAACCGGGAAGATAAACACCCCGAATCCTGAGGTGGTGACATAAGCTTTTTCGAAGACACGCGTGAATCGACGGTTGCAAATGATGTCTTTGGCGATCTGCTGCTTCTCTTTCCCGGACAGCTGGATGGTCTCTTCTTCGCGCCAGGCGCCCAGGATGTTCTTTTCAATGTCGGAGTATGTGACAGAGATGGTGCCATGCGCGGGAGTGTTTACAGTGGCGATATAGTTCATTGTGATAATCCTTTAAACAACTTGTTTTCTCGTTGGTTTAATTATCGCAGTGGGTGTGAGGCGTCCAAGCGTTCTGTTTCGGCAGCTGGTGGCCGTCGGGAAGTCGGTGGGTGCTTCGGTAGCCTGGCGGTAAGAGGTGGGTGTTTTTAGCCTGCGGGAAAGCAGGTGGTAATTGATGGCCACCAGCATCGGTGGCCCTCCCCTCTCAATGAAGTAATCCGATGTCGATGGTGTCGCCTGAATCTGTCACGCGGATCATCAGCATAGCGAAGGCATTCAGTGGATAGCCGGCGTGCCATTCCGGGAAGCGGTCATCGCGCATGAAATCGGCAATGTCATAAACGCTATCCTGATAATGGAAGAAGCGGGAGCTGGTTTGTTCGTCCGGTTCGACGTGATCCATTTCTTTCTGCTCGGCCGGCGACAGGTCAAGCCAGGATTCCAGCCATACGTTTTCTGCTTTCGGGGAGATGGTGAAATCGGTCATGTGCGTTTCCTCACTGCGTTAATAACTTGTTTTCTTGTTGGTGTTATTATCGCAACGCAGGAGAGGCATAAAACAACTTGTTTACGGGTTGGGGAAAATGGCGCGGGTTACGCGCCATTGGCTGGTTTACTGGACGTTGTAGACGGACTCAGGCAGATACTCTTCCAGAGAGCCGCCAGACACAATGGTGATGCCGTATGAACCAACCCAGGTATTGTTGGCGCCCAGGTTGCCCTCGATCATATCCTGAACCTGTGCCATCAGGTTTTCGAAAATGGTCTTCGGGTCTGTTCGATAATAGGCTTCAATGGCGGCCAGCAGAGTGTCCGAACCATTTTTCACGGATTGCTCGCCGACGGCATAAACCTTCGAGCGATCGCGCTTAAGAGTTGTGCGGGCCAGCTGGGTGGTCACATGCGGAACAGCCGATGCATCACGGAACTGAACGGTCAGCTGGGCCAGTTTATTGCCTTCTTCGTCAGTGCTGGATGCGTAGTAAAGGTCAAATACTAAATCTTCTTTGGTCAAACTCATTTTTACCTCCATGTAAATGCGTCGTAATACTATCGCCGTAGGTAAGTACTTACAATACAAAAAAGCCCCGAAGGATCGACGGGGCTGTCGTAAATTCGACTAATCTGTGTTGCACATGACTATGCTATGGCGAGGGTTGTTGCTCGTTGAATTTCCTGCTGTGCGACCTTGTTAACTTCCAGTAAAGCCAACTCCAGATCTGACTCAGGCCAGATAACTTGTTTAGCCACCCACCCTTTCCCACTATGGCGCCGGACGTTCATTACAATGCGCTTGCGAGAAGTTTCGCCGAAGACGACAACGGTCTCTTTGAAAAGTCGGATGGCTGTGCCGTTGGCCACTATGTCCAGTAAAGTGATCGAACCGAGTACTGCAGGTTTGTCTTTGCGAGGCTGGAGTTTATCCAGTTTCAAAATCATCTCGGTATTCATTACACACTCCGTAAACAACTTGTTTTCTTGTTGGTGTAAATAATACCAGTGTGAAAACGGCCACCAAGCGAAGCGTTCCGGCATTCAGCTGGCCGCAGGCCACAATCACTCAAAAGCCACCTGCTGGTGGCCGTCGTTAATCTTCGTCGGGGAACTCCTCTTTCACTGCGGCCACCAGCTCCCGCTTCTCTTCATCAGTCAGCAGGTGCCACACGTCCTTCCCTTTTGGTGACTCTCCCTCAGCTGGTACAAATGACCATAATTTACGGGTCAGTGCTGGCCCTACGCCATCAAGACACTCAGCCAGCGAGTCCACGCTCCATACTTCCACAATCACAGGCATATCCATTGTCTCTCTCCTTTATCTGGACTCTGACGTAGTGCAGTTCCACGCGACGGACATTGCGTTGTCCTCGATATGAAAATCAAACGTGCCCTCGCGATACCCTTCGCCAATCAGCGTACCAATGCGCCCAGCGACATCCGCAGAGCGGATAACGTCATCCAGAGAGATCTGGAGTTCGTCAGTACACGTCTCTTCTCCGCATAGGGTGATGCTGATGTTTAAATGCTTGTACATGTTTTTCTTCTCCGTCTAAACACGTTGTTTTCTTGTTGGTGTTATTATCGCAATAAGACATAGGCGAAAAAGAATTTTGTATCGGGAAGAACTGGAAAAGCAGTGAGTATCCGGGAGCGTATCGGGAGCGCTTTTTACATTATTCTTCTCAATACGCACCGCAGGGCTGGTGGGCAGTATTTTCCTCTTCCCGAAAACCTGCTGAAACAGCTTGTGACCCTCGAACGCTCTGGCAGAATACGTATCAGCAGCTGCGCGCAGCGGGAAGAAAGCCACCCGCGCACCACACGGTGTACCGCCAGAGAATCAGCCGTCCCCGCGGCATTTTGTCTGTATACCGGCACGCACCCTTTCCATGACGGGAACCCAGCCGTTTCCCGAAAAACCTCCAGCCGTTTCTACTCAGGCAGCCAGCCTTTCCCCTGCGGGGACGCTCCCGATGGATTTTCGCGGTGGCCCTTTCACCCATTCGACCGCAGGGATGTTACGGGGGATAAAATCAGGACTTGAATAAATACGGGAAAGGGAGCGATCCCCCTCCATCCCCTCTCTCTTATATCTGTGTTCTTTCCTGACTCGAATAACCTCTCTTACGGGGGACTCGTATCTCTCTTATTAGCGCTCTATACGGTGACCATTCGTATGGGAGAAAAGGCGACTTTCTTCTCTCTGCAGGTAAGTGGTTTTGCAGATGTTGTAGAGATGGTTGTCTTGTGGTTTTCCTCTGGTCTGTATTCTTCGTTTTGGGGATAGTTCTTCTCTGTGTATGGAGTGATGGCGTGTGCGCTTTTCCTTTCGTTCATCTTGAGAGGTGGAAGTGTGGGTGATGTGGTTTCTGGTCTGTTGTCGTTCTCCGCATGTGAAGTAATGGCGTTCCCTGCTTATCAGGAATTTGCGTTTTCTTTCGGGGTAAGAGTGGGTAAACGAGATGGCGCCGGGTACTGTTCTGGCCTGGTCTTGTCTGGAGTTTCTTCCCGGGTATTCTCTTCCGTGTATTGGGGAATGGCGTTCAGAGAAACTGGCTTTCTCTCGCCGCTTTTTGGTGGTGGTCGAGGTTTGTTTCATGGGGTCGGTAGCCTGGGGCAATGAGGTTGGTCTTTTCGGTAGCCTGGCAGGAAGAGGTGGGTATTGCCTGGGTGTGGGGTAATGGCAGTTCCTTTTCTTCGTTATCTTGTTTTGTTGTTTTCTTATCGCCTAAAACAATTTGTTTATACCATCATTAAACGCAACGAGAGCCATTCTGAGCGTGTCTGTTTTGTGGTGGTATCAGGAGTCGTTTTTGGCGTTTTCGTCGCAGGGTGATGGTCTCTGATGCGCTGCTTAACGGATATAAGAAGCGACATGGCAAAACGTCAACTTTTGAGACCAAATCAGGGTAAAGCGTTGACTTTTCATTGATGTGTTATTTATTTGTTTTCTTGTGGGTGTAATGTGCGTAAAAGCCTTGCCACGCCTGGAGTGTATGAAGTTGGAGAGTAGGGAAGAGGGGCGATCAACGAGTTCTTATAGAAATTAGCATTTTTGATGAAAAAAATAGCCACAATGTCAATATAGTTATCACCCACTCCGTTTATAGAGACTGCAACTATGACTACCGTTTGGACCTGGCGAGGTTACTTCTTTGGTTACATCAGCCACAATAATCTTTATACCTACAGTGGTAGGCATGTTGGTCAATTGATAGATAATGACATCTATGGCAGTGATGGGCGTTATCTAGGTGAATTGATGGATCAAAACCGCTTAATAACCTGTCTTCAAAAGAGAAATTATCGGGTCGCCGGATTTAGCCCACTAAACTCTGGCGCCATTGCCCGACATGTAAATTACGTTGGCAGCGTCATGTATGCTGGTTATCAAGACTTCCCTTCACCGGAATCATTCTAATATCAAACTTGGTGCCTCCACTATTAGGAGGCACTAAGTCACCAGTCCCAGGCTGGCATTCCATCCACCAGCTCGGCATCACGATCAAAGTGAACCACGTCGTAACCGGCATCCAGTATCATCTTGATATTGGCGATCGCCGCTTCGGAGATGTTGAATGTACGCATTTCATCTGCCCAGCTATTGTCACGCATTCCGGCACGAACAATCCAACCATATTCTGTGCCGTGTACCCAGTTAAGACCGCGATCGGTGATTGGGTCAAAACAGGCAATTGGCAACTGTTCGGAGTCTTCCGCGGTAACGTGTGCGGTGCTGATAACAGCTGTCTTGTAGGCTTCAGTGATTTTCAACATTACTTAACTCTTTTAACTAATTGTTTCCTTGTGTTAGTTATTATCAGCGATGAGAAAAGGTAGAAAACATTTTGTTTGAGGCAGTGCGACTGCCTCGATACTGTTATGGCGATAATCAGGCGCATAATGCCAAAGCTAAGTTCAGATGTCCGGAGCAAGGCAAAGCTGAAATGTCCGCTTCGTGCCAAATGCTGACGCTCAGGAATTGAGTTTCAGGTACTTTAAAAGCGAGGCTAGCGACTCGACAGGTCCAGCGTGACAACTAGGTGAGCGGGTTTCATCCCAGGGCATTGCATCATCAGTGCAGAAGTCTCCTGCACATTCCATTTCAAGACGTTCGTCAATTAAACCAACAGGAACCCAGACATAAGGTACGTCTCGCAGACTGTTAGGCACAGTTGAGCCACATACATTGCAAAAATCTGTACGGTACCCCGTTGGCTTAGACCATGAAGCAATGCAGTTTTCCCCTTTAATCCAGCGAAACTCACTGTCTTTGACTAGTGTGGCGAGATTGTAACCCACACCGCTCTGCTTTCTGCAAAGCGAGCAATGACAACGATAAAACACTGCTGGTTTATGAGTAAGTTCAAATTCAATTGTTCCACACAAACAAGATCCATTCATTTCAAAACCATTCCTGCAAGGTCTAAGAGATTTTATGAAACATTACCATCTTTTTTGTACTGAATAGGAGCGCTCTTTTTGGCAACTCAAAATCAGCTATCAGTCGGTCTGAATATCCGCTCTTCGCTCAAAGCGGACATTTCAACTTTGCTGTTGCACATAGTCTGTCCCAAGCAGTGACTACGTTAAATTGAAGTCATCGAAATCGACGAACTCCATGTGTCTGGCTTCCACCTTTGCAAGAGTGAGCAGAAACAACATCCCCTCTCTTAGAGAGGTTGGTTGTTCGAGCAGGAACTCAAAACCGTCCACATGTGTCTTGCCCAACCAATAGCCGCCACCATACTGTCTCTCACGCTGGAAAAAGACGCACTGGCCAGGTTTGAAATGTTTAAGTGTCTCGCCTCTGTAGACGATCTGATAACTGGTGTCTTTTCCGCCCATTTTGATCACCTCAAATACTGTACATTTAAACAGTAGTTCTTTGATGAAATGCGGTCAAGTTTGACGGTGGTGGTAATAACTTAATGGTGAAAACAAATTATTTAAGGCCATAATAATGGCCTTATCACTGTTAACCTTTCAAGAAAACAGCTGCCGATGGATACTCATAAAGTACTCGTGTGAGCTCCCCTTTGGATTTTGCATTCTCGAAGGCTTTCTCAGAGCATTGCACCCAAGTATTGCCGCCGACATTGACTTCGATGATCTTACCAGGCACGTTGTCCATTGCGGCCAACAATACAGTGGCCATTCGATGTGCGAGGTGGCTCTTTCCGTATGTGGTAATCACTTCGTTAAGCTCATTTCTGGTTATGGTTGATTTGGTCATACATCCCCCTCAACGACTGTGATGCCCAGTGACTCCAGAAGAGAGATAACCTGGCGCTTTGAGTATGCCGGATAGCTGTGGTCAGCGTAAGTACACGATGGTAGCGGAAGCTTCACAGTGCCGCCCCCCAGCTCGGCGATGCGATTAGCCTGCCAGTCAACGAATTCTACAAGTCCGACACCTTTTTCTCGCAAACCGTAGTCATCCCTAAGCATGTCGTATACATCTGATTTGGTCTTCGCCTTCTCCAGCGCCTCTACCAGAGTGATGATGTCACGAGTCTGGACAAGCATATTTGGGTGGAAATTATCTGCGGCATTCTTTGCTGCCGCGCGCATACGCAGCGCAAGTTCGTTGATATTCATGCTACGCACCCCATTTCCATCAACCCTGTACGAACCGCATTCAGGATGCGATCGAGGTATTGATAATTCGGGTTAGGCACAGAAGGCCATCGTGCGTAACATGGGTCGTCGCCAAAAAGCTCCAAAAGCTCATTACCAATGCCGTAGTCGCAGCAACATGCCTTAACGTCATCAGCATTTTCGGCTTCATTCCACATTTCGCGAGCTTTCTCAGCATCAAGTTCCCGTTCGCGACGAAGCTTAATGATATGTGCCTTAACGAACGCTAGATTTGCTTCGTTATCGTCGTCAACCGAGCTTTCAAGTTGAGGATCTAAGCAACCAATCAGGTAGTCATTGCTAACGCGCTTAATAAAGGCCTGAACAGAATCACCACCCATGGCGAACCAGGCAGCTGTCCATGCCTTGCCGAAGCAGGTGATTGTGATACGGCCCTTTCCGGGCTCGTAGTTTTCAATCATCACCCTGATTGGGTCGAGGCGATCGACGTCGGTAATAGTGAAAGCCATAACGTCCATTCGTTCTACTTTCATGCGCTCTCCCATGCGCCCCAAATCAGCGCCTTGTGCTTTTCAAAACGTTTCATGTGTACTGGCTGAAGACTGGCTATACCTTCCACTACCACATCACGAGCTTTAATCAGTAATGCATGCTCGATACCTTTTTTCTCCAGAAGGTCAACGACACGCTCGTCGGCGCCAATTTCCTTATTCTCAAATAGGACCTTGAGCATTAACTCTTTTTCAGCGAGATAGATAGCCGAAAACTCAGGATCGCGGTCGACGATAGACGACGTGTTATCCAGCAGATCAGCCAGCTTTATCATGCGTGTCTGCATATCAAGGCTTTGTGACAGCTCCAGAACGTTAATAACGAAACGTTGCACCCGATTTCCGTCTTCTGGTTTGGCTATATTGGTGAGGGCCAGCACCATTTCAGCGACACGCTCACCGAAGTGTTCCCGAACCATCTCAATGGTTACATGGGTATCTTCCACTACGTCATGCAGTAATGCTGCAATCTGCATCTCAACAGTACCGCCATACCAGGCAACTATTGATCGGACTGAGTCTGTATGGTGGATGTAATCCTCACCTGTATATTTCCGTTTCTGACCAACACCGCCATGAGCGCCGGCAGCAAACATGAAAGCTTTAGATACACTCGACATTCTTATCTCCATTGTTTACTTAACTTATTTATTTTCACAGATAAGAAAAGGCAGAAAACAAGTTGTTTAAGGCTATTGATATAGCCTTAAATTGGTGAAACCAGTTACGACCTCATCATGATGCGGTGGCGTGTAGGTTTTGCCGCTGCAGTGTCTTGACCTGTTCTTCAAGCTCACGCACATACTCAACGAGAGATCCGCCTGGCGGTATTTGGCACTCTTCCATGAGTTGAAAGTAAACGTCGGCTGCCGCGCGAATGTTTGAGCCTTTGGTTAGCTGATCACTGAGCAGTTCGTCGCGCTCTTTCATAAGCCGCACGCATTCTCCATTGCGTTGGTCGACTACAGCCTCCAGCTCTGCGATGCGATCGCCTGGCGTTTTGCACCCCTTACGTTGAGTCGTAACAGTGAAATATCCAAGTTCAGGAACGTCGTAGCTCAATTCCAGATAGTTTTTTGCACCGTGTCGAACAAATTCGCCGGCGAACATGGTGGCGAACATGGCAGAGGCCAGCTCTCCGTTAAACAAAGACTCCAGATCTACAGGAGTGCCAGCAGCAAGAGCGGCACGCGCAGCCTCTATGACATTCATAAACTCATCATAATGTCTGGCGCGTTTCTCCAGCTCTGCCCACTGCTGACTAGTTCGACGCACCAGGTACTCAATAAAAATCAGCGCTGATTCGTCGGCGTCGCCTTCAAATGAGACCTTACCCTTATCGACAATAATCGTGCCCACAGCGGTTTGGTTGTTGCCCTTAAGGCAAAGTCTGAAAGGCGTGTCCGTGCTCATCGGTAATACAGCCTGTATATCCATAGAAGTGTCTTTATTCCTGCTTTCCATGTGTTTTTCCCTCTAAGTAGCGCGTCATTATTCCTACATAAAATAAGTATGTAGTTACCTATTATTTTGTGCGTTTGAAGACATACACGCTGACAGTTATCCCCGTGTCATCAAACTCGCCTGTGAACGACTTACCTTTGGCGTAGACGAAATTATCCAGCATCATCCAGTTCAGTGTTGGTGAGTCCCCCGGCAAAACAGCAACAAGGCGCCCACCGACTTTCAGATGTCCCAGCCCAGCCAGCGTGTGTTCTTTGTGGCGCCCGAGAGAGTAGGGTGGATTCATGACTATCTTGTCGAAGAGGTATCCTTCATTGTCAGCAGACCACTTCATGAAGTCACAGCAGACTGTGTTCACGTAGCCTTTTCCAAGAAGGATGTCAGCAAATAGCGGCGCAACCTCAATACAGGTCACGTCCTCAGGATTCGCCTCAATAAACGTAAGCAGATCTCCGCGACCAGCTTCCGGCTCCAGCAATGTTTCGCCAGATTTCAAGTCAACGACCTTGGCCACGTATTCCGCGATTACGCGAGGGGTAGGGTAGAACTGATGTGATTTTGCATCCGGGATCAAACCTGTCGCCACAATCGTATTGAGTGTTTGACCGATCTCATACGGGAACTGCCAGTGCTTTTTATCCTGTACGCCGCCAATGAAGCTCAATGTGCGCTCCAATTCTTCAACCTGCGACTTCTGGAGACTGGAATCAGAGAAGTACCAAACCCCCTTGTCTTTGCTGAATCGCCCGTCACGTAAAGTGGATCGAACGGGCTCAGAGATGGTCTTTTGAATGAGGCCAAACTCCTTAGGAGCTCTGGTTTTTGGGGCTGTTCGGCAGGGGGCTGGTATAGCGGCCGGCATACTGTACGCCAGCACCTCATTAAGCTTCCAGGCAACATCTGGGTGGATCTCAAAATGCACATTACCGTTCTTGAACATTTTCACGCGCATGAGGTTACCATCCACGTTGATCCAATCACCCGTCTGGCAATCATTTGCCCGGTACGCAGCCGATAGCATCTCTGTTGTGCGGTTAATGGTGATGAACTCCTTATGCGCAAAGAAATGCAGCATTACGCGCAGGTCATCGATGTAATCCTCTTTCCGATAGTTCACGCTGACACTATCCCGCCAGAACTCTGAAATGCAGCTGGCGATGATCAGCCGCTCGCTAAAGCCGTTCGTTTTATTGGTCTTGTGCGCAGGGCTCAGCGCCTTAAACAAACCGTACACGCGCTCAGAGAGATATTTATGCCTGTCATTCAGCAGATTGACCATCGTGGGGATGACCGTCTCTGCTTTGAACTCAGGTACGCCAACGAACTCCTTAACCTTCATCTGGTAGCCGGTTCTGTCAGTCTTGATGGTTTCCTGCTTGCCTTCTATGAACTGTTCGCGCCATTCATCTCGGCGGGAAGCTGGCATGATCAGCAGAACGTTTGTCATATCCGTGACCTTCTTCCAGTATTCGGCCCAGATATTCTGCTTCACCCACTCAAGATCGACCTTATCCAGCCAGGATCTGTTGAAACGAGTGCGTTCGTCATCCGGCCGGTGGTTGAGTCGAAGCAGGCGGTTAATCATATTGTGACGCTCATCGCCATAAACGAAGTCGTGAACCTGGTGCATGAACGCAATCTCTTTCTCGCACTCGGCCACGATGTCATGGATGACGTTCATCTCTTTGCTGTGGTCGATACCGGTGTTCGAAGCAAAAGACTCAAGGACAGAAAGCGCTGTACTCATAATTTCACCATATAAACAATTTGTTTTCTTGTTGGTTTTATTATCTCAGACAAGAAAAGGCGTAAAAGATCTATACAGAGGGCTACGGAGGAGGGGAAGGGGGCTCTCGCCCCCTTGCTATTTCAGGTTCAGTGGCTGACTTGCTGCATCTTGTGCGGCTGGTCATTTAGATCGTGGCGATGGGCAAGTTCTCGCATCATGTCTTCGATACGGCTCTTCGCTTCATCCATATTATCCGCCATCGCACCAAGCAGCTGGCGAATAGCAGCGGGATGTTCATCGCCGGTTAGCTCTGGCATTTTGAACCCGTTATGGGTTGCCATTAGTTTAAAGGCGGTAATTAACATGCCTAAAGAAGACTTAAGGCTGGCGATCTCCCGCTCTTTGCTTTCAATGCCGATATTGTCTCCGGAGAGATCTGGCGCCGGCGCGCATTTTGGTTCGCTCATCATGTCCAGAGTTGCCTGCAGTTTATTGGCACGTTCATGCTCTTCCACATACGCCCCGCCAAAGTGACGAGCAAGCATCAGGATTTTCATTGGTTCGTCAAATAAGTCCATGACCTGGACGATGGCCATGATGCGTTCCAGCGGATGAGCGTCACCATGACCAGTTATAGAATCAAGCATCCCTACGAGTTTTTTAGCCCCGACTTCATTAATGATCTTCTTTACTTCAGCGTTAGCGGCGGTGCATTTATCACACATGTGTTTTTCCTTAATTGTTAAAATAATTTGTTTTCTTGGTGGCTTTATTCTGACAATTCAGAAGAGGGGGGCAAACGCGTCATAACGGTTAAACCAGAAGAATCGAGGGCCAGGTGGCCCTCGGCGATCACTTCGATTTTTTAAGTAGAGGTTGGGCAAAGTAGATAGCCAATCCAACCAACACGCCATCTGCCGCGATAGACATCAGTTTGCCAGTGAAGTCCACCAGCACGACCAGCACGAGAAGAATGGCGACGACGGCCAGCCTTAATTTCTCTGCCATTAGATGTACGCATCCAGAGATAACTGCAGCGCCTGAGCAATTTTCTTCAGCACAACCTCTTCTTCTTCGCCGATGCCATCCTGATCGGCAATATCCAGGCAGAGACACAACACATCAACGGCTTCTGGAGTGCCGGCGACATCAGCCAGCTCCCGAAGAGCCTGTGCGTTGGCGGAACGAGGAGAAGCTTCATAGCGAGCACGAATATTGCTGCTCATCTGGGCGATCTCACTCGCGAACGGTGAGAAAGCTGGCAATGCGGAGATGGTCTTCTCCAGAATAGCGATTTCTTTTGCATCACAGTTGCCGTCTGCATAAGCGATCATGTATGCGCCCCAGACAGTAGCTTCGACCGCATCGCGGTTCTCCATTTTTTTAACTTCAATAACCGCTTTACGAGTTTTCTTTTTGAAGAAACCTAACATGTGTTTTTCCCTATATGTTATGTGCTTAAACAAATTGTTTTCGTATAGAAATAAACATTAAGGCAGCAAAGAGAGCCTCCAAGGCTTCAACCCCTACGCCCATTAACAGAACCCGAGAACAGAGCCGATCGGTGGGACAAAAATCCCCACAACACGAGCGATCGTCATACCTGAGTGAAGAAATAAATCACCGTGTAGTGCCAGCTTAACGATGTTTGAGATCCAGCCACCCACCGCCAAAAGCAGAATGGCTATCCAAATGAATGACCAGTTTTTGAGTAAGAAGATCACGCCATCACCTCAGTCGCAGCAGGAGGAAGATCCGGAGTCGCAGGACAAACTTGAGGAATCGAATCCAACCGCATCCCATCCAGAGTGGCAGACCGGGGCATGGTGGTGATGCTGGGTGTGCTTTCCGTGATTGGTGCCGGCGTCTGCTGCGAAACCGTTTTGCATGAGTCCGGCATCAGCAACGCCTGAGTCGACGGTATTGCTACGGCTGCCAGACAAATCGTGATCAGCCCGTAGGCCATTGGAAGTAGTCTTTTTCGTTGAAATTGATCCATCTGAGCTCTCCATGCGCGTTTGATTGGCTCGCACGCCCCAGGTGTCTCGCAGGATTTTTGCGGTTCGGGTCTTCATCACTTCCCCCATTGCCACACGAGCCCCCAGGTTAGAGATGGCCACCGCATGGTCATCCAGACGATGCTCCATTTGACCTACTTTCTCTTCCAGTTCGGACAGGCGTGCAGACACACGGCCGGAGAATAACTCCGCCAGGATGAGTCGTAGCGAACGGGGGTGTTTCTTAAGAGAAGAGGAAGGCGTTTGATGTGCCATTTGAAATCCTTTCAATGTCAGAAAGAGTTGCGGCTGGAATGTCCAGCCGCCGTTTTTTGCGTTCCATCCTTGGAACCGTGCCTAACCAGCACGTTGTCATCCTGACGATGGGTAAGATACATGATACAAAATGATAGGTAAATACTTACTTATCATTTTATACCAAAAAACCAGCATCTTTTTTGTGTGGAGTATCCGCTGCCGCATATGCTGCGATCTTGGCCAGCCTGTCGCATATTTCGTTTTCTCGATGCCCGGCGTGGCCCTTTACCCAGTTCCACCTGACATTGTGGCGACTGGCGGCTAAATCGAGTCGTTTCCAGAGGTCGACATTCTTAACAGGCTTCTTGTCAGCAGTGATCCAACCATTTTGTTTCCACCCCTTCATCCAGAGGGTCATACCATTTTTGAGATACTGGCTATCTGAGTGCAGGATCACGTTGCAGGAGAATTTAAGGCGTTCCAAAGCTATCAGGGCGCCCATCATCTCCATGCGATTGTTTGTGGTGCTGTGGAAGCCGTCGGAAAACTCGCGTTCTTCGCCGCGGAACTGAAAGACGATGCCATATCCACCGGGCCCGCCTGGGTTTCTGAGACAAGAGCCATCACTGAAAACTTTGACCGTCTTAAACCGGGGATTAAATTCGACAACTGGCGTTTTGAAGTTTTTGCGGGGGTGTTTTTGATACTGGTGCTGCGCACGGCCGGCTGCCGTTTTTCGTCTGGCGTGTGTGCTTGTCGTCATCTCTAACTCCAAAGCGTGCGCCGCCGCCCGTTTTTCCTCGCGCGTGTGCGCACGCGTGTTTATACATATTTATTTTCAATGAATTACTTCCCAGATCGGGTTTATTTTTACCTGAACTGAGCGAACGAAGTGAGTGAAGTTCACCTCGAACGAAGTGAGAGGTTGTCTTTTCAGGTAATACTCTCCCAGGGAGGTGAGTAAAAAATCCTCACCAACCTGGTCGTTTCATAACCTGAAAAGTTATGACCTAAGTCTACTGCCAGCTTAGGCTTGGGAAGTTATGGATGACAGCACCCCAGAACCGAGATCTTCCCACACTTCATGAAGGGGAGTACTGGATTCAACCTCTCAAAATACCCAGACTCGACAATCATAAAGTGACCCTTCTCTCTGCCCACTTTGGTTCCCCCTTCCCCAGACCCCAAAAGGGCTGGTTCTGCGCTGGTTGTGGGCTTTTTTAAGTCTGGTGCCAGTGACGCTATCCTCCACCCACCAGACCGAGATTTCGACTCAGGTCGAAATCGACATCATTCTACAACCACTATGATACATCGTAAACAGTAACTACTTACTTACTTTCCTGACTGATCATTTTGTCTACCATGAAGCTGAACTTGCAGAGCAAAAACCTCGTTGATTAGCTCGCCAAGGAGCTGCTCAATCAGGTCTTTGTGTTCGCCAGTGTGCAAACATTTCAGTGACCACTCGTAAAGACTGAATGCCTTTTCACGATCCTTCATGAGTTCGCGAGCGTTAGCCAAAAAATCGCTCTCAACGAGCGCTACAACGTTGGTCGGGTATGCCATGATGGTTTCCTTACTTGTCTTCACAAAAACGATTCTATAGCGTCTGGAAAGGGGTTCCAGAGTGGTCTGGGCGTCTTGTTTCGGTCTGGGAGTGGTCTGGAATCGACAAGGAAAAGCCTGCTTTCGTATATGTTTATAATTAGTACTTAGTTATTTATATATACGAAAGCAGGTTATGAAACGCTCCCAGACTCGGATTAAGCAGCCTGTTTCCGTGGTCTTTTTTTCCTGATCACTTTGGCAGGATCGTAACCACCCAGACTTTTCATCACCGTCAGCGGGACTTTATTCATGAAGTGACCAGCGTTCTGACAGAATCCGCGAAAGACCACCAGCATACTTCCGCCAGGGTTGATATTGACCTCAACCAAACCCAAAGTGACGTCTGGTTCCATGAACGCTACGCGGCCGCCAGACAGAACTACCGTCTGGTTTGCGCACTCGGTGGCGCGCTCATACCACATCGTGTCGAGCGATTGCGGAATGAGCATAACGGTGGTTACACCACGCGCTTGCTCTCGGATAGCCGCCTCTATCCAGGGGGTTATTTTGGAGTAGGGCGGGTTGAGAAAGGCCACCGTACCAGGATCACCCCAGCTGGACTTAAGAGCATCTCGTTCCACACCTATGTAGCTCGGAAGAAGCGCGTTTTCTTTGTTACAGGCGACATCAACATCAAACGTAATGCCGAGATATCGCTGAATGGCGACAAACAACCATTTCGGTGTGCGCCAAAGGTCTCGAAGAGAGGCATCTCGCTCTCGCTTTTTGATTTTTTCGGCTGCTATCATTTTACAATCCAATAGGTAAGTACTTACCTATTTTTTCATGTCATTTTACGAATGGCAAATAAAGAAAAAACACGCCAGATTGCTTAACGGGAGACGCTCTGGCGTGTTTTTTACTGTTGGGGCATACGAATAACTGTCCAACGCTCTAAAACTATCAGGGGGCTTCAGAGCGCGAAACGGATCGTCAGCCAATGGAATACTCCGCGATAAATTTCCTTACGATCGGGGACTCTTCATTAAGAAGCAATCTTCCACCATCCCTCGTAGCGATTCCCGTGACTGGGAAAACAGCCATCATCTGGCCAGCCTGAGTCGACGCGGTGCTGAGTGGATATGGCTTTTCCGGATAGCTCATTAACGCCAGCTTAATGCTATTGCTGCTTGCCTCTTTTGTGTCAATAAGATGCCGCAATGCAATCACCGTGTAGATGCTGATATCCGGTCCGCCATTGAACCAATTTAGCAGGTTAGAGATCTTGTCTTTTGCCTTGACCGGCGCCGAATTCAGAGCTTCGATAAAGACCTCACGTTTCAGGCCAGCCGCAGCATAAAAATCATCGCCCTTTTCGTTCAGACTGAATCGAGGCTTGGGTGCTGCGCGCTCTTTTTTCGCTGCCTTCGACTCTTTTGGCTGAGCCGCAACTGACGATTCTTTGGCGTGTTTCTCCTTTTTTTCATCAGTCTGAGGTTTATCACCCTGTGTCGAGTCGATCTTAGGAAGAGGGGAGATCGACTCGACTTGAGGTATCTCAACATCAACCACCTTCAGCGACTCATGTTCGTTTTCCAACTCTTCAAACACACCGGTGAGATCGCCGCCGTCTTTCGCTTCCATTACAGTTTCAGCAACAGCCGGCACCGGCACGATCGTCTCATCGTTAAGATCTGCCAGCAGGTCGTCTATTTCGTCTCCTACAACGGCCTCCGAAGCCAGTTTTTCAGGCTCATCGAGCAGTTGCAGCATGGCGGTCAGCTCATCCAGATCATCTTTTTTGACTGTATTGTTGAGGTTGCTCATGTCTCTCTCCTTTACGTTGTGTGAGCGTTTATACGTTTTTGGGTTGAGAGCATTTTGTCAAAACCTATTAGGTGGAAAAGAAGTAAATACAGGCAGTTGGGATAATGAGAGGGGCGAAAGCGCCGTCAGGCGCTTTCGAATGGGAGCTTATAGAAGCCGTATTTTTCCCGTGCTTTGAAAAAGCAGTGCATCATCAGATCGGTATCATAGAGCGCGCTGTGCGCCTTAGTCTTGTCATAGACAAAACCCAATGAGAAGGCGAGTTCCTCCAGTCGCGGCCGTTTGCCGTCTTCTGTCGCCCATAATCCGGATAACATAGTGTCCACAAGAGGCAGCTCTGGGAGAGTGACGCCGTACTCTGCAAATTCATGGCGAATAAAGGGGAGGTCGAACGCTTCACCATTGTGAGCAACCAAAACGCTTGCATCGCTAATATAGCGAGCGATTTTACCGGCATGTTCAGACAATAGTGGCTCTGCGGAAAGATCTTCCAGCGAAATGCCATGCACTGCCTGGGCTTTTGGATCGATACTCCGCCGCGGGTTAAAACGCATCGCCAGGCTATCGATGTGCTTCTGGGTCTCCAGCTCATAGCGGGTAATGGCTATTTCAATAATCTTGTGGTTAGCCCTAAAGTCCAACCCTGTAGATTCAATATCAAGCCCAGCAACAATAGTTGTCATAACTACTCCTTACAGCTTTTTGGCACCTTTAAGCAGTGCGCTACGCACGAATTGAGCTGCTTTTTTGATGGTCTCCTCCTGCGATTCGCACTCTACCGGCGCACGCCACTCACCAGTGGTGACGTTGAGAATGCGAATTTCATTGGTATCCAGACAAATCGACACATACAGAACAGTGCCGGCAGCCATTTTGATATGCATGGGGAAGATAGGTCGCTTGCCGCGTTCGCTGAACTGGGACATTGCCACATTCAGAACCTCTCCCACATCATCGCCTACCAATCCCTGAACGGACTCAAAAACAGCTCTGATAGCCAGCCTGGCCTCTCGTTCTGTCATCAGCGATCGGGACTGCTCGTCTGCGATGCGTGTCAGCGCCTCTATCGTTTTACGATCTAACTCATCAGCCAGAGATATTTCGCCTAACATTCTGTTTTCCTGAAACTATTTTTGGTGACGTTATTCTGGCATTCCTTCACAGGGGAACAAGAATCAGTGGAAGGTGACGCGATTTGAGATACGGCTCTCTATACGTTCCACATGGCGGTCGATTACTCGCATGATCGAGCGTGCTCTTGCGTCAACGGAAATGCAGGTTTCCGACAGGACGAAAACCTGCAGATCTCCGGATTTGGCCAGAGAGTTAATTTTTGTCAGCTCGCCACACATCAACGAGTCGATACGAGCGACATAAAGACGATCAAGCGAACCTCTCTGGGCACGTTCATAATCTTGTGCTCTCAAATTCACGCCCGGGCGCAGCCCCGCAATGGCATTAAAATTGGACAACGCGGTCTTGTGGCAAAAACGCTCAATTTCCAGCGCCAGATCAATACATCGTTGGTCATTGGTCTGGCCGACCAAATCGAGCGTATAAGCCATCACATCAGCAGGCGTACGGTCTATTACAAAGCCTTCCGCTCCGCGTGTTACCAGCTCAATATGGCGGGCAACTTCCATCTGCACCTGCAGACGCTCAAAGAGCGGCATTGGATCGCCTACGTTGACTCCAAGCCTTGTCATCAGTGCGCCGACGCCAGCATCCACATACGGAATGCCGTAATGCTCGTCGATAAACTTTGCCAGGGTTGTTTTTCCACTGCCCTGAGCGCCAGTGATCCCAATTCGGTAATCCATTACCACCTTCTGTAAACAATCTGTTGGAAGCCGGGCTCATCCTCCGTTCCCCGTTGTGTATGAGCCGTTAACACAGGAAAGAAGCCGAGATTACGCATCATTTGCCGCGGAAAATGAGCATCACTGTCAGGAGCGTCTACGCCCATATGCGATAACCAGAGTTCCTCGACGTGAGGCAGAAACAGAGAATAGATCTGCGCACCGCCGATAACCCAAACGGGACCATCAAGCTGCATTACATCGTCCATAGTGGCAGGGTAAAAACCATTGGGCATGAACCCAGATGAGCGCGTCAGAACGACGTTGTGGCGCTCCGGAAGCGGGCGCTTAAGACTTTCCATTGTCTTTCTGCCCATGACGACTGTGGCGTTTGTGGTGAGCTCCCTGAACAGTTTTAACTCTGAGGGGCAGCGCCAGGGGAGTTCGTTTCCTCTACCGATCTCATAATTGCGACCGACAGCTGCAATCATCTTCACTGAGATACCTCATACAATACCGGGCGCTGGTGGAAACCAGACAGAGCGGCTCGTAGGCGTGACGAACTCACCAGTGCCGCGATCATCAGATCATCTTTATGCGCGGCAAGCGTGCGCTTTATATGGGTTTCGTAATTGACTCCACGTGGTGCCAGGTGCAGCCAGTCATAATCAATGCCGAAATCTCTCAGCCATTTTTTGGTTGCGCTTTCGAGCGCTTCCGGACGGTGGCTGATAAGCACCACTTCAGCACCGGAGCGAGCAAAGCCACGCAACATGCGGCTGGTGGGGAATATGAGCTCATCACCTGCAACGAGAGTGTCTGCGTTTTCATCAGCAGCGGCTTTACGATGGCCGGCTCTCGCCAGCACATCTTCAATTTCACATAACACATACATGCCTCTGGCCATATCACACCGCCACTGGAGCCTTAATCCATGGAAGTGGTTCGTAGCCGAAGATCTGCACGCCGTCCCATTTGAAGTCATCCAGCTCTTCCCATTCGTGCGGGAAGACGACGATGGGGTCGGACGACTCCGGATGTTCGCGAGCCAGTAGCTCTTCAACCTGCTCCAAGTGGTTGTTGTAAATGTGAACATCAAAGCCGAAATGGACGAAGGCGCCAGCCATGTGACCCGTAATCTTCGCAATGAACTGCGTGAGGATGCCGTAACCGGCAATATTGAATGGCATACCAAGGAAAGTATCGACACTCCGCTGCACCAGGCAGGAGTTCAGGATACGTTTAGGGATACCAAGCTCATCCAGCATTGGCTCAGAGATACTGCCTCGCTGCTCTATCAGGCAAAGCATCTGGGTATAGATCGATTCATAGCCATGCCGGTTATGCTGGATGCCAATATCGGTGGCCATAGACAAACGGGTCTGGAAATCGAGCTCACGACTCCATACGGATAACACAAAGTGGCAAGGTGGAAGCTTCATATCCTCCAGCTCACCAACATTCCAGGCATTAAGCAGGATGCGGCGATCGGTCGGGTTGTTGCGCAACTGATCAACCATACGTTGTAACTGATCGATTTCACGGGTGATAACGACGCGGTCTTCATTCAGCCCAATGTAACCTTCAACGCGATAACCACGTTCCATGAAGATGTCCTCCTTAAGGCGATACTCACTGTAAGGGACAATCCTGGTGTCCTCCCATCGGCGCCATTGCTTGCCATATACAGGCCCTAAATCGCCATTATCGTCGGCCCAAGCATCCCAGATCTTCACACCATGCTCTTTAAGGAACCCAATGTTGCCTGAACCTTGTAAATACCATTCAAGCTCAACCAGTAGCGGTTTAAGGTTTACCTGTTTTGAAGAAATGAGCGGAACAGCCCCGCCGGTAAGCATGTAGTAGGAAGGCACATAAGAAACGCCAAGCGTACCGGTGCCGGTGCGATCTTCGGAAGGAACGCCGGTATCAACAACGGTCTGAATGACACGGCCATAAGAGCTCGAAGCCAGCTGACCGTTACTGAATTCTCGATTAAGTAAAAAAGACAAGATGACCTCAAATAATAAGTAAGTACATACCTATCATTTTAAACACAGAGAAGACATCCAGGCTAGAAATTAAGTAAAAAAATGGTGGCCACGGGGCCACCAACGCTCAACTTTATCGAAAATAAAGATTGATAAGGATAGAAATGGACAATAGATCACACGTCCATTTCAATATATATTGATAAGTTAGTACTTACAAGCTGTTTTTAACCACTTCATACAGCGAAGATGCCTGTGCTTGCTCAAGGAAACGAGACAGATAGACATCGCTATATGTCGGCGATTTAAGGATTTTTCCATCAGACAGGCGATAGCCGATCATCATGTCAGTGCCGTCAGCATGGCGGAATCCGAGATCATTCTTATCATATTTACAGTTCTCAACGGCAAGACGACGCGCTTCAGCATCCGCCGGCCACAGCTTTGTCATATTAGAACGGTGGATCTCCGCCACCAGCTCCACGACGTCGACGCCAAGGAATTCAGCCAGGCGATACACCATCATGCACGCCACATAGATTTTGTTCATCACGCGGCGCAGATCCTGAATCAGCTCAGCATCACCTACCTTGTTATGTTCAAGTTTATCGGCCAGCGCGGCCAACATAAGCGCAGCTTCTTCTGCTTCATTGAAGGGGATGGCCATATCGTCGAAGACGGTATTTCCAGGCACCATAATGGTATGAATAAAGCGATCGACGCTTTGCTCCTGAGTGTAATAGCTCATGCCAGTTGATAGCCCACCTTTGATGGCTACCATCGTCCCGACACCCACATACAGGAAGTCAGCCATTGCATCCAGCAATCCCTGCATATCCCCCTTTTTCGCTGCAGGCAGCCCTTCTTCTACCGCCTCTTCATGGATCAGCTTAGCGCGCAGGCGCAGCAGCTCCGGAGTGGGCATTACACGACGCGGGTGCTGAAACAGCTCGTGGAACTGGTCAACCATCTTGTAAATACTCTCTGTCGCTTCTCCAAAACCGGGGTTCAGCTCATATGGCTCTGGTTTGAAGCCCACCAGTTTATCGGTGGCCAGCTTGAGATGGTCGGTCAGTTTCGTTAATTTCATGCTTTATCTTTCCTTAGTGCTTTTTTTCGCGTTCATTGTGGCCCAGAGCGACCAGGCCACAAAATCTTTATCCAGGCTTACAAATCGGCAAACTGGCTTAGGCCAGCGCGATCAACAGCGGAGTCAATCTGGCCAACGAGATAAGTGCTTTGCTCAGCTTCCTGCGGTGCAATCTGCAAGGTGTCGGACAACAGCCATTTGTTCATCCACACCAGCGGGTCATCTTTTATCTCCGGGTACAGTGGTTTCAGGCCAAGACGGCGCATCGCAAGATTGGTTCGGTATTTAACATAGCTTTTCAGGATATCGGCGTTTAAACCAATCATTGAGCCGTCTTTAAACAGATAATCTGCCCAGCGCATTTCCTGTTCGGCAACGTCCATCATGGTCTGATAGATGAATGGTTCCTCATCCGCAGCGATCTGGGCCCATAGCAAGCCTTCGCGGCCTGTACGCATAAACCGGAGCATTCGTTCTGTGCCTTCGCAATGAAGCGCCTCATCGCGCGCAATGAAACGCATGATTTTGGTGTTGCCCTCAAGTAATTTCCTTTCTCCAAAAGCAAACGTACAGGCGAAGCTAACGTAAAAACGAATGGCCTCCAGAGCGTTGATGGATACCAAAGTACGGAACAGCTGGCGCTGGAGAGGGTAGGGCTTTCCGTCAAATTCGGAGACGTAGAGCCGTTCGAATTCATCTTCTCCCAGGTGCTGGCGCGCGCAGGTCATCTCATAGAGCTTGTCGTACTCTGTAGAGATACTGATAGCCCGGCTGATAATTTCCTCGTCGGTCACAATGCCATCGAAGACAATGCTCGGATCATCCACCATACCGCGAATAATGTGGGTGTAGCTGCGGCTGTGAATGGTTTCAGAGAACGACCATGTTTCCACCCACGTTTCGAGCTCTGGAATTGAAATAAGCGGCAGCAGCGTTGCGTTTGGGCTGCGTCCCTGAACGGAATCCAGCAGAGTCTGGTAACGGAGGTTGCTCAGGAAAATGTGTCGCTCATGCTCTTGCAGCTTCGTATTGAAATCGATGCGATCGGTGGTTATGTCGACTTCTTCCGGGCGCCAGAAGAAGGAGAGTTGTTTTTCGATCAGCTTTTCGAAATCGCGGTACTTCTGCTGATCGTAGCGCGCAACGTTGACAGACTGCCCGAGGAACATAGGCTCTTTGGTTGCGTCGTTAGCGCCCAAACGGAAAGTGGAGTAACTCATGTGTTTCCCTTTGAATGTTATCGGTATTATTAAACAATTTAATTAGATGCGCTTCTAAACAAATTATTATCTTATTGGTTAAAATGAGGCATTCAATGAAGTGAAAGGTGGGGATATCTCCCCACGCTTATTAGATTTTGCATGCGCCATCGCACTCATCTTCTGGCTCAACCAACGCAACAGAGGCCAGATCATCGTCTTCACGCTTACCGGCACCATCTCGTGTGTTGTGGTAATAAAGCGTCTTCACGCCTTGCTGATAAGCGAAGAGCAGATCTTCAAGCAACTTCATCATTGGAACCTTGTCGCCCGGGAAGCGAGTAGGGTCATAGTTGGTGTTGGCTGAAATAGCCTGGTCAAAGAACTTCTGAATGATCGCAACTTTGGTCAGATAGCCGCGGTTATCCGGCATATCCCAAAGGTACTCGTACTGATCTTTCAGTGCCGCAAAGTCCGGAACCACCATTTTCACAATGCCGTCTTTGGATGATTTCACGGAAACAGGGCCACGCGGCGGTTCGATACCATTTGTGGAGTTGGTGATTTGGCTGGACGTTTCGCACGGCATCTGAGCTGTCAGGGTAGAGTTACGCAGACCATATTCGCGTATGCGGCCACGCAGCTCTTCCCACGGCATTTTCAGCTCAAAGGACGTATCAGGGTTAGCGTCAAGCGACTTGCGGTAATGGTCAATCGGCAGCTGTCCCTGGGCATATTTAGTTTGGGAAAACCAATCACAGGCGCCTTTGGCTTCCGCCAGCCGGCAACTTGCATCAAGCAGGTAATACTGGATCGCTTCAAACGTTTCATGCACCAGCTGGTTGCCGGCCGGATCAGAGTAGTTAAATCCGTTCTTCGCCAGATAGTACGCAAGATTGGTAACGCCGACGCCCAAACTACGACGTGCTTTTGCCGGAATTTCCGCTGCGGCCATCGGGTAATCCTGATAGTCGAGTAGGGAATCGAGCGCAGCCACCGCATAGAAGGCGACCTCTTTCAGCGTGTCCAGTGAGCGTAATGCCCCCAGATTAAACGCAGACAGCGTGCAAAGGGCGATCTCACCATCGGCGTCATCGGTAAACGCCAGCGGTTTAGTTGGCAGCGTAATCTCCATGCATAAGTTTGACTGGTGAACTGGAGCGACTTTCGGATCGAAGGCGCCGTGTTCGTTCATATGGTCAACGTTCGCAATATACACGCGGCCGGTAGAGGCTCGTTCCTGCATCAGGGTTGAGAACAGATCAACAGCGGGAACGGATTTCTTGCGGATGCTCTCATCAGCTTCATATTGCAGGTACAGCGCTTCGAATTTGTCCTGATCGACAAAGAAAGCATCATAGAGCCCCGGCACATCATGCGGGCTGAACAGCGTAATATTCTCGTTGCGTACCAGGCGGCGATACATAAGGCGGTTGATCATTACGCCATAGTCCAGATGACGAACACGGTTCTCCTCGATGCCACGGTTATTCTTCAACACCAGCAGACTTTCAACTTCCAGATGCCAAATAGGGTAGAAAGCCGTCGCTGCGCCGCCGCGAACGCCACCCTGCGAGCATGATTTCACAGCGGTCTGGAAGTGTTTCAGAAATGGGATTACGCCAGTGTGGGTTGCTTCTCCATTGCGGATCTCACTCCCCAATGCACGCAGGCGGCCAAAACCAATCCCAATGCCAGCACGACGCGACACGTAATCGATAATGGCAGAGGATGCAGCGCTGATCCCTTTCAAACTGTCTTCGGACTCAATCAGAACGCAGCTGGAGAACTGGCGCGTCGGGGTACGGACGCCGGCCATGATTGGGGTGGGCAGAGACAATTTGAATGTACTGGTGACGTCATAGAACCCCTTCACCATTTCCAGACGTGTTTTGCCGGCACAACCATCTTCCCAATTCTGGAAAAGACACATACCCACCAGCATATACAGCTGCTGCGGGGCTTCGTAGATTTCGCCGGTGACTCGGTTCTGGACTAGGTACTTACTCGCCAGCTGAACAGTCGCGGCATAACCAAAGAGTTCGTCACGCATGGGTTTGATATACACGCCAAGTTCTGCGATCTCTTCGCGGGAGTAAAACTTAAGCAAATCCTCATCGTAAACGCCGCGGCTGACGTTGCTGACGATATGATGATAGAAACTTGGGTAAGCGTATTCGCCGAAGGCATCTTTGCGAATTTTGAACATGTTCAGGCGTGCTGCGACCTGGGAGTAGTTCGGAGTTTCAGGCGAAATCAGATCTGCAGCCGACTTAACCAATGCCTCATGAAGCTGCGAAGTTGTCATGCCGTCAAAAATGCTCGCGGCGGCGCCCATGGCTACGGCAGAGGCGCTTACGTTACGTATACCTTCTACCCCCCACATCACGACGCGGTTGTACTTCTCTTCGGATAGCGGCTCTGTGGAGCCATTACGTTTGACAATCCTTATCATGTATCACCCATCAAAAAAGGCCACTAAATGTAGTGGCCTATAGTATTAAATAAGTACTTACCTATCAATTGAGGATTATAAAATCCCTTTAAGAACGTCGCGGACTTGTCGGAACTGGTCTGTCTGCATTCCAGAATATATCGAAGCTATGGCATCAGCCAGGTGCTCATTCTTGGCAACGAGTACATCTTTCCCCGCTTGTTTCCGACGCAACCAAGGGGCATCAGGCTGTTTTGTAATCGCCCACTGGATGATCTCTTCTTTAGATGTGGTCAGTTTATTCCCGACGTAGTGCTTAATTTCATTTGGCGTAACCTGGATAAGTGGCTTATCAACGCAAGCAAGAACTCCGATACACACACCGTAAGAAGTCTGCGCGCGAGAGCTTTGACTACCTACCGGCAGTTCACAAAACACTATGTGGGCCTGTTCAATGATGGGCCTGGCGGTGCGCCAGATCTCTTTGGCCCGGCGCAGATCATCGCTGTTTACTCTGACGGTTTTCTTCGTTCCGCCGGCTTTGGTTTCAACCAGTTCAAGACCATGGATTTCAAGTTTGTCTGTATCCAGATCCAGCGTACCAATGGCCAGCCCGAAGTTGCTCATTGAAGGGTCGACGCCAACTACTTTGATCACTTTACTCATAGAGTTTCCTTACCATGTTGCCCATACCGGGCATTCCATTAATTTCTCTTCCAGGGTTTTAACTGGAGACTTGCGAACGGGCTCTGGAATGCGGCTCACCACATGTATGTTGTCACTGGTCAGCACACCATTTTCTATGTCTGCGTCGATCATGCTCTGCCCGATGAAGTAGGACATGATATCTATCAGCTTACGCGCAACCATCCCGTTAAAACGAAGTACATAGGGGACAGAGGGCTCAACCATTGCCTTATCGCCATCTTCAGTCTCAAAGCTTAATTTGCCTCTTCCTGGAAATGTCTCAAGTGTATCGTAATTGAAATCGATGCCAGCAAATGCCTTGCCTGGCATTGCAACCTGCCCAGCACGTGCATTTGCCAGTCGAGTCAGGTTAGTAAACGCGCTGCTGGTATGCGCCTCTATAGCCCCGTACTGCGCATCATCTTTGATAACCATCTCAGGTGATTCCGGGATCACCACGAACCCAGGCCCAGTGTGTGGAAGATAGCCACCTTCCGAAAATGGGTTGATCAGAATGGGCGCTGTACTTCCTGACGGCATCGATTTCAGACTTGGCATCAACGGGGTCTTGAAAAGTAGATCTTTCAGAGCCGTAAACTGCTCCGTCTCAATATTGAGATTTTGCCAACCGACACCAGGAGCCGCCCCAGCAGCGGTATAGCTGTTAATCAGCCTGAATGACTGCATCACAGCAAACATTTGCAAAAACTGCGTGCGGCTAAGATTAAACGACATAGCTGCGGCCCTCTTTCACTTCCACTGTGATGGTTTCCCGGAACCATGACTTCATTTCTTTGTGAGAAATGATCATCACCGTGCCGCGCTCGCGCGCTTTTGCTTCCAGAATCCCCATCAGACGCTCCAGTCCGGCAGTATCCAGCGCATCGTCAATTTCATCACCGATAAACAGCTCGATGTTCTTGCTCGCGCGGCTGGCCACCAGATCCTGCAGAGCCAGGGAGCACGCAATGCGCACTTTGCGTTTTTCGCCACCTGACAATGTCTGGAAGGTTTTGCTGGCGCCGATCTTGCGCACGCTGATATTGAACTTATCGCGCCACTCGCCCTTCTTGGTTGATTCCATCGTTGACCATTCCGCAACAATGTTTCCGTCTGACAGTGTATTGAGATATTCCGCTGTCTGGGCATTCAGGAAAGGCGTCACGGAGGTCAGGATATGCGAGCGAACGCCGGCAGGAGAGTAGACCAGGCGCGCTTTATCAAGCAGCAGAGCCTGCTCCTGTATATTCTTTAACTCAGTTTTAAGTACACCATAGTTAGATTTATTGGCAGCCAGGCTTTCTTCATGGCGTTTGATGACAGCCAGAAATGGGTTAATTTCTTTGGTAATGCGATCTACTTCGCTCCGCGCCCGGGCAACCAAAGCTTCTACAGCCACGACTTCTTTTTCCCGATGACGAAGCGTTCCCAGCTCTTTAGTCAGTTGTTCGATTCGGGAAATAATGGCAGACACATCTGGTGTACTGGCGACAAGTGATGATTCAATTTTGAGCGCCTTCTCAAGATGCTCTTGGTATTTAGCCACTGACGTTGCAGATGCCTGCGCTTGGCTGATCTCACTGCGCGCCTGTTCAACAAAACTCTCCTTCACGGTAGACAGATCTTCAACGCAATAAGCCTTGCCACAGGTAGGGCACGGCTCCCCGACTTTGGTATTTACTTCTTCCGCTTTCACCTTGAATGCGCGAGCACGTTGTATCGCTTCCTTCTGGATGTTTTCGGTAATGCGGATGCTGGCGCGTATATCAGTGATCGCTCCACGAACCTTAACCAGCTTGGCGTCATGTTCTTCTTTGGACGCAAGTTTTTCCCGCTCTTTACCGATGGCATTTTCAGTATCACGGATCTGCTCTGGCAGACTGCGCAACTCCATTTCGACCTCAGTGAGCGTGACTTCCGCTCCAACCAGATCGGCACGGGCGACATCAAGCCGTTCGTTGCGGTCTCGCTCCCAGGCTTCAGAAGAGGTTTTAGCAGACTCCAGCTCATTCTGGGCCGATTCGACCAGAGACAAGCAGGCGTCCATCTTGGTTTTTGTGGTCTCCATGCGTGCGGCAGCTGCGTTGGCTCGTTCGCGAGCAATCGCGTAGGCTTTGGTGAGACGATCGACGCCGGCAGCCTCTTCTACGATGGTTTTGAGGTTTTTATCCGACATGCCAGGCAAATCAGGCATCGCCTCCTGACTGGCATAGATCGATGCCATAAATACTTCTTTTGACGCACCGATCAGTCGCTCTACAAACTCCTGGGTGAGCGAATCTTTACCCTTTGTCATGTCGCCGTCTTCGCCACGGACGATAAGCCGGTTTTTAAATTCCTTATGCTTGCGGTGGCGGATAATGGCGTAGCGTTTACCTTCGTCTTCAATGGTGACTTTTACGCGACAGTTCTTCTCATGGCCCGTAGAGAGAACGTCGTCTCCTTTAACACCATGGGATGTCTCGCCATAAATACACCACATCAAACTATTCATGAGGGTTGATTTACCAGCGCCATTGCTGGCGGCCGATGAGTCCCCGGCATTAACACCCTGGATGAGCACCAGCCCACGCTGATCAAGCTCGACCTTGGCGTTTGCCAGCGCCATGAAGTTTTCCACTTCGAGCGTTAAAAATTTCATGCTTTGCCTCGAATTGCTTTAGTCAATTTCTGCCCTTTGCGAAGGCGGTATTCCGTATGTGCCGGGAAGGAGTTGCGTGACAGGAGGCCACGTTTCGTTAGTTGACCAAGGTAAAACGCCTGTGGATTTCCTTCTGGCGGATAGGGCTTCTGGAATAAAACGGGCTTCCCGCTTTCAAGCCGTTTAATCATCTGGATGAAATCCCAGAAATTATTGTGGGAGGAAGTCACTACACCGCCTCCGCACTTTCCGCTTCGGTGAGGATCTCCTGACACAAGGCATTCAGTTTGGTTAGGTCAAATCCACCGTCTGTGTCATGAACGATTTTGCAGTAAGCAGAAACAGACTCGCCAAGGCTGTCGATTTTGCTGGTCTCTGAGGTACTGGCGGTACCCTCCATCATTGAGCCCTTGCGAATGAAGTTGCATACAACACCTTTCGCTCCCATGGATTTCAGGACGTTCTGCAGCTTGATGCCTTCCTCATCGTTTTCGACGACGGCCCGGAAGCGCACGTAATTGCCGCGTATCTGCTTGTCATCCACATCGTCTTCCAGGTTTACGAATTTCGGCGCCGAGGTTTCGAAATGACTGAACGAGCCGTCAGGGTTCACAATCATGTAGCCCGCCAGCGAACCTACGTCCCCCCAGTTTTGGTGCGTCAGCGCGCCGACACTGATAACTCCGGGGATTACCTCCTTGTGGTTGTGGTAATGGCCGGACAGCACCAGGCGAAAGCCTATGTCTTTCAGCTCCTGCGCATCGATGCCAACATCAGGCATTGTTGGGATAGCTTTGTTGATGGCGGTATGAATCACGACGTCGTGCAGATCCCCGTCAAGCCGCGCACGAAGTGCTTTCAGGTCGCTAATTAACTCGGCGTGGTTGTTTCGCCAGCTCACCATATGGACGGTGACGTCACCCAATTTGATGCTGTGTGGCTTACGACCGCAGACGATCTGTACACCAATCGACTTCAGCGCCGCTGCGGCGTTAGCGCTGTAGACAGAGTCGTTTGTTTCCAGGTCATGGTTGCCGGCCAGCATAGCAACGCTGAGCCCCAGATCTTTGACGATCCACTCATAGGCATCGGAGACGTAGTTGAGTACGGTAGGGGATACGGTTCCGCGGACGTGGAATGTGTCGCCGGCCACCAGCATGTGGCTGCAGCCCGCTTTTTTCATAGCTATGGCCGCTTCTTTTGTGGCCTCCAGCTGAATGGCCAGCCTAGAGTTGAGACCATCTGCATCGGTCGTCGAGAATGAATCCCATTTGTGATAATGGGGATCGGAGATCACCCCATATGGCAACGTCATGTGTATTTTCCTTTGTGGTTATTTTGATATAGATTCTAAGCATGTAAAACAGGCCAGCAACCAAGTAAACACGGCACATTAGAAAATCTACAGGCGGGATATTATGGCAAAATAGATAAGTAAGTACATACCTATTTTTATAAGGTAGAGCTAGACCCTTAAGTAAGATCTAGGCTCTAGGTGTGGTCTCAGCGTGGGTTGCGGAAAAGCAGTTGAGTACCTGTGGGGCTGGTATCAACAAGGTGAAAACCTCGGCGTTTAAGCATTTCAGCCATTTTTGTCGATTTGACGTAACACTTTGCCATCATTGGTAGTGGTGCGTTTGAGTCAATCATATCCGACAGGAACATCGAACCATATCCTTTACCCTGCATAGATTTGGTGATACAGAAGGTACGGAGTTCAAGACGTTGATATCCAGCCGGATCAATCTCAGGAGTAAACCAGATCAGGCCAATTTTTTTATCGTCTGAACGACGAAGCAGGATGAAGATGAAATGGCCTGACTCACCATTAGCGTCGCGAATCTTAATGGCTTCACGCATTTGTTTTTCAAACTTCTTCCCACCGGCTTGCGTGATGATCTCATTTGTAAAGTGACCAAGACGTGCTCCTTCCTCGAATTCATGCATCAGAAAGGGCATATCAGCCAGAGTAATCTCTCTTGAGTAAAAATCGTCCATATATCACTCCCTTGGCTTCTCAGATGCATTCTAAGCTACGCTATTTTGTATTCGCGTAAAGACCCCTTTGTTCGCTTAGGGTTCGTCAGAGAGCTTCTGACGCGCATTTGCGATGCTAAAAACTTCTGCTTTTGGCCGAGGGTCGACTAAATCGAGTTCTTCTTCGCTGTGATACTCGATATCAAAGTCCCGTTTGATGTGTCTGATGTAAATCGCTGTGAGCAGGCTGTCTTCTTTCAGGAAGTGGCCATAGGATCGGCGGATCACTTCACCCACTTTTTCGATCTTCTCTCCGCCCATACAGAGGTGATTGAATCGACTGTGCTTTCTCAGCATCTCATCAACTGGCCCAGAGTAAACTTTATCCACGACACCGAATCGAAGGATCTTCGCAGTATCAGCTTCAACCAGGCAGACAATTTTCCCCTCGGTCAATCTGTCACGCCAGGTAACGCCTGAACGCATAGTGTTGAAGTAGGGGGTATCCAGACCGATGATCGGTTTTCGGAATGCCAGCAGCGGTACGTATCTAACACAGCTGTTCAGGTGGAAGTTAACGCCGGCGTCACGCAACTTGAGTCGGGTCTCGTTGATGTTGCACTTCGAGGCTATGCCACACAGGCTGCAGAGAACCTTCTCGTTGCTCAGTGTGGAGTTCGATTCTATGGTGTAGGTTCCGTCTTCCAAACGGCGTATCCAACGTGTGCGTTTTAAGTCCATGTTCTCGTTTTAGTGATTGTTGACCGGAACCACGATAGCTTACTAGGCACATCTGTAATCGCAAATGCCTGTTTTACTTATCCACTTATCCACTGGATAGATCCCAATAATAAGATCCCTATAACAGATCCCCAAACAGATCCAAAGAGATCCCCGATCGCCGCAGGCCGCGCCACGCCTGGGCTAAGGACTGATCCGTGTATGCTGTCAGCGGTAAACGATATGCTGTCAGCGGTACGGTATATGCTGCCAACGGTTTTGTGTATGCTATCAGCGGTAATTGACGTATGCTGTCAGCGGTTAGAACCAAAAGGTATCCACATGTCCACAAGAAAGAAAAAAGAGAGCGATATCAAAGAAATACCTGAAGACAACGAAATTCCTGAGGAAGAAGCTCTCACTTTGTACACAGGTGATTTAGTTCCTAACAGCAACAACACGGTGCAGCCAATCGCTTTAATGCGTCTTGGCCTCTTCGTGCCGACACTCAAAGGAACGAAGAATAGCTCTCGCAACAAGTCCAACATGATCGACGCATCCAGAGAGCTTGTCCAGCTGGAAGTCGCGCGGTCAGAGGGTTATTCAAACATTAAAATCACCGGTCCTCGACTGGATATGGATCATGACTTCAAAACCTGGGTTGGTGTTGTTCGCTCTCTGGCTGAATACGGCGAGCCAACCGGGCGCGTTGAGCTGAGCATCACGAAGTTCGCCAAGTTCTGCGGCTACCCGTCTTCGCAGATCCGCAAAACCCTGCGAGACCGCCTGACAAACAGCCTGCTCAAGATCATGCGCACGACGTTGTCGTTCCAGCGCACTCATGAAGAGAAGAACGTCGACGACACCAACAAGATATCCCTGTTGATGGTTCACCTCATAAACAGCGTTGATTACAACGAGAAGAAAGACTCTATTGTCTTTTATGCTGAACCTAAGCTGTCTGAGCTCTATCGCTTTGACCACAAAGTTCTGCTGCAGTTGAAGGTCATCAACAAGCTCCCGCGCAAGGAGACGGCCCAGGCGCTGTATACTTTCATCGAAAGTCTTCCTCCTAAGCCGGCACCGGTATCTCTTGCCCGGCTGCGCGCCAGGCTCAATCTGAGCACGCGCAACGTCAGTTCGCAAAACCAGACTATCAGGAACGGATTGAAGTCACTGCAAGAGCTGGGCTATCTCGAATATAGCGAGGTTAAGCGTGGCCGTTCTGTCTACATCCAGATCCACAGTCGTAACCCAAAACTGAAAGTAACATCGAGCAAACCTGAGAAGCCAGAGTCGCCTAAGCAGGCAGAAGAAGCGAAGGGTGAAATTGATGCGAAACAGAACCTCAAAAACAAAATTTCTGAGCTGTCGCAGAACCTGACGCCAGAGAATATCAAGCTGATCGAGATACTTACCAATAGCCTCAAATTGCTTTGATACGCTGTCAGCGGTTCAACATATGCTGTCAGCGGTTCTTTTGTCTCAATGTATGCTGTCAGCGGTAAAACGTATGCTGTCAGCGGTACATTTCCACTATCTGCGGTCTTTATAAATCGACATGGCTAACGTCTAAGAGCAACTGCTGCCCTATAAATGTATGCTGTCAGCGGTGAAAGATATGCTGTCAGCGGTAAAACGTATGCTGTGAGCGGTACAAGGTATGCTGCCAGCGGTAATTCACTGGCAACGTATGCTGTGAGCGGTAATTCAGCACTGAATTAGATATCCTGAAAACGGGCGACGCAGCCATTGATTTGCGCCAGGCCCGTGTAGATAACAATATGGCTTCCCCAGTGGTCACTAACCTGCTAACCCGCATGAATGCTAGGTTAGTGGTTACTAATAATTGTTATTCCACCACACTCATAACGCTCTACAGAAACATCGGTTAGTGGATCTGCTTGAGCAAACCCCAAAGCGTTTGTGCTTTCGATGTAAGTTTCCCCGTTTCAGGATCAAACATGCGCCACTCCCGACGCTGGTGGATGATGTAACCGTCTTCGCGTTCCAGACGCTCCAGCATGTCCGGTTTTCGGAAGCCTTTCGCTCTCCAGTAGCCGCTTGTTTTCTCAATCTCAAGACCAGTCATTGTGAGAGCCATTAACCAACCTCCTTACATCCGTCGAAAAAGAAACTTTGGTTTTTGCTATGAACGCCGTAGACGTCGTGGGATTTGTTGTAGATAAGCTCGTCCTCGCCAACGCCAACCAATTTACCGTTGCGTTTAGCCAGATATGGAGATGAGAGAACATCATCGCCGCGGACGACATAGAACTGATCTCCGCTATCAACGACCAGCGCGCCGAAGTCAGCTTTAGTAGGTCTGCTGATTTGATCATTTTTCACCTGCGATACGGTCATATCGCATTGGTAAATCCGGGTATCCGCCAGCAGAGAAAAGGAGAGGGCGGCCAGCAGAAGCGTTATTTTTCTCATACCACTATCCCTGTGTAGACCTGTGCTGTAGAGGTGACGACCAGCACCAGTGCGAGCATGTTCACAGTGGTTCCGTTGACAGGAGACAGAGCTTTCTTGAGTGTCCCGATCATCAGGCAGTCCAACATAAACAGTATTGAAAAGATGAGTAACAGGATATCTATGTATATCTTCATAATAGGTAAATACTAACTTATATATTTTGAGCTGTAAATGACTACGGAAGAGCGCTAAGGCCAGGGCTCGCTAAAGATGGCGAGCCCAGAGCCATTCACCATAAGCAGTGGCTAAGCATCAATTTCAGTACTGGCAGATATCCAAACTAATATTCTCATGTGTTTCTCCTTTTTGGTGTATGTACTTACTTATTATTATGATCGAGAGAAGGGGAGCAATCGTCCTGTTCAGGTGATGGCTCATCTATTAGAGCAATGACCTCGCGCAGCTGAGCGGCCCATTCAGGCTCAGGTAAGCCTTGGGCGATTTCTGCGTCGATAACATCGAGCGCGGCATTGGCCGCATCCCAGAGCCTCTTCACTTTGATTCTTCCTTCACCAGCCACCAGGCGTCTACGATGGCTACCCGGTAACTACGTGGCACTGTCACATTTGACGTTGGGATTGGGATTAATTCCGTATTAGTAACCAAGTTGTTTTCTTATTGGTGATAATAAGCAAAATATAAAGGCGTCCAATGGACGCCCTGTGATTACGCTTCTTCTGTTTCGGCTGAAGCAGACTCTTTAGTTCGACGTTCGTCGATGGCTTGTAGTGCCGCAATTATCTCCGGAAGGGGCTTATCACGATACATGTCGACGATCTGCGATTTGGTATACTTCTTGTCGCCAATCTCTACGCGGCCGCTGGCATTCTTTGGCAGGTATCCTTCTTCGAGCATATGCTCAACCAGTGACTCGATAACGTCCAGACCGCGGGTCGGGTCGAAGTAGAATTTCCATGAGCATTTGCCGAATGGCGGTGCCACTTTGTTTTTGATGCACTCGGCGCCCACGTCCTGACCGATCTTATCTTTGCCATCCTTCATGACAGAAGCGCCAAGACGAATACGTACTGAGGCGTAGAACTTCGGAGAATCACCACCAGGGGAGGTGGTTGGATCGCCAAACATCACGCCGATTTTTGTACGAACCTGGTTAAGGAAAATAATGCAGGCATTGTACTTGCGCGCCCAGAGCGCCAGCGTTGGAAAGTTGGCGCTCGTAGCACGAGCCAGGGCCGTATTGTCGTTCATGTTTAGCTGATCTTTATCCTTCGCTGTACCTTCCGCCATTTTGTCGAACTTCTCGGCTTTGGAGTTTGGCACCATTGACGCAAGGGAGTCGGCTACGATGCAAATAGGGGCGTCTGCGGGGATCAGCTCTTCGTCTCGCACCAATTTCAGGATGGTGCCGATCAGCTCAACCGATTCTTCGAACGTGTCCGGCTGCTTATAGACCCACTGGCCGTCATCCTCATCCGCATTCAGCCCGTTTGCCACCGCCAGACCAACGTCAAAGCTGTTTTCGTGGTCGAGGAATACAGCCAGACCCTCCTGTTTCTGAGCGGAGACCATGGCGGCCGTCGCCAGGAAGGTTTTGCCAGCACTTGGCGGCCCAAAGATCTCAACGATACGTCCGCTTGGGAAACCGCCGTCATAGCGCCCGGAGATGGCTTTATTCAGCGGAGGGAAGCCGGAATCAATCCAGTGTGAAACCTTTTGGATCTCATCATTGCTGCCGATTTTCTTTTTTAATGCCATTGCCAGTGCTGATTTTCCTTTTGCCATTCTTAGGCTCCTTTTGTCTCGTTGATGCGTTTGGAAGCGGCGGCTTCATCAAACTTTATTGCGTCGTGGTTGAGGTGTTTGGCCATGCGGGAGAGGATCTTGACGACCTGTTCGCTAATCAGCCCGTACTCTCGCTCAGTCACGCTCATGCCGGCCGCGCCGAGAATGCGCGGTAGTGCAACAACGGCATGTTCCCCATGGAAGAAGACAATCTCCTTAGCCAGCATCGTAGGCGTGGTCGTATTGCCGTTGATGAGTGATTTCAACATCAGCAGTACCTCTCAAAAGGCAAAACGAACACTTCCAGATCTTCCAGGAATGACCGGAAGTTCAGCTCATGGCAGAGCAGTTCGAAGGCTTTCAAATCACGTGCGCCTTTTATCTTTTCGATTTCGCTGGGTGGGAACTTGGTATCGATGAGGTTCATCAGCGTCATGTTGCGTTTGAAGGCTTCCAGCATCCGGCAGCCGGTCTTCTCGTTGAAGGCATTTTTGGCCAGTTTGTTGAATGCCGTTTTGTATCGGCCTTTATTGATGACGATCGAGCCGTCGTTAATGCCGCGCACCATAGCGGCGACGCTTCCCCATTCGTGCAGCAGCTCCTTGGCGCCACCGTCACCAATTCCGCCTACACCTTTGATGTTGTCGGAGGTATCCCCCTGCAGAGCTTTGGCTTCGAGGAAAGCACGAGGAGTAGGCAGGCCGATCAGCTCTGGGAACTGCTCAAAGTTCACCTGCTTATGTTTGGCGTCTTCACGAAGGCTCACCCAGCTGACTTTTTCTCGAACCAGCTGCAGCCAGTCGCCGTCGCCGGTGAGCAGGTAGATATGATCGACCGTTGGTTGTGGCGCAAGACGACCAACCAGCATCCCCGCCAGGTCATCGGCCTCGGCGTCTTTGGCGATCAGCTGGTTGACGCCAAGGGCTGCCATCATTTTCAGGATGTAAGGCTTCTGGACTGAAAAGCCTTCTTTCATCTTCTTCATTTCCGGATCTTCATCGCGATTTGCTTTGTAATCCGGGTAATAGTCGCGACGCTTGTCGCTAAAGCCGTCCCACAGGATCATGGGGCGAGCGTGAAGAATAGAAGCATAGCGACGAACGTTTTTGACGAAGCCAAACACCGCCTGAACTTCCATTTCGCCGTTATGTAATTTGTCAGATTGCTGGTGGTAATAGCCCAGGCTGTTACCATCCACTAAGAGATAATTCACCGTAAAACTCCTTCCAAAAAGTAAGGCGTCCGTAGACGCCTTAACAGTCATGGCCAGGGATTAAAGCGATTCTAATTCCGCCAGCAGATCGTCAAGACCTTCATCGTCATTAGAGGTGCTGGTCGCGGCCGCAGTGGTAGTGGCGGCAGCGGCTGATGCTTTAACTTCTTCCGGCTCTGGTACGAACTCTGCCTCTGCGGCACGTAAGATCTCTTCGTCTACCAGAGATGTTTTTGCTGGTTCCGGGGTAGAGGTCGTGGCTACAGCGGCTGCACCTTCCGTATGGCCAGTGATGGTGCCAAAACCAGGCAGAGTAGCTGCGCTGGCAGCAGCTGGTGAGGAAATAGCAGCGGTGGCGGCGGCAGGTGCAGCAATACCAATGAGACGCCCCATGGTGCGAACGGTGGACAGCAGACGAGTTTCATCAGCCTGATTGGCGTAAGCGATCAGGTCATGCTGGGTCGACCACAGTTTTTCAGGGATATCGCCCTTGTAGACTTTACGTTTTGGGGATACGTCGTACTTGGTATCGCGACCGGAGCCGGTGCGTTTGATCAGGAACGCATAGCCTTCTTCTTTGCTTAACGGGTTGCCGATATCATCTGCGATATCCTCAGACATCACTTTGCAGATATCGTCGAACACAGTGGACGGGAGCTCAATCAGCTGACATTTTTCTGCGTCGCCAAAGTCTTCACGAGCTGAAAGTACGCCATTGACCAGGTAGCGTGGAGTAGCGCGCATTTGACCGATACGCTCTTCCATTGCCTTGTTGCCTTTGTAGCGAGCGCGACCTTCCATCACCATCTCACACAGCTGGCACGCACGATTGTGGGTGTGCTGTTCGCAGATATAGGCAGTGGTAACTTCTTTGCCCTCCTCATTCTGATGCTTAACGTAGTGCATACCGAAAGTCTGGAAGAACACACCGTTCTGATCCTCCTTGTTGGGGAAGATGCGCAGATAGTTATTACCGTCTTTCAGACGGGTTAGGTCGACGTTGTTGCCTCGTTTGGAAGCAATATCGCCGCGGGTCTTGTTAAGCAGATCAAGTAATGACTTAGACATGTATTTCTCCTTGTTGTGATTATGGCCATGGGCGCTTTGCGCTTGGGGCATTCGCTTGTTCGTGGCTCTTAAAAGCGTACATAATAATAGATCAGTACTTACTTACTATCTATCAAAAATTATCGGGTGGGTGCGTAGCGTTCGGCACCCAGTCGTTCAATCTCTACGATGGCCATTTTCGAGGCCTGCACGATCATGTCTCTACGGTGAGAGAAGGCGGTGACAGCGTGCTTATAGATGTCAGCGATCAGACGTGCGTCATCCAGTTTTTGGCGCTTCGCAAGGTATTGTGGGCTTGTGCGAACCTTAGCTTCCAGTACTGATTCATTGAACTTTATTCCGTTCATACTCAAGTTCTTACGTTCAGTGTCGTAAATTTTTGCCTCTATGGCATCGAGGGATAGTTTAGCATCTGCAACCTCTCGTTCCGCGCGCGCTAGTCTTGCGCCGTACTCCATCAACAGCCTCGGTTGCTGCCGCCAAACCTCTTCCAGATTGTCGCGATCGAACTCCAGATCGGTCATGATTTTTTCGTAAATTTCGGTGCTCATTTTGTTATGTATCCACTTACTAATTTATATCAATAGTACCATGAAGAAATCAGCTGGTGGAGAATGTGTCGTGAAGATGAGAGGGGGTAGGTTGGGTAGAGACGTTTATGTGGCGACGCTGTGAAAAGGAAAATAAATGTTGCACAAACAGAAAGGCCATGCGTTAATGATTGCGTCGGTTTGCAAGACAGACCTTATGAAAGCAGTTTTAGTAAAGCAGTCCGAAGTTCAGGTGTTATCCAAAGATTACCCTTCTCCGTGAGTCTCCTCCTAAGTGCCCAAGTAAGTACCAATCTCTCAGACCAATTTCGCCGCGTTGTGTGGCTCTCAAATAATGAAGGTAATCTCTATGTCTAACAAAATGACTGGTTTAGTAAAATGGTTTAACGCTGATAAAGGCTTCGGTTTTATTACCCCAGCAGACGGCAGCAAAGACGTGTTCGTACATTTCTCTGCCATCCAGAGCAACAACTTCCGTACCCTGGAAGAAGGCCAAAAAGTTGAGTTCTCTATTGAGAACGGTGCTAAAGGCCCTGCTGCTTCAAACGTAGTTACGTTGAGCTAATTTCATTTCGGTAATCTATCCGCTGCGATAACGATGACGGCCTGAGCCTGAGTAGTCAGTTTGGAAGGATTATTGGAAGGAGTTAAAGGTCGTTAGATCTGGACGGCTTCTCTACTAACTCCATGAGAAAACCCGCCATATGGCGGGTTTCTTTATGCTACTTTTCTACCGAAAATGTTTGATAGAGTGACTCTGGTCTGCCTCTTAAGCCGGTATCTTCTGACGTCGCCTATCTTGCTCACCTCCATGAACTCCTTGGCCACCTTCAGGACAAGACGGGCACGGAACGCTTTAAATGAAGCCAGCTCTTCTTCTGGTTTGTCAGATTCATAAATCTCCAGCAGATATTGGCACGCCTTTGGATCTTGCGTTTTTAATGCCAGCGCCCGCGCGCATTTCCGTAATCGACAAATAGGGTCGGCGCCATCCTGCTTTGCAAACGCCAATGCCAGATCGAGCGTGACAGGGCAGTCAATGATTTCCCAGAACTGGGATCGCAGAGTGGCTTCAATCGCCTTCTCCTGAAACTCCTGTGGTATTGCTGTGAGCTCTTGAGCAATTTTATCCGCTGCGCTCATGTGTTTTCCTTTATTCATTTGTTAATAGTCTCCGCTACCTCTGCCAGAATGGCTTCCAGCTTTTCTCCTTCCTCTGGACGGAAGTACAAAATATTCGGGTTAAATCCATAGAACACGGTCACGTCCAGGTCTGGCAGATATTCTTTGCGCCCAACAAGATCGGATGGCTTGCTCTTATTGTTAAACAGCGATGTCGCCCGGCTGCCGCACGTCAGCACGTAGGTTGGACGAACCAGATTTATCTCTTCCCGCATAAAGTCGATAAACTGGCCGATCTCATCTTTGGTGTAGTCTTTTTCCTTATCCTTTACCTTTTTACACACGCCAGTGACATACAAATCACCCATACGCAGGTCACCAGAAACCAGCAACTTGGCTTTGAAGTCATCGTAGCCGTTCTCCATGAAGTAGCCGGTACGTGCATCATTGCCATTGGCATTGTCGAGTATGACCATAATTTTTGGCTTAATGCCGATGCTTGGTCGTATCAACTCATCGCCCAGACCCATTTCTGCGGCCATGCGAGTCATCAGCACATTGACCTCTGCAGAGCGTTTTGGGTTCATTTCAAATGGGCGTGAAGCTTTCACCGCATCGATCACCAGATTGCCCATCAGCTCTGCCTGATCGCGCAGACGTTCCGGATCGGTCGCCGGCATACTGCCAGGTTCAATAGAGGCGAATGCACCAACCTTTTGTAGAGACTCACGTACTCGGCTGTTACAGGCTCGCTTCTCGACCGCTTCCTCAAATTGCGCCAGCGACTCGAACTTGCCACCAACTTTCTCACGCGCTCGCATAATTGCCTGGCACCCATTTTCAGAACATCCTTTAACCGCAGAGAACGGGGCGTAAAGTACCTGGCTGCCATCTTCGAGCGTGCGGATCTCGATGCGATTCGAGGACATATTAATGTCGGGTGGCAGTACGCGGATGCCATAGGTTAAGGCATCCTTTACCAGTCCCTGGTGCTTGTCCTCGCCAAGAATGGTGAGCGCTGCGGCGAAGAACTCTGCAGGGAAATGCGTTTTCAGCCACATGGATTGATAGCTGATCAACGAATACGCTACTGAGTGAGATTTGTTGAACTGGTACGCACCGTTCTTCTCAAAGGCTTGCCAGATTTCACTGGCTTTTGTTTCAGATAACCCAGGATGTGACCCTGTCACGCTAACAACTGCCATCGGCAGCTTAACGCCGGCATCCAGTGCCTCTTCTACTGTCCGCAACTTGCCATCTTCACATTTAAAATGTTCTGCGCGGTGTATGCGCTGCGCCGTGCCATCCTCCATAACGACGTCGATCCACCCAGCCTGAGCCTGAACGATGAATTTCTCGCCCATGCTCTTCATCTTTTCCATATCCTTCTTGCCGATCGCCTTACGCACGCCATCAGCTTCGGCCATGGTAAAGCCAGCCAGCAGTCGCGTAGCGTTCATCGTCTGCTCCTGATAGAGAATGACGCCGTTTGTTTCAGCAGTCAGCTCGTCAAGTACCGGGTGAAGTGATTGCGGTGGCATGAAGCCCTTGGCCACAGCAACATAGTCGTCCAACATGCCTGACTGAATTGGACCTGGTCTGAAAAGCGCAGTTGTGGCCACAACGGTTTTGAAGCTCATTGGCTCGATACCACCACCCAGATCTTTGAGTAGCTTCCTCATGGGGCCGGACTCAAGCTGGAACACACCTTGCGTATACCCCGCGGCGAATCCATCAAGTACTTTGCGATCATCCAGTGGGATGGCATCGAGGTTGATGTCCTTACCGGTGCTCTCTTTGATGTAACGTTTTGCGCTATCCAGCAGATCGAGAGTGGCCAGGCCCAGAACGTCCAGTTTGATCAGCCCCATGGCCTCGCAGTATCGTTTATCGAATGCGATGCAACGCGCGTCTCCACGTCGCTCTACTGGGGTACGTTCCGTCAGAGGTACGCCAGCGACAATCATCCCTGCAGCATGACGGCCGAAGCCACGCATCAGGTTTTGCAACTTGCTCGCCGCCTTAAATGCGTCCGGATGTTTGGTGGCGTATTTGTCCAGGCTGCCCAGCTGCTCGCGCAGCTCCGACAGAGACAGACTGTCATCCTCCAGGGTCTTGAGCTCCTTGGAAACCGCCATATCAGCCGCATCAACGCCATAAATACGTGCTGTGTCGCGAAGCGCGGAAGCGGCGCCCAGATAAGTGAAGTTCGGAATGCCTGCAACATACTCTTCGCCATATCGGGCATTCAGATACTCGATCACCTCATGGCGCCGCGCCTGGCTAAAGTCCAGATCAGCATCCGGCAAGTCGAGACGTTCAGGGTTAATGAAACGTTCGAACAGAAGACCATGACGGATTGGGTCAACGTTAGTAATGCCGATGCACCATGCCACCAGAGAGCCGGCGGATGAACCACGACCTGGCCCGACAGGAATACCAGTCTCGCGACTATGATTCATCAGATCGCGAACCATCAGGAAATAACCGCAGAATCCCAGGCGAGTGAGCGTCTCCATTTCATACTTGAGGCGATCGACGTAAACGCGGTGCTCGGAAGCTGGTGGCGTGTAGCCAAATTCTTTGTTGCTGAGACGTTTTCGAAGCCCTGCGACAGCCAGCTTCATCAACGTTGCAGGCTCATCGTCTGCCATTTTTGGCAGTGCCGGTGCCATCTCGTGCCAGCGCCATTCGCACGCCTTAACAATGGAGTCCTGCGTTGTAGAAGCCATGGCGGCAGACACAGATACGCCCATACGGACAGAAAACTCTTTCAGAGCCTGCAGCAGATGACGACGACCATTTATTGCATTGTCGCGCTGGTGGGGGATACGCAGCCGGTGTGGCTGATCGACTTTGATATTGTTCATCACCATGTGGGCGATGTCTTTGATATCAGCGTCATCAACCCCTTCGTAATAAGCTGGGTAAAACGCAACGGGCTCGATTTTCAGTGCGCTTGCCACTTTCATGGCTCGCACGTTGATCTGGTCATAGAATGGCGTAGGGTGCGGATAAACTACGCTGTAGAAATTCTCGCGTCCGCCGGCAGTAATCAGCGCGCTAATAATTTTAGCGAAGTCCGGGCGCTGGAATACGCTGCCGATATCCGAAGTCAGCAACAGTATATTGCCTTTAGCGTAAGTAGCTGCCAACTGGTCGAGCGCCAGGCGTGGCACGAAGTAAAACTGCTCGCGGGTATTGGCTAAAGTCATTAGTTCGCAAATGTCGCGATAACCTTGCTCGTTTTTAATCAGTGCGGTGAAGCAGTAGTTACGTCCACGCTCCAATGATTCCATACATCCATTAGACTCTTTAGCCAGTTTAGCCCGGTACTCGTATGTTGGATCGTCGACAACATTCAGCTTAACACCACAGATCACCGCCATCTCATCGCCAGCTGCTCGCTGCAGGGGGATAACGCTGGCGATATTCATCGTGTCAGCAGAGATAACCGCGGTATAGCCAGCCTCCTTTGCCACCTTTACTGCGTGCTCTGCTTTCAGTGCTGATTCTCCCAGGGAAAAATCAGTCCTGACCATCAGTGCTTTCATGTGTTTTTACCTTCTGTTTTTTCTTAATTTTGTCGTTGGGGAAGCCGACGAACTTCCCGTATATCGAAATCGCAACTCCTTTGGCTGCCTGGTGGCAGTCAGGCCTGTGAGCGCATGACAAACAGGCCGCGCCAGTTTCAGAAGCTGCGATAAGAGATCCAAAACAACCTTTACGCACGATTAACCGAAGATTTTCTGAACCACTTCACGCGCCGCTTGCGCAGAGGTGGAGGGGAGTTTATTGATGAATGACTTCTCGATGCCGGCTGCGAAATCACCTCGCATCATTCCGATTTTTGCGGACAGAAGCAGCTCACGCGGGCCGATTGGTTGGCTGATCAGGTGTTGCTCATACCCGTCTCGTACCAGATTGGCGAACTTAACCATTTTTTCGGCGTATTCACGGATGATTCCCGCTTCAACCAGCATGTTCACCTCAGCACCAGGCTTCATGTACTTGACGTGAGATACGATGCCAAAGCGAGAGAAGTTAGCCGCGTTCTGGATGTTCGTTCCTTGATAAAGCCCCGTTTCATCACCTGAACCATTAGTGTTGCCTGTACCGATGAAGGCGAAGCGCTTATGCGGAGCCACGCGACGCCAGTCTGGCGTCGCTTCTTTGATTACGAGTGGTTCGCCTTCCAGAACTGGCTGGTAGATCCCCAGAATCTGCGGGAACGCAAAATCGTATTCGTCTGCCAGATAGACCCAACCGTTCTTCATCGCCAGCGACAGAAGCCCAGGTTCAAAGTAGGTTGTGCCTTCTCGCGCCAGAATCTGGCCCGTAATATGGGCTTCCTCAGTTGATGCCGTATGCTGTGAGCGGATAACCGGGCGATTCAGGAGCGCGCAAAGCTGGGTTGGCAGGGAGGTTTTCCCCGTACCAGCATGACCCCACAGATAACCAGGAATGCCGATCTCCAGCATCATGAAGATGTCTTTAATCAGATCGAAGTCGCCGTATACATAGCCGGCTTTCACTTCTGGCACGAACTCCGGATATGGCGTGTTGATGTTGACCGTCACCTGAAGGGGTTTGCCTCGGGGCGTGCCAAGTTCCTTGATAGTCAGGCCAAGCAGCTCGTGCGCGGCGACAAGCTCAGTTTTGTATTCGACAGTCCCTGCATAGCCAGGGTGGGAACTGATATCCGCGATTTTGCCGTCTGCGCCAGCCTTCTCAGAGCGTTTATTCTTTAACGCTTCAATGGCCTTTGGAGACAGCGTTGGTTCCCCGGGGAATGCTGTGGTGTACATTTTCACTACGTCATCCACACCAAGCCCTTTGGCTTCTTCCGGAATTCCTTCGCACCGACCCATCGAAATGTGGGATTTGAGGTGATGGAAGGATTTTCCGCACCATTTGCAGGTGACGGCATCAGAGTGGGCGTCTTGTGGTAGCGCAGTCGCGGTCATGTGTTTTTCCTTACTTGTTGTCGTTTCTGGGCTCTATTCTATACAAATGTATCAGGCTTTATAGTAACTAGTTACTTATTTTATAGGGCGCAAGGTTTACTCTAAAATGATACGAGATAACTCGCTGACAACTGACGTACCCAACTCTTCGACCTTATTCACTAGCGCATAGTTTTTGTAATACCGGCGCGGCGCGTCCGTAAGAATGCCAATGGCCAACAGGTTGATGTCACTTGTGTTTTCGATGTCATTCGTTACAGAGCGCAGATGGTTACTAAAGCCATCCCCCGCAGCGCATGGGGCGCCGTCGCTCTGCACAATCATGATCTTCTTGTCTTCCATACGCCCTGCAAACAGAGAAGCCAGCTGTGCGATGCTCTCGCCATCCACGTTGTTTAGCAGGGGGAAAGTCTCCGCCACACAGCCCATACGAGCACGTATCTCTGGGGAGTTCGCTTTTTCATGCCAGTTTTTAATAATCGGCAGCATAAGCGCTTCAAAGCGGCTAAACCCACGTTTCGACATAGTTGCTACATCCGGATTGCCATACGTAGTGAAGCCGGTAATGACGTTCGGAACGTGGATACGATCTAGGGCGTCAGCCAGTGTGTATGCGGATGCCAGCGCGAGCTCGATTTTTCGGCCGCCCATTGAACCTGACAAATCGATGACCTGTTGAACGCACGCGTTTACGGCCTTGTGGTCTTCTTTTCTCCGGAATACCCGATCGTCATTCATCGACAGTCGGTAAAGACTCGCCCCATGTACGCGTCCACGACGCTGGCCAGGGATGAACTGAACACGGTTGCGACTGGCGATCGCGCGCTCCAGGTCTTTGGCCAAGGTAGATGACACCGAGGAAGACAGATGTCTCTCCACCTTCATCTCAAACAGTTTTCTTCCCTCTGGAACAATGCGGTAGCGATCTACGGGAGAATACATAGGGATTGCGCCAAAAGCTTTTCTGGCGCGCTTAATATGCTCTTCTGCCTCGTCAATTGGCCCCAGGAAGTCGTAGGAGCGATTGTATGGCCGGTAATCAGATAGTGACGCGCTTGCCAGCTCCGACTTGATCGCCGACGCCAGCGCATCTTCGGTTGAAGAACCTATCTCTTCATCAACGTTTTCTAATGCCTTGAGAGCATCATCAAGAGACATATCGTCAGCGTGTGGGGCAAAGCCGGCATCGCTTTCATCCGAGGTGTCCCGATCCCCTTCATCCTTCTCCTTGCCACCGTCTTTATCTGCCTTACCTTTACCGTCTTCGACAGCTTCGCTGTCATCAGAGGAGCAGCCATGCCTGTCCTCTGAGCCATCATCCGTGGAGGGATTGTAATCACCTTCATCATCCACTTCTTCCCCTACATCCGAGCCCAGAGATGTAACAGGATCATCAGCTGTCGTTTCTTCGCTTTCAGGCAATTCGTCAACATTTTCATGGCCTAAATCGCTATCTTCAGGTTTGCTTTCTGTATCATTTATTACTTCATCACTGTTAGGTATGTGCTTACTTATCGATTTGTCTGATTTTTCATCATCTTCATCGTCAGAGCTAAACTCATCAGGAGTGTTATCGAGCCCCTCTTCGTCACAAACCTCAGTATCGTCTCCAGCAGCCGGCTCATCTGAACTGTCTTCTTCTGGTTCGGTCTTTTTGGTTACAGAGGATTCAAGCTCAGGTAACGGGCCTTCTGGCATCTCAGTCATTTCACGCAGGATCTTCGCCATTGCTGCAGCAACCTTGACGCAATCCTCAGTGCTATCCATACGACGAACAGCTTCATCGACGCCAAACTCTTTCAGTACGGCAATAGGTTTATCGATGAGGCGCCAGTGCTCCTCCATGAAATCAGCAAAAGTTGGTTGGCCATCCCACGCCCGTAGAACCGGACAGAGGAAGAACTTTAGAAACAACTCGCGTTGATCCCCGCGGCACATCGCTACCGCCTTTTTAATGTGGGGATTAAAATATTTATCAATCATTAGGTTACGTGTGGACAATAGGTTCCGCCGGCTGCCGGTGAACACTTCACTCATGCGACGTTCGATGTAGACGTCTTCCAGGGCGTTCCAGAGTCCGAATGCCTTTGTGTTGCGCATTTTCTTGACGACTTTTTCGTCTGTGAAAAGGAGATGGCCAACCTCGTGATCAAGGAATCCACGTATGGCATTCATAAGCGCAGGGCTTGCGTCATCTGGTATGGATGGGATGTTAACCATGACTGGCTCACCCTTTTTATTGTAGCGAACGTATGCTGTGTCTCCGCATTCAGCTACAGGAATATTCTTGCCCGAAAGAAGACCAACGACGCGTTTTACGGAATCGCGGAAGTCCTGTACCTCTTTGAGTACAGTTTTGCTGGGTTTGGTTGCCATGTGCTTTCCTTATCGAGTAAACAAATTGTTTTCAGATATAAGAAAATAACACTGCGCGAACAGGGGAGGAAGCAATTCGCGCAGGGGATCAATGAGTTATAGGCGGGTTATAAATTTTAGTTGATTCGAACCGCGAAAGAGAGGTCGCCAGTATTGATCAGCGTGAAAGAGCCATTTTCCAGGGAGAACCGGAAAACAGTAGCGTCGCGCGCTCTAACGTTTACCTGGTGATTTGGTAACTCAGATAGTACTTCTGCAGCCTCCAGGTGTGTCAGCGCGAAAACATTGCCTACATTCAGAGCAAGTAAATTAGATGACAATTTTTCCATTAATAGCATCCTAATCAACAGGTTTCATTTGGAGGTGATGGTACTACCTATTGATATAAAAGTTAATAAAAATGTATCGTAATGTCTTAAACAAAAATAATCAAAAAAATCAACAGAAGTACCGGATTTTATTAATTTATACCTTATTTCGCGTGATTTATGTGCGATAATTGCCTACAAATAGCCGGATGTAAGACTTTACAATAATAACCGTTGCTGTAATATCGGTAAGTACTTACCATACAATAAGATCACACGAGGATAGTAACTACAATGACAATGGCCGATGAGAAGACCGCTCGTTACGTCGCCTACATCGATTCTTTAATCACTGTTTCGCCGAAAAGTCAGTCGGCGATCTCCCGTGAGATTGGTTACAAGAATCCCAACATTTTGTCCCTGATAAAAAAGGGAAGAATTCCGCTGCCGGTAGAGAAAGTGCTACCACTGGCAGAAGCACTGAATGCAGACCCAGTACGTCTCATGATGATGGTTCTTGAAGACCGTCAGCCTGAGCTGGCAGATTTTTTACGAGACCAGGGCATAGCGCCGCTGACTCCGGAAGAACGTGAGGTTCTCGCAGCTTTCCGCAACCGCTTTCCGGCTCAAACTGATGGTGTTGAGCAGGTTGTGGAAGCAATTAAAAAGCTATGAGAAGTTTACTCTGATCAGCTCGGTGGATAGGCGATCTCCCTTCATTTTGTGGTCAATTTCTTCTAAATCTGGTTGCTCAACAATCGACGAGATGTACGATGAGAAGCTCTCAAGGGCTTCTCGCATCTGATCCATGTAGTCATATCGGTCGTATACACGGTCGATACCTTCCAGACTATGATTCATGATCTTACGTGATACTTCCTGAGAAATATTAAGGGCTGGAAAGTAGCTGCGTGCCGTTCTACGCAGATCACGTGGGGTAAACGACTCCACTTCCCCAAGCTCTGGTCGCTCTAGAATCCGCCTCAACGCCTGGGCTATTGCAACCTTTGACATTGGCGTATCAGCTTTCTTTTTGTTCGACGGGACGAGCCACTGGCTGCCGGCGCCATAAGCAATCAATTCTTCTACGCACTTCCGCATCAGTGAGCTCATCGGAAGGGTGTGCGACCGGGCCGATTTGTTGCGAGACCCTTGATTCCATACATTTAGCTTAAGGTCGAACTCGCTTACTCTGGCCCGCAGCACTTCATCTGGACGTCTGGCAGCTACGAGGCAAAGCCTTGCCGCCCATTTCGTGCCTGGACATACGTCGAAATAGTCCCAGACATTCCAGAATACCCAAACCTCTGCGTCCGTCAGGCATCGTTCCCGCGGGGCCGTCTTCGCGCCGCCGGCAACTTTGTTCAGCGACATATCATTCAGGGGCGATGTTTCGATAATTCCCTGGAAGGCACACCATCCCAGGAACTGCTTCATGATGGAAAAAACACGGCGACCCATCACGATCTTCCCTTCAAGGATCAGCGGGTTGACCAGCTGATTCACCATTATTCTATTCAGGTTACTTACTTTTTCCTGAGCGATATGCGGAAGAACATGTATCAAAACACAATGGACAGCTATCTCGGGCCGGCGGCGAGTTATCAATAATGATAAGCGAGTGAATAACATGAATGCGTCGGCGAAAGTCAGATCGGCTCCCTGCATCGAGACCGATCTGGCATCCATCTGCGATGCCAGATCCAGATAGGTGATCGCTTCCTGTGACGTGTTTTCCGCTGCGCGTGCTCTGTCAAACGTGTTTTTCATAATCTGGCCACTGTATAACGCTTTTTATACTGTGTTTATATACAGTATATTAGGCATTGTTTTTATTGAGATCAACCTAAAATACCCTCTTTTGTCTAATGATTCCATACCTACCAAGTATGGAATCATAGAAAGCCTTTTTTTTGAAAATTAGTCATCTGGGCAGAGTCATTCATTTCCCGCTTGTTTGTTTGCGACATCACCCTTGTCTATGCGTTATGTCCCATCGTTGTCCGGTGCCAGTTCAGTCATGTTTGCGTCTATGGCTGTCTCGATGCCGCCTGGTCTCGAAGGGGGTACTTCGTCAATTCATGATATGATAGCTTTAACGGTATAGCTATGAAGGAATCATAGATGATGACCTTAAAATATTATTTACGGCACTGCTTATGGGGATGGTGTGGTTATGGCTATCTGATCTACTTTATAGTGCGCGATATGAATGACGGACTCATTTTTCCTGCCTATGCTCCTTATATGCCATTTGTGGTTACATATCTTGTTTTAAGCGCCATCCTGTACCCATTCTCATATTATACTTCGGAGAAACTAGCCCTTAAGATAATGACCAAACCCTTTTGGGATCGTCACATTGGCGTGAATAGCGGTGTGTATGGCATGTTCATTATTTTGTGGTTATTTTGCATGCCGCTTTCTGTACCGTTATTCCTTGTATATTTATGCATACGCGCAACGACTAGATTAAGTGCCTAAAAATATGAAAATTATCGTAATGGAACCACGCTACGAATGAGAAAGGCATGGAGCTGCAGGTAACTACGGGTTTGTTAATTTCTGGAAGGCTGCCGCGTATTTGGCGATGTCGCTCATTTTGACTGGATCACTGGCTGTTTTGTGTGCCTCTTTCGGGAAGATGGCCAGCAGACTATACACGTCCTGAAACTTGGCGTGCTGGGTATAAACGAGGGCGCGGTCGCTTGTACAGTTGAACCTGTTTCGGTGACTATTTCGTTCTTGCTTGGTGAATAAGAGATGAACGTGGTAAACACGAGAGGAAACTACAGAACCAGGTTCGGTATAGGGGCCATCTTTGCCGAAAACGGCCGGATAAAAGCCATTCTTAAAACTCACAAAGTCAGCAAGTAAGGAGGTCTTCAGATCAGGCATTACTCTGAAGACCGGCTCCAAAAATTGGGCGTAACTATCACTGTTCCATGTGACTTTCATCGTTCAGCCTTAATGGAAGGAGAAGTTTGCGAAGACGTCCTCATCAATGAGGCCTGTCTGCGATTCGATAACTTCTACCTCGTTAAAGCACTGATTTAGAATCATCAGGAGGTCAGAAACCGCCAGACGGTACTCAGTGATAGCATCACTCAAGCGTTTCAGATACGGATGTGGCAGTTCGGCGTCACGGATGAACTTGTTAACGAAGCCTTCTAAACCGCGTATGGACAGGTCAACGTTCTTCAAGTCCTCGTAACGGCTTTCACCGAAAGTATCGCGGATCTGTTCCGCACTGTAACCTGAAATGTTGTGGGTCAACTGAACGTGTTTCGCCGTCAGCTCTGCGAGCCTTTGTTCAATATCCGCAAGTTGAGCTGCGGTGTCACTCTCAGCAACCGGAATGCCTTCCGTTTGCGGCAGTCTGAACTCATGGGAATCTGCAAAACCGGGCCTCGTCGACCTTGTGAGGCCGCCGAAACGGGGACGCATCTTAAATTTTGTGTGTACACGCTTCGGGAATGCTTTCGGAGTGCTATTTGCATTCGAAAAGCGTGAAGCGTTAGAAGTCACGGTAGCAAGAGCATTGCTAATGACATTCATATCTTCCAGGCAATTTTCTAAATGCATAAAACCTCTTTACAGCTAAATGGCTCGTACCTAAGTGTACGCTCTGTTATCAAAAGCGACAAATCAAAACGGCCCCAAACGGAGCCGTATTGTATTACAGAGTGCTTGCGAAAGCAGCAAATTCTGTGTAACCGCCGATTGGAACATCGTCCAAAAACACCTGGGGAATGGTTTCTACCGGCTTCCCAACCATCTCACTCAACTTTTGTTTATCGATCCCGGCAGCGACAATATCGATGTACTGATATTCGCCATATCCATGGCCCTGCAGCTGCTTCGCCAGCTCAACGGCTCGCTTGCAGAAGGAGCAATTTTCTCGTCCATAAATCACAAACTTCATTGTTTTGCCTCGTTAAATCTTTGTTTTAAGAGATATCCTTCAAGTGGCCAGATTTTAGCGACTGCGTTCTGGCGCGCAATCTTACGACCGATCTCCGGATCAAAGTTTTCCGGGCTTGCACAAGCTGATTCACCGGTAACGATGAATCCGTTCTCCAACACCAGTACACAAAACGTCAGTAATTTAAGCGACTCAAGATCAGCGTCGCCAGCAACTGGCACCTCTTTGCCGGCATAGGTCCCACTTGCCAGGGCGCCAGATCTGCCATCAAAAGCCGTAAAATAATGTTCGGCGCGGATAACGCTTTGGATACGTTCTGGGGTTACTCGCGCGGCCGTTTTTCCCTTGGCCACGATTTCTTTTTCGATTTCCATGTCAGTCATTTTGTTTCCTTACAGATAGGCTTGAAGCGCCACTTTGCACAGCTCAGAGCGCACGCAATCTTCGGCCGTGAACTCAATGAGCCCTACCTGGCGAGATGGCCGGAACCGCTGCAGGGCGTCCTCAAGACCAGATTTAACATTACCCGGCAGGTCGCATTGCGTTACATCACCATTCACGATGACCGTTACGTTCTCACCCATCCGAGTTAGGAACATTTTCATTTGTGACGCTGTCACGTTCTGTGCCTCATCGAGGATGACCACAGCGTTTTCGAACGTGCGACCGCGCATGTATGCGAAGGGGGCGATCTCGACTTTGGCCACCTCTGGCTTTAGGCAGTATTCGAGAAATGAAGCACCAAGGCGCTTCTGGAGCACATCGTAGACGGGACGAAAGAATGGAGCGAACTTCTCGGCCATATCGCCAGGCAGGAAGCCCAAATCCTCCTCTGCCTGCAGTACGGGGCGCGTAACGATAATTCGCTCTACTTCCTTATCGAGTAATCGCTGTGCCGCGACGGCCGTCGCCAGGAAGGTTTTACCACAGCCGGCTTCGCCAGTGGCGAACGTCAGCGCTTTGCTATCAAGGGAGATAAGATAGTGGGCCTGGGCCTCATTGCGTGCCTCTATGTGGGAAGTGTCACGCTTCGGTTTTAGGGGCAGAGCAGGGGCGGCGGAGGCCAGCTCGTCTACGATAATAGTGTCGATCTCGTATCCGAGAATTCGCGATTTTGACTTAAGCGCCTGGCGAGCTGCACGTCGCGCCTGTTTACGTTTGTTTCCCATATTGAGTCCTTTCAAGTGAGTAACCAGACGAACTATACCTAAAAGAGATCGCAAATGTAAGTAAGTAGTTACCTATTTACTTTCCAGATAGAACGCGTTTTGAGTGGGTTGGGGCGCTGAGCTGTCATGAAAAACTAAAATAGCTGAAATGGTATGTTTCATTAGGTATCATACAGTTTCAAAATTAACCAAAGATACTGAAAAAATGCCTGTTTTGTTAATCCTTATACTTGGGACAGTGATGATTATTTTCTGGGATACTGTTAAGGAAAACGTAGAGGTTATAGGCACGCTTGCCACTTCTCTTGCTTTTTTTGCTACTGCCTGGGCTGCATACGAGGCAAGACATAGTGCAAAAGCAGCAATGAAAGCGACCCAGCTAACGGCGGATTCACTCCTTGAAATGAAAAAAGCCTCCTTTAAGGAATGGTACGGCATCTTACTTGAACAGCATAATAAATTGCTTGAGGACGTAAATAAGACCTTGCTCGCTGACCGTGAACTTAATGTTAAATTGGGCACGAATATCATCAGGGGAATTTATTATCATGCAACAAAAAAACCTGCTTACATCAAGTATATTAACCACATAATTTTAATTTTGACGTATTTGGATAAAGATTTCTATCTACCATCATCAGCGGATAATGAAAAGAGATCTTATATCGAACAGTTGCGCAATAGTATTAGCCCAAAAGTAAGTCTACTGATTTCTATTTTCGGCCTTAATATCGATAATAATAAAACCTACGATGCAAAGAAGCTTTACAACCTCCTGAACAAATATAACTTCTTTGAAAATGAACTTTTTTTTGAAGATGCAATATCAAAAGTTCATTACTTAGATTCTTATATTGCTGAAATATTTAACAAAGAATACCGAAGAGACGTAGAATTTCATGTTGATGAAATGGTTCGTGGTCGTGATCCCTCTAGTATCAAAGTGTCACGTCCGCATAGCAGAATTACGTTCTCAGTGTTGTGGTCGTATAACAATCCTTGCCAACAACATTTGTTGCAAATATTCAATGACTTGCCTCTACATATGAGAAATAGCATCAAACTAAATATGGAAAAATCGGCCGAAAAAGTGGCCGAGTTCGATTCTTGGCTTCCTAATATTATCGGCTGGGAGCTTAATATATCTGGATTCAAAAATAGAGTTATCAAGGACGAAAAAGAGCTAAAAAGGCTAATAAAGATTTACATTAAACATCCTTTCAATAGCAGGCAGACAGGAATCTTGTTGACTAATGGAGTTACTAATAGATTCGCTGAAGATATTGAAAGTAATCTAGATAAATATTTTTTATATAAAGCATATTTAAACCTCAATACTAATCCCTTGAAAGAGGAATTGATTGACGGAATAGTGACTAAAGTTGAGGAAATGGTTGATATTTACAAATCAGAGCTCAATGCATTCAGTTTTAAATAATATATTTAGCAAAAAGGGGTCGAAGCCCCTTTGAATTTTGCGCCGAAAAAAGTGTTGCTAAGATGCTAGAAGCTATGGTTGAAGAACGTCTGCCGTAATGTCTATCACAGCGTTGAGCGGTCTGGCCATGGTGACAGGCGGAGTCTTTTCGATAAGAAAAACAAAACCAAACCGCTCAACGCTGTGTTGGCGGAGGATAATGGAATCGAACCATCATCGCTTTCGCAATGGGACGGTTTTCAAGACCGCTTGGGCGCCATGCCCTCTATCCTCCGTTCGTTGTGACGCCAGATGCTTATCTTCTGGTTGCTTCAACGAGCTGCAATTCATCACAACGGTAAGGGCATTCAGGGAATCAGATCCGTCGCGAACAGCCAAAGAGCGCGCCTTCCTTGCTGTCGTCCAAATACCCTTACCGTTGTGGCGATGGTGGGTGGATTCGAACCACCGACCAGTTGATTAACAGTCAACCGCTCTACCACTGAGCTACACCATCTAAGGTTGACACCGTCAGCCTCTGTCGATTCACGGACTTGTGGGGCTGTATCGCCGATTCACCGGTGTCGTTCGCAGCAGTCCTACCGTTTCCTGCCACTTGTGCTTTACGTGTTCACCAAACGCTTACAAGCCAAGATCTTCAAATACTCTCCGAGGGTTGAGGAGAGTTTTCATTCAGATCTAATTAGATGTATGGAATCATTTAATCGTTGTGGCCACGGGGCAGTGACAACAATGGCTATAACCAGAAGGATAATGAATCCGTGACCACAACGTTGAGACCACTGAACGGATTAATGTACTTGGCCCTACATGTCTGCCGGTTCTGCCTCTGTGATGCAAAACCAGTGGTCTCAACGTTGCGTGCTGGCTCACCTAACCAGCCGGGTTACGTCGCCATTTTTAACCCAAAACTAAACGACATAAGTAACAGAAATGACGTAACAGGATAGACGGTCGGGCCTTTGGGAGCCGGGATGTGTTGGACATAAAACCCAACCGCCCATTCTGTTACCTCATCGGTAAGGGCACAGGTTAACCAGATGCCCTACCTGCGTTTTGCAATCACACTCGCTTAGTGTGTCCCATTTCGGTGACGAGGCTGGAAACTGACCTCGCTGGTGTTTAGCTTTTTAGGCTACTGCCAGGTACTGATTGTCGTTTGCAGTTATCTTTAAACGTTCAAACAGTCGCGTTTCAACGAAAACAAGCCAATCATAGTTGTATCAATTTAATAAGTAAATACTTACCTATTATTTCATACGTCAGTTTGATCATTTTTTGATCAGTACTGGCCCTGCGTCCGTTGGATTGTGGCCGTTAAACGTTTGACTCTGATCAATCGCACTTTCTTAGATCTGTAGCAGTCACCTGTTCTACGTTGTTAATACATTTTGTCGTCTATGAACGTATAAGTGATTCACACAATTTTACTTATCCATCCTTCGATAACATCATAGGCCACATAGCTTTTCGCGATAACAGTTGTCGCTATTACAAAGAACCATTTATGCTTTCCCACAAATCTTTTCACCTTTTCATATTTACTCAGTGATCCCTCGTAATACTCAATCAGAGTAATCCACTGCTGAATTTGCTCTTTATAATGATTACAAAGATTTTTATTTATTTGGGCTTGCTGCAACGACCGACTCCTAGACAACCAACCACCAGTAACTGGTGGCTTAATTTCAGGCAGTTCAGTATCAAATTTAGTACGTTGTTGGTTAAGCCGATCAACAACAACACGAAGTTCATCTGCGGTGAGATCATTACGAGCATAAATATCTTTCAGTTGAGCTAGTGTCATATGAAGCACTCTTTTGGTTGATGACATTAATTATACCATCTTCAGATATGCTCTGTAGGAGTCGCCACGTGGAGCTACAGAAATGTAAGTTACGGGCAAACTTCTTAATCAAGCCATGACAGATGATGAAGCCAAGGGCGACGCCTCCAAAAAAAGACAATACGATGTATGGAATCATGAGTATTCTCCTGCTTCAATCAGTTGCTCAAGCAGCTCTCGCCCCTTATTCGTTAACTGGTAGTTCTCTGCCTTTCCTTCCGGTTCGACATTGGCCACCAGGTTCATCTGTTCGAGCTTGGCTCGTGTCTTGGGTTTCCAGTTAGCGTAGAAACATGACCATTGGCTGATTTCACGCAGGGTTTCCTTCTCTCGCTTACTCAGGACGATCATCGCCAGTCTCCTTTAGCGTGTCAGTAATGTCGATGATGCGGTATACGCGGCCACGTCTTTCCATCAGCCCGCGCTTCACGTAATCGTTGATGCAGCTGAGCATCATTCTTTATCTCCGACACGTTCTTCGGTATCGCGAAGGCATTTGGGCCACTTAAGCCGCGGATGACGCAGACTGCCATCTGGCGTGTACTCGTGAAAATTCACCTTAACAATACGGCCCATGTACTTGTCCTGGTTATGCCAGATCTCATCGAGGTAGCGATGTTTGATTCCAGAAGCGCGAACCTCGGTTCCATCTTCGAGGCGAATAACGATTTTGCCGAGCGTATGAGCAAAGCCGGCATCCGGATCTCCGGGTAGAAAGCCGATAATCTCCCCATCAGCTTCGTTTTCATCTTTTAGTTTCCACCAGCTGCGGGTGCGCTTGAACTCGTATACAGAATCCGGGTCTTTGCCCATCTCTCCTTCTTCGTTATCGTCCAGACGCTTCATAAACCGCTCTACAAAGTCTTCATGGCTGTAGATGATGTAGAAGGGATGCATATGAATGTCAGCCGCGTAATCCTGGCCGCGTGTATTTCTGAACCAGGCCACCAACAGTGAAAGGCGCTGTTTCAGCTTCATACCGTTCTTCTGGTATTCGACTGTTTTAGCCTGTACGCGCCACTCTGGTAGGAAGAAATCGAAGATATGATAGGTTGCGCCAACCGCCTTCACGTTCTTCTTGCGTAGCGCTGAGACTGAATTGTTAAAAGAACCTGCAGTACCTTCACCATCGAAAAAGATGTGTTTGTAGCCGGAGAGCTTGCCCAGCTCCAGCATGGCAGGTTTCAGGTGATCGAGAGATGTAATCGGGTTTCCGGTACGCGACAGAAAGTTAACCTCTTCCTCGTCCACGATCACTTCACAAATAACCCGAAGACCATCCAGTTTGAGGCTGCCTATCATTGGCCATCTGGCTTTTGGATTTGCCTTGAAGGGGTACTTGTCGCCTTTTTCTTTATAGGCGGTGGCCAGCTGCACCTCAAACTTCGGGATCGGGTTGGCGAATACCTTATTGCATAGACTTATGCCGACGCCGGCTTTCGGGTCTTTCAGCAGGAATCGGCGAAATACGTCCTGACCGTCTGCACACATCGAAGCAACCAAAGACTCGACCGCAGTAATGGCTGCGTTCCCCGTAAGCTCCCGGGCAGCCAGTTTCTCCAGCAGCTCTATCGCCTTCTGATCACTGGGTACGGACTTGCTAAGTGGATCGGCCACTTTGTATTTCTTCACCCCGAAACGAACAAATGGGTTCAGCATGAGTGACACCATTCTTTGTTCGAAGTCATCCATACTGGCCAACGCCTCTTTCTTGGCGTTCGTTCCCATTGTTTTAATGGCGTCCAGCTTATGTTTAAGCGCGATCAGCTTCTCCATTAGTCGGCCTTCTCCTTTAAGGTTTCTTTGATAAGTTCTGAATAAATCTCGCTGGCATCCGGCAGTCGGCCAGTTTCAGCAACGGTCGAAGATTGGCGCTTCCCTTTAATTCCACTGTAGATAGATGCACTGCCTCTCTTCGGCTGCAGAGTTCTTGCTGTTCGGTTTCTTTCCTCCACCTCTTCAATGAGCGCCGGCATATCGACGAAATACAGCGACTCACCTTGCCGGATTTCCTCAACCATCATTTTCAGCGCCTGGCATTTTCCGGCCGAAATGGCGTTCGCACAGGAGGTGAACGATGACGCCGGCAGTCGCTTCTCTTTGAAGGCAAGGATCGTGTGCTGACAGACGGTGTAGCTGCAGTACGAGTCATGTCCGTTAAGCTTCACTTCCGGGCAACGCAGCGAGTAGCCGTTGAGTCCAGAGATCGAAGGGATTTTTGATAAGTCAGTTTTGGTAGCCATTTCTCTAAACGATAATCTTGTACTTACTTACTAATCAGTTTAAATAACTCTGTACGGGGACACAGTACATAGTCACGGCTTACCAGGTGGCCCAGCCGGTCATCTTGTCACTTGCGGCTTCGTATCGATAAGGGGTTAGCAGGTCGTTTGCAGCATGAACGGCGTGGGATTTGGCTTCCTGAATCAGCATAGGCATTTCATTGGCCAAACGACTGATCTTACTCGCGTATTGAGCCAAAACCCCATCACAGATGCGGCCAGCCTCAACGATAACGTTGATTAAATCCAGATCACTACGACACAAGTCGCAGATACGCCCATAGTCCAGCTCACGAACACGCGCTATAGCCTTGTTGTAATCTCCGGAGACAATCATTTCCAACAAGCCTGGTGGTGCTACCAGATCTACATGGCGCCTTTCAACATCGGGAGAAGTCATGACGCTGACGAAAGCCTCTCCTACTGTCTCGCATTTGCTTTCTACGGCTCTTAGAGTCACGTCCACGCTCTTCTCAAGCGTTTCTCTGCTTTCCATCTGGTAGCAGTTTGAGAAGATGATTTTGTCGTCATACCAGGCGCCAAAACGCGCAACTGGCCCAATGCCGGTCTCAAGCGACGGGACGATGAACGCAACCAGAGCTACACGCTTTTGAACAGTACCGGGCATTTCAGGCGTCTTTGCGTACCACACTAACACCGACGTATGTGTCGCCCCTTCTTTGAGAGGAATGCAGGATAGCGCATTCGATATATGCTCTGATGCCGTGTTGAATGAGGCATCGATGATGCTCTCCAGTTCTCCCTCGCCAAGCTCTACGCCTGACTTCTTGATCATCTCTAAAACTGCCTGTTCGATATCTTCTTTCATGTGATGTCCTCCACAACCAGAGAGCAAATTATTACATTAAAATATGTAAGTAGCTACTTATCAAAGAGAGGCGGAGAGGTATACGATGGCAACAGACCAACACAACAATGCATAGGCCCCAAGAGCGTTTGACTCGGAACGTAGCAACTATGAAGACTTAACCTTACTAAAGCTGTTCGTACTCTGTTAATATATTGAAGCAAAAAACAAAGGTTATGCAATTTCCTTTTCAGCAAAGAATCTAACTTTGCAGAAAACAAATAATAACACGTATTGTTTAATAGGGGATTTTATGAAATTTTTTGATGAGTCTTATGAACATGAAGTTAATTCCATCACGAGTCATATAACTAGTACTTTCCCCTTGTCAAATGATTTATCTAATAATCCGTTTGCTGCCGACGATTCAATTTTGTCTGATGTAATTATTTCACTGTCATGGCGCTATTTTATAGACTTGTATTTTAAGCATAGAGATTTACTCAACGAACACACACCATTTAATCAAGAAAAGATAGAGGGTGGTAATCTCCCTAGCTTATCAGAATTAAAAAGTGATAAACATTTCTTTTTATTTAAAATACTCAGATTAATATATGAATACAATTTTTGGACAGTGAGCGACACAAGACAACCACTTTTTTTAGATTTTTCCATTTTAGAAAGATTAGATAGACTGTCCCCAAAGGATAACATTCCAATTTCGTTCACCTGGATAGAACAAACAATGCCTGCAGCATTGGTTAAACACTTATTGCGGTCAGATAAATTTTCTCTTTTTAAAAACATTGCAACTAATGTAGGTGGCTTTGAGGAAGAAATTTCGAAGCAAATAAAAAATGGTATCAGCACGGCGCAAAATGAGGCAGAACAGTTAAAAGAAAAAATTGAGACTCTCGTTAACAATGCCGATTCGTCCATAAAGTCTCTTCAAGAATATGATGAAAAACTCAAACAGTATAAAAGTGAATATAACTTCGTTCTGCTGAGCAAAGCTTTCTCAAATCTTTTGAAAACCAAAAAAGCAGAATATGTCACAAATCACAGAAGTGTAATTATTTTTTCTTCATGGTTGATTGCCACGCCTTTATTTGCTTTATTGAATCATATCTATAATTTCTTCCCCGTGGAATTTAATTTAAATGCATTATTCTATTTCCTGCCGATATTATCATTAGAATTGTTATTTTTTTATTTTATGCGTCTATATTATATTGAGGGCAAGGCCATCAAGGCTCAGATACTTCAAATAGAACAGCGACTAAGTCTATGTGAGTTTATACATGACTACGTGGAGACCAAAAATAACTCCGGTGCTGAAAAGGAATCATGGTCGCTGTTTGAGAAGTTAATTTTCAGCCCAATACAGGTTACTTCTGAAAACATACCGTCTTTACTGGATGGCGCATCATCTATTGCAGAGTTAGCTGGGAAAGTATTGTCCAAAGATTCTAAATAACCATGTTGGCTGCCCTCTTTTGGCAGCCAACCAAACACCTCACGAATTAAACACTTTTATACCGAGAACCTTGCTCTGCAGCTCCAGCTGCTTAGAGTAGGGTTTTGCGCGATAGTAGGCTTTGAGAATTTGTTCCTGGGTTGCTTCCCCGGGATCTAGCCCTTCTTCTCCAAGACAGGATATTTTTACATTTAACCCTATACTGGTTAATCGTCTGGCGGCCGCCATTGTGTTGCGGATCGCTTGCTTCTCGCTATCCCACATCATGATGACGTTTCGCAGACCATCAGCCTTTAACGACAGAAATGCGCCCAGTTGGTCTTCTGCGTCTACAGTCGTGTTTCCGGACAGATGCATCCCGAACGTGCCAATGGGCTCTACGTAGTCCCGGAGCGTCTCTTCGTCGAATATGGCGCGCTTAACCCCCATGACATCGAAAGCCCCCTCACAGACGACGACTGTTTGCTTTCCAACTGCGTTATGTCCGTTATAGAGAAACCTCCCGGATGCCGGCAGCTGCATTGGAAAGAGATATCGGCGTTCTGCTGCGCCGGTGACGTCACGCCCCTGGAATGTCTTCATCACCCCATTCAGATCGTAAATCGGTATCAGGATGCGCATATCGAATGCCTGCCCTTTAACCTGATCGGTATATGGGTCGACATAAGCATGTTTTCCCTCGACGCAGTAACGCAGGTCAAAATATTTGGCCAGCTCCGGGGTAATGTTCCGCTCAACAAGATAGTCCGGCAGCCGACCGTCAATTGGCAGTTCATAATGCCGCGGTAAAGCCACCGGGCCTTCAAGTTCCACAGCACTGGCCAGCACAACCTCTTCTTTTTTTGGCGCCCAACCTTGAGACAGGAGTGCGTTATGTACGTACTCCTCAAAGGCACGACGAGACTTACCGCTGTAGTGTTTGAGGAAAACCAGCTTATTAAATTGAATTTCTTCTGGGTGATCGCCGGCGAAGCATTTCCCGACGTTGTTGGTCAGGTTGAAATAGACCTTCCAGTTTGTGCTTCCACATACCGGACATTCTTTGATATTCACTTCGCGGCCGCGGGCGCTTACACCGCCGCGACGATAGATGATGCCTTCCATATCCAGCCATTGTTCGAAATCCAGCTCGGACAGTAACTCTTTGAGGTCACTCATTGTCATTCACCGCAGTTTTTAAAAGGCAATATCTTGATAAGCCTCGGTTTTTGAATACCATAGAGGCTCATGTGTTTTTCCTTTTGTGATTAAACAAAAGGTAATTTGGAAGGGCGTGGGGCTGTTATCCGTCTTTGCCCCACGCCTATTTTTTAAAGAACTTCCATGATCCGCTCGATGAAGCGCATCTGTTCGAGGTTCTGCTTAACGCGAATACTCACCCCGCCCTTCTGGTTACGAGAACCAGCAAAATAGAGACGTGCTTCGCCTTTGGCTTCTTCCTCCTCAGTCTTGTTGATAGTGATGACTAAGTCGGCAATACGGACTTTTTCGATATTGTCCGCGGCGTGCATCATGGTGGCCACTTCGGATGAACCACCTTCACGGTTGGTCTGGGATGCCGTGATTCCTGCAACGTTGTGCTTATCGTAGAGAGCACGCAGATCGGTGTAGATAGAGCGGATGTTCGCCCGGTCGTCACGGAGGTCGTAACTGGCTCGCATCAAGTCCGCATAGTCGACCACCACCATATCCGGGATCATGCCATTCGCTTTCATGCTATTGAGCATACGATCCAAATCTGCAGGCGACATGCTTCCTGACGGGCGCTCAACCACCCAGAGATTCCCCACCCCTTTCGTCGCGCCAAGCTCCGCGAGTTTCCGGTGAACGTCGTCACGCTGCTCTACCAGCTTTGACATCTCCGTTTCAGACAGCCGCGCATCGAAGCGATCGGAGAGAATCGAGGTATGCACTTCGAGAGAAAGATACAAAACGTTGTAGCCGGCCAGCGTTGCGTTAATGGAGAACTCCCCCATCGCTGTCGATTTACCTGATTTCGCAAAACCCATGAAGAGCACCATCTCACGTTTCGCCCACCCTTTTTGATAGAGCATACGATCCAGCAGCGGCAGGCCAGTGGTGATGCTGTTCGGCACGTAATCATCTGAGGCTTCATATTCACGAGCCTTGTAACGTTCCGCTGCAGAGGCGAAATAGTCATAAATGCCCGTCGCTTCGTTAGAACCGATCTGCTGCACTTTGGCCATGATGGCCATCGCTCCCTGGAAGTCGCCCTTCTCCTTCATCTCGGCCGCTTTAATCAACGCATCGTCGAACGCTACACTTTTAGCGAACGTCGCGACCTGGTCGACCATGTAAGCCGTATCAGAGAGTTTTTCCGAGAGCACTCGCTTAAACGCCGCCACAACGTCCGGGAACATCTCTTCTCTGATCGTCTTATCGCGTTTAGCACGCTTCAACATATCGAGGATGGCCGCCGATGAAGGCGCACTCTTATACATTCTGAAATAGCCCGATACCATGTTCACCAGTATGGCGTTCGCCGCATTGGAGAATTGGTTGGGGGCAACCAGATCGCCGGCACGAGTCAGAAACTCATGATCGCGGCAAAAATACGCCGCCAGACGATTCTGGAAGTCGTCGTCGAACTCTTCAGACAACCCTCGTCCCGTGTGGCAAAGTTCGGTCATGTGTTTGTTATCCTTTGGTGCTTAAACAAGTTGTTTTCTAATCGTAAAAATATGGAACAGGCGATCAACACAGTCGCCGTGCTTCTTCCAGTTCTTCCGGGTAATGGGCATAGATAACGCGCTCAGGCACCAGCTCCATCAACCAGACAGCAGAGAAGATGGTGCGGATACGCTTATCTCGGGTGATGTGCTTCAAACGCTCCAGAACCCATTCAAAGTAACGTTCCTGAATTGGGTCGTGCTGCATGTCTCCTAAGTGCTTAAAACTCACTACAGAGTCATCCAGACGCGTTCCCGCACGATTGGCGAGTTTGCTTTCGAAGATCTCAATCAGTTCTGGCTGCCAGAGATGCTGAGGGCGAGGTAATTTGTCCCAGAGCCGGCGCGCAGCTGCAGAGAGAACGGTTGATATAAAATAGTCATAAGAGCAGCAATATCTATCTGCAAACTGGCGAGCTTTCCAAAGGGATGTTTTGTTCACCGCCGAGAGCTCTTGGTAAGGCAAGCGTTTCAGGCCAGTACTGAATGGCGCCGTCTCGAAATGCTCGCGGCCATGAGACAGCATGATCTGTGAGTATGCGCGCTTATAGGCTTCGGTGAACAGACAGGTTGCCATCAGCGGGTGCATGTCGCGATAGTCAAACCACTTTGTATCAAAGAGCTCAGCCTCCCCCTGGCATCGTGAAAGACCGATGTTTTCTGCAACCCACTTGTCCATGGCGACCGTGTCCCACTCTGTCATGAAGTCGTACTGGCCGTTGTTTATGGTGTCAAAAAAGATCTGGCTCATGCTCTCACCGATAGGTAACTACTTACTTACTATTTGACAGATCATAGCGACTGGAGACTGTTTTTGGAAGTAGAAGCAGAAGGGAATGTGTCTGGGAAGAATGCAAAATACCTACTTACGTATAAATAATAAGTTACTTAGTTTTTATATACGAAAGCAGGTTCTGAACTTATAACCAATTAGTTTCTAAGAAATGCTATAATGCAAAAAGTGTTAACTGTATCTAAACCTCAACATAAGGCGCCATGATGCTATTATATAAATACATACCAGAAGAAAGTCTTAAACTATTTTTTGATCATGACGCAATCAGCTTTAAATTTACGCCAGTTGGTCATTTCAATGATCCTTTCGAAACATATGGGGTATCGTTGGCATCAGAGGATGTAGACTCGTTAATGCATTTGACCTTGCGCTCAAAAATAAACTCTGAACTTGCCAGTCTATGTTTATCCGAATCGCCATTAGAAGTTTTAATGTGGTCTCACTACGCACAACATCATAGAGGTTACGTAGTAGGCATAGATACAGATTTAGCAGGTTTTAACGATGACTCTCTTTGTTTAATAACAGCTAATGAGGGAAATATCGACTACCGAGAGGAGAGAGAGAAAACAAGAATCATTGTTTCAGAAAAAGATTTTAAAAACAAAGAGATAATCAAAAAAATATTGTTACGAAAAAGCCTGCACTGGAAATATGAGAAAGAAGTTAGAGTTGTAATAGAAAGTAAAAAACTGCTCCCCATAGAGAATGAAGAAGAGAAGTTCTATTTATACAAGGCTCCAGGGAATAGCATTAAAGAGATTTATATTGGCATTAATAATGAGGGGTATGAATTTACCGTTACAGAGAATGAAAATTTAAGAAATGCCATATTGGAAAATAATATAAAAATTCAAAAGTGCAATTTTAAAAAGGGAACTTGGGACTTAGATTCGATGGACTACGACATGAAGGATATTACAAACATTGAGTTCAATATACTTGCGGGGGTAATATCTGCTTTTGAAAAAAATGAAGTATAAAATTAAGCGAGCACAAACCACCGATGCTCGCTTTTCATAGCGATATTAGCCTTTCTTCATCAACTCGCGCTTTATTTCGTCAGTACGCATCGTCACATCGGCAGCAGTGATCGCCTCGTTCATCTTTACGATGTCCTCAATCTCCTGCGGGGACTTCTCTGCCAGATGGAAAATGGCTGCACGTATCACATCAGAACGGGTGAACTTCTCGAAGCGAGGGATGAACTTCATCATCTCCAATAATTCGAAATACTCGTCTTCTAGCGACATTGTGCGGCTTTTGATTTTCTCTTTGCCACGTGTTGGACGGCCTTGTGGACGGACAGGCTGGCGCATCGGTGTGCTGCTTTTAGGCGCGGCAGCTTCCGCAGCCGGACGTTTTGCCAGATCACCCATTTTCATGGACATTATTCACCCTCCAAGGTCATTACGTATTCTACTAATGCTTCAATCTCGGCCTCAGCCTTTTTGTCACGTTCGGCTCCGGTCATCTCAAAGATGGAACGACCCGCCTCTTCGGCATCGTCATACACGTTGCGGTTGTAAAGATTCACAGGTACCGCCTCGATGCCAAAGGTTTCGACAATTTCTTTTGCAGCGATAATGCGCGCAGCCTGGGAAGGCAGAGACGGGCACTGGTTCATTACAGCACGGATTTTGATTTGGTCATTCACGCTGCTAACGCTGTCGACGATGGGGTCGATGTCACGCAAGGATTTCAGATCGCGGCGTTTCGGGCGAAGCGGGATAAGGATCACGTTGGCCATCAGCATAGCCTGGCGCTGAATTTCGGAGTCGAAACCACCAGCGTCAACGACGACGTAATCGAAACGGCCACGAAGCGAAGTGATGTGTTTGATGATGTCATCCTGGACATAGGCGAACGGGATCAGCTCCAGTTCTTCATTGTGCCGGCGGTCTTCACACCACCCTGTCGTGGTGCGCTGGATGTCGATATCGGTGATCTGGACTTTCTTTTTCTTTTTGATTTTCAGACAGGCTGCAATTTGCTGAGCAACAGTCGATTTGCCTGGGCCACCCTTGGTGCCGCCCACCACAATGATCTGAGTCATTCGTGATATCCCTACGTGTGATTTATCGTCGTATGAAACAACTTGTTTTCTTATATGCGATATAGCCTAAATGCCTACGGCTGCGGTGTAAAGGTGAAATGGTAGGTTATGTAGATACAGATAAATAAAAAATGGAGAGAGTGAAAAGCTGTGGCGAGGAGGCGGCACAAAGCCGCCTGTCGATTTACTGTTCGAACCAGCCGACTGGTGTTCTTGAAGAGCGCGAGATGATTAGAACAATGAACTTTTGTACATTGATCTGCACTTTATTGGGCAACCATGAGCTCAGTTCGGGGTCGAGCAGTAGGCCACGGTTCCATGGTAAAAAACCAGTGTTCTTACCCATACCATATTCACCCAGCACGTCCTCGAACTTTTCTGTTTTGGCGTTGTAAATACGGACATCGCCGGTACGCATCAGAGGGCCAGCCCAGATCTTGGCGCCGGGAATGGTTTGGTTGTCATCGCAAACCAAATGCTCGTACCAATGAAGAAGGAAAAGATAGGTACTGTGGCACAGTCCTCGCTGACGAAGCGCTCTGACAGTTTCAACTCCAGCTACCTGATAACTCTCAACTTCAGTGTCATTTTCAACAAAGCTATATTCACGCAGAGCTATTCTGCCTGCGATCGAATTTTTGCTATCGTCCAAAAGCCCTGAGCGGAGCAACTCTTTGATGATTTCTTCTTCAGTAGCACCTTCATCGGCTCGATCTAGGATAAACTCGCTCAGCTGGCTCTGATCATACGCACCTACTCGCTCCATAGAGACATAAAGGCAAATGTCGTCTTCTGGCTCGATGATTTGGATTTCGGAGATTTTATAGAGAGAGGCTTCGTTGATAAGAAAGCCGAAACGAGCAACGCGAGTCTCCCCAGGGTGAGGAAACTCGCTTAGGTCTTTTGAGTATGCGCTATCTAGTGTAGGAGCCATTTGGTAGCAGATCTATCAGCCTTTACATGACTGTCAATGCTACCATGTCCTAATACAAAGCGGCGAATAGAATGTTCGATGACCTCAGAAAATTCTTTTAAATCGCGCAACAGTTCCGGGTACTGCTTATCAGGTTTTACGACAAAACGAACACGGCCGTTCAGGAAGATAGCTTCCGCTAACGGTTTTACGCTGGCACGCGCCATCTCAACGTCGTCCTTAAAGGTAACGATGAAGCGTGTGTCTTTGAGCTCAACCGCGTCATTGTTGAGTTTACGGACTTCAATCTTGTGCTTAGCAAGCACGTGAGTCTCAATAACACTCGTACAATCACGGATTGTCTGTATAGAACGAGAAGCGTTCAGTGCGTTGTGCATGTTTCCACCTTAGCCGTTAACAACCTAATGTCAGTGCGGCGACCCCCTGTGGGGTTTAGAGGCTACGAGTATGCGTAGCTTGAATGTGACTACACGTTATGACTGTAGTCATATCAAATCTACATCATTAAGCAGGATCATTCAACATGAGGTTGAATGAAGCACAGTTAGATGCCGTGAATATCAAGCTCTGACGACAGATGTGAAGAAAAGAGGATACGCCATAGTTTAGGTAGTGTAACGCAGCGTATCCTAAGCGGCGGGGCATAAAATGCTACCGCCCCCAATCACAAATTCTTTCACCCAGCGTGTTGTGAATCAGGATTTCTCTCTCAGTTTCTTCTGTCAGGGCGTCGTCCTTGCTGATGTAGATAGGGTTTGCCCCATCGCAGAATTGTACGCCCACGGTCTGGGGTTTAATCACGCATCCACTTATCGCGAAGCTCGCGATGAACGGCAGAAGCATCCTTAGTCCTGACTTCATTAATCGTCTCATTTTTCACATCCACTGTGCCTTGAAGCCGTTTGTTGTTTTCTCTCTGCGCCTTTTCTTCCATGGCCCGCCGGGCAGCGCGTCCACCCCAGGTGTACGCCCCAACGAGCACAAAGAAGACGGCAGCCAAAGTCATGATGGTCGATTTGACCTTTGAAAGCAGGCTGCCGTTCATGGTTACACCACTCCTGCCTGATGCTTACGAACTTGCGACCAGGCAATAAAGCCGGCTACAACAATGGTCGCAATACCGAAGATAATGCGAACGGTATCCCCGCTGGTGATATGTCCCTGGGCCTTATCCATCGCAACGGAGATCTGCGGCATTACGTCCGCCAGCTGCGCAATACCGATACCTGCAGTCACCGTTGCGCCGGCTGTTTCTTTCGTGACGGGTACGGCTTTCACTGAAGTTACCGGTTTAACGACGCCGGCGCGACGCATACCTTCGTCAATAACTTCGGCCGAATACCAGCTATTGAGTGTTTTCAACGGGCCACGACCGTTCTCATGACGAATGATCGCCTCCACCAGCGGCCGCATAGTATTGTAATCATGCAGATCGATGATCATGTCCGGCGTCACGCCTACGGCTTTAGATACCTCATTGATATAGGCGGCCGTGTTGTTTTCATGTGGCGGCGCCCAACGCTCGATGACTTCGCGGATCGTATCGATGCTGGAACCGTCTTTTGCGCGGCGCTTATCATGGTAGGTGATGAGCGTTACTGTCAGTGCTCGAATCCCCCATACGGGGTCTTTAAAAGTACAGAACCGCGGTTCCGCCGGGTTGTTTACTAACCCTTGCCACGGCGATCCCTTATCCAGGTTGCCAGGGTTATTGTTACGAATGCCTCTTGGAGTACTCATCCTTGTTCTCCTGTTATTGCAGTCCATTTTTCACGCCATAAGCGGCCAAACCCAAAAGCAGCACGGTGATCAGGAACGAGGTAATCTTGGAAATAATGCCTCCAAAGAACCCGCTTGAAATTGTGTCGAGCCGATTAAGAAGTTTGTCCAGGTTGGAATGCTGAATGCTATGTTGCGCCGGAGTCATATCACCAAAGTAGGTTCGCAGCTGATCGTTGACCTCCTGGCCAATATCATCGCGAAGCTCCTTACTTAATTTTCCTACGACTTCGCGCGCAACAATGGCGGCAATACGTTCCACCTGCTCTGGCGTCACGCCTGCCATCTCGTTTGACATGTCTTCCTCCATGAATAAGTCAAATCGGATGGCAGATTTATATCATAAATTAGAAACTTATTGTAGGTAAGTACTTACATACAAATTGGATTAATTTAATTGCTCACTACTCATGGCCACGCCTGTATCGAAGGTATTCTGGTTTGTATTTATGGCGTCGCCCCCTTCTGATGAGTTAATTTTATTCTCCAGCGCTTCAACTCGTTTAATCAGGACCTTCACCGCCGCCAGCGTGTCCATCATTATCACGTTGTTGTCGAGCTGAAGGCGTTCACTGTTAACCTGCTTATTACCATCCAGGTACGAAATATTAACGTGTTTCACGTATTGCTCGTCTACTTCCTCGGCCTGCTGCGCGATGATCCCCCGGCGGACGCGGTTCTGTTCGTCGTCGTTATAGACGAACGTCACCAGCTCCAGCGCCTTTATGCGGTCTACTGACTGCTGCCCATCAGTAGGCGTGATATCGTGCTTCAGGCGAGCGTCAGACGTCCCCAGAAACTGCACGCTACCGCGCTGGCTTCCGTAGATATTGCCGTCGGCCAGGAATTGCCAATACTGTATTGGTTGCGAAAATCCACCAACAGAAAGAATTAGTCGGTGGTTTGTCCCTACCTGCTCTTCGAACCACATAGCCGCCTGTCCGCCATCAACGTTGCCATCACTACCGCGCGTATTAAATCTTGACGTAAAACGTGGCGCTTGTAACACGGTGCCATTTGCTATGTTTCCAGGGTCAGTGTTTAATCTGGCAATGAAGGCTTGCCCGTACAGATCGCCGTACTGCGTAGCAATGCCATAAACCCCGAGACCGCCACGGACTCGCAGCCCCGGATAAACCGCTAAAGCCCCGTCTTCGGTGATAATTCGATGCGTATAATCTGCAGAGCTACCTTTGTGGTGAAAATCAATATACGGCGTAGTGTCGCTGCTAATTTCAAGGTTGCCGGCGTCGATGGCAGTGAACTGTGTATTGCTATTCTTCCTGAGAATTTGCCCTGCAGCCGTTATAGTGGCACTGAAAGTAACCCCCTTACTGAATATCTGCGTCTGTGTGAACGTGTTTGCTGCGCTCGTCTTCGCTGAATCTTTCAATGAGTTCCTGAGTTCCGCGAGGTCAGATGCTCTCGCCATCCCAGATACAGCAGGAACAGTCACAGACGTACCTGTTATAGGGTCTGTCATCGTAATGTCGCCGCTTCCGGTCAGGGCTGTAGACCATCCTTGGACAACGTTACGCCAAAGAGTAAATGCGCTGGCAAGCTGATTCGCAAAAGACGATGTGCTGGCAGTTTCTGCCGTAATAATTCCATATTTCGCACCAGAAAAAGCAGTTGTTATGTTTCTCGTCAGGGTCAGTTGAGTGTCATTATTTACTGATTTGATGGCATACAGATCAGCACTTCCATTGCGATAAATGACTAAAATTGAACCCTCTTGAATACCAAGAGCAGTTTCAGACCATTTGGTAGAAATGCCTGTGACCTTTGCCTGATTTGCTGCACCTGTTATGGTGCCTACTTCATACATTGCCATAATTTACTCTTCCTTGAGTTAATTCGGTATAGAGAGCGCCCCTTTCGGGGCGCCATGTTAATCTGATGATGCGCCTCCAATCACTCCGTTATTACGCTCGGTGAAAGGCCGCCTCCAAATATTTACGCCCAGGAACCGCTCGACCTGGTCATGAGGGCAAAGCCGCCGACATAGTTATAAATTCCGCTCCCCTCCACCGTAATTTCGCACCTGACATTTTGGTCAGTTACGCCGGACAGTGAACCTACAGCTGGGATATAACGTGTAGTCGCGTTAGATGCGGCCGCGCCAACGCTAAACTCGGAAACCTTAACCCCCTTAATCCAGACCATGATCCTTCCAACGAAATTTACATCGCATGCCACCGTGCCTGATACAACGTATGTTTTTGTTCCGCCGACTGAACCAGAGTCATAATGGGTAATGTCTGGCCTTACGCCTTGTTTGAATACTCCAGCTGAGCAAATATCACCAACAAATCGGCTTGCCTGCACGGTTCCTCTGAAAACCCCGTCAGTAGCGTCAATGGTGCCTTTGAAAGAACCGCTTTCTGCTTCAACATGTCCTCGAACAATGACGTTGTGGAACTGAGAAGAACCATCCTTCCCGACGCGCCAGCCTCGAGACCCATCTACGAAGTTGTCAGACCTAATCTCACTGCCAATTTTCGCATTGGTGATCGAGCCATCCTTGATCACCGCAGCATTCATGTACGCAACGCCATTTTCAACAACAAACGGTGTGGTCGTATTCCCGTTAGAGGTATTGATTAAACCAAAGCGATCAGCCTGAACCAGAAACTGGCTCTGCAAATTTTTGCCATCGATACCTAAAGCAATACCAGCAGCATACTTTTTACCGTTGCTGCTGGTTTCCATTTTGACCATCCAGGTACTGCTAACGTTGCCGTTTTCAACAACCGTTTTCTTCAGCTCCTGCAGCTCGGCTGACTGGCCTCCTACCTGAGCTGTCAAATTCGTCTGCTGCTGAGACAGTGCGCTTATCGTTGTGGCCTGGGTCTGCTGAGTTGACTTAATTGCCGCCAGAGAGGTGGTGGCGTTATTCAACTCCGTCTGGTTTTTGATGTTTGCCGATGCCTGCGCGTCAATTTGCGATTGCAAACTGGTGTTCAGCGACGACTGCGTTTTCTCGTTGTTGGTGATGGTCTGCGCCATCTGATCAACCTTCGAAGACGCATCATTCACCTGGGACGTCAAAGAGGACAGCTGAGACGCCTGGGATGTTACTAGCCCTTCCACATTGGTAACACGTGAGGTAAGGCTGGTGAGAGCGGATGCGTTCGCATTAGCCGAATCCTGTGCCTCTTTTGCGTCCGTGATATCGGTGACAACTACATCATCGATATACAGATCATACCCCGGCGTACCGGCGCCAGTTGCTCCGCGGGTAGAAATCCAGAATACGCCGCGAGTGTGGCCAGTCGCTACACGGAGCGTGCCGGTGAATTTCTTCCAGGTGCCTCTGCCCCCCAACGAACCTTCAGTGATGGTGATCGCCGACGGCCAGTTGTTATTGTTGGCAGCGTTTTGGGTCTGCAAACCAACGATTGTTGACCACCCGGATGATGGCGACTGATCTGCCGGCATCATCGCCCAGAGTTCAATGCGGAATACCGCATTTTCTCGCAGAGCAATCCACTTACCAATGGATTTATCGCTGTTTCCGCCCTCACCGGCGCCGCGGGAAACACGCAACGACTTCGTTCCGCTTCGTTTCTGAGAGCTGACGACGACCGCACGCGAGCCGCTGATCTGCTGGTTTTCGGAGTACGTCTCCAGAGAACCATCAAACCACGGGTTACTACCCATTGCCTGAACAGTGCTCAAAGAGTTTTTGAGCGAAGTTGTCTGGCTGCTCTGGGTTTCAATTTCTTTCTCGTTCTGCGTGACGCGATTCGTTAATGCCGTTAACGCAGCCGCATCAGCTTTCTTCGAAACATTTGTGTTTGTGGTCGCAAGGTCATTCTTAAGTTGCGTAACTTGGCTGCCCTGGCTGGTGATATCATTCTCTGTTTTGGTCACACGACTATCGAGTTTAGTGATCGCGCTCGAGTTCGCCTGAGTTTCAACAGAGTCGGTCACATCGACGACATAAAAATCATCAAAGTACATCGCGCCTGCGGACAAGAAAGCAGTGAACTGAACGTCAGCAATGACATCCTTTGTCGCCTTCCATGTCCATGACACCTCCTGCCAGTTCGAAGTGAACGGGCCATAAGCCTTACTTGCGATCAGGCCTGTACCGTCCGCCACACGGAATTTTGTGTTGTCGGTCGACTGAATGGTGGTATTAGGGTCCTGCTTTGCCCAAATTCCAATTTTGTACGACCGATCTTTCTTGAAGGAGATCTTCTGGCCAACGCCTGCAGAACCACCCGCTGCTAGTTTGGCGGCTTTGGTGCCAAGATGTGGAACCTGAAGCGTTGCCACCGTGGCAATACCGCTCCAACCAGTGTAGCCCTCCGTACCACGCTCAAAAGACGGGTTTACGATCAGGTTACCGGGGATCTGGCTTGCTGCATCCACGCTGGCGTTACTGGACGCAAGGCTGTTTTCCAGCGCTGTTGTCGAGGAGCTCAGGGAGTCAATATTATCCCCCTGGGTCTTCACTGTGTTCTGGAGCGTGGTAATTGCAGATGCGTTCGCATCAGCCTTCATCATTACACCGCCAGCGGCGCCAAGCCCCATCATTACCCCGTTCACAAACTCGACTGAGGTCGAAATGTGAGCGGTGCCGTCGCCGCCGGTTGGCGCACGCAGTTCCAGACCATCGCCAGGCTTCATGCCTTTGCGGCCAAGGAGGATATAGGCTCCACGATACGGCAGAGAGTTGACGACTTCGGATGTGCCACCAAGAGATTCCAGGGCAGACAATACCTTACCTCGGTTGCCAGTTGGCTCATCGAATGTCAGGACGCAAACGTAAGTGCCACTGGCCAACGCCTCGATATCAGCCGACATCGTGGCACCATTATTCGCGCTGCCAAAAACATCGTATGTTTTGGAGGTCGCAATCACCGTTGATCCGTCGCTGTGTTTTGTAAAAGTGACCAGCGCCCAGCTGCGGCCAGGGGTAAACAGGTTCTTGCCGCTTTCATCAAAAATCCCAGGAGTTACGCTGTTGCCATTCCCCCGTGCAGTGACAGTAAACACAGTGCGACGGTTCATCGAGGCCTGCAGGCTGGTAATGCTACTGTTCGCCGCGGTTAAATCGCCCCCCTGAGATGTCACCGTGTTCCGGAGATCCTGCAATGCAGAAGCATCAGCCTTCTTGGCAATGTTGTTCTGAGCTGTCGATAGCCCGTTTTCCAACGATGTGGTGCGATTTCCGATAGAGCTAATGGAAGTGCCTTGCTGATTCACTTTCGTTGTCAGCGAATCCACAGCCGACGCACTGGCGCTATCAGACGGAGACTCGTTCCAGTCGGAAACAACGTTACCTACCTCAAACTTCGGACTGTTGATGTACACCGTCTGGTCTTTGGAGGTATTGCTCTCGATACGGCACAGAATCAGGCGCTTGGTGCCCGTGGTAGGTGTCTGTTTCCACTTAACCCAATAGCGGGCCCATGAAGTGGTCAGCGTGAACTGCGCACGACCATCACTGTTGTTGCCTTTCGCACCCTGGCTGGTCTCGATGGACGTTGTGGTGTTCGGATTGTAGAAGAACGCCGTCATCGTCTGGCCAGCAACGCCGCCTTTCGCATAGAAGCTGTAAACGTACTCCCCTGCATCGACCGGCGACTCAAGCATGATTTCCCGCAAATCCCTGTAACCGGAGCCGGCTTTTACAGTTGCGCCAATTACCGCGTTACCACGATACGTATCGCTGACAACGTTCGACCAGCCGGTCATATCGCCGGAGTTCTTGATCAGGTTTGTACCGCCGACAGAAATTGCATCAACCTTGTTGTTCAGATTCGTGACAGAAGAACTCGTTGAGTTAATGTCTTTTTCGGTCTGGGTAACACGGTTGGTCAGTGCCGTCAGAGCATTTGCGTCCGCTTTTTGAGCAACGTTTGCATTTGTTGTTCTCAAATTGTTCTCAAGATTGGTAGTGCGTGTACCAATACTTAAGATGTTCTCCCCCTGCTGATTTACCGTAGAGGTCAGCGAATCAACCGCTTTCGCCGTGGCGTCGAGGGAATCCTGGACTTTGGAGGAGTCGGTTACGTTCCGCAGATGCCAGTCAGTCACATACCAGACGGTGCCGAATGGGCTGGACTGGTTAATTTGCAGGAATGGACGGAAGAAGCCGCGATCGACAATCCCCTGAGTAATTTTGAATCGCCAGGTTACTCGCTGCCATGTGGCCGACGCCTTGCGGTTGCCGCCGGATGACAGAGGCGCGCCCACGCTGCCGCTTGGCCTTGTTGCGGTTCCGAGATACAGGTTGAAATCAGCGGAGCCGGTACCACACGCGACGAGAGCAGACATTTCATAGACATCCCCCAATGTCGCCGGAATAGCAGCAAAATTTGGGTGATGGTCGCGAGCCGCAATGCGTGCGACATAAGCGTATGGGCAATTGGCTGGCACGCCCTCAGACGAGCTGGAAACCACAGTGAAGCCCATCTGACTAAACTCTGGGTCAAATGTCGGGTTGCTAATCAAATCGCCACTTGTCGCATTCCCTGCGCGTACAGATGAATTAAGCGCAGTGATACTGCTATTCGCAGAGGATAAGCCCGACTCTGTTTGATCGACGCGCCCGGACAACACGCTTAAAGCGCTCTGATCCGCTTTTTTACTGACGTTGTTATTGGTAGTTGCCAGGTCATTTGTCAGTTTGGTGATGCTGTTACCCTGACTGGTGATCTGGTCACCCTGTTGGGAGACGGTCGAGTCCAGTGTCGAAATCGCATTGGCGTTAGCATCTGCTGTACTTTGCGCATTGTAGGCATCAGTTACTTCGGTAATGACCAGGTCATCAATGAGGAATGAGTTTCCCGCCTTAACGCTGCTAACGTTAGGAATAGAAATCCTCACCATTGCCTGCTTAATACCGCTCTTCGTTGATTTCAGGTAACCAGAAACCTTCGTCCATTGAGTTGAAGAGAGATCCTTTGCCGCTTTGGTAACTGCCGGCCACTGCCAGGAGTTGTCCTGATACTGGAGCGACAAACCGATAGAGATCTGCGCATTCTCGGCCATAGCGGTACTCTTGGCATCCCGCTTAACCCAGCATTCCATATAGAAGACTGCGTTATCGCGAACCTGGAACCCGCTGAAAATGTGATTATCGCTGTTATCAGTTGCGTTAGCGTTGTAATCATTCGGACGCGTCACACGGATGCACTTATTACCACCATGCGAGTCATCAGTGGTCACGATAACGCGATTATTTGATAGATTGTGGCCAACCGCGTAGCTTTCAAAAGTGCCATCAGGAAGCAGATTAGCGCCGCGTTTGGATTGCTGGCTCAGAGAGCTGCTAAGCGACGTAATGTTGCTGTTCGCCGCCGTCAGACCGGACTCCGTCTTCTCTACCCGACCTGTCAGCGTAGTGACTGCCGACTGATCGGCCTTTTTCGCGATGTTTGCGTCAGCGGCCTCGAGGTCATTGGTCAACTTAGTGATGCTGTTGCCCTGGCTGGTGATCTTGTCACCCTGCTGTGTCACCGTGCTCGACAATGTAGACAGCGCATCGCTATTAGCCTTGATCTTCACCTCATCCGTGATATCAAAGACCTTAAAGGTATCAACCCAGATTTCGGCATTAGCCGGGTGCGCGTAAAGCTTAAAGTTCTGACCATCAGCGTTAGAGGCAGTAAGCCCAGTTTCCCAGGTAATGGTCTGCCACTCACTGGTGAGTGTGACGTTTTTATCTTCATAATTGCTGTCGGTCTGGCCGATTTTATTCTGGCGCCGGATCAACATGTTCATCGCCCCGGAAACACCCTTGGCTTTAACCACAACACGATATTTGCGCTGACCATTAAGCGGCAGCGGCTTGTTGTTGTTGGAGAAGATGCCTGGGCTGGTAGTGGTCGTCCGGTTCAGCTTAACCCCAGCCTTACCATCACCGAAGTTGCCGAAAGTGACGCCCGCCGGATACTGGGTATCCCACGCAGTTGCACCCTGCAGGAAATCGTAGTTCGGGATCAGGTTGTCACCGGAGTTTCTGGCAGCGGTCAGGGTATTATTCAGGTTCGTGATGCTGTTACCCTGGCTGGAAATCGTATCCCCCTGCTTGGAGACCGTATTTTGCAGCGTAGACAGCGCCTGTGCATCTGCCTTATTCGCCAGATTAACGTTGGTCTGTTCGAGGCTGTTTCGCAGATCAGTAACGCTCTGCGAGGTGCTCGTGACGCGATCACCTACAGTGCTGACGTTTGAGGTGACGGCGCTAATGGCATTCGAAAGCGCGTTCATCCCAAGAGCAGAATTCAGCTGGGCTACTTTCTCGGACAGTTTAAAACCGAGGTTAATGTAAGCCTGACCAGTCCATTGGTTCACCAGGAACTCAACGGTGCTCCAGCCAGCTTTCAGATCAAAGCTAACCGTATTCCAGCTCGCATTACCAAATGCAACCCTAACACCGTTCACATATACAGCGCCCGTATCATCAAAAACACGAGCACCTGGAGCCATAGTGATGGTGGTATCAGCATTGACCTTCACGAAGGCTTTGTAATGCGCGATCACGTAACTGCCGGCGCTCGCAAAGTCCAGTTTTGCAGCATCAGGAACCTCCTCGATCGAGGTTGGCGCCTTACCGTTGATATCGCTAAAGGTCGGCTCAGTGGTATTGTTCGCCAGTTGTACGTTGTATACGCTACGCACCCACATGTTCTGGCGGCCGTTAACCATCTGGTTTGACAGCGAAGTGATGCTGTTGGAGTTCGACGTAATGTCTTTTCCCTGCTGGGTCACGGTGCTGTTGAGGGTTGATAACGCATTGGACGTCGCATCAATCGCTTTCTCATTGCTCACGTCAACGCAGAAGACGTCATCGAG
>SKDZ01000045.1_pt1 | contig 110277 bp, 103 predicted proteins | sample 4826551 | NCBI WGS metagenome assembly SKDZ01 (sample SAMN11008822, study PRJNA524170) | human gut metagenome | biome: Human fecal sample; material: Feces; isolation source: fecal sample from pouch patient p12, p15 | host: Homo sapiens | place: Israel: Tel-Aviv | collected 2016-02-02 | reverse complement strand
AAGCAGAAACGACTAATAATTCTTTAGGGATCAAGAATTCTTTTTACCAACATAATCTGCAAAGCCGCATAGATAAAATGAAAGGCTCTCAAAAGAAATGGGATTATCGTTTTGGACCAGAATATAGCGACTTTCAACTAGTACTGACAGAATTTGCTCGCAACAATGTGGATGTCTTATTTGTGATTCCGCCCATCAATCAGAAGTGGATGGATTATACCGGCTTGCCGCAAGAGGTGTTGATCGGTTTTGACAAAAAGATTCGCTACCAATTAAGAAGCCAAGGCTTCATGAATATCGCTGATTTATCGACGAAAGGTGATAAACCTTATTTCATGGAAGATACGATTCACTTAGGCTGGCGTGGCTGGTTGGCAGCAGATGAATACATTCAGCCATTCTTGGATTCCAAGATCAAAGAAAAACCGTTGTATGAAATCAACCATTATTTTCTCTCCAAAAATTGGCAGCAAGAAACACCAAAAGGTATTCTGGGGAAGTAGATCTTCGATATTTAGTGATAGTAGAGAAATATACAACTGAAAATTTAGTCATAAAAAGCTAGGCATAGTGCTTAACTGTTTTTTAAGTATATTGAATCCCTAGTTTGTATTTATTTAAAAGGAAATTAAGAATTTATAGCAGGATTTTATACATACAAAAATTGTTGTATGTCTCTGTTTGCTTTGAAGGACCATAAAACACTGTAAGGACAAACTCCACGGAGGGCTTCGCCACAAGCGAATCACCCTCCGTGGAGTTTTGTCTATTGCAGGAAGGCGTAGCCGAACTGCATGTAGAAAGCCCCCGGTTCTAACAGGGGGCTAACAAAGAACAGGAAACTGTGACAACTACCCATGGGGGAGTGTCCTAGCAGTGTTTTCTTTGTCACATGCTTATAAATCTTGTCACCTTATTCTGATGATGGATATGTTGCATTTAACAGGCGTTCCTTCTCGATTTCTATGGCGAAGGGTAGATAGAGATATTGTTGTTCTAGTAGGTATTGATTGGCATCTGTGTACTGATAAGAAGCCGTTTCTTTTGAATAGACCAACGGGGCAATTCGAATATCGCCGGTCAATTGACTTATTGAGTATAGGAGGATGGCTTTTTCAACAAGTTTCTTGGGCAAATGCTTTCCAAAATAGGAATAGGATTCTTGATTTACTAAATAGACGAGTAAGCGATCCACACTAAAGTTGGAGAAGGTAAAAGGCATCATGTGTAGGATATGATTTTGATTATCATGTTGCAAATAGAGCTGGGCTTCCTTACCAAAATTAGTTGAACCAAGATAAAGCTGCTCTTTCTCATCGATACATTGAAAAGTAAACTGGTCTTGTTCAGTTGGTGGAATGAGATTTGTAATAAAAAATTCAATCATTCGATCCATTTCTTTTTCACTTACGAGGCCAGCATGTTTCATTTCGTCTACTATTAGCCCTTCAATCTTAGGATCAAGCTTACCTGCCTTCTTTTGGAGCATTTCTAAAATGTATTGATTCTCTTGATCACCATACAAAAGATATTCATTGGTGACATGACCTATCTCTGCGATTTGGTGAAGGGTTTCGGTTTTTGGAAGGTTAATCCCACGTTCCCAGTTATTGACTGTACTTCGCGGTAAATCACCAATTAGTTTGCCAAATTTCTCCATACTCAACTTTAACTCTTGGCGAATCTGTCGAATTCGATTGCCCACTGCTTGCTTGTCTATCTCCATGAAAAATCCTCCTCATGATAAGTTCTTAAATTTATTATACGAGCGTACTTAAAAAAAGTCAAAACATATTGACTTAAAATAAATACAGGTATACAATCGATATGTACTTAAAATAAGTGCGATAAGTTCTTTGACAAGTAAATAGCAGAAGGAGGTTTTTCTATGAACCAAGTTAATCAACATGATCTCGGGGAAGCCATTCGAGTTTCTCGAGAAGAAAGGGGGTGGACCCAGCGATATTTAGCAGAAAAAGTGGGGATTTCGAGATCGTTATTATCGAAAGTAGAAAAAGGAACGAGACAATTAAGTGAAGAAAAATTGAATCTTATACTGGATAGTTTTCAAGAAGAGGTCGTTCCAGTTAACCGTGTTTTGATTGATTATCTAACCATTCACTTTTTCTCGAATCAACATTTAAAGCTAATTGAAGAGATTATTGAAATGCCCATTGAACGTTTTGAGGAACTGGATTATGCGCCAAAAGGATATATCGGGCAGTACGTATGGAATCAAGTAATTACGATTCGGTACTCTATTGACGATACGGTAAAAGGAACTGTGATGGAGTTTTCAGGTCAAGGCTGTAAACATCTTGCCATGCGTTTGAAGACCGCAAAATCAAACTGGCAAGAGTTCTTCCGTAAGGTATTAGATTATCAAGGAAACTTTACACGGATTGATTTTACTTTAGATGATTTTGTGGGGAGTCTCAGCATTCCAGAACTTAAACGTAAGGTAACACTAGGCCATGTGTGGACCACTTTTCAAGTGAGTGAATCCCATGGTGGTACGGATATTATAAATAATGAATCAAATGGCGAAACATTGTATTTAGGCTCAAAGAAGAGTCAGTGTCGCTTTTGTTTTTATCAGAAGGATTATGAACAACGGAAGCGACGAGGAATTCCTTTAGAGGAGGCAGAAGTGAAAAATCGCTTTGAACTACGGTATCGAAAAGAGAAAGCGCAAAGCTTGGCAAAGATTATTTCAAAAACCCATGATTTAACCAAACTGTTCTTTGAATTACTTAATGGAGTAATTTGTTTTTATGACCGTGATCCAAATGATCCAGGTGCAAAAGTTGATGCCAAATGGGCAGCCTTTATTAGCAATTATGGCGCAATCACCATTTCTTTAGATACAATTCCTCAAAGCTTTGAGAAAACCATGAGTTGGTTAATTCATGGTGTTTCACCATCATTAGTTTTTATTGCACAGGTCGATCAAACGTTTCATTCTTCCTTGTTGCCTTTAATTATTGAACAAGGAGAAATGAATCCAAGACAGATCAAACTTCTCCAAAATATGAAGGCAGACCCGGAGTATTATCAGGAGGAGGTTGAGTATTATGAACGAAAATTACAAAGTATATCAAGTGAGAAAACAAGCTACTAAAAAAGCAAAGTACTGCTTACACAACAAGTTGTGCAACGTACTCCGCCTCGACAAGACGAGTATAACACAACCATCGAATGAGAAACAATAGATTATAAAGAGGATTATTTTAAAAGGAGTAAAGAATTAGGAGGAGAGAGAATGGAAACAAAATGTGATTTCATGGTAAATCGTGCAATTTTGATAGAAATGGGCTTTAAACCTAGTCAAGCTGCACGAATGATTAAAGAGAGCAAGGCATATCTTGCAAGGGTTGAAGGTATTGATTTTTATAATAATCGTCAAGTTTGTGTGGTGCCATCTCGAGTAATTGAACATCTTTTTCACATTCAAGTTGCGGAATAAACAGTACAAGCGCGGTACTATTAAAGTAGCTTTTCTCAAGTACAGGGAGGAATGGAACGATGCCAAAAATTAAAAATATTTACCAAGATAAAAAGACAAAAAAATGGTTCTTCCGAGCATATCTAGGTATAGATGAGAATGGAAGAAAGGTTCAGAAGACTAAACGAGGTTATGCTTCACAAAAAGATGCCAAAATTGCTTATGACAAGTACATGGAAACACATGACTTTAACAAGACAATTCCTAATCAACTGTGTTCTACCAATCAAATGACTTTCGAAGAGTTTTACAAGGATAGGTTTGTAAAATGGTACGAGAGACAGGTCAAAAGTCAAACATATGAGAATGCGCAATTCATTTTCGAAAAGCGTATGCAGTTTTTCTATCATTTTCGTGTTCGAGATATTACAAGTCACGATATTGAGGATTGGTTATTTGAACTAAGCCAGACAGAGTCACGTAATTCACGGAAAAAAGTCAATGGCGAAACGTTATCAAAATCTTATATTAATCGGATTCGAGGGCACCTAAAAATTGTGTTGGATCGGGCTGTTAAAGAGGGGGTGATTGCTAAAAATCCCGTTGAAGATGTTTCTTCGCTTCCTTCTGAGAATAAGAAAGTTGAGTTTTGGGAACACAGTGAGTTTCTAAAAGTGATGAATGAATTGAAGGATGATAAGATTCAAACCCACCATCGGAAGATTGTGTATGAAATGCTATTTTATACTGGAATTCGGATTGGAGAACTTGAAGCTTTGTCTTGGTCAAATGTAGATTTCGAGAAAAACACGATAACGATTGAGAAGACATTGATTTATAATACAAAAGACGATTGGTACTTTTCGACTCCCAAAACTAAAAGCGCTTATCGAACGATTGGGATGGGGAAGAAGCTTTCTTTAAAGCTCAGACAGTGGTATGACTTGCAAAAACGTATTGGAAATTTTGAATATGTTGCTCAGTTGGACGGAACATTTACGCCACCTTATTCTTTTGCGAACTGGTTAAAAGAAGCTGCTAAAAAAGCGGGTGTCAAACCGATTAAGCTTCACGCGCTACGACATTCTCATGTTGCATTTCTAATTGAGCAGAATATTCAACCGCTATCTATTCAAGAACGATTGGGCCATGCGAATATTCAAATCACTTTAGGAACTTACGGTCACTTATATGCAAAGTCAGATCAACAAGTGGTAAGTGCGATTGATAATGTTCAAGAGGGCGCTATTCTTTCAAAAAATGACAATTTATTGCCAGTCTGAGTTTTCCACGGTTCTATCATAAGACAAATAAACACTTTTGCACCAGTGTTTTCAGTTGAATTGCTCCTGTTGAAGATGTATCGGAAATAAGCAAACTGCCATTAAGCAGGGAATGGATCCTGTTTAATGGCAGTTTTTTTATAATTTACTATGACATATCAAATGAACCTCTAGGAATATGTATTAGAAAAGAAAATTTATAGAGAATAAACCTGCAATTGTTTCAATAATTAGAAAAAATCAACCTCGTTTTATTCAAAATGTTTCAAAAACCACTTGACCTAAAGTCAACTCTAGGTGGTATCTTTTTAGATAGAAGAAATGAGCAGCGATTGTTGAAACTCAGAAAAATTACGATTTCCCTTTAGGATAACTTGCTATTTCACGGTTTGACAGGAATTTAAAAAAGAGCGTCCAGCTCCGATTGCCGCTTTTTTCATTCCAGAAAACGATCCACTCATTTCGACTTCGTGTCTTTTTCCTTGTGAGTAAACACACGAACCATTCAAACATTTTTACAGGAGGTACGTACATGTTATTAGAAAAAATCAAAAGCCCCAAAGCGTTAAAAGAATTGACCAGTGGGCAACTTCAAGAACTGGTAGTAGAAGCACGAACTGCTTTATTGGAAAAAATCAGTCACCATGGGGGGCACAATGGCCCCAATCTGGGGATGGTCGAGATGACGATCGCGTTGCATAAAGTCTTTGATTCCCCCACCGATAAGCTGATTTTTGATGTGTCTCATCAGACCTATATCCACAAAATGCTGACGGGACGCGCCCATGCCTTTCTTGATGCTATGCAGTATGATGCGGTTTCTGGTTACACGAATCCGAAAGAAAGCGAGCACGATCTCTTTACGGTCGGTCATACCTCCACCTCAGTTTCGTTGGCAAATGGTGTGGCGAAAGCCCGTGACCTAAAAAATGAAACGTATAACGTCGTTGCCGTCATTGGCGATGGTTCTCTATCAGGTGGCTTAGCGTTTGAAGGCTTGAACAATATTGTGGAATTAGGCACCAATACTATCGTGATCCTCAACGACAATGACCAATCGATCGCGGAAAACCATGGAGGGATGTATCAGAATTTGCGGGCATTACGGGAAACCAAGGGGCAAGCAGCAGACAATCTGTTCAAAGCGATTGGTTTTGAGTACCACTATTTAGATGAAGGACATGACCTCGCTGCATTGATTGGTTTATTTGAAAAAGTGAAAGACATTGATCATCCTGTTTTATTACACATTCATACGATCAAAGGCAAAGGCTTCAAGTTTGCGGAAGAAAATCGTGAAAAGTTTCATGCAGGCGGTCCCTTTCATTTAGAAACAGGAGAATATATTTCTGCTGGGGGCAATCAAGTAACCTACAACAGCTTAACGACGGATTATTTATTAGAAAAAATGGCGACAGATCCTAAAGTCGTGGCAGTAAACGCTGGTACACCGATGCTGCTTTTTTCTCCAGAACAACGAGAAAAAGCAGGTAAACAATTTGTAGATGTGGGTATTGCAGAAGAACATGCGGTATCGATGGTTGCTGGGTTAGCAAAAAATGGAGCGAAACCTGTCTGGGCCGTTTTTTCTACCTTTATGCAACGTAGTTTTGATCAAATTTCCCATGATTTGGCCTTAAATCATCTGCCTGGAACGATTCTGGTATACGGTGCATCGATTCATGGAATGAATGACGAGAGCCATCTGGGAATTTTTGATATCCCCTTTTTGGCACATATTCCCAACCTTATTTATCTTGCGCCAACCTCTAAAGAAGAATATCTAGCAATGTTGGATTGGTCGTTGGAACAAACCAACGCTCCAGTTGCGATCCGGGTACCGGTTGGACCTGTCAACGAAACGGCAGTGGCAGCCTATACTGACTACAGCGATCAAAAAAATGAGGTGACTCAAGCTGGCACGCAGGTAGCCATCGTCGGTGTCGGAACCTTTTATGCGCTAGCGGAAGAGATCGCAGAACAATTGAAAATGCAACATGGAATTACCCCAACGGTGATCAATCCTAAGTTTATTTCAGGGGTCGACAAAGAGTTGCTGGATGCTGTGGCACGAGCGCATAAACTCGTTGTCACGTTGGAAGACGGCATACGAGAGGGCGGCTATGGACAAATGATTGCCAGCTATCTTGGTGATCGTGAGATTGCCGTCAAAAACTATGGCTTAGAAAAGAAATTTTATGATAACTACCGAGCAGCGGACGTTTTATCCGAACTTGGTATCACTGCTGAGGCAATTACGAAAGATATCATAGAACAGCTGCAGAAATAAGTTCTCTTAGGGTGTCTTGTGTAGCTGATAGGATTGTTAAAAAATGAATGATCGAAGGAAACCTTGCAGAAAAACAGACTGCAAGGTTTTTTCGCAGACAATCGGTGACGGTCTGCAGCAAATGCAGAAGACCAATGCTTTTCAAGCATAAAGCCTCAGCGTAGGAAGCATTGGTCAAATGCTGGCGATCCAGCAAATAATAAAGAGGTAGGGAAAAGATTGCTTTGTTGACTTATTCGGTTGAGCTCAGAGAAACAAAAAAGTATTTTGTAAAAAGAAAAGGGGGAACTATGAAATTTTTTTCAATGAAGTTGCTGGCACTACTGTCGGTGGCAATGGTCGTTTATTCTGCACCAGCGATTTCTGCCAATGTTCCCGCAATTGCGGCAAGCTTTCCAGAAGTAGATGCGGTCTACGTCGGGTTACTGACCACGATTCCGTCATTATTTCTTTTGCTGGGGATTTTTACTACCGGCATGATCGAAAAAAGGATCGGCAAGAAATATACGATGGTCACCGGCTTGGTCATTGTGGCTATTTTTGGCACGCTGCCGGCATGGTATCAAGGGAGCTTTCCCGTCTTGTTTCTTTCGCGCGCGATTCTTGGCTTCGGGATCGGCTTATTCAATCGTTTGGCGATTCAAATGATTAGTTTGTTGTTTCAAAATGAGCCGCAAAAGAAAGCCAAGGCCCTTGGGTTAGAAAGTGCCGTCGGTGGTTTAGGTGGTATCTTTATGACTTTGCTGGTTGGGCAGCTAGTGAAAATCAGTTGGGAAATCTCTTTCTTCGTTTATGGCTTTGCCTTGATCAGTCTCTTTTTTGTTCAGGTATTTATTCCCAACGAAACAAAAACGACCACCGATGCGGCTCTGATAGCGAACGTCACGGTTTCAACAGAACGGAAACAAAAGTCATTTGTTTTGGGTGTGCTCTTGTTTCTAATCGTTGTCTTGTTTATCAACTACAATCTGCAGATCACCCCGTTGTTGTTGGAAAAAGGAATCGGTGATGCGACCGATGGCAGTAACATGATCGCCGCCATTGCGACGGGGGCATTTATCGCCGGCAATGCCTTTGGCTTGATATATAGCCGCCTACATCGCCGGTTGCTGCCCATTGCGGCATTGCTTGCAGGAAGCAGCATCTATTTGACCTATCCCTTGCAGACGGTGGGGCTGCTCTTGGGTTGTTCTTTACTACTAGGCTTTGCCTTTCGCAGCATCATGCCTTTTTTCACCCACTTACTGACGACTGGTGGTGAAGCGGAAGCTAAGTTTGGCACGATCGTCTCGATCGTTGCTTACAATTTAGGGGTCACGTTAGCACCTTATGCATCACGCTTGCTGATACTAGTCAGCGGCAATGAAACAGCAGGAATGCAGATGATCCTATCAGGGGGCTTGTTGTGCTTGATTGGTGTCCTAGCTTTTTTGGGAAATAAATACTTTCTGTATTTTGAACGAGGATAGGCGAAAGCTAGCTTGATCCTCGTTTTCCGTCTTCATTTCATCCTTCTCATCGCTTATAATAAAAAGAAACAATGATGAGTTGAGCGTACTAGACAAACTGCAGGCGTCAATCAGAGGGGAGAACCAGATGTATCTTTTTCAAAAAATTGAAGAAGCAGCGTTTGAACAAAATGATGCGAGACGAACGATCGGTGACTTTTTATTAAGCAATCGAGAAAAAGTTAGTGAGTATAGCATGGAAGAAATCGCAAAACTGACCCATACTTCCAAGCCGACGCTGGTCCGTTTTGCAAAATATTTTGGCTTTTCTGGTTGGAAAGAATTTGTATATACCTTCATGCACGAATTGGCTCATTTTGATGATGGGTCAGCAGCAATCGATGTGAACATTCCTTTTGATGAAGCTGCAGACACATTAGAAATCATTGAAAACTTGGCGAACTTGCGTATGCAAACGATTAAAGAAACAGCGGCACTTATGACCGTAAAAGACCTGAATCAAGCTGCGAGGCTCATCAATGGCGCTCAAACCATCGTCATCTATGGGCGTAGTCCAAATTCTTATTTCGGACAGCTGTTTAAACGCAACTTAAACACGATCCATAAAAAAGCCTTTCTTGCAGATGCGGATGAATCTGGCTTGATTTCTAATACGCTGACCCCACAGGATTGTGCCATTCTGATCTCTTATTCTGGTAATAATTCAGAAACGTATCCTATGAAAAATGTGAAAACATTGTTGAAAAATGGTGTGCCGATTATCAGTATTACGAGTGGTGGAGAGAACTATTTGCGGGACTATTCGACGATCGTCTTGACGATTGCTAGCCGAGAAAAACTGTATTCCAAAATTGGAAATTTTTCCACAGAAGAATCGATTCAGTTCCTTTTGACAGTTTTGTTTGCTAAGATTTTTTCCCTCGATTATCAGGAAAATATCCAGATGAAAATCACCAATGCTCGTTTTTTAGAGACGAGCCGAAAAACGACATTTAAAGAGATGGCAGAAGAATAAAAGGACCGCACCGAATATGGTGTGGTCCTTTTTCCCTATTGTACATTGTTAGGAGTGGTTGATTTCAATTCGATTGGCTCACCGGCAGCGACAAGACGAATCCGCTTTGGATTGACGATCCGATCGTACAAAGCTTCAGGATCCCCATTAAAGGCATCGATATGCGGAGCATCCACTGTTCCCCAATGGGAGAGGATCAATTCAGCATGCGGATAGGTGTTTGCCAGCTTGACGGCATTCTCAAAGCCGATGTGCCACGCGTTGTCGTTAAAGTCAAACAAGATCGCATCTGGCTGAGGCATCTCTAATTGCTCTGGTAAAAGACGAGAATCTCCAGGAATCCACAAGGAGCCATCAGGTGTATCGATCCAAAAGCCACAATAGTCCTCAATTTGGAAGACACGATCAAATTTTGTCGTTTCATTTTGCCAAAGGTGATACGCCTTTGTTAAAGAAATCTCCAAATTTTTAACGGTGAATGAATCATAGATTTCGTGACCTTGGGCAGCAACTTGAAAGTGCTCTTGCATAAGTTCGGCAACATATTTGGGTCCATGGAAGCTATCGGTAACCGGGACTAATTTTTCAATCGTTGGAATGCCGTAGTGATCATTATCTGAATGGGTGATCAATACCGCATCTAAGTGAGGGACTGCCGCCGGTTTGATTGGCAGATCGATCAGTAACGGCAGGTCAAATCCTTCTAAGACCGGATCGACCATGATACATGTATCACGGCTGTTTAGAAGAATACCGGAGTTTCCTAACCAGCGAATGATCGTTTGATCTGTTTTTTGAAAAGCTTCTTCATGAAAGAAAATCGTTTTTGGGGGTATTGCTTGTTTCGCGTTTGTCATGTTTCTTCGTTCCCTTCGCCTGTTTTTTATAAATCCAACGCAGCATCGCCGTTCGTAACAGGCTATGCTGAATCGTTGTTCCATTATGAGGTGCTTCAACGGTTTGGGGGAAAGAAGCTGCAGTTCCAGTAATTTTAAGAGAGTATTGTGCCGCCTTTTTTTACATGATTATTCTATGGCGTGCGCTCATCGATTGTTTTTGATTGCCACAATTCAAAAGTGTCGCATTCATAGAGTAAATTATACCATTGTTTCTCCTGGCTTCGTCAAGGCAATGCGGGGGCTTTTCGTGGAATAAATTTCGAAAAAAGAGCGGTATTTAATGAAAAGGTGAAATCCATTTCGACTTTAGGAAAATGTATTGGAACCGCTCTCTAAAAATGGTACATTGCTGGCAGAAAGAACAGTATGTTTTACCGGTGAGCACATACAACATAGATTTTCTTTGAAATTTATCTAGGGGTGGAATGTATGAGTGAAAATTATCAATCATTAGCAAAAAAAATCGTCCAGTATCTGGGGGGACAAGAAAATATCACGGATGCCTATCATTGTCAAACACGATTACGCTTTAAAGTCAAAGATGAAAAGCGTATAGATGAAGGAGAACTAGAGGCACTCGATGGGGTTGCCAAATACATCAATAATGCAGGGGTACATCAAGTCGTGATTGGAACCCATGTCAAAGATGTCTATGAAGAAGTCACAAAATTGGTTTCGCTTCAATCATCAGGGACGTCAGATCCTGGGGAGAAAAAAGGACCGGCAGCTGCAGTGATCGATTTTGTGGCAGGAACGTTTCAACCAATTATTCCGGCATTGTCCGGTGCTGGAATGGTTAAGGCAGTTTTGGCTTTGTTGATCGTCTTTGATGTGATCACCGCTGATTCGCAAACCTATTACATGCTGAATCTTTTTGCAGATGGTGTTTTCTTCTTCTTACCAATGATCCTGGCCTTCACTGTGGCACAAAAATTGCGATGCAATCCGATTTTAGCGGCTTCAGTGGCTGCTATGATGATGCATCCTAATTGGGGTGCCTTGGTCACAGCAGGCGAACCCGTTCACTTTTTTGGGGTTATTCCTTTTACATTAGCAAACTATACGGGATCAGTTATTCCGATTCTGATCGTGATTTTTTTCCAATCGTATGTCGAAAAGTTTTTGAACAAAGTGATTCCAAAATCAGTAGAACTGGTTTTTGTTCCAATGCTAACATTCTTGATAATGGGTACATTAGCCTTCTCGCTATTTGGACCGATCGGTAGTATCTTGGGGGGCTATTTGGCAACTTTCTTTACCTTCTTAAGTGTCCATGCTAGCTGGGTTCCAGCGGTTTTGATTGGGGGCTTTTTACCAATCATGGTGATGTTTGGTTTGCACAATGGGATTGCTCCTTTAGGGGTGATGCAAATGGCAGAACTTGGGTATGACAGTATTTTTGGTCCAGGGGCATTAGTCTCAAACATTGCTCAAGCAACCGCAGTAGCAGTTGTCGCATTGCGTACGAAAGAGAAAAAGACTAAGCAGTTGGCGGTATCAGGGGCGATCACTGCCTACATGGGGATTACTGAACCTGCTTTATATGGCATCAATTTGCCAAAAAAATATCCGTTAGTTGCGGCAATGATCGGTGGGGCTTCTGGTGGTTTGTATGCTGGCTTGACCAATACGCATCGCTTTGCGACCGGTTCGTCTGGTCTCCCAGCAGTCTTACTATATATCGGTGATGATACGATGCGCTATTTTTGGAACATCATTATCGCATTGGTGATTGCAGCTGTGGTGAGTGCGGTCGTTACCTATGTCTTAAGTTTCAAATATGAAACAAAAGTGACAATTGATGTTCCAGATATGAAAGCAGTAGTCTTAGAAGATACCCTATTGATCAATCCTGTACCAGGAACCGTGATGCCACTGAATCAAGTCAAAGATGACGCATTTGCTTCTGAAGCACTCGGAAAAGGATTTGCGGTCGATGAACCCATCGGTGAAGTCATTGCGCCTTTTGATGGGAAAGTCGCTGCTGTTTTTCCTACCAAACACGCGATTGGCTTGGTTTCAGACACGGGAATTGAATTGTTGATCCATGTCGGTTTAGACACAGTGGAACTAAATGGTCAGTATTTTGATGCGTTAGTAGAAGCAGAGCAAAAAGTTACAAAAGGACAGCGACTGCTGACGTTCGATGTACAGCAGATAAAAGCTGCAGGATATGTCACACAAGTACCGATCATCGTTACCAATACACCACAATATACCGCAGTCGAACTTGTGAAGGAAGGATTGGTAGCTAAAGAAGAGGAAGTACTTGTAGTCAAAGTTTAGGAGGAAATAACATGGGATTATCAGATGATTTTTTATGGGGTGGTGCAACGGCTGCCAATCAAGCAGAAGGAGGCGTATTAGCAGGAGGACGTGGCTTATCAAATGTCGACCTCTTACCAACTGGTCCTGATCGCGCAAAGGTCGCTGCTGGTGAACTGGAAATGTTGGAATGGCAGGAAGATTCTTTTTATCCAGCCCAAACGGCCATTGATATGTACCACCATTATATGGAAGATATTGCCCTTTTTGCCGAAATGGGCTTTAACGTGTATCGGATGTAACTTTCTTGGTCACGGATTTTTCCGAATGGCAATGACGAAGCGCCCAACGAAGAAGGACTGCTTTTTTATGAGAAAATCTTCAAAGAATTGAGAAAACATCAAATCGAGCCATTAGTTACGATTGCCCACTTCGATGTTCCGCTGCGTTTGATCAAGGAATTTGGTGGCTGGAAAAATCGCCGACTCATTGATTTCTATGTGACTTATGCGGAAACCGTCTTCCAACGCTATCGCGGGTTGGTCAAATATTGGCTGACGATCAATGAAATCAATATTTTGCTACATCAGCCCTTTGTAGGTGGCGGGATCGTCTTTAAAGAAGGGGACAATCGTCAAGAAATCAAATACCAAGCAGCGCATCATCAGTTAGTCGCCAGTGCCTTAGCAACCCAAAAGGCTCATGAAATCGATCCGACCAATCAAGTTGGTTGTATGCTGGCTGGTGGCAGTCATTATCCTTATACTTGCCGACCTGAAGATTACCAAGAAGCAATCAATCGTGATCGCGAAGGCTATTTCTTTATCGATGTGCAAGCCCGAGGCAAATACCCCAATTATGCCTTGAAAAAATTTGAGCGAGAAGGCTTAACAATCAAAATAACACCTGAGGACGAGGCGATTTTAGCGGCTTCTCCTGTTGATTTTGTCAGTTTTTCTTATTACTGTTCTCGAACGGTCAGTGCCCACCCAGAAGACTATGCGCAAGCGACAGGGAATCTCTTTCCATCAATTAAAAATGAACATCTATCATCGACTGAGTGGGGGTGGCAGATTGATCCGTTAGGACTGAGAAATTCATTGAATCAATTGTATGATCGCTATCAAAAACCGTTGTTTATCGTAGAAAATGGGTTAGGGGCGATCGATACCCCTGATGAGAATGGGTTTGTCGCAGACGATTATCGGATCGACTATTAAAAAAAACATATTCAAGCCTTCAAAGATGCAGTGATGATCGATGGCGTGGAACTACTTGGTTATACTACTTGGGGTTGTATTGATCTTGTAGCAGCCAGCACCGGTCAAATGAGTAAACGCTACGGCTTTATCTACGTGGATCAAGACGATCAAGGCAACGGCACCTTGAAACGAACCAAGAAAAAATCCTTTGAGTGGTATAAAAAAGTGATCGCTTCAAATGGGGAAGTTTTATAATATACAAAAAGAATGACACGTTTCCTCGTGTCATTCTTTTTGTATTGTGTCATCTAACATCAGGAAAGGGAAGCAGCAACTCTTTTTTCACGAGCCAATGATTGGCGCTTTGCAACGGCTTGCTATTTCTTCCCTGCAAAATGCGTAAAACGGACAAACTGATTTTGGGCTTCTTCTTGTAAAAATTCTTTTGGTGTCAGCTGAAATTCTTGTTTGAAGCAGCGTAAAAAATGGGTATAGGAGTTGAAGCCGCAAGCTTCAAAGGTGGCGGTGGCGCTTCTGGTTTTACGTAAAATTTCTTTGCTCTTTAAGAGTCGTTTCTTGACGACATAGGCATGAAAGGCGACGCCAGTTTCTTTTTTGAAGGTCCTTGAAAGCGAGTATGGGCTCATGAAAAGGGCTCTGGCGACGGTCTCTAAGGAGAGATCAGCGGTCAAATGCTGATTGATATAGGTAATGGCAGCCAAAATGTCTTTATTTTTGTAAAGTGAGTCGGATAAAAACAGCGGTTCTTTTTCCTGATAGGCAATCGTATTGATGGAAATCAAAAACGCGATCAAATGATTTTGATAAAGTAAGTCGGTGCCATAATTGCTATCCGTTTTTTTGCGCAAAGGACGCAACAGCTGGTCTAGTTGGTCGGCATCGATCGATAAAATACGACTGTTGATGCCGCCGTTGCTACGAAAACAGGCAGTGAGATCTGTTTGGGTAGTGGAGAGGGCAGCGAGATAACTAGGATTGATATACAGGTAGGTTCGCTCGAAAAAATCAGAAGTTTGATGGACGATTCGATGCAAGACATTCGGAGGAATCAAGATGATCGTACCAGGTTCTAGAGGGAATTCTCCGCCATCGATAAAGAAGACCGCTGATCCTTTTAAGGTACAGTGAATCTCATAAAAACTATGGTAATGATAAAGGGTATTGTTTTCTTCTACGATGTCTTTGATATGAAAGGCCTCAAAACGATCGTTGATCATCGTGTCCGCACTTTGCTTCTCCATGATTGGCTCCTTTCGTGCTCGTTTGATTTTATCATACAAGAATAGATAGTAAAGTGTCAATAACTGCTATTTTTGTGTAAATGTAAGCGTGTTACGATCAATCTATCAAAGAGAAATGAGAGGATGAACCAATGGTGATTTTAGAACAGTTATTTGTGGAAAAACGTGTCGTGGAAGAAAAAATTGATCGCATGATCGAAAATTTAACGACGATCAAGGATGATAATGGTGAATTTCTATTAGACTTTGACGGCTTGATCGTTGATGATAAAAGCTGGGGGATTTGGAACTGGCCGCAAGGGGTGGGACTATACGGCATTTATAAAAACTACCAAATCACCAAAAATCCCAAAGCGCTCCAAGTTGTGGAAGAATGGTTTGAGCAGCGGATGTTAGAAGGCGCGCCGCCTAAAAATGTCAACACGATGGCGCCGCTTTTGGCAATGGCGTATCTTTATGAAGACACCAAAGATTCTCGTTACTTGCCTTACCTTGAACAATGGGCGGAATGGGTCATGCATGATATGCCACGAACCGATGAAAATGGTCTGCAGCATGCGACCTATGGACCAGAAAATCGCAACCAGCTTTGGGACGATACCTTGATGATGACCGCTTTGCCTTTGGCGAAAATTGGCATGTTGCTGAATCGTCCGGCTTATATCGAAGAAGCAAAACAACAATTTATGATCCATATCAAATACTTAGTGGATAAAAAAACTGGGCTTTGGTTCCACGGCTGGACCTTTGAAGAACGCCACAATTATGCGCAAGCGCTTTGGGCTAGAGGCAACTGCTGGATCACCATTGCGATTCCTGAGATCATTGAAATTCTCGACTTGCAAGAAGGAGATGCGTTATGTGGCTTCTTGATCAATACCCTCTTAGACCAACTAACTGCCTTGCAAGAAATGCAAGATGAAAGTGGCCTGTGGCACACCTTGTTAGACGATCCTAGCTCGTATGTGGAGGCTTCCGCGACGGCTGGTTTTGCCTATGGGATTTTAAAAGCCGTTCATAAGCGTTACATTGACAAAGCTTGGGAAGATGTTGCCTATAAAGCTTTAGCCGGTTTGATCGAACAAGTCGCAGAAGATGGAGAAGTCCAAAATGTTTCCATCGGTACTGGAATGGGAGAAGACTTGGCGTACTACAAAAACATTGCGATTACGGCGATGCCTTATGGGCAATCACTGACAGTCTTAGCATTTACTGAACTATTGGTTTCATTTTGTTAAGTTAAACACCTTACGCAATAAAGAGAGGAGCAGACAAAGATGATCAAAAAAGCGATTCGGATGAAGCTACATCCTGGTTATGAAGCAGAATATGAAAAACGGCATCGTGAACTATGGCCAGAACTAAAAGAGCAGCTCATAGCACACGGGGCGAAAAGCTACCAGATTTTCTTAGATCCAGAAACCCTTGCGTTGTTTGGCTACCTTGAGATTGAAGATGAAACCCGCTGGCAGCAGTTAGCGGCAACCGAGATCAACCAAAAATGGTGGCATTACATGGCAGAACTCATGGAAACAAATCCTGATGATTCGCCAGTGACACAGGAGTTAAAGGAAGTCTTTACGCTGTAAGCTAGACAAAAATGTTCATTTCTTAAAACGAACACGGACGCATCAGTTGTTTGAAATCAATCACTCGTTAGTCAAAGAGGTAGTTCGCTCACATTCGTGAGCGGACTACCTCTTTTGTTGAAATAGCAAAACAATGCTTTCGTTATAGAAGAAACGTTAAGAGAGAAGGGCTTTTTCTTGCTGCTTCAAAAATTTCTTTGGTGTCATACCAGTAATCTTTTTGAACGTTTGAACAAAATATTCGGGCGCATTGCTAAAGCCCGTCATCGCTGCCACTTCGTAGACTTTGTAGTTTTTCTTCAGCAGTTCTTGTGCTTTTTGGATGCGGTATTCGGCTAATTTTTGATTGAAGCGAATCCCGGTTTCTTTGTAATAGGTTTTTCCTAAGTATTCAGGATTTAAGTACAAAAGATGGGCTGCGATCCATTTCAATGACAATGCTTCATGGTCATAATATTCTTCGATGATCAGGTTGACTTTTTGGGACAGCTGCATGTTCTCGCTATCATCTAAGCTGCCCCGCATCAAATCGATACAGTGAAGCAGCATAAACTGGAGTTCGTGCCAATTATTCAAGAGCATGATCTTTGGGGAATAGTCATCAAAGTAAATGTCTTTTTTGATGCGATGGTTTTCAAAAATTGCCGATAACAAATCGTTGACCTGCAGCCGCAATAGTTGGACAGGGTAAAGCTCCATGCGACAGGTAGAAAAAAAGTTTTCCGTAAGAACTTGGGCTAAAGTCAGTTCGCCTTTGTCGATCAATGCCAAAAGTTTTTCACGGTATTCCATATAGAGACTATTTTCATAGACATTTTCTTGTGAGATTTGGGCTTCTTGGATGACTTCAAAGGTATCAAAATAAAACTCCTTATCCAAGTTCCGCTTGCCTAAATGATAACTGAGTAAAAATTTTTCGGGAGTTTCGACCCAGCAATTGATGGCGATCCCTTTTCCTAGATGCGCAGCCTGTACCTTCGTTTTAAAAAAGAGATTAAAGGTATTTTCCGTACTGAAGTTCAGGATATAGCCAACTTTGTTTTGATGACCGATCACCAACTCGTGATGGTTCTCATAGCTTTCGATCCGCTTAGCGATGGCGTGATAGAATTTCGAATCAAATAAGTACATACAAAATGGAAAAACGAACGATTCAGGCAGCGGTTCTTCTCCGCAGCTATTGATGTATTGTTCAATTTGTTGTTTTAAATAGAGGGTAGATTCCATTTGGCGACGTTCAGAGCGTTCGATCGTCTCAGCCAACGCTTCTGAAAGCTTGCTCGGAAAAACAGGTTTTTCAAGGAAAAATTTGACCCCTAAAGCCATCGCTTCTTTGGCAAAGGAGAAGCTGCCAAAGCCTGTCAAAATAATGATTTGAATCGCAGGATTGATGGCTTTTAATTTTTTGATCAAGGCAAGTCCATTGACTTTAGGCATATTGATGTCGGTAATCACGATGTCGATGGTGTTTTGCTGACAAAATGCCAAGGCTTCTTCACTGTCTGTGTAAATTCCTTTGACCACTAATGGGAAATCAAAAGAAGCAACGAGGTTAGCGACACCATTTGCTATCAAGGGTTCATCGTCAACAACGAGGATATTTTTCATGTTTCACTCACTCCTTTTAAGGGGATCACAAAGCGCACCGTCGTCTTTTTGAAGGGAATCGAGGAGACGATGGCTAACGACGCTTGATCACCATAATGCAGTTGCAATCGTTTTTGAATATTGGTCAATCCGATGCCGCCTTCTTTTTCAATCGAGAAGTTGGCTTTAAAACCAGGGCCATTGTCAGCGACACTGACTTGGAGAAAGGTTGCTTGTTGTTCAATTGTAAGGACGAGGCGACACGTCTCCTTCATATCATTGACGGCGTATTTAAAGACATTTTCAATCAATGGTTGAATCAGTAACTTAGGAATCTTAAAGGACAAGTCATTCACCAAAATTACTTCGATATACTCGATCCGTTTCCCGAAGCGAACGTTTTGAATATTGATATAAGCATGCACGATATCTAACTCATCTTGCAGCGTCGTGAAGTCAGACTTGGTATCGATTTTTTTACGAAACAAATAGGCAAGGGAGGTGACCATCTCTGAGATCTGCCACTGCTGATTTTCAATGGCGATCCAGTTGATCGAGTCTAACGTGTTGTAGAGAAAATGTGGATCTAATTGTGCTTGCAATCCCTTAAATTCGATTTCTTGGGACAAAATACGCATTTCATAATTGTCCTTGATCAAGGCATTTAATTCATCGATCATCGTATTGTAGCTTTCGTAAAGGACCATGATCTCTTCTTGACTATTTTCTGGGACAGCGAGGGTTTTTAAAGAGGCCAGTTTTTTCGTTTTCCGCAGAACGGCCATTTGCGAAGCCAAGTCAGCTAAAGGACGGGTCAGCTGATTGCTTATTTTCCGAATCACAACAATAATCAAACATAAAAAAGGCAAACTCACAGCGATGGAAAGGCCTTGTAGTTTATAAAGATCCGCTAAGACTTGGTTTTCAGGCAGTAAATAAATGAAGGTCATATTCGGCATCGTCTTCCGATCCATTGCATAGTAGTACTGGCGATTATCAAACGTCATGGAGCCGATCGATCGCTGGAAGGTTCCCATTTTCTGCTGCAAGGTATTTTGATCCGCAGCGAGGGTTTGCTCGTCATTTGCGGTACTATAAAATTGGTTCTGATACGCCATGAAAAATTGGTTTTGTTCAGAGACAATGGGAAGACTTTCGATCTCGTTACGAAAGAAGGACGTATTGACTAGAAATATCACCGTACCAATATAGGTTAAAGAAAGATCGGCTGTTGAATAGATTTTTCGCAGGTAGACACCTTGAGAAAGGTCCTTTGCAAAAAACCAACTCCCTTTGGCAGGCTTATCGGGCAAAGTCTCGATCATATCTTTGATGGTTTGGCCATTAAAGATATGGTCGGTCTCGGCTAGAAAGTTGATCATGTTTTCGTTCGTTGGGGTAAAGAGATAGACGTTTTGAATCGTTGATTCATTGCGTACGAGGGCGTTGATTTCTGCACTTAAGGCATTCTTTTGGTCGATCGCCTCTAAGGATTGCAAGGAATCTTGTGCCAAGATCCTTTGTAGGCCATTTTGGATCGGTGCACTATCGATAATGCGAAAAGAGAGGGTTTCGACGGCAGTTAAACGTTTGGCGATATTTGTTGAAATGATCGAGACATCTTTATACGCGGCTTCTTTCAGCTGCGCCATGTAGACTTGTCGCCAAACTAAGGTCAGGAGAACAGCCAATGAGACGATAATTGCCACCGTCGCAAAAAAGACAAAATGTAACTGTCGCTCAAAAGGCTGCTTTTTAAAGTGATTGATCAGCTTCTGGGACTTCATGGACACTGCCTCGCTTTGCTTGCAATTGTTTGGTTTTTTCAATCATCTGACCATGAAAAAATTCAGCGAAAAACAAGAAAATCACCAGTCCAAAGACGAGTAACAAGGAGGTTTTGGCAGTCAATAAGAGAAACAATAAATACCAGGTAAACAACAAGGCAAGGGCTTGCAGTGGGTAGCGAAAGACTAGAAAGATACTGACGTACAAGGTCTGTTTCCAAGCGTGTTGTTCGGCTTTGGCATAGGTCATAAAGCTGATGAATGCAGTGTAAAGGAGGAGAATCGTTAAAAGTAAATAGACAGGACGCAGCCAAGCCATTTCAGTCGGGAAAAAATGAGTAATCCGTAAGTTAAACAACAACAGAAGTACTGTACTTAATAGTCCAATGCCAAAAAGGGAAAAGGTGCGAAAGGCTTGCTTGTAGGCTTGCCAGAAGGCAACAGCTGAATAGTCATGGCCAGTTTTACGAAAATCATGTAAACATTTGATCGTGACAGCGGTGGCAGGACCGAAGCCAAAAATCCCCAACCCTAAAAGGGTAAAGAAAAGCCATAAAAGGTTTAATTTAGCAAAATAAGCTGTTACCGTAAAAAGACGAAACAGTCCGGTTTGTATTTTTTTCATTGTTTCCACCTACCTTGTTTTTTGAAAAGTAAGCCTTTTCAACACTAGTATAGCATAGTATATTGGAAAAAATAGAGCATGTCTGTTTTTTTACATTTTTCATCTGTTTTTCTATTTTTTTCTAGCTATTGCCGGTGAAGGCTTAGCCTTCAGCAAAAACGGCAGTCTAGTTTTTCACATATTTGCTCTTGTTTTTTCATTTTTATTAACGAGGATTTCCATTACAATCACCTTGTAAGCGCAAACAAAAAGGAGTGTAGAAGAATGAAGAAAACTTTTTTAAAAGCAGCGAGCTTGTTGTTTCTTGGTGCGACCTTAGCAGCTTGTGGCAACAACGGCAATAGTAGCGGAAGCTCAGAAGCTGATGCAGATGGGAAAACGACGATTTCCTTTACCTGGTGGGGCTCAGAAGTCAGACACGAGAAGTATATCGAATCGATCAAAGAATTTGAGAAGCAAAATCCTGACATCAAAGTTGAATATGAGTATGGTTCTTGGGATGACCATTGGAAAAAACTAGCAACAAAAGCGGCTTCTGGAGAATTACCTGATGTGATCCAGATGGATGTGCAGTACATTGCGCAATATGGAACGAAAAATCAATTAGCAGATATGTCGGAATTTATCGGCAATGAGATTCAAACCGATGATATCAAAGAATCAATTTTAGCAACTGGCGAGTTAGATGGAAAAGTTTTTGGCATACCAACTTCTGTCAATACTATGGCGATGCTCTACAATCCATCATTGGTAGAACAAGGGGGCACTGGGATCGACTTTAGCAATTATACCTTCGATGACCTTGTAGAAAGTACGGCAGCGATCGCTGAAGCAACCGGTGATTATGGTTGGAATGATAACAATGACAACAGTACGATTTTGCAATACTTTTTACGTACTAAAGGCGAAGATCTATACCAATACGATGCAGACGGCAAACCAGAGATCGGTTTTTCCAAAGAAAACTGGGTTGAATTTATGGGGGCTATCGCGGACCTTACGGAAGCCAAAGCAATGCCAACCGCAGAAGTGACTAGCAATGCCAACAGTATGGATCAATATCCGTTTTCACAAGGAAAAGCAGCCTATATGATGACTTGGTCCAATCAATACTTGACCTATAAGGCCTCCGCCGCAGAAGATGTCGAAATCAACTTGGCTCGTCCATTCGACTCAGAAAACGGGGCGATGGCGTATCGACCAGGGTTCTTTTATTCGATCGCGAATGCTTCTGAATCAAAAGAAGCAGCTGCGAAGTTTGTTGACTTTTTAGTAAATAGTGAAGAAGCCAATAAGATCATCGGTACTGAGCGGGGGATTCCTTCCAATGATGCCATCAAAGAATTGCTTTATGCCGACATGACACCAGAAGAACAAGAGTCCTCTGATTTCTTAGATGATATTGCAGACATCGTTGGTGATCCATCCCCAATCCCACCAATTGGGTTTGCTGAAATCAACACGTACTTTAAAGAGCTGTACGCAGAGATCACTTATGGCACGATGACACCAGAAGAAACTTATGATGCCTTTACGCAACGCTGCGAAGAAATTTTTGCAGAAAACTATCAATAAGCATAGCTGCGGCGCCTTTACTGACTTTTTCAGTAAAGGCGTTTTTTTAGGAGAAACAATGGAGGCAAAAAATATAGGTCCTCTAGTTTTTCACATTTCTGTGCTTTTTTTTCTATTCATTCTTAAGAAGCACTTCGTTAAAATCAACTTGTAAGCGTAATCAACTATAGGAGGTAGGAAGTGAAAATTATGGAACTACAATCAAAATCACCCACGGCAAAAGAGCCTGGGAAACTCAAAAGCTGGTTTAATCGATTACCAGAATCAAAACAGAATATGGTTACAGGCTACTTATTTATCTCACCCTTCATCATTGGCTTTTTTGCTTTTATTATCGTCCCGATGGGGATTTCTCTTTTTATGTCTTTTCATGACTATGATCTATTGACAGAGGCGCAATTTGTTGGCTGGAATAACTTTAAGACGATTTTTACGAATGATCCCAAGTTTGTTCAGTCACTGACTGTTACGCTGAAATATGTTGTGTTGGCAGTCCCTTTACGGCTGATCGTCGCATTAGCAGTGGCGATGCTGATCAATCGCCCATCGAAATTAAGCGGTGCTTATCGGGTATTATTTTATATCCCTTCGATTTTAGGTGGGAGCGTGGCGGTCTCGATCATGTGGCGGAATCTTTTTGGCGATTCAGGGTTGATCAATGGCGTGCTAGCGGCGATCGGCTTAGACCCGATCTACTTCTTTAAAAGTCCTGGCTTAGCGTTGATGACCTTGATTTTATTAGCAGCGTGGCAATTTGGCTCGTCGATGTTGATTTTCTTATCCGGTTTGAAAAATATTCCGAAAGATTATTACGAAGCTGCGGAAATTGATGGGGCAGGAAAAATCAGACAGTTTTTCAATATCACGGTTCCAGTCCTGACGCCAATCATCTTTTTCAATCTGATCTATCAAACGATCATGGCCTTTTTGACGTTTACACCTGCGTTTATCATTTCGAATGGGACGGGTTCACCTCGTAACGGCACGTTAGTCTATTCCTTGTACATGTATCAACGAGCCTTTACCGATTTCAAAATGGGCTATGCTTCAGCCTTAGCGTGGATTTTACTGGTCATCGTTGGGGTGATTACGATTCTGTTGTTCGCAACATCGAAATTTTGGGTGTTTAAAGAAAACGAGGAGGTTTGATTGATGCGTGAACAAAAACAAAATTATTTTTTTGATGCCGTGATCTTAGTTGCTGCATTACTGATGCTTTATCCGATTTTCTGGCTGCTGTTTAGTGCCTTTAAACCTAGTAGTGACATTTTTCGAACGGCAACGGAGTTGATCCCCCGAAGCTGGACGTTAGAAAATTTTACCAAGGGGTTTGAAGGGATCGCAGGGATTCCCTTCATTCGCTATATTTTCAACTCGTTGCAAATCGCGTTGATTTCAATGGTAGGGGCGGTCTGTTCTTCGGCTGTCATTTCTTATGGATTTGGTCGAATTCCTTTCAAAGGAAAAGGCTTTTGGTTTGCTTGTATCTTGGTCACGATGATGCTGCCGCAAGAGATCATCATGGTGCCTCAGTATCTTTGGTTCAATCAATTAGGCTGGCTTAACTCGATTCGTCCGGTAACCGTTCCTTCATACTTCGGACAAGCTTTCTTTATTTTCATGATGGTTCAATTCGTCTCTGCGATCCCGACAGATTTAGATGAAGCAGCAAAAATGGACGGCTGTGGACGGGTCGGTATTTTCTTCCGTGTGATTCTACCGTTGATGAAGCCTTCCTTGGCAAACGCTGCGATCTTCTCTTTCTATTGGAAATGGGAAGAACTGATCGGGCCGATGCTGTACCTTACACGTCCGCAAAACTACACGGTATCGATTGCCTTAAAGCAGTTCCTAGATGCTAGCAGCACCTCCAATTGGGGAGCGATGTTCGCGATGTCTGTCGTCTCCTTGCTGCCTGTGTTGATCATCTTCTTTATTTTCCAAAAATACATTGTTGAAGGCATCAGCACGACTGGTCTTAAATAAGTGTGGAAAAAGATATTCGCTGTTTTGGAATATCTTTTTTCTATTGAATGAATTCGTTGAAGAAAGGACAAACCGATGCAACCATTTCAAGTAATTGATTTTCATGTCGTACCAAGCACGATCGGCGATCATCAAGCGACCCTTATTTGGGAGAAGCCGCTGCACGCCCAAGCTATTTTGGGTTATCAATTGTTTTTAGACAACGATTTGATCCAAACCAGACCAACAAACAAGACGCATTGGACATTGACAAACTTATCTGCCGATCAAACGTATCAAGTAACGATCATCTGCCTCGATCATCAGGGGTGCCTGCTTACAAATACCGCAGTCACGACGACCTTTCGTACAAAGAAAAAAAGTGTTGTGTTAGATGTTACGCAAGCACCCTACCATGCTGATAGCGCAGGCAAAGAAGATAGTACCGCCATTCTCCAGCAAGCGATCAACGATTGCCCTAGCAATGGCACTGTCTGGATCCCAACAGGGGCGGTGATTCTTTCTGGTGCTTTGGAGCTAAAAAGCAATATGATTTTTCAGGTAGATGGCACATTGCAAGCAAGCCTCGACATAGAAACGTATCGGGTTGCCCCTCACGAGTATTTAGGAAGCGTGAATCAAGAGGGCTTACCATTAAGCCGTTATGAAGGCTGGGAATTGTTTTGCTTCCGTTCATTGATCAACATTGGGTATATCGATCGGGGCGATCGAGGGCGTATCGTTTGTGAAAATGTCCGTCTTTGTGGCAAAGGGACGATCATTGGTGGCGGGAATCCATTAGGACTAGCGATGCGAAACTCTTATGCAGACCGTGAACAGTATCCAGAATATGTTTCTGATGGAAAACCTGGAAGACGAGTAAGGGGACGTTTGATCTGTATGATGCAGGCCAAAAACATCCATTTGACAGAGCTGACGTTGATTGATCCACCATGCTGGACTATCCATATGATTTACTGTGACACCGTTGTGACCCATGGGGTGACTATTCAGTCCAAAGGCATCGACAATGGCGATGGATGGGATCCAGATTCTTCGCAAAACTTGCTGATTTTTGACACCGTTTTTGATACGGGTGATGATTGTATCGCAATCAAATCTGGCAAAAATCCAGAAGGAAATCAGATCAATAGACCAGCGAAAAATATTCGGCTGTTTGATTTGGCTATTCGTGGGGGACATGGCATCGCGATTGGTAGTGAGCAATCTGGTGGTGTCGAAAATATCACTTTTCGAGATTGTCAACTGACCAATACGCTTTATGGGCTAGAATTGAAAGCGCAGAATGATCGTGGTGGCTATATTCGTCAAGTGACGATCATCGATTGCCTGTTGGATCGTTTCATGGCTCATCCTGTTGCTTACAATGCCGATGGTCAGGCAGCCCAACAGTTACCAATCATTTCGGATATTTTGGTCAAGAATACCTGTATCGTAGGGCAGAACCCTTTGGTCGAGCTAAAAGGGTTTGTCGATGAACAAGCACAGCAGGTTTCACCGATCCAACGCGTTACTTTTGAGTCAGTTGCCTTTGAATCAGCTAAAGGGCAAAAGAAAATGATTTTTGAACAGTGTCAGGAGGTCAGTTTTAAAGAAGCAGTGATCATTGATCGAGCGGCCATAAGTGACGCAATAAGTTGCCAAGAAACCGTCGAACTATCCATGGTGGGGCAAAAGAAACTCACGTAGAACAAGCTTTTGAAAATGACATGCGTTGTTTCTCCCAATGAGAAACAGTTAGTTAAGCACCTTATTTCCTCCCTTGACAGGTTGCGCCTTTTTGCTTTTGTAGACAAAAAGGCGCATTTTTCTAACAAGAAAGGACGATGCAAAAAAAGACGATCCCCAGAAAACAAAAAGGACTTTCTTTTCCCGCTAAGGGGACTATAGTAAAGAATGTAGGAAAAAAGGACGCCAGAAAGCACATGGGAAAGGACAACGAGATGTGCCACGAGGATCACTTTACTTGATGGCCAGCGCCAGTAAGCACCACTCAGTTCTATCCAACGAAATGATAGATGAAAAAAGGTTGGCAATGCGCAAAGTTTAAAAGTCATGGGTATCGACAAACCTATTTGCAGCTTAAAACAAAAACATAGGAGGCAAGCAAGAATGGAAGACATCACGCAATTATTGCAACGAGAAATTGACCAAGCATCAACTGTGCAGGGAACAGTGATTACACCACCCGGCGCCTATCAAATCGGCGCATTGTTTTTAAAAAGCAATGTGCACTTGATTGTCTCAGAGGATACGATTCTGTATGGTAGTCAAGAACTGGCCGATTATCCCGAAGTAGATAATCGGGTCGCAGGGATCAATATGAAGTGGCCTGCAGCGATGATCAATGTTTTTCACGCAGAAAATGTCATGATCTCTGGAAAAGGAAAACTTGATGGTCGTGGAGAAACATGGTGGCAAACGTTTTGGGGAACAGATGAAGCCAGCGGGATGATGGCGGATTATGCAAAGAAAGGCTTACGCTGGGCAGCAGATTATGATTGCAAGCGCCCACGAAATATCCTTGTTTATGAAAGTCAGCAAGTAACCATCAAAGATATTTCGTCTGTACAGTCGGGTTTTTGGAATACCCAAATCACGTATTCTCACCACATATTGATCGACGGCATCACGATAGACAATGGAAAAGGGCCTAGTACTGATGGCATCGATATTGATTCCTGTGAAGAAGTCACGATTCAAAATGCCCACATTTCCTGCAACGATGACAATATCTCGATCAAGGCGGGACGTGGGGCAGAAGCCATAGCCCAGCAAAGAAGCTGTCGGAAAATCACGATCAAAGACTGTCAGTTAGGGTATGGTTCAGGAATTGCTATTGGTAGTGAAACTTCGGGTGGGATCGAAGAGATCAAAATCCAAAAAGTCGTCTTTGAGCAAACTGGCGCAGGGTTTCGGATCAAATCCGCCAACAATCGAGGTGGATTTATACGCAAGGTCACTGCTTCGGATTTAACAATGAAGGATGTTGGCTTTCCTTTTCTCTTACAAACAAATTGGTACCCAGATTATAGTTACCCAGAACTGCCAGCTGATTATGAGGAAGAGATTCCCGACTATTGGCACAAATTGATGGCACAACCAGCTATTCCAGTAGGTCCAGCAAAGGTCTGCGACATTACTATTGAAAATGTGCAAGCCACCAAAACAGGACAACAAAGCGTGCGTGCTTTTTTCATCGAGGCCAGCCCAGCAGAACCGATCCGCAATCTAACATTAAAAAATCTTTCCATCCATGCCGACGAGTTCGGCAAGATTGCAGGGGTTGAGAACTTAAAGATGGTGGAAACGATCGTCACTGCGTTAGCGCCAACATTGGATCAAAATGATGTGTATGAGCGGTAGTACTCTTTCTGTCAAATATGAATGAGTGTTGATCCGCTTAGTACTAAAAAACTGATGAATTATCAAAGAAGACCAATGAGTTGGTCTTTTTTTCATGATAAGATGTTCCCAAAGCTCTAACGAATAAGAACTTCAGTACGTAGGCTATGCTTTCTATAACTAGAATTTAAGAATGATAGGAATCAGAAAAACTGCGATAATAAGATTGATTGAGCGAACTAAGAACACGAAGAACTATTTATTCTTTTTCCTATAATTTACGATACCTGCAAATGTAAAGCAAAACTCCCTATCTAGCCATATATCAACGATTAACAAAAAATGTCAATTGCTGGAAATCCTGCTTTTCGTTATGCTTTTGGTATTGAAAGCGGTTTATTTAATCGGGCTCAACAACAAAATCTAAGGAGGAAAAGTAGTGAAAAAATTAAGTACGATTCTTGGTTTGGGGTTACTATCAGTCGCCTTTTTGTCGGCATGCGGGAAGGAGGAAGCAGGCTCCACAACAGATTATGATACGATTTCGATTTTATCGCCGTACATTGAAACTGAACCACCTGCAAGTGACAACGAGATTTTGAAGCAATTAGAAGCTTACACTGGCAAAAACATTGATATTACCTGGGCACCCAATACATCCTACGAGGATAAAATGAATATTACGTTAGCTTCAGATGATATTCCAGAAGTGATGGTCATTCAAGGAAAATCAGGAGGGTTTATCAAGTCTGCAGAAAATGGCGCTTTTTGGGATTTGACCGACTATTTAGCTGATTATCCTAATCTCTCTCAATCTAACGAGGATGTTTTGCGTAATTCTTCTGTGAATGGCAAAGTGTACGGAATTTATCGGAAACGTGATGCGATGCGGACGGCGGTGATCATCCGAAAAGATTGGTTAGAAAACTTAAACTTAGATGTACCAGAAACGATCGATGATCTCTATGAGGTTGCCAAAGCATTTACTGAGAACGATCCCGATGGGAATGGTGAAAATGATACGTTTGGTTTGATTATTCCCCAATGGCCTGGCTCGATCAATTCAAATAGTCCTTACGATGTGTTAGCTACTTGGTTTGGGGCAGGAAATGCTTGGAAAGAAATAGACGGCACTTTAGAGCCATCCTTTATGCAACCAGAATACCTAGAATCAATGCAATTTGTTAAAGATATGGTGGAACAAGGCTATGTCAATCGTGATTTTGCAACCATGGCAGCAGATAAATGGGATGAGCCGTTTATCAATGGACGTGGTGGGATCATTATTGATACGTATTCACGAGCAGCACAAATCAGTAATAAATTATTGCAAGCTGGAGAAGAAGACCTCGTCGTCTTTACAGGGAATTTAAAAGATAATAGCGGTACGATGAATGCGTTACCGACAGATGGCTATTCTGGTTTCTTGGCGATTCCTAAGTCGAGTGTCCAGACAGAGGAACATCTAAAAGAGGTGTTGACGTTCCTTGATAAATTAAATGATAAAGAAGTACAGGTATTGCTGAACAACGGAATCGAAGGAATCAATTTTGAAGTAGTGGATGGAATGTCCGTCGCATTAGAAGGATCAGAAGCTGAAGCGTTAGCCAATGCGGTCAAAGGGTACTCACAAATTGGGATGAATGTAACGGAAGATACCCTGTACTATATTGCTAAGCCTGATACAGAAGCGGCTACTGAAAGCTATGAAAAACGATTGTCATTGATGGAAGCTGATTTAGAGCACGCTGTTTTTAACCCAGCAGCCTCCTATAATACAGATACGTATGTAACAAAAGGGGCACAGCTTGATCAGATCATTAGTGACGCGCGGGTTCAATTTATTGCAGGACAAATCGATGAAGGGGGTTGGGAAGCTGCGATCGAACTTTGGAAGAATCAAGGAGGCACGCAGCTGATGGAAGAAACGAATGCCCTTCATCAAGCACAATAACGACAGTCGAAGAAGGTTGAGTGGATCTTGCTCTCAACCTTTTTCTTTTTCAATGATTTTTTTCAGCTAATAAAATGGAGTACTATTCAGGTGAGACGAGACAGGTAGTAAGAAATCAGAAAAGAAAAAATGGAAAAAGACAAGTGAAAAACCTAATCTAACGCTTGATATCAAGGAATTCAAAAAAAGTCAATTGTTAGAAATGTAGGTCAAGTTTACTATGAAAAGAGAAAAGTAGCTCATATACGCATAAAAGGAGAAGAAGAAATGGTAGCGAAATTGATCTATGAAAATCCGCTGAATCAAGCAGCAGATATTCAACACTTTATTGCTGAAGGAGAGCCCAAAATTACTTTCCAAGACGGGATGATTCTGGCGAATACGTATTCTGAAGAATCAAACAAACAACCACATTTTGTTTTATGGCTGCCTCAACAATTTCCAGCGGACCTACGAATCACCTGGCAGTTTCAACCACTGGCTGAACCAGGCTTATGTATGCTCTTTTTTGCAGCAACCAATCGCAAGGGTGGCTCGATCTTCGATTCTGGAGTACCCAAACGAACCGGAGCATATCCCGAGTATCATTCTGGAGGGATCGATGCTTACCACCTTTCTTATTTTCGAAGAAAGTATGAGGAGGAACGGGCGTTTGAAACGTGTAATTTGCGCAAAAGCCATGGGTTTCATCTGGTCGCCCAAGGCGCAGATCCACTTCCGAGTGTAGCAGATGCCCGAGGGTTTTATCACCTAAGAATCGATAAGGTAGGTGCAACGATTTCCTTTTGGATCAACGACTTATTGGTGTTAAGGTACCTTGATGAGGAACAGTTTGGTCCCGTATTAACCAAAGGAGCGATCGGATTTCGGCAAATGGCGCCACTGAAGGCCCGCTATAAAGACTTAAAGGTATATTCCTTAGAGGAGGAACGGTGATGAATTGGCAGAAAGCATATCAAGCAGCAGATTTTGTCTTTTATTGTTTGCTGATAAATGTAACCGTTATTATAGGTGCACTAGTAGGTGGGATCATCTTTGGACTGGCGCCTAGCGTACAAGCAGGATTCCACGTAGCAAAGAAAACCCTTAAACAGGAATCGCCGCCTTTTTTTCAAACGTTCTTTGGGTATTACCGCAGGAACTTTTGGCGATCGAATCGCTTGGGCTTACCGATCATTCTCTTTTATTTGTGCCCCATGGTGGTGATCCAGCAAGGATTTTTAGCGGCATTGACTCAAACAGGCTTGATCCTATTGATCGTTAGCCAATGCGTCGCGATCGCTGTGATCAATACATTGCATAGCATGTACGAATATTATGTGCTCCCAACGAAGAAGTACCTAGGCGCTTCGCTACGCTTTCTTTTTTTTCAACCTATTGGCACCTTTTTAGGCGTCCTTTGGTTTGGGATTTGTAGTACGATCAGCTTTTTTCTCCCCGGTCTCCTTCCTTTTTTAAGTATTGGGATGTGGATCATTGGCACAATGGGGATTTACTTGAAATTATTTGATGAAAATGAACAAAAGCTAAAGCAACAAAACGATGCAGTTCAACCTGCAGAGAGGGAAGAGGAGGAGATCGAACATGGCATTGAAATGGCTCAAAAATAAACCTAAGGGAAAACGTGGGCTGAGTTTTGGGTATCCATGGGAAAAAGGGGCTTTACAACCTGAGGTTCTAAGGGAGGAACTGTTTTTGCTGGGGGAGGAGCCGCTGCAAACGAAAGTACTGGCTTACTGGCCAGATGGCAGTGTGAAATGGACAGGACACAGTGGTCTGGTGGCAGAAACGACGCAGTTACTTTTTCAAAGAAAACAGCGTGTCCAGAAGAAACAGGCGATTGCTAGGGAAGCTTACAACGGTATTTATTTTGACAACGGTACGATCAAAGGCTTCTTCCCGAAACATGGGGAAGGGAAAAATGTATTGGACTGGGTAGCGGTCAATGGGCAGAAAAAATTGCAAGATCTTCACGCAATCCTGCAATACCAAAACAAAAAGGTGCAGTCCAAAGTAACGGACTTGATGTTGGAAGAAAATGGTTCCGAGAAAGCCGTTATCAAAGTATCGGGCGTCATTGAGATCAATCAAGAAGTGGTGCAAGAGTTTATTTTACGGTTCCGTATCTTTCGCGAAATCAGCAAATTGGAAATCATTCATACGGTCATTATCATCAAACCACTTGTTTATGAAGGCATGGGGATAGCATTTGATTATGCGTTCACAGGTGAAAATTGGAATCGACAAGTCAAATTTATTGCAGATGCTGTGTATCATGAAGCGGCGCAATTGTTACTTTCACGGCGACACTATCAGCAAAACATTCCCTATCAAGAACAAGCCAGTGGCCAGCTCGTTTCATTGACCCCAGCGGACGAGCCGATGCTGTCTCATGCGGTGGAAAATGCTATTTGGGACAATTTTCGGGTCAATCAAATCAATCATCGGTCATTTGAATTAGAAAAACAGACCGAAGCTGGGTACTGTTGGTTGCCCATTGGGGATGGCGAGCATTATTCAGGTACCTTTTACGCTGGGGGAGAAACCGGCGGCGTTGCTTGCAGCATGGAGAAATTTTGGGAAAAAGCACCATCTGCGATCGAGGTGACAGGCATCACCCAAAAAGAAACCCAAATCACGATGTGGCAGTGGTCACCGAATGCCAAGCCAATGGATTTTCAGCACTATTCCAAACGGGATCATATGCTTAGCGGATACGAAGGAATGGAAGAGATTCGTTCGACCGCAGTTGGTGTAGCAAATACGACGCGTTGTTGGTTGGATCTATATGAAGAAGCCCCGTCAGAAGAAGTGTTGCTGGGCTTAGCTCAAGAAAACCAAGAACCTGCCCAGATCGTTTCATTGCCAGAGCGTTATCAAGAGACGAAGGTTTTTGGCAGGATCAGTTTACCAGATGAATCAACGAAAACGAAACAGTTGCTGGAGCAACAATTGGCTGAGATGCGTCAATTCTATTTAGCAGAAGTCCAACAAAGAAGTTGGTATGGCTATTGGAACTATGGTGATGTCATGCATACCTATGATCAGTTTCGACACCAATGGCGCTACGATCTTGGTGGGTACGCTTGGCAAAACACTGAATTGGTCCCTAACATGTGGCTTTGGCTAGATTTCTTACGGACTGGTGATCCAAGCGTCTACTATCTGGCTGAAAGCATGACGAGACATACTTCAGAAGTCGATCAGTATCATGCTGGTGAATACAAAGGATTAGGGTCACGGCATAATGTCGTTCATTGGGGCTGCCAAGCAAAAGAAGTTCGAATTTCAATGGCGGGTCTCCATCGCTACTACTACTATTTGACAGCGGATGAACGCATTGGGGAGATTATGGAACAAGTCAAAGACAATGAAACCTATGCTTTTGATGCGTTACCACCGATGCGCGAGTTTTATGAACGAGAAACGAAGCGGATACCGATTCGCATCGGACCAGATTGGGCTGCGCTAGTCTCGAACTGGTTTACCCAGTGGGAACGGACGAATGATCCTGTTTACCTTGAAAAAATTCGCACGGGCATCACCTGCATCAAAGCCATGCCCCAGCGCCTATTGTCTGGTCCCACAGTGTTATTTGATCCACAAGACAAAACCTTATCTTATATGGGAACTGGGAATTTTGGCGGCTATCACATGGTCATCTCCTTTGGGGCGCCGCAAGTTTGGTTAGAACTTGCTCAAGTGCTGGAAGACCCCGAGTGGACAGAGATGTTAGGGGAGTTTGGCTGGTTTTATAGCTTGAGTCCTGAGAGAAAAGCAGAAGAATCAAACGGGGGACTGACGGAACCTCATTTTGCCTGGCCAATGTTTGCGTCGACGATGATGGCCTTTGCTGGGCGAGTGCGTAACGATCAAGCAATCAGTCAAAGGGCTTGGCAGTTATTGCTTGATAATGACAAATCGGGTGTTCCATTGCCGATCGAAGCGACCATTGAAGCAGCGACAACGTGGAAAAAAATAAAAGAAATGCCGTGGGTATCGACCAATGTGTTGTCACAGTGGGGTCTAAATACGATTTGTTGTTTAGCACTGATCGGAGCGGAGTTAGAGGAGGAGAATGAATGGAAACAACAATAAAAAAAGTGCCGAAAACGAAAGAGCAATGGGGGAGTTTTCTCAACCATTTTAAACAAAATAAATGGCTCTATATTTTGACGATTCCCGGGATCATCTATTTTGCAGTATTTCGTTATGCACCGATGTATGGGTTGATCATTGCTTTCAAAGATTATGTGCCTTTTTTAGGAATCGCAGATAGTCCATGGGTCGGAACACAAAATTTTATGGATTTCTTCAATAATCCTGATTTCTTTCGGATCTTGTGGAACACGTTGATGATTGCCTTTTTAAACATCTTCTTTTCGTTTCCAGCACCCATCTTTTTGGCACTGTTACTGAATGAATTGCGCAACAAGCTGTTTCAGCGGACCATTCAAACCTTCGTCTATGTACCACATTTTCTTTCATGGACGATCGTCGTTAGTCTTTGGCATATCTTATTCAACATCGATCATGGAGCGATCACTCAATTTATCGCTTCGTTGACAGGCGTTGAAATCGACTTTCTCTCAGACCCGCAATGGTTCCGCCCCATGATCGTAATGCAATCGATTTGGAAAGAGATCGGTTGGGGGACCATTATTTATTTAGCTGCCTTATCAGGTGTGGATCAGGAACAATACGAAGCCGCGATCATGGATGGTGCAGGACGTTTTCGTCGTGTGTGGCACATCACTTTGCCTGCGATTCGTTCGACGATCATCATTATGCTGATCATGCGGATCGGGTCGATTTTGTCTACTGGGTTTGATCAGATTTTCTTGATGACCAATCAGTTGAACCGAACAGTAGCAGATGTTTTTGATACGTATGTGTATATGATGGGGATCACCAATGGCGCTTACAGTTACTCAACAGCCGTCGGATTATTTAAATCGATCGTTGGGATCATCCTCGTACTTTGTACCAATAAATTAGCGAAACGCTTTGGCGAAAGCGGCTTATACTAAGGAGGAAAAAGATGGATACTTTACACAATACGAAGGCAGGGAAAATATTTGACATTTTTAATGCGCTATTTTTGGCATTGATTGGGTTATTCATGGTGATTCCTTTTATTTATGTGATCGCCGGTTCATTTGCTACGGAGTTAGAATTGACCACACGTTCGTTTTTCTTATGGCCAAATGAGATCAGTCTCGACTCCTATCGCTTTATTTTTTCAACCAACACCTTTATCCGTAGTTTGCTTGTAACGGTCGGCGTTACCATCGTTGGCACGCTGGTGCAGCTTTTCTGTACCTTCACCTTTGCCTATCCTTTATCACGCAAGCACCTAAAAGGACGGAACACCTTGTTGAATCTCGTGATTTTTGCAATGCTCTTTTCAGGTGGGATGATCCCAACGTTTATCGTGGTGAAAAATTTAGGACTGATCAATTCTTATTGGGCATTGATTTTGCCAATCGCGATCAATCCGTTCAACTTAATGATCATCAAAAACTTTTTCCAAGAAATGCCGATCGAGTTGGAAGAATCCGCCAAGATGGACGGCTGTACGGAACTAGGGATCTTATGGAAAATCATTTTGCCTTTATCAAAACCAGTGATCGCGACCTTCACCCTTTTTTACGCCGTTGGTATCTGGAACGACTTCATGAGTGGATTGCTCTATATCAACGATTCAGCAAAATGGCCGATTCAGTTATTGTTAAGACAGATCACGATGGCCTCCAGTGGTGCCAATGCGTTAGCAAGTATGGACCCAAACTATGTGCCGCCTGAACAAGGAATCAAATTTGCAGTCATCATTGTGGCGACTTTGCCAATTTTGATCTTCTATCCGTTTTTGCAAAAACATTTTGCCAAAGGAATGCTGATTGGATCCGTCAAAGGATGATACACTTCAATAGTTGTGGATAGGTTGTCATGCGTTTTTTCGCATGACAATTTGTTACATAAAATCTATTACAAGGGTGTTTGGGAATGAAGTACTTTAAAACAGGCGGTTTTCATCGAAAACTGCAGCTAGCCAGTCTATGGATCGTCGTGCCGCTATTAGCCGTTGCAATCTTTTTGCATGCCTATTTGATCGGACCATTACAACGATCGTATCAAGAACTAAATAATCGCCAAGTCGAAGGAATCGTTAGTAACATCAACCAACAGTTCTCGCAGCTGGAAGTGACTTTAAGCGTTTGGGGGCAATCGTTTCAAAGGCGCTACCAAGAAGATTTATTGGAAACGACAAATTATCAGACGCTGATCCAGCTGTCGGAAGAATTGTTTTATTTAACAAATAGCTCCAATTATGTCAATCGAATCGGTATTTATTCACTAGGCGAGACGCCTTTTGGGATTGAAAGTGGCGGCACGTATGAATTAACGCTCGAGCAAACCAAAACAGCATTTGAACGCTATCGGATCGATAATGGTAGGCAGTACCAGTGGAAGATCATTGAAGAAGAGGATGAATTGATTTTTGTACAAAACATTGATAGCCAAGGCGAAGATCAGCCTAAAATTTTTTTAGTTGCAACGATCGACGAGCAATCATTATTAAAGTATTTTTATGATACCCAAATTGAAAATGGACTCGCAGCGATTTCCTTTAATCATGAGAGTTTTCGTTTTATTGGCGATCAGAACTTAGCAAATGTTATCCAACCACTGAGTGAAGAGCATCAAGGAACCTGGGTCGAATCGATCAATGGCAATGATTATAGCATGATCGCCGTAAACAGTACGCGGCTCAACCAAATATGGACCTTTTATACCGTTGTTCCCTTAGCATTGATTACCGAGCCAGTCACTCATTTGGCTAGAGTGCTGATCGTCGTAAGTATTCTTTTTATTGCTTGTGTGGCAGTCATGAGTCTCTTTTTAGCCAAAAAACAATACCAACCTTTTGAAAAAACAATGGATCAGCTCTTTGGTAATACCCAATGGAAAAAAGAAAACGATCTGGAGTTTTTGGTGGACCGTTGGCAACAATTAAGTCGTGAAAAAGGATTGTTACAAAATCAGGCGGAACGCTTTCAAGATTCGCTGAAGCGACAAGTGATCCAACATTTGATGGAAGGGTATTATGGCTATTTGTCAGAGGAAGAATCGCAACAATTACTGCAGCAAAAAAACTGGCGCTTAAGTGACCCAGGGTATCGCTTGTTTTATTTCCAACTCAATGATCTATTAAGCAATCAAGCAAATTCCCAAGATGAAACCCATATTTTGTTTGCGCTAGAAAACATTATAACGGATGTCACAGCCATGTTTTTCCCTGAATCAACCATCGTTTCTTCAAATGAAGGACGGATTTTGGTTTTTGTGGTCAATCAAGAGCAACAACTGACAGATTACTTCACGATGGTCACCAAGCAAATCAATTTGATCGTCTGCCGTTATGTCACCATCGTTAGTTCGCAACAAGAAACAGAGATTCGCAAGTTGCCTGAAGTTGCCCAACGTCTCAAAAAGCAAATCCATCTGCAACGGTTGATTTCCGAAAATCAAGTGCTTCAAGGAGAGAAAATGCGCCCACTGCCGAAGTATTCTCTTTCGCAAGAAAATTTGATTTTAACAGCGCTGAAAAGTGGCTATCATGAAGAATTGCAACGAAGTCTCCAGCGGTTTTTAGAACAGGTCGTGGCAGAAAACAATCAACAGGCTGCGGTGATCTATGTGGTCAATCGACTGTACGATCAAGTCGATTACCTTTTAAATGAAAATGGGGTCTCACGAACGGATTATGTATCGAAAACGGTTGTGTTAGAGCGAATCGAACGACTTTTAGCCATCAATCAGATCCAAGCCTTTTTGTACCATCATTTCTTAAAACCCGTCTCCATCCTCTGGCAAGAAAATGTCGCTAATTCTTATAGTGAAATGATCCAAAAAGTAGCGGAGTACATCCATTCTGATTTTCGCAATGAACAAATTTCGTTAGAATACGTTGCGGATCGTTTCGAAGTAGACCCAATCTTTTTGAGTAAGGAGTTCAAGCGTGCCAAGCAGGTCAACTTTATTGATTATTTAACCAATGTTCGCATCGTAGAAGCAAAACGGCAGTTGCTCGAAACTGATCACCAAATCAATGAAATTGCAGAAAACCTTGGGTATAATCCCAGTTACTTCAATCGTTTATTTAAAAAGTGCACGGGAATGACCCCAGGACAATATCGAAAAGGTCAGAGCTGATCACTGTTGGTTGCTGCGGAAAAGCTCGTATTTTCGCAGCTTTTGCTCTGATTTTTCCATGTTTTCGTCAGCAAATGTTTTGTATAATAGAAAAGAAAGCGACTTCCAATGCAGCTTATGTTCAGCAAGAAAACCAGTGGACTTGTCGAAGCTGTTGGAAATCTGATAGTAAATAGATGGAGGAAGAAAAGAAATGAAAATCGTTCTAGGCGGAGATTCAACCGTGGCGGATTATCCCCTTGATCAACAGCCAATGATGGGCTGGGGACAAGCTTTACCAAGCTATCTGTCCCCAGAAGTAGACGTACACAATTTTGCGAAAAACGGCAGTACGACTCGTTCGTTTATCGAAGAAGGGTTGTTTAAGCAGCTCCTGCAAGAAGTCGAACCGAATACAGTCGTCCTACTGCAATTTGGACATAATGACCAAAAAGAGAAAAATCATGTCACGATGGAGGCGTACATTGCTCATTTGACAGACATGATCCGTCAAATCAAAGAAAAAGCAGGAATCCCGATCCTGTGTACACCTGTTGAACGACGTGTAGGGGAAGAGGGACGACTGGCGCATACGTTGTCAGCGTTTTTATCGGTCTTAAGAGAACTTAGTCGAACGGAAGAAGTGGATTTGTTTGATTTAAATCGCTATACCTATCATTATTATGACACATTAGGACTAGAAGCTTCCAAAGCGCTCTTTGTTTGGTTAGCACCGGATGAGCACCCCAATTATCCTGCAGGTCTCGCAGATGATACCCACTTTTCAAAGGTCGGGGCGCATATGATCGCTCGCTATGTAGCGATTCGTTTACAGGCGTTTTTCCATGAGCAACCACTGTTTCCTGATATTTATTACGGCGCCTGCATGTATCCAGAAGTCTGGTCGGAAGAAATCATGCAAAGTGATAGTCAAACGATGAAAACGTTGGGCATGAATTTTGCTAGAATTGGGGAATTCATGTGGCGTGACTTGGAGCCTCAACCTGGAGAATATGATTTTGCGTTGTTGGAACGTGCGCTAGAACAGTACCAAGCAAATGGCATCGATGTTTGCTTATGTATTCCAACGCCAACTCCGCCCCGCTGGTTTACAAAACAGTACCCAGAAGCTTTAATCACTAATCAAGATGGGACGAAGATGCATCATGGCTCAAGACAGCATGTCTGTACCAACAACGAGGACTTTCGCCGCTATGCCTATCGTTTGACGAGAAAAATCGCTGAGATTGCCGAAAAACATGAAAATGTCGTTATGTTGCAATTGGACAATGAGTTTAAATGTCATGTCGATCTATGTTACTGTACGACGTGCCAAACGCGTTGGCATACGTATTTAAAAGACAACTATCAATCCGTGACCAACCTCAACGAGTGTTGGGGCACGAAGGTGTGGAGTGAGTGGTATGACGCATTTGAGGATGTCGTCTTGCCACTAACGACCCCGTTTTTGCATAATTCTTCCCTGATGAATGCCTTTCGCCGCTTTACCACCGATACGTTGAATGAGTTTGCGCATGATCTTTGTCATTTTATCCGAATGGAGACCGCGTTACCCATTACCCATAACTCCGCTTTTGGTTTTAACTTGCAAAATGATGAGCTATTTGCTGATTTAGATATTGCCGGTTTTGATACGTATGCACCGGCAGACAACTACCCAGCGTATACGATGAACTTGGATCGTTGGCGGAATGTCAAACCGCGCAACAAAGAAATGTTATTGTTAGAAACTTGTACTGCCAATGCTGGTCATATTGAAAATTATGCGACTCCTCGTCCTCATGGGTTTGTCACAAGTGAAGCGTTCATTGGCTATGCTGGTCATTTGAAATCCTTCTGCTTTTGGCATTTTCGTGGACATCGCTATGGTGTGGAGCAACCCCATAGTGCCGTGTTAACTGCTTGGGGAGAGCCAGATTGTGGGTATGAAGAGGTAGTTCGGATTGGCGAACTAAGACAACAGATCGCACCACTTTTAGCGGAAACGAAGTATGTATCGGCAAAAATAGCCATTATCTACTCGGATTACTCGAAACGTTTTTACACGATCGATCATGGGGGTGTTTATGATTATCGCAGCCTGTTTACCGAATTTTACGGCAGTCTGATTCGCCAAGGGATTCGTGTAGAAATCATTCAAGAAAATAGTCCGTTAGAAGAGTATGATGTTGTTCTTGCCCCATTTGTTCGTTGGATCAGTCCTACCTTGTTGAAAAAATTTGCCGCCTTTACTGAAGCAGGAGGTAAGCTGATTTTAGGCCCGATGACGGGGGATCGGACCAAAGAGCTGGCGTGGCCAGCGACAAATGGCTTAGATCGTTTAGGAGAATGGCTCGGGTTTGACGAAATCCAGCAATTTACGGTGAAAGGACTGACTTATCAGCTAACCTATGACGGCCTAAAAGAACCTTTGGATCATTTGGTCACAGTTTTTCATTGCCCAGAAGATTGGGAAACGATCGGACGAGGGAATGACCAAACGCTACTAGCTAAGAAACAACTGGCTCAAGGAGAGATCATCTATTTAGGTGCGCTACCTAGCAATTTAACAGACAGTTTGATATGGCAGTCGTTTTGTCACAAAGAACTTTTCCCTTATGAATCAGAGCGCCTGTTGATCAAATGTTCGGAAGGTGTGATGAAGTATCGCCGAGAGTCAGCGACCCATGTCCAACTCTGGATCAGTAACTTAGGGATGACGACAGCTGACTTTACCTTACATCTCCCCGGTTTCGAACGCTTATCAGGTGAAGCGCTGGCGCGGGGTAACCATAGGTTAGAACCTTATGAAAATTTGATTATTGAATGGGAAAAAACAGTAGAAAGCGAGGAGTCAGATGATTCATTTAGCCATCCGAGGGCATGACCTCTCAGGAGAATATACACCCAAGCAGCTAGCACAAGCGGTAGGAGCAAAGAAAATAAGAAACGTTCAGTTTGCCTTGAATGCGTCTTTTCCAGACCTAAGTGCTCCTGAAAAAATGAGTCCAGGTATGGGGACCTTCTTCAAGAATGAATTCCAAGAACAAGGCGTTCAAATCGCTTTGTTAAGTTGTTATAGTAACTTGATTCATCCCGAACCAGAGGAACGAGAGAAAATCTTACAGAAATTTGAGCGCTACTTATTCCATGCCCGTTATTTTGGTGCCAGCATGGTGGCTTCAGAAACAGGCTCAGTCATTGCCGCGCTGGGATATAGCGAAGAGAATTTTTCGGATGAGGTTTTTGAAGACTTGATCCATGTGATCCAGCGACTCGTTCGAGTAGGAGAAAAACATAAAACCATGGTAGGGATCGAAGCAGGAATGAATCATCCGTTGTATTCGAATCAGCGCATCGCCGAGCTGATTGAACGTGTTCCTTCTGATTATCTAGGGATCATTTACGATCCAACGAATTTGATCACCGCAAAAACGGCTGCTGATCAAGTTGCATTGGTAGAAGAAGCGTTTACTCTTTTTGGCGAGAAAATCGTCTGCTTGCACCTAAAGGATTTTCAACTCTCGAGAGAAGAAGTGATCCCTGTCCCGTTAGGTGAAGGACAAATACGGTATCCAGAAATTTTACAGCTTCTGATCAAACACAAGCCATACTGTTACGTGGTGTTAGAAGAAACAAAAGACGCTGGGATCGATCGTGCGGTGGCGTTGATTGAAGGCTTAGATTTAAAAAATTAGCTGGGTGCTTTTGTAAATGATTGTTTAAGAGAACACGGGAGTGATTTTCTTGTTTTCTTCAAAGACGCTGACATTAATGCAAACTTTTATCGAGCATAGAAAAGTTGTTTATGGTGAGATTTCATCTAAACAGCTTTTTTATTTTCATAAAAAAAGAAAATATGATGCAAGGTTTGTTATTATAGAATAAAAAGAAAGCATTTTAGAGTGTTGCATTCGGATAATAGATCAAATGGAAAAGGATTTAACAATTACGAGACATGAAAAAGAGAGAAAGGAGGGACCAATGGCAAACATGCAAGATGTGGCAAAACTTGCCAATGTATCCGTGACTACCGTCTCACGAGTGATCAACAATAAAAAATACGTGAATGAAGAAACAAAGCGGGTTGTGCTAGAAGCAATTCAAGCACTTGATTATGTACCAAATGAATTAGCACGATCCTTTTATTACAATTCTTCAAAGATGATCGGCTTGCTGATCTATGATTTGAAAAATGATTTTTATAATCAATTTATTACCCGAATCGAGTCGCAACTGATTGAGAAAGGCTATAGTTTGATGATTGGTACCACACAAGGAAATCCTGAAAGAGAAGCCTATTTTTTGAACTTGTTTCTCGCAAATAATATTGATGGGGTAATTTTATGTACCAACCTTTGTACGCAAGGTCCGTTGTTGCAAAAGGTTCTCAAATTACCTCTAGTGAGTGTGGGTAGAGTCCTTAGCGATGAAGTATCCTCCGTTTCTGCGGATAATACCTCAGGTGGACAGTTGGCAGCACAGATCTTAATCCAAAATCGTTGTCGCGAGATCCTCTTCGTTAATGGACCAAAGACATTACATTCCGTTCAAGAAAAATCAGCTGGTTTTTATCAAGTGATGGACCAATACCCAGAGATCCATGTTCACGAGGTCATACTCGATTTTGTAAATGTCACGCAAACATCCTTTGATCAACTTTTTCGTCAATGGCCTTCTATCGATGGCATTTTTGAGGCAAGCGATTTTTTGGCAGCCTGCGCTTTAAGTTCCCTTCATTCAGTGGATAAAAAGGTTGGTGAAGCGATTCAAGTGATTGGTTATGAAAACACCAATGTTTGTCTTTGTACTAGCCCTTTGCTTTCGTCCATCGCACGACCTTTAGAGGAGATGGTGGATTGGACGACCCAGCTACTTTTTCAAGAGGTACAAGGAGACAAAACCGCACCAAGACACGTCCTCTTGAAAAATTCATTTGTCCCAAGAGAAACGACTCAATGGAAGTGATGGGAAAAGAAGCAACCGTTTGCAGCTTTCTTTTGATTGTCTTGGGATAGCCGCAATTCTATAATGAAATGGACTGGAATAAATCCAGATTGATGAAGTTGCTAAGTGATAGGTGTTGATAGCTAGGAATATTTTTAAAAAAAATGGTTCCGCTTACAAAATGTTCTGTAAAATAGCGAACGGCTTGAAGGATAACGCCTCAAGAAGAGCGTACCTAAAATGCGATCACAAGAACAAATTAACCTAAATGTAATATGAAGGAGTGATTAACCATGTGGAAAGCAAACTATCATACCCACACAACTCGATGCAAACATGCACGGGATTCTGATGAAGACTATGTAATCAAAGCCATCCAAGCTGGCTTTAAGGAAATTGGCTTCGCTGATCATTGTCCCTGGCCCTTTGAGGCTGGGTATGTCTCCCCCATGCGGATGGATGTTGCGCAATTGGAAGATTACGTTTCATCGGTGAGAAGCTTACAGGAAAAGTACCAAGGACAAATCGATGTGAAATTAGGATTAGAGTGTGAATATTTTGAAACAATGATCCCTTGGCTAGTTGCAGAGAAAGAAAGGCTGTCGATCGACTATTTGATTTTTGGCAATCACTTTCCTGAAATCGAAAGCAATCACTATTACGACCATACACCCGGGGATTCGGTAAAAGCGATCAAAGATTATCTCCGTGTTTCTTTACAGGGAATTGAATCAGAAATTTTTGCTTATATGGCACACCCAGATGTGTTCATGCGGGGCTATAAAACCTTCGATTCTCATTGTGAAGAAGTTGCCTACCGCCTATGTGAAAAAGCCAAAGAGTATCAGCTGCCGTTGGAGTATAATTTGGCAGGCTATACGAACGGTGGCTATCCGCATCCTGAATTTTGGAAGATCGCCAAGGAAGTCGGCTGCTCTTGTATTATTGGGATCGATGCCCACGAGAGTGCTGCTTTAACGAATACAGAAATTTACGAAAGAGCTCTTTTAGAAATCGATGCCTTGGGGTTAACACGGATCGATCGGCTCTTCTTTGCGTGAAGGAAAGAAAGTTGATCGTTTTGGAAATAAAACATGGACGCCAGTGGGGATCACTAGCGTCCATGTTTATTAGAATTGCCATTCTTGAATTTTTTTCAAGAGTACCGCTTTGTCGGCAGCTTCCGCAAAGGAATGCTGAGCGGCAGTTACGTTTAAGAAGCGCATCTCTGACTCGGTCATGTCGCAATGATGAGCCATTTGCAGGTATTCATTGGTCAATGTCGTATTTGAGACCGTTCGGTTATCGGTGTTCAAACAAAAAGGGACCTTGGCCTCCAGCCATTCTCTTAATGGGTATGCCGAGTATGTGGGAATTGCACGCGTATGAACATTGCTGGTAGGGCAGCCTTCGATACAGCGATTTTGTTCTCGAACAAACGCTTGAGCAGTAGGATCTCCTTTTAAGGCGATGCCGTGGCCAATCCGCTGCGCACCGCTTTCGATAGCTTGATAAATGTTTTGCACACAGCCGCATTCGCCTGCATGTAAGGTCAGCTGGACACTTTGGTTATTGAGGAACACTTGATAGCTGGCAGCTAAATCAGGGACGTACCCGTCTTCTTCTGGACCTGCCAGATCAATGCCGACGACTTTTTCATCGGTAAGAGCGATCGCTTCATCAAAAATCGCCGTAATAGCTGGTAGGTCTTCTTGACGCATCCCAATGATCAAAATATTGCCTTTGATTGGGTAGCGTTCTTCTGCTCGTGCGATGCCTTCGATCACGGCTTGGATGGTCTGGCTGCAAGTGAGTCCTTTGTCCATCGATAAGCTGGGAGCAAAGCGGATCTCAATATAAGCGACCCCATCTTGAGCGGCTTGTTCCATCACATCATAGGCGGCAGCTGCTAACGCTTCTTGTGTTTGCAAATACGGCCGAACGAAATCAAAGCAGCGAAGATAATCCCTCAGGTCATGACAATCTTTGGGGGCTTGCATCTGTGCTTTCACAGCTTCTATGTCTTGCTCGATCGGTAGTTCTTGCTGATTGGCGATGGCGATCAATGTTTCTGGACGAATGGAACCGTCGAGATGGCAGTGAAGTTCTACTTTGGGAAATGCTTGGATTTGTTGTTGAGTAAGCACAGTGTTCCTCCTGTCTAGGTCGAATTTTTTTAAGTATGAATATAGCATACTTCCAAAGCCCATGCTACCCAAAAAAGGAAATTCTCATAGAAAGCAAAACAGCAGCCGCGAATTACTTGTGCGGCTGCTGGTTTTATTGTGGGAGAGTGGCTCAAATCAATTCCGATAGATCGGTAAAAGGCAATGACAGATCGTGAGCGGCTTCTTTTGAAGTAAATGCGCCCTCATAGGCGATGACCCCTTTGGCAAGTGCCTGATTTTCTCGCAACGCTGTTAAAGGATCGTTCGCTAGCTGCTGGGCATACGGTAAGGTGGCAATGCTCAATGCGATGGTTGCCGTTTGCGGCACAGCACCTGGCATATTCGCCACTGCATAGTGAATAACTTCTTCCCGGATATAGGTTGGCTCGTCGTGGGTGGTGACTTTGTCTTCGGTCTCAAAAATTCCGCCTTGGTCAATGGCAATATCGACGATCACGGATTTTTCAGGCATCTGTTTCACCATGTCGCGGGTCACTAAGCACGGAGCTTTTTGTCCTGGCAATAAGACGGCTCCTACCACCAAGTCTGCGGATTGGATCGTTCGTTCGATATTCAAGCGATTGGAATACAAGGTTTGGACTTGACCAGAAAATTGTCGATCCAGCTCTTGTAAGCGTGGGATCGAAACGTCTAAAATCGTCACTTGTGCGCCTAAACCTACGGCGACTCTCGCGGCATTCTCACCGGCAACGCCACCACCAATGATCGTTACCCGACCTTGACGGACGCCGGGAACACCTGAAAGTAGGATCCCTTTTCCACCATAAATTTTTTCGAGAAATTGCGCGCCGATTTGAACAGACATTCTTCCAGCGATCTCACTCATAGGCGATAGCAGAGGCAGGGTGCCGTTCGCCAGCTGGACGTTCTCATAAGCTACAGCGATCACTTTGCTGTCGATCAACGCTTGAGCAAGCTGTTGATTGGCGGCTACGTGGAAATAGGTGAATAAAACCAGTCCCTCATGCAAAAAGGGGTATTCTTCTGGTAAAGGTTCTTTGACTTTCATAACCAATTCAGAGGCCCAAACCTCTTCAACGGTAGTAATCGTAGCACCGACTTCCTGATACGCTTGATCAGAAAAGGTTGATCCTGCACCAGCGCCTTGTTCAACGAAGACTTCGTGTCCGTCTTGGACTAACTCATAGACTCCCGAGGGCGGCAATGCCACACGATTTTCATTGTTCTTGATTTCTTTGGGGATACCGATTTTCATAGACTTCACACCTTTCTTTCTTCCATTATAATAGAAAGCGGATTCCTAAGGGGAGAAAGAATGGTTTTTTTATTAAAAAAGTAAGATCCAGTTGCTGCCTACGCCACGACAAAGAAAAAAGCCCCGAAAGGGGACTTTTTTCGATCAATCAGCTGAAGGTCCAAAAGCGTAAGCTTTGATTAGCGATTTCATCTAGTGTGTAATAGATAGCGTAATGGGATTTTTCTGGATCATCATTGGGATCTAAGACAAACACTTGATCGTCCATCATTCCACCTAAGACCATAATATGGCCGCCATCTGTAAATTCCCCTGGAGTCACAGAAACGATGACGGGATGATTTTGTTGCAAGTAAGCTTCAACGCTGGCTAGATCTGTGCCGAGATCATAGTAGTTGTAGCCGTTTGCATCGGCAAAGTCAGAAAAAATCCGCCAGTCCGTTCCTTGGCCGTCAACGTAATAATGATCTCCTGCCCAGTCGAGGACTTCTAGTGGCGAAATGGGATAGCCTTCAAGATAGGATTGAACCATCGCAAGAGAAGCAATCGCACAGCCGTTTTCTGCTAAGGTTTGGCTGCCGTCATTGCCATAGGATCTATCGGCCCAATCTTCGTTCGTCTGCAAGAAAATCGGTGTTGTGATGTCCATTTCCCATAAATAAGCATTGATGTCATCACTAAAGATAGCCTGAGAATAAACATATTCGTCGTCATAACTCTCATCATAGGCAACGACGGTATGCACGTGTTCGGACAACTCTCCGTACAATACGTGATGAGAGATTCGATTGAACCCTATCCAAATCAACACCAATCCTGCCAAAACAACCATTGGCCGACGCTTTCGATAAACATCTGTCTGTTTTTGCATTTTTCCCTCCTTGTTTTACGAATCGTACGTATTCATCCTGTTCTTTTAAGTAAAACAAAGGAGGGGGCGCTTGTCATCGGCCTACAGACCGATTCCACGATCAACTTTCAAATGCCTCTAGTTCTAAGCTAGTATTTTCCCATGCTTCTAGTAGAGCTTCTTGTTCAGTGCGGGCTTGTTCTAATGCTTGATTCAACGCGGTCAATTTGACATGATCATTCAACGCATCTGGTGCGGTCATGTCTTGTTCCAGTTGTTGGATCGTTTCTTCTATTGCGGCAAGTTCTTCTTCGATTTGGGTGACTTTTCGCTGTAAGGTTCTAACGGCTTTTTGCTGTTCCTTGCTTTGGACAAAGTTTTGCTTGCCCGCTGAGAGGGTGGTTTCGGTTGTTTTTGCTTCCAACATTGCTGCGATCTCAGCTTCTTCTTGTTTCTTTTCTAAATAATAATCGTAATCGCCTAGATAGAGCTTGCTGCCGTTTTCAGACAGTTCCACGACCTTGGTGGCGATTCGATTGATAAAGTAGCGGTCGTGAGATACGAAGAACAAAGTGCCTTCATAATCGATCAGAGCATTTTCTAAGACTTCTTTGCTGTCGATGTCTAAATGGTTGGTTGGCTCATCCAAAATCAAGAAATTGTCATGGTCCATGGCTAATTTTGCCAAAGCGACACGGGCTTTTTCGCCACCGCTTAACAGCGTGATCGGCTTTTCAACATCTTCTCCCGAAAATAAGAAGCTGCCTAATATATTGCGAATCTCGACTTCAGGTGTGGTACTGTGGTCATCCCAAAGCTCATGGAGGATCGTTTTGGTTGAGTGCAGATCGGATTGGGTTTGGTCATAGTACCCGATTGAGACATTGGCGCCAAAATGGACCTTTCCTTGAATAAAGGGGATTTTATGAATCAGCGATTTCAGTAAGGTTGATTTGCCGATCCCATTCGGTCCCACTAAAGCGATCGCATCTTTGCGCCGAACATCTAAGTCGATGGGCGCCGATAAGACTTCTTCTTCAGAATAACCGATAGCGGCATTTTCTACTTGCATCACAACATTTCCTGAAGGCTTTTCAATGGAAAAAAGGAAGTGGGCGGATTTTTCATCTCCTTGCGGGCGATCCAGCCGGTCCATTTTCTCTAATTGCTTACGGCGACTTTGCGCGCGTTTGGTGGTAGACGCACGGACAAGGTTGCGGGCAACAAAGTCTTCCAGTTTATTGATTTCTTCTTGCTGCTTTTCAAAGGCTTTCCATTCACTTTGCAGCTGTTCCGCTTTCAGGGTCAAATAGCGGCTGTAATTGCCTTTGTAGTGGCGCATTTTTTGGCGACTCAGTTCGTAGACTTCGTTGACGACTTTGTCTAAGAAGTAACGGTCATGGGAAACGATCAGCAACGCACCGGCATATCCTTGCAGATAGTTTTCCAACCAAGATAACGTTTCGATGTCTAAATGGTTGGTCGGTTCATCGAGGATCAAGATATCAGGTTTTTGCAGCAGCATTTTTGCTAATGCCAAGCGGGTTTTTTGACCACCAGAAAGGGTATTGATGGCTTGCGTGTAAAAAGAAGGATCAAACTGAAAACCGTGCAAGACGGAGCGAATCTCATTTTCATAGCCATAGCCGTTTTTTTCTGCAAATTCATGCTGCAATTGGTCGTATTCTTTCAGGAGATTGCCAGAGTCAGCAGCAGGATCTGCTTCGGAGATGGCGATCTCTAAGGTACGCATGCGCTGCTCCATCTGCCGAACCGTTGCAAAAGCTCCTAGCATTTCTTCCCAAACGGTGGCCTGACTAGCAAGTCCGGTATCTTGAGCTAAGTAGCCCATCGTAGCGGTCTTGTTTTTAGCGATCGTTCCTTTATCAGGACTTTCGAGTCCAGCAATAATTTTCAGTAGCGTTGATTTACCAGCACCGTTGCGCCCAACAAGCGCGATTCGGGAATTGCTGGCAATCTCTAATTGGATATTTTCAAATAAAACCTCGGCTCCGAAAAGACGGGCGATTTGGTTGGCTTGTAATAAAATCATGTGTATGTCATTCCTATCTTTAAGAAACTTGTCTGTATCAAGGTTGCAATACTACAAGTCTATCATATTTTAAGGGAAACGGCGATTGGGAAAAAGTTTGATTTTACCATTATAAAATTTATATTTCAAATTATGAGCATTCAAATTGATTTTTGAACAATGTATTTGTTATGATAGCTTCATCACAAGTGAATTTTTCACAATGGGGGAGTATTCTTTGAAAGATCATCAAATTCCAAAGGCAACAGCGAAGCGATTGCCTTTATATTATCGTTACTTGCGTATTTTGCACCAAGCTGGCAAATTAAAAGTTTCTTCGACCGAACTAAGTGAAGCTGTTCAAGTTGATAGTGCGACGATCCGCCGCGACTTTTCCTACTTTGGTGAATTAGGAAAACGCGGCTATGGCTATGACGTTGAAAGCTTGATGCAGTTCTTTGCGAAGACATTGAACGAAGACCACATGACGAATGTAGCTTTAGTCGGTGTCGGAAACTTGGGGAGCGCCTTGTTGAAATACAAATTTCACCAAAGCAACAGCATTCGGATCAGTGCCGCATTTGATGTCAACGAAGATCTAGTTGGTCGAATCGTAGATGGTGTGCCGGTCTATCCAATGGATGACATGAAGGAACAAGTGAAGATCCAGCAGATCGATGTGGCTATTTTGACGGTTCCCGCACAACATTCACAAGATTTAGTGAACGAGCTTGTGAAAGCTGGCATTAAAGGAATCTTGAACTTTACACCTGCACGGATCACTGCACCAAAAGGCGTGCTGATTCAAAACGTTGACTTAACCAATGAATTGCAAACATTGATTTATTTCTTGCATTCAGGCAACGTCTTGTCCCATGAAGAACCAGTAGAAGAACCATCACTAAGCGAATAATCGCATCACATAAATAGGAACCAACAAAACAGCTGCCAGATCGTAGTATATACAACGATCTGACAGCTGTTTTTTGCTTTTTCATCACTGATCTTACTCGTCTAACTGGTCAAAAAGTGATTCGTAGGAATCTTGCTCTTCAACGCTTGTGAGCGCTTCTTGATATCGCAAGATTTGTTGAGTCAAACGTGTGAAATCGATGATGCGGGCTTCACGATGCACTTCTTTCCCATTCGCGAACAAGAGGACGACGGGAACCGTCAAGACCGAAAATAAACTGGCTGCTTCTGGCTCTGCCAGCGTGTTGATGGTAAATAGAGGGAGTTGCTGGGTTTGTGCCAGTTTTTGGATGCGTGGTTTGTCCGCAACACAAATACTGCAATTCGGTTGAGAGAGATAGAGTAGTGCCAACGGTTGTTGGGCGAGCTGCTCTTGGATCGGTTGATTTTTTTGCATAAGTCATTCCTCCATGGAAAATGTACGCTGTTCTTGAGGAAAAGTCAAAATATCTGCTAGCAGCTGATCGCTTAGGTGAGTAAGAAGGATTCAAAGATAAGGGAAATCTAAAGCAACGATTAAAAAAATAGGCTGCTTTAAAAAAAACGTTGTATAAAAAAAGGAAAAAACGTATAGTAATTCCAGCGTTTCGAATTTATTGATAAAGAAGGTTAAAGTTATGTTTCAGGCATTACCGAATTCTGTCCTGCAAATGAGTGTTATTTTTTTATCTATCGTCATTGAAGCCTTGCCGTTTGTTCTATTGGGCTGCTTGATCTCAGGTGCCTTACAAGTCTTCTTGACGCCAGAAAGAGTCACGAGGCTCTTACCAAAAAACAAATTGGCATCGATCACAGTTGGTTGTGGTCTGGGGGTCTTTTTTCCTTCCTGCGAATGTGGGATCGTACCGATCGTTAATCAGTTCGTAAAAAAAGAGGTGCCAGTGTATACGGCGTTTGCCTTTATGCTGACTGCACCGATCATCAATCCTATCGTGATTTTTTCTACATTCATTGCCTTTGGAAATTCCGCGAAGTTCGCCTTTTTGCGTGTACTGGGCAGCTTATTGGTCGCAATGGTCGTGGGGATCTGGCTGGCGTATTTTAACAAACAAGAGATCTTAAAAACACGGCTTGCCAATCAATTAAGTGGCGGGAATGAGCAGGCAGCTCACCCACACCATCAGGGGCATGATCACGCCCACCATCAAACGGAAAAGAGCAGTCATCCGCTCCTTCGGAAGATTCGTCATTTGCTGCAGCATAGTTTGGATGAGTTTTTCGATACTGGGCGTTATTTGATCATTGGTGCGTTGATCGCCTCAGCGATGCAGACCTATCTGCCAACTGGCTTGATGCTGACATTAGGCTCCACGAAGCTGTTAGCGGTCTTCGTCATGCTGCTGTTAGCATTAACGTTATCCCTATGTTCCGAAGCAGATGCCTTTATCGGCTCTTCGTTGTTGAGTTTATTCGGCACTGGACCAGTCGTCGGTTTCCTGGTTTTTGGTCCAATGGTAGATATTAAAAACCTGTTGATGATGAAGCGGTACTTTTCGGGGCGTTTTATCGCTTCTTTAGTTGGTTTAGTCGCAATCGTCGTTTCAATTTATGCATGGGTGGTGTAAAGAATGGTTCGTTTTTTGATCTTATCAGGCTATTTTGAATTGATGATGTATTTGCAAGTGACGGGTAAACTCAATCAGTTTATCAACATTCATTATCGCTATCTCGCTATTTTATCCATGATCATTTCTTTATTATTGGCTTTGGTCCAGCTGTATTTTTGGGTCAAACAAGAGCCCGAGCATCATCATGACGATGAGCACCAGCATGGATTAGAGAAAAAACACCAACGAGTGATTGCGTATTTTCTATTAGCCTTACCGATCACCGTGGGTCTCTTTTTCCCCACCGTTAGCTTGGATACGACGATCGTTGAAGCAAAAGGGTTTAATTTCCCCCTAAGTGAAGAATCTGTGGGGGATCCAGAAATGACGACCCAATATCTGAAACCCGATACAAGTCTTTATTTTAACAAAGAAGATTATGACACTCAGATGGATGCAGCGTTGGCACGTTACGCCAAAGATGAGACAATTGCGGTAACGGAAGAAAATTACTTGGAAGTCATGGAGTTGATCTATACGTACCCGAGCGAATTTATTGGCAAGAAAATCACCTATGATGGATTTGTGTACCATGCAGATCAAGATGATGCCAATGAAATCTTTTTGTTTCGTTTTGGCATTATCCATTGTGTGGCTGATTCAGGCGTTTTTGGCTTGCGAGTGGAATTACCGCAACAAACAACGGCAGAAAATAACCAGTGGCTCCACGTGGAAGGGACGATCCAATCGAAGTACTATCAACCCTTCAAACGGGACTTGCCGATGGTGGTTGCAGACCAAGAGAAGACGATTGAAGCACCAGAAAACCAGTATGTCTATCGCGCTTTCTAGCTTTTTTTAAGAAAGTTCATAAAAACATCATAAACCTTTGTTATAATGGAGAAAATCTAAGCATATGTTTGTAGTTTTATCAAACGTTTAGTACAATATAGTAGGAACATATGCTAAAATCTATACAAAAGAGAGGTGTCGTGAAATGGGTTTTACAGATGAAACAGTTCGCTTTGATTTTGATGATAGCCGTAAAAAAGAAGTCAGCGAAACATTAGCTATCGTCTACCGAGCATTAGAGGAAAAAGGATACAATCCGATCAATCAAATCGTCGGTTATCTCCTTTCTGGCGACCCGGCTTACATTCCTCGTTATCGGGATGCCCGGAATTTGATTCGTCGTCACGAACGGGATGAGATCATGGAAGTTCTGATCCGTTATTATTTAGGCAATCACGGGATCAACCTATAATGAGAATCATGGGATTGGATGTTGGTTCGCGGACAGTCGGCGTGGCGGTCAGTGACCCAATGGGCTGGACAGCACAAGGGATCGAGATCATTCGCATCAATGAAGATGAAGGCAATTTCGGTTATGATCGACTTGCTGAATTGGTGAAAGAATATGAAGTCTCACGTTTTGTGGTAGGACTACCTAAAAATATGAATAATACGATCGGACCTAGAGCGGAAGCTTCTATGGCTTACGGCGCAGCGATCGAACAGCAATTCGGTTTGCCGGTCGTTTACCAAGACGAACGTCTGACGACCGTTCAAGCAGAACGAATGCTGGTAGAACAGGCGAATACATCGCGTGCCAAACGAAAAAAAGTGATTGATAAATTAGCAGCAGTCATGATTTTGCAGAATTATTTAGATGGTGCTGGGAAACAGCTGTTTTAATTTACAGAAAAGAGGAAAATAAATGTCAGGACATACACACGATCATAACCACGATCACGATCATGAAGGACATGAACACATTACTTTAATCGATGATCAAGGAAATGAAACCTTATACGAAATTCTATTAACGGTTGACGGTACGGAAGAATTCGGCCGCAACTACGTCTTGCTTTATCCAGCAGGCGTACCAGAAGAAGAAGACGTTGAATTACAAGCGTACGCTTATATTGAAAACGAAGACGGTTCTGAAGGTGAATTAGAACAGATCGAAACAGAAGCAGAATGGGATATGATTGAAGAAGTCTTCAACACATTCATGGCGGAAGAAGAAGAGTAATAAGTTGCAAGTGCTGACCCTTTCCATAAGGGATCAGCACTTTTTTTGATTTAACGACTGTTTATTTTAGAAGCATGTCTGCTTTTTTGAAAGGAATGAGAAAAATGAGTAACGTAACGATATTCGAGCTTGAAAAGATCGCAGAAGAGCAGCTAGTTTTTGCCGTGATCATCAGCAAGTACCAAGAAAAGTTCGTCTATGTCAAACACAAAGAACGAGACACCTTGGAGATTCCTGGAGGCAAGCGAGAACTAGGAGAAAGCATCACAGAGTGTGCTGCCCGTGAATTAAAAGAAGAAACAGGCGCCAAGCACTTTACCCTAGAACCGTTATTTATCTATGGTTTAGAAAAAAACGGGGAGGCCGATTACGGCTTGGTGTTTGAAGCCCAGATCACGGACTTGCAGGATGAATTGACCTCAGAGATCGAAGCAATCTATGTAATGGCAGAGCCGCCTGCCAACTGGACATATCCAACGATTCAGCCGTTGTTATTGGCAGAATATTTCGTACGAACAAAAAAATAATTCAGCCCACTCAAATGGAGGGCTGTCTTGAGTGGGAAAGTAAAAGAAGCCTATTTGACAGGAGTGAGCGAATGAGTTGCGTGATCCTGCAATCAGGGGTAGGATGAAAATGTAAACGTTATCTTATTGGAGAGTAGGGAAAGGCATGGAAAAAATTTATCAAGCAAGTACCGCAGAAGGAGCAATCGATTTTATCAATATGCGCGATTTGGAGATCGCGGCAGAGGAAGTGATTCCTAAAGGTGGGTATGGCTATATCAGCAGTGGTGCGGGGGATATTTTTACCTATCAAGAAAATGAACGCGCCTTCAATCACAAATTGATCATTCCTCATGTCTTAAAGGACATTGAATTACCGGACACAACGTTGTCCTTTGGCGGCGATACGTTGTCAGCGCCAATCATTATGGCGCCTGTTGCCGCCCACGGCTTAGCAAATGTTGCGGCAGAACAAGCGTCAGCCAAAGGTGTTTCACGTTTTGGCACGATCTATACGGCGAGTTCGTATGCCTCTTGTACGTTGGAAGAAATCCGAGCAGCTGGTGGTCAAGAAGCGCCGCAGTGGTTCCAATTTTATATGAGTAAAGACGATGGCATCAATAAAGACATCTTGGCGATGGCAAAACGCAATGGCGCCAAAGCGATCGTTTTGACCGCAGATGCAACTGTTGGGGGCAATCGAGAAACGGATCGCCGCAATGGCTTCACCTTTCCGTTGGCAATGCCGATCGTTCAGGCCTATCAATCAGGGATCGGACAAACGATGGATGCCGTTTACGGCTCCTCAAAACAAAAATTAAGTCCCCAGGATGTCGCTTTTATCGCCAAAGAATCTGACTTGCCAGTTTATGTCAAAGGGGTGCAATCAGAAGAAGATGTGGAACGAGCTTTAGGGGCAGGTGCACAAGGGATTTGGGTCTCAAATCACGGGGGACGCCAATTGGATGGTGGTCCAGCTTCCTTTGATTCCTTACAGATCGTGGCTGAAGCAGTGGCAGGTCGGGCGCCGATCGTCTTTGATAGCGGGGTACGGCGAGGACAGCATGTCTTTAAAGCGATTGCTTGCGGAGCAGATCTAGTGGCGATCGGCCGCCCAGTGATCTATGGGTTGGCTCTAGGTGGTGCTACCGGTGTTCAACAAGTCTTTGATTTCTTCAAAAAAGAATTGGAGATGGTCATGCAGCTTGCGGGGACGCAAACGGTGGCAGATATTAAAAAAGCCGTTTTACGGGACAATCGCTATTTATAAGTAATCCCTCAAAAAGGCGCTAGAATCGCTGATTCTGGTGCTTTTTTTAATGGATTTTTCTAATCATGCCCAGGAGCAGGAGCAACTGCTTTCGCTGAAAAAAGTGTATATGATTTTGAAACAATTGCAAAATCAGCTACACTTAAAAGAGACCAATAAACTAAAGGAGAGAGATTGATGATTCCAAAAATTATTCATTATTGCTGGTTTGGCGGCAATCCATTAGGTGAACAAGAAAAGAAATACATGGATACCTGGAAAAAATATTGTCCGGATTATGAGATCAAACGTTGGGATGAATCAACGATCGACCTTTCAAAATTCGGTCCTTATCTAAAAGAGGCCTATGACCAAGAAGAATGGGCCTTTGTGTCAGATGTGGTTCGTTTGTATGCGTTAGTGACAGAAGGCGGTATTTATATGGATACCGATATCGAGGTGGTCAAACCTTTAGATGAGCTCTTGACACTGGAGGCATTTATGGGCTTTGAGATCGAAACCAAGATTTCTACTGGGATCATTGGAGCGGTGCCGCATCATCCCTTTATGGAAGAATGGTACCACGATTACGATGACCGAAAATTTGTCCGGGCAGAAAAAACGGAAGATGTCGTCACCAATGTGATCCGAGTGACGGAACTGTTGCAAAACCACGGATTAGAATTGAATAATCAACGACAAACCGTTAAGGGTGTAGAAATCTTCCCGCAAATGACGTTTTCACCAAAAAGCTATATCACTGGTGAGGTCGAGGAAGATCCGAGTACGATGGTGATCCATCAGTTTTCTGGCTCTTGGTTATAAAAGAGTAAGTCTATGAAAGGACGGACAGTGGGGAAAGCTGTCTGTCCTTTTTGCTTTTGCAAGGGATGATGGAGATGTGATAGAATAGCTTGAAAAAATGAGGAGGCGTTTTGATGGCTATCAAACGATGTACTTTGGCAGATTTAGAAGAATTGGGAGAAATCAGCGTATCCACCTATTACGATACATTTGCTCCTTTCAATACGGAGGAAAATACTCGTATCTATCTAGAAGAAGCCTACAATCTGCCGAAACTGACCCGAGAGTTAGAAAATCCGCAGTCGGCGTTTTATTTTTTACAAGATAATGATCAAACCGTAGGATATATCAAACTTAACTGGGGTGAGGCGCAAACGGAAGCAATCGCCCCAGAGGGGTTGGAAATTGAACGAATCTATATTAAAAAAGAACATAAGCGCAGAGGCTATGGCAAAACACTGCTGCTGTTTGCCCAAGAGACCGCTAAAGAGCTGCAGAAAAAGTCGATCTGGTTAGGCGTTTGGGAATTTAACGACAATGCGTTGGCTTTTTATCATACGATGGGCTTTGAAAGAGTTGGCAGTCACTCCTTTTTTATGGGGGATGATGAGCAGACGGATTTCTTGATGCTGAAAGAACTTTGAATTCTGCCTTTGTATGAGGAATTAGAAATTACTTTCCATTTTTTTGGCAATCAAGTATAGTTAAAGGGATTGATGAAAAAAGAACGATTGGTGAAAACCATCGCTAAGGAGAGCAATTGTAAATGGAAAAACAGAGAAACGAAAGTATTTTGTCACGTTTTCTTAAAGGCGTGGTGATTGCCTTGGGCTTTATCTTGCCTGGTGTTTCAGGTGGCGTATTGGCAGCCATCTTAGGCATTTATGAGCGGATGCTGCGCTTTATGGCACATCTGACGAAGAATTTTAAAGAGAATCTCCTCTTTTTCCTGCCAGTAGGGATCGGGGGAATCGTAGGGATCGGGCTTTTATCAAAGCCATTAGAGTGGCTGCTGCAAAACTATCAAATCATCGTTTTGTGGGGCTTTGCGGGGGCAATTATTGGGACATTACCGGCACTTGCCAAAGAATCTACTTTAAAAAGCAAACGAACAACCGGTGATTTGATTTGGTTCTTCGGCAGTATGGTCATCGGCTTCTTGTTCCTCTATTTTATGGGTGATATCTTAGGAACGATCCCTGCCAATTTCATAGGTTTTGTGATCGCCGGCGGTCTGATCGCGTTAGGTGTTTTGGTTCCTGGCTTGAGTCCTTCAAACCTTTTGCTCGTTTTGGGACTTTATGATCCGATGTTGAAAGGCTTTAAGAGCTTTGACATCATGGGGGTCTTTCTACCGATCGCTATTGGCGGCTTGGCAGTGATGCTGCTGTTTTCGAAATTGATGGAGTGGCTATTGACCCATTATCATTCAAAAGTCTATCACTTCATTTTAGGGATCGTTATTGCCTCAACGATATTGATCGTGATTCCTCCGGTGGCAAACTATAGCGGCTTTACTTGGGTAACGGCTGTCATCGGAATTATTTTGTTTGTCTTGGGGGCTTGGTTAGGTCTTTGGATGAGCAAGCTGGAAGAAAAATATAAGTAAATCAAAACGGCACATCGTTTGGCGATGTGCCGTTTTTGTTAGGTAATGATGGGGACAGCTAAGAAGAAGCGTTGGTCGACAACTGGTAGTAAAAAGATGGGAACGTTTGATAACGATATGATACAGGTTTAAAAACTGTTCTATTTTTGTTGAAAGATTTCCTAGTGTTTGGTATATTGTAGTCTATATAAAGAAGAATTTTTCATGTGTTACAGTTTAGATAATTGTTTGAGGGTTTGAGGAAAAGGAGGGGCAAGCATGCAAGATGCGACCTATTGGGCGGAACAATTGCGGCAAGGAAAAATCAGTTTTGCAGAGCGGGTGGCGATGATCGAAGAAAAAGTCAATCAACAAAATCCGCTTTTGAATGCGCTTGTAACATTTGATCCGCAAGCAGCGATCCAGCATTACGAGCAGCATCTTCAAAAAACGGTTTTTGGGGGACAACCCATGCCGTTAAAAATACTCGGCCAAACCAAAGCAGGGTGGCCAGCAACGTCAGGAGCCAAACTGTTTGCTAAAGCACGAGCCAGCCGCACGGCACATTTTGTCTCTCGTTTAGAAGAGGCAGGCTTTGTGCCGTTAGGGCAAACCAATGCACCAGAATTTGGATTCAAAAATATCACTGATCCAACATTGTATGGGCCTACACGTAATCCGTGGAATCCTGCCTATTCAGCTGGTGGTTCCAGTGGTGGTGCGGCAGCGGCAGTGGCTTCGGGGATGTTTCCGATTGCGGGTGCCAGTGATGGCGGCGGATCGATCCGCATTCCAGCATCCTTTAGCGGATTGATCGGTTTGAAGCCAACCCGTGGCACGATGCCAGTGGGTCCTAGTGAATGGCGCAGCTGGCAAGGCGCTTCTATCAACTTTGCGTTGACGCTTTCCATGCGTGATACGGAACAGTTGTTTTATGCGTTGCGGACGTCACAGCCGACTGCCCCTTATCAGGCACCGCAAGTAGAATGGCATCATCAGCAAGCGAGTCAAAAAACGCGGTTGAAGGTTGCTTTTACTATCGCATCGCCGACCGGTGGCCAAGTGTCTGAAACCGCCATCCAAGCAGTCCGAAGTGCAGCCGCATTTTTAGAAAAGCAGGGGCATGAAGTCGTTGAAGTGGGCTATCCAGTGGCTGGTCAGCAAATGATGACCACCTATTACGCCATGAATGGCGGCGAAACAGCTGCGATGTTTGCTGAGATCAATGCTGCTCGTCAAGTACCGGTCAGACGGGAAGAGATGGAATTGATGACCTGGGCACTTTACCAATATGGCAAAAAACTGCCTGCCGCCGATTACGTTCTTGCCTTGCAGTGGTGGGATCAATTGGCAGAAAAAATGGAAGAAGTCTTTTCAACCTATGATCTCTTTTTGACCCCGACGACGGCTTATCCAGCCCCTTTGATTGAGGAAGCCTTACAAAGCGATAGCATTCGCCAAAGACTGCATGAGATCGAATCGCTTGGAAAAAGTGCTGCGGGTGAGTTGATCGAAGAAATGTTTGCCAAGAGCTATGCTCTGACACCTTACACTCAATTAGCCAATTTAACGGGGCAGCCAGCCATCAGCTTGCCAACTGCTCTTAGCGAGGAAGGGTTGCCGCTAGGGATCCAATTTATGGCGTCTAAAGGCAGAGAAGATCTACTTTTCCAAGTCGGCTATTTATTTGAAACACAGCAACGATTTCTGTTGCCAAAACAAGGAGACTAAGAGGAGGATATTATGAAACAAGTTAGAAAAGGGAAAATCGTTGCAATGGTTGGCTTTTTAGGTTTATTTGCGGGAGTCTTGTTAAGTGCCTGCAGCAAACCAACGGAAGAAGACACCAGTCTAAGCAAGGTGGAAGAAGCCAAAACATTGGTTGTTGCTACTTCGGGAACCTTGTATCCATCGTCTTACTATAACGATGAAAATGAATTAGTGGGCTATGATGTCGATGTGGCAAAAGAAGTCGCCAAGCGATTAGGCGTAGAGATCACATTTAAAGAGTACAATGTCGATGGACAAGTTTCTTCTTTAACACGTGGAGAAACTGATTTTGCTGCCAACGATTTTGGTTTGACGGATGAACGGGCGGAAAAATTCAGTCTCTCAACGCCTATCAAATACTCGTTCGATAGTATGATCGTGCGAAAAAGTGATGACTCTGGGATTGCTTCTTTAGAAGATTTGGATGGCAAAAAAGCTGCTGGTGAACCGAATACCAGCTACATGCGCTTAGCGGAATCCTATGGGGCAGAATTAGTGACTTACGACAACGCAACGAATGATCAGTATTTGACAGATGTTGCGAATGGTCGAACGGATGTGATCTTGAATGATTACTATTTGCAAAAAATGGCAGTCGCTGCTTTGCCAGATATCCCTGTAAAAATTTTGGAAGATGTCTACTTTAATCCGAATGAAACGGGCTTCTTATTCGTGAAAGATCATCAAGCATTACAGGAAAAAGTGGATGCTGTTTTAGCAGAAATGAAAGAAGACGGCCGTTTAAAAGAACTTGCGGAAACGTATTTTCAAACCGATATTTCAGTAAAATCTGATCAAGCGATCCAAACGGTTGAAACAGACTAATGTATATTCCAACCCTTGATTTGCCGTTGATGTGGGAGTCATTGCCCTATTTGCTGTCGGGCTTGTCCTATACGGTCGGCATTGCTGTCGTTTCGTTTCTAGGAGGCAACGTATTAGGGATCACACTCACCTTCTTAGGGATGTTGGAAAATCCATTCATTAGAGGGTTCGTGCGGGGCTACCTCTCATTTCTAAGAGGCGTCCCAGCGTTGGTCTTGTTGTTCCTACTGTATTTTGGCTTGCCTTATCAATTGTCGGCGCTCAGTGCTGCGATCATCTGTTTTACATTGACCAGCAGCGCATTTATCGGGGAAATCTACCGAGGATCAATTGCTGGTGTGGATCGTGGGCAATTTGATGCTGCCTATGCGTTAGGGTTATCCTTTACGAAAACGATGCGTCTGATTATTTTGCCGCAAGCCTTTCGTATTTCTGTACCGGCATTGAGTAATGTGGCAATGGATTTGTTGAAAGGAACCTCCTTGGCAGCAATGATCACGATTCCTGATATTTTTCAAAAAGCTAAGATCGTTGGCGGACGAACCTTTGATTATATGTCCATGTATGTGCTAGTTGCCATCATCTATTGGCTGTTGTGCATTTTGATTGAAGCCGGGCAAAAGCGATTAGAACAACATTTTTCAAAACGCTTTGCCGCTAATGAGGCTGTAAGACAATAAAAAAAGAGCCGAGGCTCGATCACTGCAGAAATCACTCTCTTCTTGAATTGATTTCTGCAGTTTTTGTATTTGAAAAGATAGAAGAAAGGAGATTGCCATAGTAAAACAATGAGCAAAGGCAAGGAAGATAGAGAAATTTCTGTAATGTCAAACTAGTTTCAGTATGAAAATGGTGCTGACCAAGTTATTTTCCTTCACTTAAACAGCCTATATTTCATTCGGTCGGCTCAAGTGATTCATGGTAAAATAAAGAAAAGCAAATCGAGGAGGGTCCTTATGAAGTATGAATGGCGCAAACTAGAAAAAGAGCTCTATCTTCCCAAAAAACCAACAGTGATCGAGGTGCCAACGTATCAATTTATCAGTTTAAGCGGCAGCGGCAATCCGAATCGACCTGAATTCAGCGAAGAGATCGCCGCTTTATATACGATTTCTTATTCACTCAGGATGGGGTTAAAAAAAGGGGCTTTTGGCAATGAACCCTTTGAATACACGGTCTTTCCTTTAGAAGGTGTGTGGACCTCTCTGAAAAAGCCAGACGGTGCCGTCAACAAAGAAGAATTGATCTACAAAATCATGATTCGCCAACCAGAACCAGTCACGGAAACACTGTTTCAAGAACAGCTCTTGGCCGTCAAAGAGAAGAAAGACAATCCAAATCTAGAGAAGCTCATCTTTGAACGTTATGAAGAAGGACTGTGTCTGCAAGCAATGCATACAGGCTCTTTTGATACTGAAGCGGAAACATTTGCGCAAATGAAGGAGCTGTTAAAACAAGAACAGTTAGTGATCCGTCCAACGATGGACACGTTCCAGCATCGAGAAATCTATTTGTCTGATCCGCGAAAAGTCTCACCAGATAAAGCCAAAACCGTCCTGCGATGGGCAGTAGAAGTAGAAGGTGGGATTCAGTGAATAAAAACTATTTAAGCATCGACATCGGTGGCACGAAAATCAAATCGGCTGTCATTGATCGTTCGGGGAATATTCTGACGCGAGGACGGATGGATACGCCGAAAAGTCTTGCGGAATTTTTGACGGGGATTGAAACGATCGTTCAGGACGTTCATGGAAGCATTCGGGGCATTGCGGTTAGTACCCCGGGAAAAGTCAACCCAGAGACAGGGACAATCTCGTTTGGCGGGGCATTGCCTTTTTTAGATGGGGTCTCCTTAAAACAGCTGCTGGCAAAGTATCAAATGCCGCTGGCTGTGACCAACGATGGCAAAGCAGCCGCATTAGCTGAATGGTGGCTAGGAAACCTTAAAGGGATTCAAAACGGAGCTGCCATAACATTAGATACTGGTTTGGGCGGTGGCGTAATCGTTGAGGGAAAACTGATCCAAGGTGCACATTTTCAAGCCGGGGAATTAAGTTTTCTACTAAATGCCACTAAGAGAAGTGACACTCAAGAAAACGCTGAGCAACCAGTCAATCAGGGATTGACCCTGCAGCAATTGGCAGGTTTTAGCGGTTCAGCGGTCGCCATGATTCGTCGCAGCGCCCAACTGCTAGGCTTAGCTGATCTTGCGGATGGTGAAGCAGTTTTTGACGCCATCAATCAGAAACAACCACAGGTCTGGGCGCTGTTTACAGCGTATTGCCGAGAAATCGCGTGTGTCATGCTCAATGTTCAAGCCGTGATCGACTTAGAGCGCTTCGTGATTGGCGGGGGCATCAGTGCCCAAGCGATCGTGGTGGAAGAAATCGACCGTCAGTATCAGCAACTGCTAGCTAGTTTACCGATTTTGCAGCAGACTTTTACGAAGCCGGAGATCCAAGCGTGCAAATTTCAAAACGATGCCAACTTATTAGGGGCGCTCTATCATTTCTTTTTGGAACATGAGATGAAATAAAATAGACCAAAAAACTGCCGCGAACCAACGATTCGCGACAGTTTTTTTAAGCTTTTTTCTTGGTGTCTTTGTCTTCGTCACCTAGGTAATCTTTGCTAGTGAAGGCACTGTGGAAGTATTTGCCTTCTTGACCGTAATAGCGGTTATAGCGCTGCTTGAATTTGCGGAACACGTAAACGACAAGAACTTTTAGCAGACAATAAATTGGGATCCCGAAAATCACCCCAACGATCCCCATCAAATCACCCATCACTAATAAAACAACCAGAATCGTAATAGGATGAATTTTCAATCGGTCACCCATCACACGGGGCACGACTAAATCCCCATGAAGCAACTGTACAGCAAACCAAGCAATCAAAAATTTAACCAACATCCCGGTGGAGTCTTGTGCGGCAATGAAAAGTCCCGGGAAAAAGACGATAAAAGGACCAATATAGGGGATGATGCAAAGCAGACCAGCGGCGATCGCCAGAATACTGGCATACTCTAAGCCGATTAAGAGGAAAACGACCCAATAGATCGCCCCTAAAATTAAGGAAGAAATGATTTGTCCTTTCAAAAAGGCACCGACTTGTATGTCAGAGATCTTGACGATTTCATTAAAGTCTTTGCGAAAACGTGGTGGCACTAATGAGAGGACCGAAAAATAAAACTTGTTGGGGTTGCGCAATAAGAAAAAGGCAATGATCGGTCCCGTAAACAAAGCGATGAACAAGGTCGAAATCGTTGAAAACAAACTGCTGAGCCCAGCAGCACCAGTTTCCCAATAGTCCCCAATAAAACTCATGATGTTGTTGGTGATATTTTGCAATGTGTCTGTAATTTGTGCCATCTCATCTTGAAACGGGGTATTTTCTAAAAAGGCGGTCGCGTTTTTCTCAAAGTCACTGACCAAACTTGGTAAGCTGTTGATCAGATCGGTGGTTTGCTGCTCCAAAATCGGGTAAAGCTGGAAACCAGCAAAGACGATCAACAAAAGAATCAAAAGATAGATCCCAGCAATCGAAACACTGCGGGGAATTTTTTTCGATTCCAATTTATCGACCACCGGGTTAAACAGATAGTAAAGGATCAGCCCAAATAAAAAGGGGGGGATAATAGCTGTAAGTATGGCTGAAAAGGGTGTAAATAAAAAAGAAATCTGATTTAGCAAAAAGACAGCAACTGCCGACAAGATAATCAGTCCTAAGACATAATAGCTTGTTTTGCCGCCTAAAAAGTGGATCAATCGGTTATTTTTCATAATAAGCCTCGCTTTCTTAGCTACATTATAACGAAAGACCCCTATTCTGTAAAAAAACAACGTACCTTTTGAAAAAACTACGCTCATATTCTCAATATCTTTATAATGAAAGAATACCTTTGATAAGGGGTTAACTGGTGGCACCTTTCTTCAAAGCAGGCCAAAAATGCTCCCGTGTTTACAACACAGGAGCGAAAAGAATTATTTGCGCACTGTCGTCAAGGTACAGCGACCAACGGCAGTTTTTAACCCGCTAGCTAACCAAATAGTGGCTTGCCAAGTTTGGATACGAGCGCCGATACGATCAGGACTAGCTTCTACGATCAGGGTTCCTTCTTGAGCGGCGGCTAGATGGTTGACTTGTAGGTCAATGCCGGCGGCGAAGGCTTCTTCTTGAGCCAAAGCTTGATTGGCGCCGATGCTGCAGGCAGTCTCGATCAAAACGCCGTTAATGCCACCGTGAACGAGACCAAAAGGCTGTTTGTGCTGTTCTTTGATTGGCATCCGTAAACGAACAAAATCGGCTGTTGCTGCTTCTACTTCGATTTCTAAGGCTTCTAGTAAGTTCATTTTTTGCTCCTTTTTCTAAGAAAGTTACCATGATTATAGCACGAGTTTTGGTAGAAATAGCCGAAGTTCTCAGAAAGTCGGCAACAGGGGGAGAAGTCTTAAGAAATTCCCTTAACCAAAGCAATTTCTAACGAAAAGCGACTAGATATGTGTATAATAGAGCTATGTGAATTGAGGAGGAACAAGTAATGAGAGAATGGAAAACCTTAAAAGAGTACGATGAAATTTTGTTTGAACAACATGGAAAAGTGGCGAAAATCACGATTAACCGCCCAGAAGTCCACAATGCGTTTACACCAAAAACGGTGTTTGAAATGATTGATGCATTTTCGATCAGTCGCGATGAACCAGGCATCGGCGTGATTATTTTGACAGGCGCCGGCGATAAAGCCTTTTGTTCAGGCGGAGACCAAAAAGTCCGTGGTCACGGTGGCTATGTTGGGGAAGATCAGGTTCCTCGCTTAAATGTATTGGATCTGCAGCGCTTGATTCGCACGTTACCAAAACCGGTGATCGCCATGGTCAAAGGCTGGTCGATCGGCGGCGGAAATGTTTTACAATTGGTTTGTGATTTAACGATCGCCGCTGATAACGCTAAATTTGGTCAAACAGGACCAAATGTCGGTAGTTTTGATGGTGGCTATGGTTCGGGCTATCTTGCACGGACAATCGGTCATAAAAAAGCCAAGGAAGTTTGGTTCATGACAAAACAATATACCGCCGAAGAAGCATTGGCGATGAACTGGATCAATACAGTCGTTCCTCTTGATCGAGTAGAAGATGAAACGATGGAATGGGCAGAAACGATGCTGCAAAAGAGCCCGTTGGCGTTACGCATGATCAAAGCATCAATGAACGCCGATACGGACGGATTAGCTGGTATTCAGCAATTAGCTGGCGATGCGACCTTATTGTATTACACGATGGATGAAGCCAAAGAAGGTCGTGACGCGTTTAAAGAAAAACGTCAACCAGACTTCGACCAATTCCCTAAATTCCCATAATGACTGGGAGTTGGCTGCAAAGGCAAGCACAACTTCATCCAGAACGACCAGCTTTTTATTGGCATGAAAAAAGCTGGTCGTTTGCTGCCTTGCAAAAAGAGGTTTATGCTTACGCTGCTTATTATCAAGCCCAATTCGTTGATCAGCCAAACCGGGTAGCTCTTTTTAGCAATAACGCCCCTGAAATGGTCTTTACGATCCTTGCGTTATGGGAGTTGGGGATCGAAGTCCAGCTGCTGAATACGCGATTGACAGCCGCTGAAATCTCCTTCCAATTGCAAGATGCCCACTGCGACTGGGTGATCACGGCGGATCAGGCTGCGGTTTCGGATGTTCGCAGCTTGACCTTTGGACAAGCGATCAAACAGGCGGAGGCTTTTATCGGTTCTGTTGTTCCTTCGTTTGTTCCTAATAAAGCAATCTATCAAGCAGAGCAAGTGGCTTCAATTATGTATACCTCTGGTACGACTGGCAATCCCAAGGGTGTGCCCCAAACCTTTGGGAATCATCTAGCAAGTGCCGAAGCGACTCAAAAAAACTTAGCCATCACTAGCGAGGATTGTTGGCTTTGTGCAGTTCCGCTGTATCATATCAGTGGGTTATCAATTCTCTTACGGTCCTTGCGACTTGGGATGAGTGTTCGTTTGTATGAGCGCTTTGATGCTGGAGAAATGGCAAAAGACCTTGAAGCAGGGAAAGGGACGATCGTTTCTCTGGTGGCAAAAATGTTGACAGATTTGCTGCCCTTGGTGCCCCAACAAGGCTTTGATTCGTTGCGTTATATCCTGCTAGGCGGCGGTCCGATTGCCAAAAGTGTATTGGAAAAATGCCAGCAAAATCAGCTTTCTGTGATTCAATCCTATGGGATGACAGAAACCTGTTCACAAGTGGTGGCATTGCCGCCAGAAAAAGCTTCTGAAAAAATCGGCGCCTCTGGGGTTCCCCTGCAAGGTGTCCATTTACGAATTGCGACTGATGGGAAAATGGCAGACCACCAGACTGCTGAAAATACCCAGCCGATCGGAGAAATCCAACTGCAAGGACCTGCGATCACGACTCGTTACTTGAACGATCGCAGTCCACAGCAGTGGGACCAAGAGGGCTGGTTTGCCACAGGAGATCTAGGTTATCTTGATCAAGAGGGCTTTTTGTATGTAGTCAGTCGTGCAAGCGAACTGATCATATCTGGTGGAGAAAACATCTATCCCGCAGAAGTGGAGCAAGCCTTGTTGCAGCATCCAGCGGTCAAAGAGGCAGCTGTGGTGGGGGAACCAGACGAGGAGTGGGGACAATCTGTCGCGGCTTATTTAACGTTAAATGAACCGATCCACTTCCAAGCTTTATTGGATACGTTAGAAGGGCAGATCGCCCACTATAAATTTCCGCGCCGTTTTTATCACGTGCGAGAAATGCCGCGCACAGCAAGCGGTAAAGTTTTAAAAAGGCTATTGCTGAGTGAAGAAAGAGTGAACTACATTGAACAGCAAATCAACAAGTAATTATGAGGCAGCGATCGCTGCCGGGAAAACCTATTTGAGTGAGTATCAACCTATAGAAAGGTGTGACTTACTGGCTCTTTATGCAGCGGCACAAGAATATCGAGGGGAACGCTATTTCTGGCGTACTCCTGATGAAACGACTAGTATGGTAGGGTTGGGTTGGTTAGCCACTTTTTCGCAACCCAAACTTGCAGACTTTTCAGAAGTCCGCTCTCTCTTAAAGCAAGCCCACTATCAACCAGAGGCACCTTTTCAGGCGCAGTTAGTTGGCGGTTTTGCTTTTGATGAACAGGCAGAAGTCAGTCAGGATTGGGCTGAGCTAGGTGCTGGTCTCTTTGCGTTGCCAGAAATACTGGTCAGCAAAACTGGAGATCAGTGTGGCGTCGTTTATACAGTAGCCGCTTCTTCCGAGGAACAACGACAACAAAAAGTCGCTGCCTTACAGGAAAAAGTCGCAAGCTGGTTGCAGGCCAATTCGGACAAGAGTCTTGTAGCAGAAACGCCTGCTTTTCAGGCACAAGAGGAACTAGATGTGCCCCAATGGCTGCAAGCGGTCGAAGAGACAGTGGCAGCCATTCGCTCAACTGAAACACCGTTGAAAAAAGTGGTTCTGGCAAGACGAATGAAGGTAGAAACGAAGCAGTCGATCATTAGTGCTGCGGTGTTGCAACGGTTGGCGCAACAGCAGCCGAATACCTATCTTTTTGCCATCGAACATGGGGGCCATGTTTTTGCTGGTGCGACGCCAGAACGCTTGCTAAAAGCGACTGTCGATCAATTTGAAACGGTAAGTATCGCAGGTTCCGCACCAAGAGGCAAAACCAAAGAAGAAGATGAGGCACTGGCACAAGCCCTCTTAGCGGACGCAAAAAATACCCATGAACATCAAGTAGTTGTCTATCGCTTAGAAAAAGCATTGGCCACTTTGTTAGCTGACGGCTTTCAATCAGAAGCCCGTTCCGTGATCAAAAATCGTGACATTCAGCATTTGTTTGTTCCTTTAGCAGGGCAAAGAAAGGCAGGAGTCAACTTTCTGAACGCCGTACAAAAACTACACCCGACCCCAGCATTGGGGGGAGAACCGAAAGAAGCAGCCGTCTCATGGATTCGTACCCATGAACCAGCCAGCAGAGGGATGTACGGTGGACCGATCGGTTGGTTGGGTATTCAAGAAGATATTGGCGAGTTTGCTGTGGCGATCCGCTCAGGATTCTTTAGCGGCAATCAAGCAACGCTGTATGCGGGCTGTGGGATCGTTGCCGATTCAGATGCGGAATCCGAACGTCAAGAAACACGGTTAAAATTTCAACCGATGAGGAGAGGGATCTTAGGAGATGAATAACCAGACAGTCATGACAGACTATTTACTAGCGGCGATCCAAGGACTAAAAGCAGCGGGTGCGAAGCGAGCAGTCATTAGTCCCGGTTCACGCTCCACGCCATTGGCGCTACTATTGCATCGTGATCCTGAGATCACCTGTACGGTGGCTGTCGATGAACGTTCGGCTGCTTTTTTTGCTTTAGGGATGTCCAAAGTTGATCTCCAGCCAACGATCTTACTGTGTACTTCTGGAACTGCAGCAGCCAATTATTATCCAGCTGTTTGTGAAGCAGAAGCTACCAACTTGCCACTGATCGTCTTAACGGCTGATCGCCCACCAGAACTGCGGGGCGTTGGGGCGCCACAGGCAATGGATCAACAGAATTTGTATGCCTCTCATGTCAAAAAGATGGTAGAGATGACGGTGCCAGAAAACGATCCTGCTTTGTTGCGTTATAGTTTTTGGCAAGCTGCAACTTGCACGATCGAAGCGCAAAAACAGCCGAAAGGCCCTGTCCAAATCAACTTTCCATTACGGGAGCCGCTGTTGCCTGACTTTAGTCGCCAATGCAGTATGCAGCAAGACGTGAGCTATCTGGCACTACAACAAGAGCTGTCAGCAGAGATGATCACCCAGCTAGCCCCTTACTTTGAGAAAAAAGGTATTCTGATTGCTGGAGAAAGCCTTACGATCGAAGAAGCGCAGCAGTTGCTGGCTTTTTCGGAGAAATTAGGCTGGCCGATCGTCGGCGATCCATTGACCAATCTGGCGACAGCCGGTACCAAAGTAGGAACATTTATCAGTCAAGCCGATCTTGTTTTCCTACAATTGACTTCTGCCTTCCAACCAGAAGTGGTCGTGCGTTTTGGTCGCTTACCAGTCACCAAAAATGTCCTATTATGGTTGAACAAAGCAGCCGATACGACGACGTGGCTCTTTGTTGATCCATCAGGGCAGTGGCAAGATCAGCTGCATCGGGCAAACTATTTGATCGAAGCAGCGATCAGCGCCTTCGTGGCGGCCATCACCCAGTTGCCGATCGTCAAACATACGGCGTGGCAACAACAATGGCAAGCACTTCAAGCGCGGGCAGATCAGGTGATTGCTGCAAGTCCCCAGTTGCAACAATGGGATGAGAGCAGCGCTGTGCGCATGCTCCAACAATGTCTACCTGAAGAAGCGCAAATTCTTTTGGCAAACAGCAATGCGATCCGTTTCTTTGATCGCTACGGCAGCAAAACTTCCTCCACTTATCGAGTGTATGGAAATCGGGGCGTCAATGGGATCGACGGCCTTGTCTCGACCGTAGCTGGGATTGCTTCCGCCAGTCAAAAGCCTACCTACTTGTTGATTGGTGATTTAGCGTTGTACCATGATATGAACGGCCTACAACTACTGCGCCAGTATCAATTGCCAGTAACGATCATTTTACTGAATAATAACGGTGGTGGGATCTTTTCCTTTCTGTCACAAAACACCTTAGAACCAAACAACTTTGTCCCGCTCTTTGGTACTCCGTTAGATCTTGAGTTTCAAAAAGTGGCGGCCTTATATGAGGCAGATTGGCACACACCGACCTCTTTGCTAGAGTTTCAAACGATTTTAGCGGAAACAAGTCAACAGCCGCGCTTTCAAATAATCGAAGTGAAGGGTGAGCAAAAAGATCCGGTCAACACTTGGCAAGCACTCCAACAGCAGTTTAGCGAGGCAGGAGCGCAGCAATGAAGGACACGATAAATGGCGTCAGTTATTTTTATCAGTGGCTGCAGCCGTATCGATCATCCTTACCAACCCTTGTGGCATTGCATGGCTTCACGGGTTCTTCGGAAAGCTTTCGACCGGTTTTTGCAGAGGAAGGTTCTTACAATGTATTGGCAATCGATTTGATTGGACATGGACGCTCATCGATTTATGTCCATCCCATGCGTTATGAACTTCCTTTACTGGTGGAGGATCTCGCACACCTTTTAGCGAAGTTAGGGATTGAACGTTATGGCCTGTATGGCTACTCGATGGGGGCGCGAATCGCACTTGTCTGGGCGGTCATGGAACCAACGGCAGTGACCCATCTTTTGCTTGAGAGTGGTTCACCTGGGTTAGCTGATCCAGCGGAACGACTCGCTCGTCAGCGGCACGATCGTCGCTTAGCGTTGCGCTTACTAAGGGAGCCTTTGGTCGATTTTGTCGATTACTGGCAAGAACTGCCGTTGTTTGCTAGTCAAAAGGAGCTACCTTTAGCGCAGCAGGCTGCTGTACGGCAAGGACGCTTGCAGCAAAACAAATTTGGCTTGGCAGTAAGCTTGGTTTACGGTGGTACTGGCAAACAGCCAAGCTGTTGGTCGGCACTTCCGCAGCTAGCTTGTGAAATTCTTTATTTAGCGGGGGAAAAAGATTTAAAGTTTCGTAAAATCGCCCACCAAATGAAGCAGCTGCAACCAGAGATGACCATCAAAGTCGTTGCTAATGCTGGACATTGTATCCATTTAGAACAGCCGACACAGGTTCGTCATGAAATCGATCAATGGTTTGTAAAAGGATCGGGGCCACAGTCAGCTGATTGACAAGGAGAGAACGCAATGAAGATTGAAAAAATTGAACGCATCGCCTGTCGCTTGCCCCTCAAACAACCCTTTGTGACAAGTTATGGACAATTAACAGAAAAAGCTTTTGATCTTTATTTGGTGACGACAGAGGATAAAACGATGGGCATCGGTGAATTGGTCGCTTTTGAGCAGCCAGATTACATTGAAGAAACCCTCTTTTCTGCTCGACAAGTGATTGAAACAGCACTGATCCCATTATTGATTGACCAAGAGATCGAGCATCCGCAAGAAGTTTGGCAGCTGTTTCAAACGGTCCAAGGAAACTACATGGCAAAATCGGCTTTGGAAACAGCGATTTGGGATCTATATGGCAAGCAAACGCATCAAAGTGTGAAAGAGCTTTATACCGCAACCCGACCGAGTGTCGCTGTTGGCGTTAGTCTTGGCATACAAGACTCTGTCGAAAAACTAGTGGCTCTTGTTGCCGATTATGTCGCCCAAGGGTATCAACGAATCAAATTAAAAATCAAGCCTGGGCAAGATCTGGTACCCTTGCGAGCGATTCGACAAGCCTTTCCAGAATTGCTTTTGATGGCAGATGCAAACGGAGCCTATCAGAGTGAGCCAGAACGCATTTTGGCACTTGATGACTTAGGCTTGGTGATGATCGAGCAACCACTTAAGGTACGAGATCTGGTGGGGCACAGTCAGCTACAGCGGCAGATGAAGACGCCTCTATGTTTGGATGAAGATATTCGAACGGCAGAAGACGTCGATACCGTCGCAGCCCTGGACAGCTGCCGTGCGATCAACCTGAAAATCCCCCGTGTCGGTGGGATCACCGAAGCCTTGCGAATCCTTGATCGATGTCAAACCCATGGACTACTCGTTTGGTTAGGCGGCATGTTTGAGTCTGGTGTGGGACGAGCCATGAATTTGCAATTTGCGAGTCAAGATATTTTCCATTTTCCTGGGGATCTTTCCGCTTCTGATCGTTACTTTTATGATGATGTCATTACACAGCCTGCAACTTTGCATGAAGGCAAGCTGCTGGTACCTGATGGAAAGGGCTTTGGCATCACGTTAGCAGAAACAAAGCTAAGTCAATATGGGCAACCTAAAGAATGTATCTACTCAAGAAAACGATCAGCGAAAGAATAACATCAGCAAAGAAAAAACAGTAAAAACAAAAGAAAGGACCAGCAGGGAAATCTGCTGGCCGTTTCTTTTGCGTTATTCTGCGTTTTTGAATTCTTTTTCAATTTGTAGTCGTTGGACTTTCATGGTTGCTGTTCGTGGGATATCTTCGTAGTCGCGTAAAATTGGCTGATTGAGGTGAGGGAGATCTTCCACCATTTTCCACCAAGCATCCCAATCCATTTGACGATTTGGTGCTAAAGCAATGATTGGTTGCGGTGAGTTTTCTTTGTCGCGAACGATCACGACTTCGGCAAGGAAGTCTAAATGATCCAGCAAAAGGTCTTCCAAGGCAAGATTGCTTTCAATATTTTTGATCAAGTCCACTTGACGGTCTTTTAAGTAAAGATGTCCCTGATCATCCATCATGCCGTAATCACCACTGTCCCACCAAGCGCCATAGACATTGTCAGCAAAACGCTGATCTTCTTTATAATAGGTCAACGCGCGTCCTTTTGAAAGGAAATGGATGTGCCCATCGGTATTGGCTGGCAGCTCGTTGCCCTCGGCATCGGCGATCCGCGCTCTCGTTAAGTCCTCCAGACCGACACCCATATCACGGGCATCGTTGGTAGTGATGCTTTCTAAGGTATGTGCTTTTAGAATCATTGGCCCGCACTCACTTTGGCCATAGACTTGTAAAAAGAGTGCTTCTTTTGTTGCTGAAGTATTTAAAAAAGTCGCCATTGTTTGATTGTTGATAGCATCAAAGGTTGAGTGATAGTAACGAATATTAGCAAAAGCATCTGGTTGTTCTTTTGCCACAAAGCTCCATTGGACAAAATTGTTTGGATGAGTTTCCAAAGCGATCGGTGGGTATTCTTTTAACATGCCTACGACATGAGCGCCGTTGGCATTGGCTAATGGCATCATCGGGAAGCCCATCGCCATCAAGGAGGAGATACCGATGTTGAAGCGGGAGTGCACCGGTGAAATATGGAACGCAATTAAATCAGAGTCAGCTTTGGTGCGATCGATCTTGGTGAAGATCGTTTTTTGCCATTTTGTCCGCCAGCCCATGGAGTTTGCTGAATGACAAATCAATTTTGGAATACCCGTCGTTCCAGAAGTATGGGTCATATAGGAAATTTGATCCACCGGTAATTCAGTTTGTTCCAGTGGTTCCGCTGGCTGCTGCAGCAAATGACGAACAGCGATCTGTTTGTCAGTACTGCTATTTTTCACTTGTGCGACGCGGCCTTCGGTTTCTTCATCAAATAAGATGAATGGATCTTCTAAGCGATCCACAAACACTTCGATGGTTTCAGCAGGGAAATGGTAAGAGATCATAGCAGGCACTGCGCCAAGGTAAGAAGCAGCCGTTGCTAATAAATAGGTATCGAATTTTGAAGATTTATACAGAATGATTTTATCTCCTGCTTGCACGCCAAGTGAGGCAAGTTGATAAGCACGCTTTAAAATCATTTCATGGCTCGAACGGTAGGTACTACGATAGCCAAGTTCAGGAAATGCTGGCAACACTTCATCATGGATGATGGGGGTGTCAGGAAACGTCTCAGCAGCTTCTCGATAATTGGTGTATAGATTCAATGGACGATAGTCTAAAATGGACAAATAGAACACTCCTTTAAAAGTTCGTGAAAAACTTCATTTGATTTCTCCATTTTAGCACAGGAATTCCTCGATACAATAGATATTTTGTGTTTTTTATTTATTTCTAAAAAATCATCCGGGCAAAGACTTTCGAAGAATGAATGACTGTGATGTGTTATCATTCATTCCTCGTGCTAAGCGGAAAAAGTGCATAATCAACGGGTGTATTTTGCTACAAAATCTTCGATTGGGAGGCGAAAGTCTAAATAGCGTGCTTTTAATTCTGCACGATTCCAATTCCACCAAGCGATTTCTTGCAAAGCAGTGATCGTTTCTGGATCAAAGCGGTATTTGATCACTTTTGCTGGAACCCCGACGACGATCGCATAAGGCGGCACATCTTTGGTTACGACTGCGTTTGAGGCGATCACGGCACCATCACCGACGGTCAAACCAGATTGGATCACGGCACCGTGGCCGATCCAGACATCATTGCCAATGACGGTCGTTTTTGCTTTGCGTTTTTCTAAGAAGGACTCGTCCTTTGGCGCAAATCCATAGCCTTCGCCATTATAGGCAAAAAGATGCTGACTAGGGCGTTCATAGGGATGATTGGTAGGGCCGATGCGGACCATCGCTGCGATACTGATAAAACGTCCTAATTGACTGTTCTGAATAAAGCAATATTGCCCCGTATAGGTATAATTGCCGATGGAAGAATGATCAATGTGATTGGCTTCGCCAATTTCGACATAGTCTCCTAAAGTTGTGTCTTGAAGCTGCGAGTCTTTGCCAACGATCGGCTGTTCATCTGGAAAATTTGTGATCGATAGGTGCATAGAAATCATCCTCTCTTGCGTATTGCTATCATTTTACCGCACTTTTTTGTACTATTTGACTAATACGCACTAAAGACAAAAGGAGGTCTGCTTTATGGAGACGATTTATCAGTTAGATAAGATGACCGAAACGATAGCTAAGCGAGCAATCAAAAAAGGATACGCGTTAAAAAATCAAGCGGCCCCAGAGGCGCTGTTTGTGCGCAGTTCAACGGTTCCTAACGAATTGATCACACCAGAATTAGCTGTGATCGCTCGCTCAGGAACAGGCACCAATACGATCGATTTGGCACGGTGTACTCAAAATGGCACAGTAGTTTTCAATAGTCCTGGTGTCAATGCCAATGCAGTCAAAGAGTTGGTGCTATCCAATTTATTTCTCAGCGTCCGCCCCTTATTCAAAGCCATCCAGACAGTAGCCGATTTGCAAGAAGAGCTAACGTCAGGTCAAATTGAAGCAGAAGATGTGTTGAAGGTAGCTGAAGAACGGCGAAAAGAAGTGATCGGCGAAGAATTAGCTGGAAAAACCATCGGTATTTTAGGCTTAGGAGAGATCGGTGAACGGGTGGCAAAAGCCTGTCGTCAGCTAGGGATGGAAGTCCTCGGCTATGCCCGTACGAAAAAAGCGGCCCAAGATTACGAACAAGTCAGTGACCTGCAAACGCTGTTGACCGAATCAGATTTTGTGGTGGTTTTGCTCCCTTTAAGTCAAGAGACCCACGGCATGCTGAACCGACAAACGATTCAGCAGATGAAAAAAAATGCAGTGTTGATGAATTTTGGTCGCGGGGAAATCGTGGAAGAAGCAGCCGTCTTAGAAGCATTAGCCAAAAATCAGCTCAAACAATACATCACTGATTTTCCTAGTGCGGGCTTGATCGGACAACCGAAAGTGTTGTGTTATCCGCATATCGGCGGCAGTACTACCAATGCCTTGGAAAAGGGGGATCACGTAGTTTTTGATCGCATGCATGCCTATTTACGCGCTGGGACGATTCAAGAATCGGTCAATTTCCCCCATGCAGAGTTGCCTTTTATGGCACCGTATCGCTTAGCGCTGTTTTATCACGACAAGCCTGGTGCTTTTGCCCCATTATTGCGGATCATTTCTGAAGCAGGCGTGGATATCGATAATTTGGCGAGTGAGAGAAAAGCCGGAGTTGCCTATACTTTGATTGATCTTGATGAGACAAATGAAACACTGCTGCAAGATCTACAGCAGCAGATACAGCAAGAAACAGCGATCATTCGTGCCCGCTTGATCAAAAATTCGCGAACCAGTGAATAGTTGCCACCAACAATGTTTCTTGTTATGATGAAAAAAAAGTAAAGGAAGTTCATCATGACGAATAAGTTTCAAGATAAAAAGAAGGTCGCTTTGCCTCGTTATCAGCAGATTGCCGTAGCGATCGCGGAACGAATCGTTGAAAATCGCTACCAAGTTGGGCAAAAGATCCATGCACGCTCAACGTTAGCCAGCAATTTCAATGTCTCTCCTGAAACAGCCCGCAAAGCGATCAATGTATTAGTTGATTTAGAAATCATGGACGTCCGTCATGGCAGCGGCGCCTATATTGCTTCAAAGGAAAAAGCACAGGCCTTTGTGGAACAATACCAAGATGTGCAGTCGATCCAAGAAATTAGACAAGATATTTTAGACAGTGTGGAGCGGCAGCAGCAAGAGCTGGATAATTTTTCTGACTTGCTGAACACGTTAGTGCAGCAAACCAAAAAGGTCCACCATATGAGTCCGTTTGTGCCTTTTGAACTTCAGCTGACGGAACAGGCGCAGCATTTGGAAAAAAGTATCAATGAATTGAATATTTGGCAAGCCACAGGGGCGACGATCATCGCGATCCAAACAACCGAAGAATTGTTGTTGTCACCAGGACCTTATGCGAAATTCAGTGCAGGCAATACGATTTATTTTGTCGGGAATGAATTGGCGTTGCAGCGCATGACCAATTTCTTCTATCCAACGGACCATTCAGCGTAATTCTTTTTCCTGATTCCCATGCTTTTTTTGCAAAAGAAAAAGCAGTGGGAAATTTTTTTTGACAAAGTGACCACATCTTGTTAAGATAGTATGGTCACTTTCGTGAAATTTTTCAGAAAAAGGAGTATTAATCATTTGAGTAAAGTTAAAGTGGAACACTTAACCAAAATCTTCGGTAAGAAAAAGCAGCAAGCTCTTGCCATGGTCAAAGAACAACGCAGCAAAAACGAGATTTTAGAAAAAACAGGTGCCACCGTCGGGGTCTATGATGTGAACTTTGAAGTCAACGAAGGCGAGATTTTCGTCATCATGGGCCTTTCTGGAAGCGGGAAGTCAACATTGATTCGCCTATTGAATCGATTGATCGAGCCGTCTGGCGGAGATATTTACATAGATGGCGTGGATGTTGCCAAAATGAGTAAAGAAGAACTGCGAGAAGTTCGTCGTCACAAAATCAACATGGTTTTCCAAAGCTTTGGCCTTTTCCCTCATCGGACGATTTTAGAGAACACAGAATACGGATTAGAAGTCCGTGGGGTCTCGAAAGAAGAACGAACAGCGAAAGCGGAAAAAGCGTTAGAAAACTCAGGATTGCTTTCTTTTAAAGACCAATACCCTGACCAGCTGTCTGGAGGGATGCAACAGCGTGTGGGACTTGCCCGTGCGTTAGCCAATGATCCAGAGATCCTCTTGATGGATGAGGCCTTTTCAGCATTAGATCCGCTGATTCGCCGTGAAATGCAAGATGAACTTTTAGAATTGCAAGCCAATGTTCAAAAAACGATTATCTTTATCACCCATGATTTGAACGAGGCCTTGCGGATCGGTGACCGGATCGCTTTAATGAAAGATGGTCAGATCATGCAGATCGGTACAGGAGAAGATATTTTGACGAATCCTGCCAACCAATACGTGCGTGATTTCGTGGAAGATGTCGATCGTTCCAAAGTCTTGACTGCGCAAAACATCATGGTCCCAGCATTGACGACGAACATCGAGATCGATGGACCAAGCGTAGCATTGAACCGGATGCGGAAAGAAGAAGTCAGCATGCTGTTAGCCGTCGACAAACGTCGTCACCTAAAAGGAAGCCTGACAGCCGAGTCTGCTCGTGAGGCACGGAAAAACAATCTGACCTTGAAGGAAGTTATTGATAAAAATGTTAAAAAGATCGATAAAGATATGCTGGTAACGGATATCTTCAATTTGATCTATGATTCGCCTACACCTTTAGCCGTGGTAGAAAACGATCGCTTGATCGGAGTCGTGATCCGCGGAAGTGTGATTGAAGCATTGGCTGAGACTGATTCAGCCGCTCAAGCAGAGGAAGGGGTAGTGACAAATGGATAATTTCTTACAACATACGATTCCGGTGGCTGATTGGGTCGAAAACTTTACTGATTGGCTAACAGGAACTTTCAGTGGATTGTTTTCAGCCTTACAGTCTTTCGGACAATTTATCATGGACGCTATTACAAATGTATTACTGTTTGTACCACCGTTATTAATGATCGTCTTATTGACGGCTGCTGCCTTTTTCGTTTCACGCAAAAAATTCGGCTTGCCAGCTTTTACTTTTGTCGGGTTGCTGTTCATCTATAACCAAGGGTTATGGACAGACTTGATGAACACCGTGACGTTGGTCTTGTTGTCGAGTTTGGTTTCGATCATCATTGGGATTCCACTAGGGATCTTAATGGCGAAAAGCGAAAAAGCGCAAAGTATCGTGACGCCGATCTTAGACTTTATGCAAACGATGCCTGGTTTCGTTTATTTGATTCCTGCGGTTGCTTTCTTTGGGATCGGGATGGTTCCTGGGGTCTTCGCCTCAGTGATCTTTGCTCTACCACCAACCGTTCGGATGACGAACTTAGGGATTCGCCAAATTTCTCGTGAATTGGTGGAAGCCTCTGATTCCTTCGGTGGGACTGGCTGGCAAAAACTGATCAAATTAGAATTGCCACTAGCCAAAAGCACTATTTTGGCTGGGGTCAACCAAACCACGATGCTGGCATTATCAATGGTCGTGATCGCGTCAATGATCGGTGCTCCTGGGTTAGGGCGCGGCGTCTTGTCCGCCTTGCAACGAGCACAAGTCGGTAACGGATTTGTCAGTGGGGTATCCTTAGTTATTTTGGCGATCATCATGGATCGCTTTACCCAGAATTTGAATCGTTCGGCACATCAAAAAGCAGCCAGCAAGACAAGTCGCAAACAAAAACGTCTTTTTGGCGGAATTGCTGCAGCGGTAGTCGTTGCTTTGATTGGAGCATCGTTTGCCTTTGGAAATGTTTCTGACAGCAAAGGCACGGTGAACTTGGCGTATGTCGAATGGGATACGGAAGTTGCATCTACCCATGTGGTGGCAGAAGTTTTGTCGCAAATGGGCTACGAAGTCAATACGACGCCTTTGGATAATGCCATCATGTGGGAATCGGTGGCAAAAGGGGAAGTTGACGGGATGGTCGCTGCTTGGCTACCATCTACGCATCAATCCCAGTATGAACAGTACCAAGACCAAGTTGAAAACTTAGGTCCTAACTTAGAGGGGGCAAAACTGGGGATCGTTGTACCAAGTTATATGGATGTAGATTCCATCGCAGACCTTTCTGACGAAGCTGGAAAAACCATCACTGGTATCGAACCAGGCGCTGGTGTTGTAAATGCAGCGGAAAATACAGTTGCAACGTATGACAACCTTTCAGATTGGAATGTCGCTACCTCTTCTTCAGGAGCGATGACAGTGGCATTAGGCCAAGCCATCAAGAACCAAGATGAGATCGTTATTACTGGCTGGTCTCCACATTGGATGTTTGCGAAATATGATCTGAAATATCTGGATGATCCAGAAGGAACAATGGGTGAAGCAGAAAGCATCAACACTGTTGTACGCCAAGGATTAGCAGATGACATGCCAGAAGTCTACGAAGTACTTGATCGTTTCAACTGGACACAAGAAGACATGGAAGAAGTCATGTTAGCAATCAATGACGGAACGTCAGCCGAAGATGCAGCCAAAGATTGGGTAGCCAATCACCCAGAAGAAGTTGCTGCTTGGACGAACTAATTTCTAAAAAAAGAACGACCGCAGATTGAAGCGGTCGTTCTTTTTGTTATTAAAAATACTTAGGTTCATAACGAAAGACGAGGGGATGATTTTTGCAAAAGATCGAGCTTTTGTGCAGGTTAAGCAAAACGATGAAAAATCGGTTGCATCTGTTCAAACGTACAGAGTTCAGTAAATCCTAATGATCGTAAAAGATCTTGTCCCTCTTTGATTTGAAACCCGAGCTGCTCTGGTTTATGACTGTCGCTGCCGATGGTTAGCACGCTTCCCCCCAAGTCACGATAAACCTTGAGGATCTCGATCGATGGCGTATACCCGTTGATTCCGTAACGGTGGGAAGAGGTATTCAGTTCAATGCCTTTGCCATTTTTGATCACGACTTTCAAGATCTCTGCGATTTGTTCTTTCGTTTGTTCAAAAGCGTCCTTTCTCTTTATCTACATAACGACGAATCAAATCCATATGGGCTAAGACGGAATACTCTTTATATGTCGTGACTAGCTGATACATTTCATCATAATAGCGCTCGTAGCATTCCTGTTGGCTGCGTCCTTTTTGAAATTCTCCAGTCCAAAATTCTTGATCGTCTACCTGATGAACGGAAAGTAAAATGAAGTCAAAGGGATGCGAATGATAAAGACGGGTAAATTGTGGGATCGTGTGCATTTGCATCCCAAATTCCAGCCCAGTTTTTAGCTTGATTTGGTCACTGTATGTTTCCTTTAATCTTGCCAGTTCGTTAAAATACAAGTCGTAGTAGACATTTTTTACGACTTTATTGGCTCCGACGAGGTACGTATCCGTCGCTTGCCAGTCTTCTTTGACTCCATAATCCACATGATCGGTAAAGCAGATTTCTGCTAAGCCTAGTTTAATGGCGTCTTTGACTACATCTTCCATCAAATACCAAGAATCATCGCTGTAATCACTATGAACGTGATAGTCTGTAAAAATCATGGCGTCTCCTTTTGTTTCGTTATTTTTGCTGCTTCTGCCAGTCTGCTCGTTTTTGATGATAGAGCTGGGCGGCAGTTTCCCAATGCTCTTTGTCAGCCGGCTGAATCTCACGGATCACACTGGCTGGATTGCCGCCGACGATCGTATTCGGCGGCACATCTTTTGTGACGACGGAACCAGCAGCGACGATGGCATGTTTGCCGATCGTGACACCTGGTAAAATCGTACTATTGCCCCCGATCCAAACGTAATCTTCGACGGTGATCGGTAGGCCAAATTCCAAATCTTGACTGCGGACCACAGAATCGATTGGATGACCGGCGGTATAGAAGCTGACCCGTGGTCCCACCATCACATGATCACCAATCAGAATCTTATTGACATCTAAAAAAATGCAATCCATATTGGCATAAAAGTGATCACCAATCTCAACATGGCGACCATAATCAACAAAAAGGGGTGGTTGGACAAAGCAATGCTGCCCAAATTTGCCAAAGAGTGCTTTTTCTTTGGCGATGATTCCTTCTCGGTCATCGACTGGTAAATGGTTGATTTCCTGGGCACGTTTTTTTCCCTCTGCTGAGCCATTCTCAGGGAGAATGCCAGCAGCTTGATACAATTGACCAGCCAACATCGCTTGATAATCAAAGTCTTCTTTCATTGCAAAATCCTTTCTAAGACGGTAAATCGTCGGTGGTTAATTCAATCAAATTGCCTTCGGGGTCTTGGACAACTGCTTCATAATAGCCGTCGCCTGTTGTACGAGGACCATTTAAAAGAGGGTAGCCATCTTCAACAAACCGTTGAGCATATCGATCGACGTCAGCTTGATCACCAACTGCAATCGCAAGGTGAGTGTAGCCTAAGCTCTCGCTGACACGAGGGCTTAAAAATTTCTTGGTCGTTAATTCTAACCGACTTCCAGAATCAAAGGTCAAAAAATAGGACTGAAAGCCTGTTTTCGGATTATGGTATTTTTGGTTGCTGACCGCCTGAAAGTAGGTTTCATAAAATGTCCTCATTTTTTCCAAATCATTGACATATAGTGCGATGTGTTCAATTTTCATTATCGACAACTCCTTTAATAAGCAACATAAATCGTTTTTTTTTTGAACTTAGTAAACTTTGTTTAATAAGTTGCTTCTATTATACCTTTGTTAACAAAATTAATAAAGGTATATTCCCAGCTTTTTATCTGTTAAAATAGGAGCGTTGAGGGGGAGAAAAATGAAAGCTTATCAGCCAACAACCATTAAATTACATAATCAGGCAGTATTGCTGGATTTGCTAAAACAGCAGCAAGCGCCTATGACCAAGCGCCAACTGGCAGATGCCTCTCAATTAAGCGTGGTAACGATCAACAAGCTGCTTCCTGAATTGATTGAAAAGCAGTTGCTTTTGACGACGGATCAACCGCAACGAACGGGAGGACGTCAAGCTGCGGCTTACCAGTACAATGCGCAACGGACACTGTTGTTGATCATTCAATTTATCGAAGAAGACCAGCAGATCGTGATTCGTTTTTCAGTCGTCGATCTCATCGGGAACATTTTGCATCATGAGCAGTCAGCAGAGGGCCGATTGCCGCAGTTCTTGCAAGTGATTCGTCAGATAAAACAGGAATACCCGAAAATCAGCTTGGCAGTCGTGGGAATTCCTGGTGTGGAAATTGCTGGAAGACTGAAGATCATGGATGCTCCAGCATTTAAGGACATGGCGCTAGGGGAATTGATTGAAAAGGAGATCGCGGTAAAAACGCTTATTGAGAATGACGTGAATGCAGCGGTATTCCATTTCAAAGAAGAGAAAAAAATCGTGGCTGGCATTTATTTTCCGAAAAATTATCCGCCAGGTGCGGGACTGGTCATCGACCAACAGCTCTTTAAAGGAGCCAACCATTTAAGTGGCGAAATCAAGCATTTGCCGCATCTCTACACGGCTTCTTACCCTTTGGCAACAGAGGCGATCCCAGAACAAGTGACTGCCACTCTTCAAGCGATCGTGGCAGTGACGGACCCGCATCAAGTCATTTTGTTTTTGCCCTCTGAATGGCAGGCGCTCGTGTCGCGCTCCTTTTTGGAAAAGCAGCTGGCAGCAGTGTTTCAATATGGCGTCTTGCCAAAATTACACTTTTCCGATCGGTTTTCAGAAAATTATTTGGCTGGGTTGATCACGATGGGAATCGAAGCAGCGGGCTTAGGGCTTTGATTCCCAGCATTCAACTGGTACTGAGGACAAAAACTGCCGCTGCTTCCTTTATTCAGAAGTAGCGGCAGTTTTTTTGAAAATACGATAACTCACAGCTTGGCGAGTTTCTGTGCTTTTTCGGTATTCGCAAAATGCAGTTTGGCATATTGGCCTAATAGTGCTATGCCACCTTGCTGCAGTAATTTTGCTGCAACTTGGTCAGCAGCTGCGTGGGCGCCAGAAGGCAAACGCATACCGACTTCTTTGGAGGCTGCATCTAATTCATCCAAAAAGACTGTACGGCATAAAATAGAGGCTGCCGCTACTGCTAGATGATATTGTTCCCCTTTCGTCGCAAAATAGAGCTTTTCAGTGACCGCTGCTTGTTCCGACTTTAAATAGGTGCGATAATTTTTTTCGCTCGTGAACTGATCGATCAAAATGGCATCTGGTGTCTCAGGAGCAATTTTTTGCAAAAGCAAACGAATGGCTTGATTATGCAAAGCAACTTTCATTCGGACCGTGTTGTATTTTGGTTGGATCTCGTTGTATTTTCTGGGCGTGACAGTGAGCAATTGGTAAGGAACCAATTCTTTGATTTTCGGCGCCATCTTACGGATCTCTGGATCTGTCAGCATTTTTGAGTCCTTGACTCCTAAAGCTTTCAGCTGTGGTAATTGCTCTTTTTTTGCATAGACGGCACAGACCACCAAAGGACCGAAATAACTGCCATTACCGACCTCGTCACTGCCGACGACGCTTTTTTCGCTAAATCCTGCTGGCAACGCAGTGGATGAAACAGTCGCTTTTTTCTTATCTGGTACAGCACTTGCCGTATCGCCCCATAAGGAAGCTTCTTTTTCAGCAGTCGCTCCTTGGAACATGACTTTTCCTGACGTATAAGCAGTGATCGTCGTTGGCCCTTTTTTGGCGACAAACACGGTATAAGGAACTTTCTTAGCTAGTAAATCTCGTTGGTAAAATTGCTGCATCTTTTGGATAGTTGAAGTTGGTACTTTGATAACGATCGTACTCATTTGATTCCTCCTGATTTTTTGTCTTTTTTTAGGTAGACAAAAGGATACTTTAAGATTTTACCATACTTCTTATTCTTTTTTACTAAGACGATCAGCAAACAAACGATTGGCATGGAAATTCATAAGAAAATCACGTATAATAGTTAAGAGTTTGCGACACATGTTCAATAAGTGATAGAATAGAGCAGAATGTAAGCAATGGGAGGAAATATTCCTATGACGGAGCAAAAGAAACGCTATAAAGCAGTTATCGCGAATCAAAGTTACACGATTATTGGACGCGAAAGCAAAGAACACATGGATATGGTGACAAGATTGGTCAATGACCAACTGCTTGAGATCATGCAATTATCGCCACAAACCGATCAAGAACAAGCGTCGATCTTATTAGCGATCAACGCTGTTTCCGACCAGCTGAAAAAACAAGAACAGCTGTTGGTCCTACAAAAAAAAGTGGACGAGTTGCGGGGACAAGCCATTAAAGCAACGGAGCTTGAGAATCGCATCAAGCGGATCGAAGCGATCGAATCCGAAGCACGGAAAGTTCTCGATGAGACAGGTCGCAGTGATGTGGAGATCCATAATCATGTGGAAGCACAACAGATCTTAAATGAACAAAGGAAACGAAAAATTCAAGAAAAGACAGCCCATGGGTAGTGCGGCGTAGAAAGGATTCCTAAATGATTGGATTATTTGTCTTGGTTTTGTTGTTGGCAGCCTTTTATGGCGGCGCGCGGCGCGGAACCAGTTTACAATTGGTCTCAGTTTTGGGCTATTTGCTCTCTTTTTTCTTTGCAGTTGCGAATTACCAAGAAATTGCGAAAAAAATTGAGCTCTATGTTCCTTATATGTCAGTAACGGCGGATTCAAAGTTAAAATACTACGATATGGAACTGGCTTTAGATTTAGACAAAGCCTATTATGCGGCCATCGCTTTTGTGATGGTGCTCTTTGCTGGTTGGCTGATCACCAAACTATTAGTGATTTTTGCAGACAGTTTGCGTTACAAACGCCTACGTTTTTTAGGTGGTTATGACTGGGCAGTTGCGGGTGTTTTGAATGTTATCTTGATGTATATCAATTTGTACATGTTTTTCATGATTCTCTCAATGATCCCGTTTGCCACGATTCAAAATCTGTTTGAAACGAGCGGAACTGCGAATTTCATCGTTGATCGGTCGCCGATTCTCTCAGATTACTTCTATCGATTGTGGATCACAGATGTGATTGGGTAAAAAGCAGGCAGATGGTTGCAGAGCCATTCTGCCTTTTTCTTAGGAACAAAAAGTTAAAACAAAGCAGGTGAGAAAAGAATGAATACTAAGATCCTTGATGTTTTAGGATTTGAACAAGTAAAGAGTCAAATCGGTCAGTATATTGTAACAGCCCAAGGAAAAGAAGCCTTAGCAAAGCTTGCGCCATCAAGTGATGCGCAAGTCATTTCCTCTTGGCTAGCAGAAACAGAAGACGCGATCAAGATCCAACGTTTAAGAGGCGGAATCCCTGTACCAAAGATTGAGAATATTCGTCCCCAAATGAAACGGATCGAAATTGGCGCCGATTTAAATGGCATTGAGTTGGCACAAGTTGCCCGTGTCTTATCAACTACGCAGGAATTGAAACGCTTTTTTGCTGATTTGTCTGAAAGCGAGATTGAATTTTCCCGCTTGTATCACTGGGAAGAACAGTTGGTGTCTTTGCCAACCTTGAATCGACGCTTGAAAGAAGCTATCGATGAGGATGGCCGAGTCACAGATGATGCCTCTCCAGCACTACGTGGAATTCGCCAATCGATCCGACGAGCAGAACGGACGATTCGCGAGACATTGGATGGCATCGTCCGAGGTGGCAATGCAAAGTATCTAAGTGATACGATCGTAACCATGCGAAATGAGCGTTATGTGATTCCAGTCAAACAAGAGTACCGAGGTGTTTTCGGCGGGGTAGTCCACGACCAAAGTTCCTCTGGTCAAACCTTGTTTATCGAACCGAAACAAGTAGTGGAACAAAATAACCGTTTGCGCCAGCATCAAATTGCGGAACGGGATGAAATTACACGTATTCTAGCAGAATTGTCAGCAGAGTTAGCCCCATATCAAAGAGAGATTCTCCATAATGCGTATGTGATCGGGATCATGGATTTCATGAATGCCAAGGCTCGTTTTGGAAAAGAGATGAAGGCAATCGTACCAGCGATCAATCAAGACAACCATGTCTTTTTTAAGCAAGCACGTCATCCATTGATCGATCAAGAAAAAGTCGTTCCTAACGATATTACGATTGGAAAAGACTATCAAGCCGTTGTCATTACTGGGCCGAATACCGGTGGGAAAACCATCACCTTAAAAACATTAGGGCTATTGCAGATCATGGGCCAAGCTGGTTTACCAATTTTGGCAGAAGAAGAAAGCCAAATGGGTGTCTTCAATGAGATTTTTGCGGACATTGGGGATGAACAATCCATTGAGCAAAGTCTATCGACTTTTTCTTCTCATATGACAACGATCGTTGAAGTGTTGAAAAAAGTCGACGAGACAAGCTTAGTTCTCTTTGATGAATTAGGCGCAGGAACCGATCCTCAAGAAGGGGCGGCACTAGCGATTGCGATTTTGGACGAACTTGGGGCTAAGTCGGCTTATGTCATGGCGACGACCCATTATCCTGAATTGAAGGTTTATGGCTATAACCGATCCAATACGATCAATGCCTCTATGGAATTTGATGTTGATACCTTAAGTCCGACCTATCGCTTGTTGATCGGGGTTCCAGGACGAAGCAATGCGTTTGAAATTTCGAAAAGACTTGGCTTGCCAGAGACGATCATTGATCAAGCCAAAGAGATCATGGATGGAGAAAGCCAAGACCTGAATGAAATGATCGCTGATTTAGAAAATCGAAGAAAAATGACGGAAACCGAGTATCTTGAAGTCCGTCATCATGTAAAAGAAGCGGCCCGCTTGCACCAAGAGCTAGAAGCAGCCTATAGTTATTTCTTTGAAGAACGTGAAAAAGAATTGGCGAAAGCTCGTCAAAAAGCCAATCAGATCGTTGAAGAAGCCAAAGAAGAATCTGAAAAAATCATTGCCGATATTCGTAAAATGCAGTTAGCCGGCGGTCAAACGAAGGTCAAAGAACACGAGCTGATCGACGCGCGCACCAAATTATCAGGTCTACAGCAAGAAGAACATCTGCAAAAAAACAAGGTTCTGCAAAAAGCCAAGGCAGCCAAGACGCTGAAAGAAGGAGACGAAGTGCTCGTAACTTCTTATGGGCAGCGAGGAGTCTTGTTGAAAAAAGCAGGCAAAAATCAATGGCAAGTCCAAATCGGTATTTTGAAAATGAATTTGCCAGAAACAGATCTCCAACCAGCAGCGCCAGTGAAGGAGCCTACACAGCGTATCGTCAATACGATTCGTTCTGCTGACAGCAGTCCAGTGGTCAATCAGTTGGATTTACGAGGCAAGCGGTACGAAGAAGCCCTCAATGAAGTGGATCAATATTTGGATGCGGCGATTTTGGCAGGTTATCCGCAAGTGACGATCGTCCACGGAAAAGGAACCGGTGCGCTGCGTCAAGGGATTACCGATTATTTGAAAAACCATCGCTCGGTGAAAAGTTTTGAATTTGCGCCAGCAAATCAAGGGGGCAATGGGGCGACCATTGTGAAGTTTAACTAACCTTTAAGAACCCTTACCTTTTGTAAGCAGACGATTTTAAAAAACTTCCGATACGTGGTATACTTTTTTTAGTTTTAAAAATGGAGGGGAAGTACGATGGCAAAAGAAATTACTGATAAAACTTTTTCAGAAGAAACCGATAAAGGCTTAGTCCTTATTGATTTTTGGGCAACTTGGTGTGGTCCATGTCGGATGCAAGCGCCGATCTTGGAACAATTAGCGAATGAATATGAGGAAGACGAATTGAAGATCGTGAAAATGGATGTGGATGAAAATCCTGAAACACCAGCTTCATTCGGGATCATGTCTATTCCAACTTTGTTGTTGAAAAAAGACGGCCAAGTCGTTGATAAAGCAATTGGGGTGCATACAAAAGATCAATTGAAAGCTTTAGTTGCGGAACATATGTAATAGAAGAAACGTTTTTGAAGCAATAGCCGAAAGTGGCTATTGCTTTTTTTATTTTGGGGACAAAGTCTTTGAAGAATGCCTTTGACGTTTCTAACTTCTACTCTTTGTTCCATGCACTGCTGTTGGGGTTCACTCAATTGCTAACGAGAAAAGTGAGAATGAACATTAAGAAAGCAGTCATTCTCCAGCAATGTTAGCAGATCAGAAAAAAAAGATTGACGCTGGTTATATCATTCGATAATATATCATTAAGTGATATAGCTAGTGGGACGGAGGAATCAAATGGATGAGGCATTGACAGATTCAACCTATTTGATTTTATTAGCGCTTTTAAAGCCGAAACATGGGTATCTCATCATGAAACAGATCCATGAGCTAAGCCAAGGGACGTTTGAGATTGGTCCCGCAACGATGTATACGATTTTAAAGAAGCTGACGAAAAAGGGGTGGATCGATTTAGAGGAGAGCGTTGACCGAAAAAAAATCTATCAGATTACACCAGAAGGAAGACAAGTTCTGGAGAAAGATATTCAACGGCGCAAATTATTTTACCAAATCGGAGAACAGGTTTTCGAAGCGTTAGGGGGAGAGCAAGATGGGCATCAATAAGAAATACCTTCTTTCACTTGGTGTAGCCTATTACCCAGAAAAGGAAATGGTTCGTCTGCAAAAACAAGCGTCGTCAGGGTGGCACTTTGTGAAGATGAATCGGTTAGGGTTTTTGAAGTTTATCAAAGGAGACCCAGAAACGACCAAATATGCAGTAGACTTTTTCGAAGGAGAGCCCTCTGAGATCGTTGATTACTTAGCGATGTATCAAGCAGGAGGCTGGACTTATATCAGCAACTATAAAGATCGCTATTTTTATTTTAAAGCGTCTCCTGACACACCTGCGATTTTCAGTGACCAAGAAAGCTATCAAGAACGGATCGATAATGAAACTCGGTATTTAATGAAAAAATCGATTCTACTTTCGGTGATCAGTTTAGTGATATTAGCAGCAATTTATTTTCTAATCCGTTATTTCAATATTCGCACAAATCCATTTTGGTCCTTTGGACTAGGTTTGATTACGGGGCTGGTGTTTATCCCGATTGGGGTAGGATTAACCACGATCCTGATGAAATTCTTATATAAAAATCGAGCAAGTTATTACAATGAACCAGAGAAACTGGCGAAGCGTCAACGAGTGATCCGCGATACCGTCATCTTGATGTTTGTCGGAGCGATCATTGGCGCCGGTATCGGCTTTTTCTTTAGTGATATATTTTATTAGACAGGGAAGGTGAGCATGTGTTAGAAGCAAAACAATTAGTAAAAACATTTGGCGATTATACAGCAGTCGATCAATTGTCCTTTACCATCAATGATGGACAGATCATGGGCTTGATTGGTCAAAATGGTGCTGGTAAAACGACGACATTCCGATTGATCTTGGATTTCTTGAAAGCTGATCAAGGGGAAGTATTGTGGGATGGCCACAAAATTAGTGAAAAAGAATACAATCTTATTGGTTATCTGCCAGAAGAACGCGGCTTGTTTCCAAAAGTAACGATTGAAGATCAATTGATCTATTTCGCGCGGTTACGAGGCAAGAAGAAAGAAGACATCGTACCAAAAATCGACTATTGGATGGACAAATTTAAAGTCAAAGGCAAGAAAACCGATAAAGTCAAATCGCTATCAAAAGGAAATCAGCAAAAAGTTCAGCTGATCTCAACGTTGATCCATGAACCAAAATTGGTGATTTTAGATGAACCATTTAGTGGGTTAGACCCCGTCAATGCAGAACTGTTGAAAAATGGGATCATTGAACTGAAAAAAAATGGCTCATGTGTCATTTTCTCCAGTCATAATATGGATAATGTGGAAAAAATCTGCGATCACTTGATTATGCTGCGGGATGGTCAAACCGTCTTAAACGGAAAAGTTCATGAAATTCGTGAATCCTTTGGGCGGACGAAAGTCTATTTAGAATCCAACTTGACGAAAGAACAGCTCTTGGCAGTGGCAGGTGTCGAGGAAGTTCTTGCCAGAGAAGATGGCAGCTATGATATTACGATTGCTGATCCTGCAGTAGGAAAAACCTTATTTGATTTAGCAACGGCGGATGGTTATATCCCTATGTTCAATCAACAACCGCCAACGTTAGAAGAAATCTTTAAGCGGAAGGCGGGAAAAATAAATGAGTAAGTTTTGGGTAATCGCATTAGATGTTTATAAAAAAAATATCAAATCAATTTCGTTTTTGATTATGATTCTCGTGCCATTTATTGCAACGGGGGCATTTTATCTCATTGGTTATTTTGCTGATGGTATGAACAGTGTCGACAAAATTGCCGTTTATGCGAATGAACCAGCCATTGCGCAGACCTTTGTGGACCAAAGCGGCGATGATTTTGAATTTGAAATTGTTGACAGCGAAGAACAAGGGCAGCAACAGATGGCAGACAAAGATGCTGATGCTTTGTTACTTATTACTGCTTCAGGGGATACGCTCCAAGGGGAATTACTAAGCGAGTCCTCAATGGGGCAAGCATTAGAGCTGACGATCCAACAGTTATTGACGGGGTTGCAGTCTTCCTATAGAGCTAGTGAGCTTGGCTTGACTGCTGAGCAAGTGGCAGTCCTTAGTGAAGTCGCACCGCTTGATCGTCAAAAAGTTTCCTTCGGTGAAGATGGCGAAATGACTTATGGGGAAGACAATACCGCGATGCAATCACTAGTAAGTATGATCGCAACAATCATCCTCTTTTTCTTTATCATTACTTACGCACAGATCATTGCACAAGAGATCGCTTCTGAAAAAGGAACACGCATCATGGAAGTCATTTTGTCTAGTACACGGGCGCAAATCCATTACTATGCCAAATTGACTGGTGTAATCATGGTTGCAGCGACCCAGCTAGTTGCTTATGTTGCGATTTTTGGCGGGAGCTATTTCTGGATCAAGGATAACCCAATGGTAAAAGACTTGTTGGCAAACTTTTCGACAGATGGCATTTTTGGTCCCTTCCTGGTGTTTGCGATCGTTTTCGTCTTCTTAGGAATTTTGATCTACTCGGTCTTGTCAGCCCTTTGCGGGTCGTTAGTGAACAAAGCAGAAGATACGGCGAAAGCCATCATTCCAGTAACATATCTTTCATTAGGCGGGTATATGCTTGGAATCGTGCTAGGCGGTATGGATCCTCATAACGTGGTCTTGCGAGTAACTTCCTATGTACCATTTTTATCTTCCTTCATTATGCCAGTACGGCTTGCTAATGATACAGTGGGTATCGGCGGTGCATTGATTTCAGTAGGGATTCTTGCTGTTACCACAATTGTCCTGATGCTGGTTTCTGCAAAAATGTACAAATCAAATGTCTTGATCTATAACGACAATGGCATTTTAGCAACGTTGAAACAATCACTAGTGTTAATGAAAAACGAGAAATAAGCAAAACGCCCGATCCTTTTCGTGATCGGGCGTTTTTTATTCGCTAAAATCTAGAAACAAGGGGCAAGACTTTAGAATTCCTGCACTAAAAAGTTGAAGATCGATTGCTCAGAAGGCAGCTTGTGAGCGGCTAGCTCAGGATGCCACTGAATGCCTAAAATCGGTGCGCCATAGGCAGTGGATTCAATGGCTTCAACGACACCATCAGGAGCGGTGGCAATCACGTTGAAATCATCCGCAACTGTTTTGACCGCTTGGTGATGAAAAGAATTGACGTGATAGGTTGTGCCTAAAAGAGCAGCCAAACGACTGTCTGCCTTGATTTTTACCCGATGTGTAGGGAATTGAAAGAACGTCGGCAATTGCACGTGTTTGATCGTTGGGTGATCGATCAAAGAGAGATCTTGGTACAAACTCCCGCCAAATGCGACATTGAGTAACTGCATGCCGCGGCAGATTCCAAAGATCGGTTTGTTTTGAGCCACTGCTTCTTTGATCAATGCCAATTCAAAGACATCACGATCAGGATGAATACCTTGAATCAAGGGATGAGGATCTTCGCCATAGTGAACAGGGGAGACATCGTGACCACCGGCTAACAAGAGTTTATCGATTTTGCTGATGTAAGTCGCAGCATCTTCCACGACACCCATTGGTAATAATAGGGGAATGCCTTGAGCTTGTTGGATATGGGTCACAAAATTTTTGGGTGTATAGGACAACCAATGTTCTGCTTCTTCAATCATTGGTCGTTCATTGGCAGCGATGCCGATAATGGGTTTCATTTGATCAAACCTTTCTACTAGTAAATGAATCGAAATGAATCGAAAAAGAAAAAAGGACACGAGGTCCTTTTTTCGATCACCTTCGCTTTATTTTTCGCGAATAACTTCGATTTTGTAGCCATCAGGATCTTTCACAAAATAGTAAGATGGAGAAGTCCCTGGTAGTCCTTTCAAGTCAGTGACGTCAAATCCGGCAGCTTGGTGCTTCTCATGAAGCGCTTCTAGATCATCGGTACTGATGGCGATGTGGCCATAGCCGTCGCCTAACTCATAGCCAGGATGGTCATAGTTATACGTCAACTCTAGCTCGTAATCATCACCAGGCAAAGTTAAGTAAACCAAAGTAAATTTATGTTCAGGAAAATCACGACGGCGAGATTCTTCAAAACCAAAGGCAGTTTGATAAAAATCTAGAGAAGCCGTTAAGTCTTTGACGCGGACACATGTGTGAGCCATTTTCATGGGTAAATCATCCTTTCGATCTTGATAGTTGTATGATAACATATTTTCTCTTTTTGTAACGAATAAAAGACAACCGAGCGTTATTTCCAGCTTGTCCAGACTATTGGCATAGGGTAAAATGGAAAGAAAGTGTTGGTGGAGGGAATCATGCCAGAAAAGGAAATTGTGTTCGGGGAAAAAGAAGCGGGAAAACCATACAAATCACGCTACGGGGCGTATGTCGTTCTTCCAAATGAAAAAAATGAAGTGATCTTGGTGCAAGCACCCAACGGCGCCTATTTTTTACCAGGCGGTGAAATTGAACCAAATGAAAGCAAAGAAGAAGCGATCCAGCGAGAATTAATAGAAGAACTTGGATTTGAAGGAGAGATCGCTGAGTATCTAGGGGAGGCAGTTGAATACTTCTATTCGCGCCATCGCGACACGTTTTACCATCACCCCGGCTATTTCTATTTAATGACCAAATGGAAAAAAGTCTGTGAACCGACAGAAGAAACCAATCAGTTGTCATGGCACACGCCAGAAGAAGCGATCCAACGATTGAAACGCGGCAGCCATAAATGGGCAGTTGAACAGTGGTTGGCAAAATAAAAAAGTCAGGCTTCCGATAAAATGGAAACCTGACTTTTTTTACACTTAGTTATTTGCTAAAACATACTTGTTGATTACTTCTGCCACACCATCTTCTTCGTTTGAAGCAGTTAGGACATCTGCGGCATTTTTCACGTTTTCAGTAGCATTGGCCATCGCCACACCGATACCAGCATATTCCACCATGGTTAAATCATTTTCATTATCGCCGATCGCCATGACTTCTTCTTGTTTGATGCCTAAGTGCTCCGCCAATTTTTTGACAGCAGCTCCTTTATGGGCTTGTTTATTTAGGACTTCCAAGAAGTAAGGAGCACTTTTAACCACATTGTAGTTGTCGGTCAAACTACTCGGCAATTGTGGGATGATCTGATCCAGTATTTCGGAATCATCGATCATCATCATTTTGATGATATTCAAGTCAGCAGTCATTTCTTCTGGTGTCCGATATTTCAATGGCATGTTGACTAAGAAGGCTTCATAAATCGTGTAAGGACTGATATCGCGGTTAGCGGTATACATGGTATCCTCAGTTTCTACATGAAGGTGAACCCCTAATTTTCTCGCAGTCATCTCAACAAAGAGATAGTCATCTTGGGACAAGCCGAATTCAGAGATGATCTCTTGATTTTTGGTTTTTTGAACCAAAGAGCCGTTGTAGGTAATCACGAAATCATTGTCCGTAAATAAGTCTAGTTCCTTCAATAAATCTTGGACACCAGTTAAGGGGCGTCCCGTACACAAAACGATGCGCACGCCTTGTGCTTCTGCGTCTTTTAATGCTTTGTAAACTGCTGGAGTGATCTTGCGGTCGTTGTTCAGCAGGGTGCCATCGATATCGATGGCGATCAGTTTGATACTCATAAGTTCCTCCTAGTGGCTTGGTTTGATCAAAGCACCATTGCGAATGTGCTTGGCAAACTCTTGATACGTCTCTCCAAATAAATCATAGTGATTTTGGATGTTGGGGTCAATCATTTCTTTTGGAAAATAAAAGCGTTGGTCACCTTGGGTTTGTCCTGCTAAGGCTGCAACAAGTTGACTGGCTTGGGATAATTCTACAAGGGAACCATCTTTTTCCTGTAATTCGATCTGTGTCCGATGCTTACCAGAAGTTGGTCGATAAAAATCATAAGGCAGATCGAAGCTTGAATTGATGGCAGTATAGTAGCGGGGATTGAAGCCGACTTTTTCCACCAGTCCCTGCATTTCTTCAATCATCGGCAACTGCGTCTCATCGTCAAAGCGAGCGGATTTTAGCGGTTTACGATTTAAGAACCGCTTGGCTAAATCGCTGAGGATCGGATCATTCTCTTCCGTCCATTGGGTAAAGTAGGTATTCAACACGCCATCGTCGAGTTTCAAGTATTCATCTAAAGTGAATTCTTGTTTTAAAAATGGGAGAAGCAGTTGCGAATGGCTTTGAAACATTTCCTGATCCACTTGATAAAGTTCTGCAGCACGATCCAGCAAGTGGGCTAAGATCACTTCCATCCCTCGAGAACTCGCATGGAAATAAACTTGCACATACATTTGGTAACGACTGACGATGTAGTCCTCCACAGCGTGCATGCCATTCATAGAAAAAGCAATACCGCCTTCGTACGGACGAATCACTCGTAAAATTCTGGTCAGATCAAACGTGCCGTATTCAGTGCCGGTAAAATAAGCATCGCGCAGCAAGTAGTCCATCCGATCAGCATCGATTTGACTGGAAATCATTTGAACGACTTGGGGATTTGGATAGGTTTTAGTGATGACACTTGCCACTTTCTCAGGAAATCCAGCCTCCACTCGGTTCAATATCTGATGAACTTCCGTTTCAGGAGAAGTGATGATCGCCACTGTGATGGCTTCATGGTCTGTATGGAAAATATGCTCAAAGGTGTGGGAGTATGGACCATGGCCCACATCATGAAGCAATGCTGCACACAAGGTCACTAAACGCTCCTTATCATCCCAGCCGTTCGGTCCAACTTTTTCAATCGAATAATTGCGTTGGAAAATATCGCAAATGCGGCGGCTGATTTCATAAACCCCCAAGGAGTGAGAAAAGCGGCTGTGTTCTGCTCCGTGAAAGGTGAAAGAAGCAGTCCCTAGTTGTTTGATTCGTCGCAAACGCTGCACTTCTTTGGAATTGATCAAGTCTAAAATCACTTGGTGCTGCACATGGACATAGTTGTGAACAGGGTCACGAAACACTTTTTCTATCGCTAAGGTTTGATATTTATATGGTAGGCTCATCGCTAAACTCCTTTATTGGTTGGTTTCGCTTTTCCATGCCAGCTAAGCGTTGCTGCATTTGTTCGCTAAGGTTATTCTCTGAAAGCCATTGATCCAGTGATTTAAGCGGATATAGAGATTGGTCTGTGATCAAGGAAAGCAGGGCTTTTTGCAAGCGGTCAATCACCTCTTGTGTGGTAAACTTACGGCCGAGGGCTGCTTCTAAAGTGGTCATGCTCGCAGGATTGACGGCTGGATAGCCATCTTTACCAAAGCGCTCTTTCAAACCTGCTTGGTAAAAACGACGAACGAGAGAACCGCGGGCTGGTTGGTCGCCATTGATGCTCAGATACATCATGACAGCCACGCCATCTTTGATCCGTCGTTGTGCTGTACCAGCAATTTTTTTTCCATCAATACTCAGGTCATAGGTGCCTGGGCAATACGAGTCAGCAATTTCATAAGCCAAAATCGTCCGCTCAGGAAAGGCGGTTTGCAACAATGTCGCCATCATTTCATAGGCTGCATCCGTAGTGGCAGCCAAATGTTTAGGGAAAATGAGGGAGACATTCAAAATACCGGCATCATTGATGACCCCAAGCCCGCCTGAGTTGCGGATGATCGAGGCATAGCCAGCTTCTTTCAAAACCTGCAGACCAGCTGTCAAAAAAGGCAACCTGGTATCTTTCATTCCTAAAATCATCGTATCGGACAACTGCCAAAAATGACAATAAACTTGTTCCTGTTTGCCAGCAGCTTCGGTGGCAACATCGGTGAAGGCAAATGGCTCATAAGGATTGTGGATACGTGGTAAGGTTTGATCCATTATATAGATAGTCAAATCGGTTAAACTCCTTTAAAAATACCTGTTATCCTTATTATATACGATTCTTGGAAAATTACTTGGAGAAAAGAATGAAAACTTGCTTTTGTTTTCGCTTTTTTATTTTCAATGAAGAAATAGACCAAGGAGAATCAACTGAAATGATTGACAAACGAATGAAAAAAAGCAAGAATGAAACTGAAATCTTCAAAGGAGGCACACGTACATGCAAGAATTATCAAAAGGAATCCCAATCTCGATTCATTTAACAACCAATGTACGACAAGCAGGGGAAACAGAGAACTTTCTGTTTGATCTGCAAGGACAAGCAGTCAAGATCGGTGATACCTTATATATCCGTTACAAAGAGATCCAGCCAGACGGTACCGACGTTCCCGTCACGATGAAAATCATGCCAGACGGATTGATTCAATTGATTCGCTCAGGGGAAATGCGCATGCGCTTGAAATTTTCTTATAAGGAACGTTTAGAGACGAGCTACCAAACCCCGTATGGCTTGATGATGTTCCACACCTTCACCAATCATTTGCACGTTAGCTTGAAAGACCGTCCATATTCGGGAAAGATCGATATCGATTATGACTTGTTCATGGCTGCTGACAAAGTCGGCGAATACAAACTATCTTTAGAATTTACCGCTTGATCAAAGGGAAATTGAAAGAAAAAATTGCAATTTGAGGCGTAATTTTGTATGATTAGGAGTAGACTGTGAAAGGACGTGTCCCGTTTGGAAATTAATGTATTTGAAAGTGTAAATAAAAACGAATTGTCGATGATTGAAGTTGCCCATGCGATTTTAGAGCAGCGCGGTGACGTGATGGATTTTTCTGATTTGGTCAACCAAATTCAAAACTATCTTGAAACTTCAGACAGCGAGATTCGTGATTCATTGGCGCAGTTTTATACAGACTTGAATATCGACGGTAGTTTTATTTCTTTAGGCGACAATCGTTGGGGCTTACGTTCATGGTACGCCATTGATTCGATCGATGAAGAAGTCAACCATGGCATCGAAGACGAGGATGAAGATACACCACGTCGTCGCAAACGTAAAAAAGTCAATGCCTTTATCAACGATGATGAAGACGCAATCGATTATAACGATGATGATCCTGAGGATACTGATTTGTCAGATGACGAAGAAGATGATCTCTTTGATGATGATGATGACGAGGATGAAGAAATCTCGGCATACAATTCAGACTTGCAAGAAATCGGCGCCGACAATAGCACCGATGATGAAGAAGAATTACCTGACAGCATTGAGGAAGATCTAACCATTATCGATGACGATGATGAAGATGATTTTGCGGATGAAGAGGAAGAAGAGGAGTAATCCTCTTCTTTTTTTCGCCTTTGGGCTGCAAGCAGCTTTTAATCGCTGAAGGACGATTTCGTCTTCTTACATAGATACAAATAAAAAAAGGAACCGCATCAGCGGTCCCTAAGTGCTTTTGAATTATTGATTTGAATCGAGTATACTTGTAACGAAAAGAAAAAACGCGCCTTGAGGGAATCGAACCCCCGTCTCAAGAACCGGAATCTTACGTGATATCCACTACACTAAAGGCGCGAAGCACAAATATTAGTTTAACCAATTTCAGTGAAAAAAACAAGAGGTAGAATGATGAAATTTCAACAGCAATTTTCACAACAACAAAAACAGACGCAAAAGCTTGCTATGACGCAGAAATTACAGCAATCAATCCTAGTGCTGCAATTTTCTGCAGACGAATTATTGTCCTTCATAGATAACCAAGCATTAGAAAATCCATTGATTGATCTGGGGGAATATGATTCGCCCATCACACCAAGCAAGAGCAGCGGCTCATCAGAACAATTGATGGATTATTTAAGCCAGATCCCTGACCAGCATACGTCTTTATTCGAATACCTCATCGATCAAGTGCATTTAAACTACCGAGATACCTTCTTGCGGACGATCGTTTTATTTTTAGTCGAGTACATTGATTTAAACGGCTTTTTGACGATTGACTTGGAAGAATCTGGAAAGCTTGTTGGTGGGACCCCGATCCAAATGCTCGATGCCTTGACCTTGATCCAGCAGCTAGATCCAGCAGGCGTCGGTGCCCGTGATCTAAGAGAGTGTTTGATGCTGCAAACGGAAAGAGATGACTATGCGCCGCCAATGGCCTATCTCATTTTAGAAGAATTTTTTACGGAAATGGCAGAGCGCAAGTGGGACAAAATCAGCAAAGCGCTGCAGATTCCCTTAACTGAGATCCAAAAGGTCTTTGATTATGTTCAAACATTGACCCCCACACCAGGGGCTGCGTTTGGGTCAACGGATGGGCTTTACATCGTTCCTGACCTGCGAGTGACGGTTGAAAAAGGACAACCGATCGTGAAATCAAACAAACGCGCCTTACCAGAGGTTCGCTTTCAGCAGCAGTACTTTGACCAATTGAAGCAAAGCGGTGATCCGGAGGTCTTAAGTTATTTAGACAATAAAGCCCAAGAGTTCGAGTGGCTAAAGAAGACCTTGCAACAACGAGGCGATACCATCTATCGTGTAGGCGTGCAGATCGTTGCACGGCAAAAGGAGTTTTTCACTCAACCAGATCGTCCATTAAAGCCATTGGTTTTAAGAGAAGTTGCCGAAGAGTTAGGGATTCATGAATCAACGGTCAGCCGGGCAGTCAATGGGAAATACTTGGAGACCTCCTTTGGGGTGTTTGAATTAAAACTATTCTTTGGACAGAAAGTTTCGACGCAAGAAAGCGGTGATGACCTGACGACGGCATCGATCAAACAGCAGCTAAAAGCACTGATCGATGAAGAAAATAAAAACAAACCATTGTCAGACCAAAAGTTGACAGATGCCCTCAAAGCCCAAGGCATCGATATTTCTAGACGAACGGTGGCAAAGTATCGTGAAGCCATGAATATCCCTGGTTCTTCCAAGCGGAAACGATTCGAGTAAAGCAAAACTTACTATTAACGATGAGTAGGGAAGGCAGCAAAGCCTTTCCTTTTTTTATCGATCCTTTCCTCATTTTCATTTTTGACGATTTTATGAAAAGCAAGATTTTGTGACTGAAATAGTTGCGTATCAAGGCGATAAGTGCTACTATTATTGGTGTAGGAAACAGATTTAAATTTTTTTTGCAATCGATGGGTCATTTTAAGTCATTGTAGGACGAAAATTGTCCAACGGGAGGATATAAAATGCTCGATGAATTAAAATTGATTGAGGCAATCACCCCGGATATTCTCGCTGTACTCCAAGAACGTTACCGTATCTTAAGAAATATTTATTGGATGCAGCCCGTTGGCCGCCGGACACTTTCGGAAAGTTTATCAATGACGGAACGCGTGTTGAGGACGGAAACAGATATCCTTAAAAAGCTAAAACTGATCGACTCTTCAAAAAGCGGCATGCAATTGACCGCCTATGGAGAAGAAGTGTACACAAAGATCGGTGCACTGATGGATCAGCTGTTCGGAATGCACCAAATCGAAAAACGATTATCAGAGACCTTTGGCATCGAACGTTGTTTGATTGCGAGCGGCGATGGTGATCGACAACCGAAAGTGATTGCTGAATTTGGTCAGTTGCTGAATGAATCGTTGGATCTCTTATTGCCAGAAGGCAAAAACACCATCGCAGTGATGGGAGGGACGACAATGGCGAAAGTTGCCGAGGAATTGGGCAATTTGGAAACCGCCAAACGTCATAACTTGTTTGTTCCAGCCCGTGGCGGTATCGGAGAATCAGTCAACGTGCAAGCAAATTCAGTCAGCTCAGTAATGGCGATGCAGACAAATGGCGATTATCGCTCCTTGTTTGTACCAGAACAATTAAGCATGAACACCTACGAGTTTCTCTTGAAAGAACCCGCCATCGTTGATGTCTTAAACTTGATAAGTCAAGCAAATTGTGTTATTCATAGTATTGGACGGGCGTTGCATATGGCGGCTCGAAGAAAAATGTCAGAACAAGAAATTCTGATGTTGAAACAAAAAAATGCAGTTGCAGAATCCTTTGGGTATTTCTTTAACGAAGCAGGTGAGGTCGTTTACAAAGTTCCTCGCATCGGACTTCAATTAAAAGATTTGCAAAAAGTCCCAATCATTTTTGCGGTCGCTGGCGGACAATCAAAAGCCAAAGCGGTCAATGCATACATGAAAAATGCACCAAAACAAACCTGGCTCATCACCGATGAAGCTTGCGCAAATGAGATTTTAAAAGGGGCAACCCTTTAAAATAAATATTTTTATGATTTTCATAAGGAGGAAATCTTAAATGACAGTTAAAGTAGGTATTAATGGATTTGGACGTATCGGACGCTTAGCATTTCGTCGTATCCAAGAAGTAGAAGGAATCGAAGTTGTGGCTATCAATGACTTAACAGACGCTAAAATGTTAGCTCACTTGTTAAAATATGATACAACACAAGGACGTTTCAACGGTACAGTTGAAGTTCACGAAGGTTCATTCAATGTGAACGGAAACGAAATCAAAGTTTTAGCTAACCGCAACCCTGAAGAATTGCCTTGGGGCGAATTAGGTGTTGAAATCGTGTTAGAATGTACTGGATTCTTCACTTCTAAAGCAGCTGCTGAAAAACATTTAACAGCTGGTGCAAAACGTGTAGTTATCTCAGCTCCTGGTGGAAACGATGTTCCAACAATCGTTTACAACACAAACCATGAAACTTTAACAGGTGAAGAAACAGTTATCTCTGGTGCTTCATGTACAACAAACTGTTTAGCTCCTATGGCGAAAACATTGAACGACAAATTTGGTGTGATTGAAGGATTAATGACTACAATCCACGCTTACACAGGTGACCAAATGACTCTAGACGGACCACACCCTAAAGGTGACTTCCGCCGTGCCCGTGCTGCTGCTGCAAACATCGTGCCTAACTCAACTGGTGCTGCTAAAGCGATCGGCTTAGTAATCCCAGAATTGAACGGCAAATTAGATGGTGCTGCTCAACGTGTTCCTGTTGCAACTGGTTCATTAACTGAATTAGTTACTGTTCTTGACAAAGAAGTAACTGTTGATGAAATCAATGCAGCAATGAAAGAAGCTTCAAACGAATCTTACGGTTACAACACAGACGAAATCGTTTCTTCTGATATCGTTGGTATGACTTACGGTTCATTATTTGATGCAACTCAAACAAAAGTTATGACTGTTGGCGACAAACAATTAGTTAAAACTGTTGCTTGGTACGACAATGAAATGTCATACACTGCACAATTAGTACGTACTTTAGAATACTTCGCTAACCTATAAGAGTTGCGAACGACTTTAATTTAAACCATCGCAAGAGAAAGCGGGGAAGCATCGCGCTTCTCCGCTTTTTTTAACAATTATGCTAGGAGGAATCTGTTCATGGCGAAAATGACAGTTCAAGATATCGATTTAAAAGATAAAAAAGTTCTTGTACGTGTGGACTTCAACGTTCCATTGAAAGATGGAGTGATCGGAGACGATACACGGATCAAAGCAGCATTACCAACAATCAATTATGTTATCGAAAACGGCGGAAAAGCAATTCTTTTCTCACACTTAGGTCGTGTGAAAGAAGAAGCAGATAAAGCTGGAAAATCTTTAGCGCCAGTTGCGAAACGTCTAGGCGAATTGTTAGGCAAAGAAGTAACTTTCGTGGATGAAACCCGTGGCGAAAAATTAGAAGCAGCGATCAACAACATGCAAGATGGCGATGTCGTTGTTTTTGAAAACACTCGTTTCGAAGACATCGATGGCAAAAAAGAAAGCAAAAACGATCCTGAACTAGGTAAATACTGGGCTTCTTTAGGCGATGTTTTTGTAAATGATGCCTTTGGTACCGCACACCGCGCACACGCTTCAAACGTAGGGATCGCTTCAACAGGTATCCCAACAGTTGCTGGTTTCTTAATGGAAAAAGAAATCAAATTCATCGGTGAAGCAGTCGAAGAACCAAAACGTCCAATGATCGCGATTCTTGGTGGAGCAAAAGTATCTGACAAAATCGGCGTAATCGAAAACTTGATTCCTAAAGCAGACAAAATCTTGATCGGCGGCGGAATGACGTATACGTTCTACAAAGCAAAAGGTATGGAAATCGGTAATTCTCTTGTGGAAGCAGACAAAGTAGAATTAGCAAAAGAATTGATCGAAAAAGCTGGCGATAAATTAGTATTACCAGTTGATTCAATCACTGCTGCTGAATTTTCAAATGATGTCCCAACAGAAGAACATACTGGTGATGTTCCTGAAGGACAAATGGGCTTAGATATCGGACCTGAAACTATCGCTTTGTTTGCTGAAACATTAAAAGGCGCAAAAACAGTTGTTTGGAACGGACCTATGGGTGTGTTTGAAATGTCTAACTTCGCAAACGGTACGATCGGTGTTTGTGAAGCAATTGCCAACCTTGAAGATGCAACAACGATCATCGGTGGCGGTGACTCTGCAGCTGCAGCAGAACAATTAGGTTTTGCTGACAAATTTACCCACATCTCAACAGGTGGCGGTGCCAGCCTTGAATTGCTAGAAGGAAAAACACTTCCTGGCCTAGCTGCGATCAACGATAAATAATCAATGACAAGCCGTGCAAAGGATCTCCTTTGCACGCTTGATAACGAAAAGGAGTGCCAGAACATGCGCAAACCAATTATTGCCGGAAACTGGAAAATGAACAAAACTGCGAAAGAAGCAAAAGAATTTGCTGAAGCAGTCAAAACAAAAATTCCTAGCAACGATACAGTTGACTCTGTGATCGGTTCGCCAGCTTTATTCTTAGAAACATTAGTGAATGCTGCTGAAGGAACAGAATTAAAAATTGCTGCTCAAAACAGTTACTGGGAAAATGAAGGTGCCTTTACTGGCGAAACTTCACCAGCAGCTTTAGCAGATCTAGGTGTTGACTATGTCATCATTGGCCATTCAGAACGTCGTGAATACTTCCATGAGACAGATGAAGACATCAACAAAAAAGCCAAAGCAATCTTTGCAAACGGCATGATCCCAATCCTATGCTGTGGTGAATCTTTAGAAACCTATGAAGCTGGCAAAACAGCGGAGTGGATCGAAGGACAAATCACTGCTGGCTTAGACGGTTTAACAGACGGTCAAGTAAGTAATCTTGTGATTGCTTACGAACCAATCTGGGCGATCGGTACTGGTAAATCAGCGGATGCAAACATCGCAGACGAAATTTGTGGCGTTGTCCGCAAAACCGTTGAAAAATTATACGGCAAAGAAGTTTCAGACAGCGTACGTATCCAATACGGCGGCTCTGTAAAACCTGAAAACATTGCTGAATATATGGCAAAAGAAAATGTTGACGGAGCATTAGTTGGCGGCGCAAGCTTGCAAGCTGATTCATTCCTAGCATTATTAGATGCTGTAAAATAATTTCATTTTCATGAAAATAACATTTGCAGAATCGTCATTTTTTCACTACAATTAAGTTGTTCGCAAGGGGCATTCCCCTTAAGATAAAACAAACTCAAAGGAGAGACAAAACATGTCAATTATTACTGATGTTTACGCACGCGAAGTCTTAGACTCACGTGGTAACCCAACTATCGAAGTAGAAGTCTACACAGAATCAGGTGCTTTCGGCCGCGGAATGGTTCCTTCAGGAGCTTCAACAGGTGAACACGAAGCAGTTGAATTACGTGATGGCGACAAAGCTCGTTATGGCGGTAAAGGTGTAACGAAAGCAGTTGACAATGTAAATAACATCATTGCAGAAGCTATCATCGGCTACGATGTACGTGACCAAATGGCTATCGATAAAGCAATGATCGCTTTAGACGGAACTCCTAACAAAGGCAAATTAGGCGCAAACGCGATTCTTGGTGTTTCTATCGCTGTTGCTCGTGCAGCTGCTGATTACCTAGAAGTACCTTTATACCACTACTTAGGCGGATTCAATACAAAAGTATTGCCAACTCCTATGATGAACATCATCAACGGTGGTTCTCACTCTGACGCACCAATCGCTTTCCAAGAATTCATGATCTTGCCTGTAGGCGCACCTACATTCAAAGAAGGCTTACGTTGGGGTACTGAAGTATTCCACGCTTTGAAATCAATCTTGTCTAAACGTGGTTTAGAAACTTCAGTAGGTGACGAAGGTGGTTTCGCTCCTCGTTTTGAAGGAACTGAAGACGGTGTTGAAACAATCTTAGAAGCAATCAAAGCTGCTGGTTTAGAACCAGGTAAAGACGTATACCTAGGATTTGACTGTGCATCATCAGAATTCTACGAAAACGGTGTTTACGACTACTCTAAATTTGAAGGCGAAAACGGCGTAAAACGTACTGCTGCTGAACAAGTTGACTACTTAGAAGAATTAGTTAACAAATACCCAATCATCACTATCGAAGACGGTATGGATGAAAACGACTGGGATGGTTGGAAACTATTAACTGAACGCTTAGGCGACAAAGTTCAATTAGTAGGGGATGACTTGTTCGTTACAAATACTGAAATCCTTGAAAAAGGAATCAAAAACGGTATCGGTAACTCAATCCTTATCAAAGTTAACCAAATCGGTACATTGACTGAAACATTCAATGCTATCGAAATGGCGAAAGAAGCTGGTTACACTGCAGTCGTTTCTCACCGTTCAGGTGAAACAGAAGATTCAACAATCTCTGATATCGCAGTTGCAACAAACGCTGGCCAAATCAAAACTGGTTCTCTTTCACGTACTGACCGTATTGCAAAATACAACCAATTACTACGTATCGAAGACCAACTTGGTGAAGTTGCAGAATACAAAGGTCTAAAAAGCTTCTATAACTTGAAAAACAAATAGTCTCAAAGTAGCTTAAACAGGTATACCAATTTTGTAAATCTTCTAGATTTTATAAAAAAGTGGTTCTGTTTAGCAATACTAAAAGATTTGTTAATACCTCTTTCCATGTTTTTAATAACATGGAAGGGGTATTTTTTTATGGATTATGAAACATTATTTAAAGAATATTTGTTAGATTTAAAACTAAAGAATTTTTCTAAGAGGACTTTAGAATCATACAATTTTCAAAAAAATAAATTTATCAGATTTTATAAAAAAGAAATAAATACAAATGTAGATATTTTAAAAGTCACAAGTTATGACTACAAATTGTTTATCTCATATATGTTAGATTGCGAATATAAAGCAACATATATCAACACTATTCTGAAAGCTCAAAGAGCATTTTGGAATTATTTAGTAGATGAAGATATTGTAAAAGTTAGCCCATTAGCTAAAATTAAAAATCTAAAAGAAACAAAAGTAATGCTAACAACTTTCGATGATAATGAAATCAAGAGAATGCTCAATGTTTGGAAATTTAGTGATTATTTAAGTGCAAGGAATAAGTGTATAATAGCAGTTCTTGCAGATACAGGGATTAGAGCATCAGAATTGTTAAATATAAAAGATAGTGATTTAAGTAGTCAGCACATAAGAATTTATGGAAAAGGCGATAAATGGCGAGTTGTTCCGATTTCTGATGAATTGGATTATTTTATTACTAAGTATAAAAGAATAAGGGATAACCACTTTAAACACATCAGAAATCGCAACAATAAAGAAAGAAAAATCGCTGAAAATTTATTTTTAAATAAAACTGGTGCTGAGATTAAAACAGTTGCTAATCTACAAACAATGATTAAAGAAACAGCAATTAAAGCTAATGTAAGAGAATCAGTCAGAGCTAGTCCACACACTTTTCGACATTATTGGACTGTAAAAAACTTAAATCTAGGGCAAGATATATTTACAATAAGTAGAATTTTAGGTCATTCTAAACTCGACACAACAAAAATATATATTAGCAGTATTACTGATGAACAATTAATAACTAAAGCAAAACAAACAAGCCCTTTGTCAGATATACTTTAAAAGCTCTGACAAGCGATTTAAGAGTGTTTAAATAATAAATAGTATAAATAGTTAAAAGCAATCTAAAGTCTATTAGATTGCTTTATTTGTGTATTTATTTATTTTCGAGTCTAATTATTAAGAAATTCTTAAGATTGATAAAAATGACAAAAAATATTTTATAGTATATAACTTTTATACTCAATCATATCGCAAAAATTAAAAATACTTATATATCAACAATGTTGATGTATCAATGATTGACAGTTTAAATTTTATGGTATATTTTGTGCATCAACAAAATATAAAAAAAGTCAATATTTAAATTTGACTTTATTTTTAAATATGCTATAACTGTAGATGTAACAGACAAAAGTATTGTATTTATACAGATACAAAAATAAAAAAGGGGGTAATTAACTTGAAATATAAGGAAAAAGAAGATGCTTTAAGACAAGAGTTGTTAGATTTAACAGGTAAAAAAGGAGTAAAGCAGTCTTTTATAGTAAATAATTGTAATATCTCTAAACAACATTTAAACAACTATTTAAAAAAAGGTTACAACATCAGTGATAGTAAGCAAAAAGAGTTAAAAAAATTTCTTAAAAATTATTATATCTAATTAAATACAAAAACAAAATCAAAAGGAAGGTAAATATCATGAAAAATAAGGAAATTAAGCAATTAAAAGAGTTGGGATTAGATAGTGAACAAATAGAAATATATTATGCTTTAGTAAGTGATTTAAGTCGAAGACATACATCTGAACAATCTGAAGCATTAGCATTATATATTGTTTTAAGAGCTAATGCTATAACTAATTCTATTTTTGACAAGGATTTTTAATAAAAATTTTCAAAATAAATATTGTATCTAAAATAATATAAAAATGGAGTGATTGGAATGTCGACAAAAAGACAAGAAGAACAATTATTTAATCAATTAATATTCAGTAATGAAGAAAAATGGGCAATAGAAACATTGAGAGATTTAATCAGCAACCATGAAACATGCAAAAACAGCTACTTCTGGAGTTCAAGCTTGAGTGCAAATGGTAGAAGAGCAACAGAGCAAAGATATAGTAGGTATGAAGAGTTTAATTTAGAAAATGGTGGATTGTTAGTAGTTAAACAGAATCTAAGCCAATCATGCAGACATACTTATTACAGCATGAATATCTATATTAAAGATAATGATATTGAAATTAGAAATATGAATTTAAAAACACTCAATTCATTATTAAAACAATACTTAACATACAGTTTAGAATCACAATCAGTAACACTTTAAAAAATTTAAAAACAATTATTGTATTTAATAGAATACAAAATAATAAAAAGGACGGTAATAAATCATGAAAAAAATTATTGAAGGTAAACTATACAACACAGAGACAGCAACATTAATAGCAGAATATCGAAAAGGAAACAGGTCTGACTTTTATGGGATTGAAGAAGAAGTATATAAAACTAAAAAAGGTCAATACTTTATGTATTTTTGGGGCGGAGGCTGTTCTAAATACAGAGAAGAAGTAACATCTCAAACATATTCTGACAATGAAGGAATAAAGCTAATAACTGAAGAAGAAGCGAAGGAATTTGCAATGGAAAATTTAGATGCTGAAGATTTTGAAGAAATTTTTGGTGAAGTTGAAGAAGGTTGATTTTAAAGGTTTTTAGGTAGTTAGATATTAAGTTATCTAACTATCAATAAAGTTTTTAAAACTTAAAAAATGACAGAAGGGAGTGTAAACATGCAAGTATATTTAGATAATCAACAATTTAACAAAAAGCCTGAAAATCAGGAAATCGGTATAATCACTAACAAGATATACAAACAAAAAGCAGATTTAGATTTAAGAGATTTGGCTGAAGAAATAGCTGAAAAAGGCAGAACAGTAATGTTAGCAACTTATATAGCTAATTTAAAGCAATCAGAATTAGAGCAACAATCATTGCTAATGCTAGATTTTGATAACACCGATTTAAGTAATCAATTTACTTTAGAGCAAGCACTTAATGATAAATTTATAAAAGATAATGCTTGCTTCATCTATCGAACATTTAGCGATTCTAAGCTTGTTGATAAGTTTAGAGTAGTATTTGCATTAGATAGTGCATTAGAAAGCACAGAAGAAGTGACAAGAGCTTATAAAACACTATTAGCTAAATATACCCAAGCTGACAGACACACAAGTAACCCTAATCGCCTGTTTTTTGGCAGTAATAATGGATTTATAGAATTAAATTTTGAAAATAGACTGAAGAAAGCTGAAGTAATAAAAGAAAAAGTAGAAAAGGTAAAGAGATATGAAGTAAATATACCTAAAGACTTTAAAATCATTGATAATACTTATGTTTATGAGTTAATTAAGGATAAAAAATTTAAGCAAGCTAAAGAGATAATAGCTATTAAATACAGTAATTCTAATGTTTTGAATAATCAATTTAAGAATGAAACAAGTGTAAATCATTTCTTCAAAACTGAAGTGGACATGTTAGAATTCCTTGATTTATCAACTAAAAAGTCATTTAATTGCATTGTTTTTGAAGATAATAAGCCATCTGCAGGAGTTTACATTTCTGAAACAGAAACACAGATTTATCATAATTTTGCTAATAATTATCGAGCTGATTTAGTAAGATTAATTGCTAAATTAGCTGATATAACAGCTTTTGAGGCTATCGAGTTATTAATGTATCTAACAGATAGTAGTTTAATCACTGACACTTTGATACAAAGACAAATTAGAACTGTTGATTATTTAATTAGTAATTTAGAAAACCCTGATTTATCAACTCTTTATCCAACTAGTTATAAATTTTTAAGCAGAAATTTGGAAGAGATAACATCGATGCTAAAAATTGTATCTGAATATAAATATATAGACAGCAATGGTAATGTTAAGATAATGAGCTATTTAACAGTTGATTCTTTAACTAAACAAATCAATCACAGAGTCAAACATAAAAATGTAAGCAAAGAAACAGTAGTTAAATGTATGTATTTACTAACTTTGACAGATATTTTAATCAAAGAAAAAATAGAAAATGTGGATAAGCAATTATTGGAAAACATTGATAAATCAAGAGTTAAGAGTAATAACGAAACAGATTTAAAAAGATATAAAAGATACCCAAATTTTTTAAGCATTACTGATAATGCAGATTTAGAAACTGTTGAAAGCATTCTAAAAGAATTAAATTCTAAGCAATTCACAGTTGAAGGAAGTCTAAATTTTGAGTGGTTATATACTAACTATAGTAAAGAAATAGCATTGAAAGTATTTCCCCAAAAATTTGATTCTGGAGTTAAAAATATCAATGATAAGTTGGTTATTAGTCAAGATTCAATTAACAAAATAGAAGCAATAATGAGTGTAATACATACTTATCTAATAGAAAATGATACAAATTATATTAAAAATTCAACATTAGTAGAATTATTGAAAGAAAATAAATTTCCAAAAGTCCAAAAGAATCTAACAAAGTTTAGAAATAAAGTAGTCTTAGAATACAGCAATTATTATTCACAAGATTTAGCTTTTGATAAAATATCTAAAGAATTAAAAGAGCAGTTAGATATTGATAAATCAGAAGTAATTAAAGGTAATGTATTTTATTTAAAATAAAAATGAAAGGAGAGTACTGATTTAACAGTATTCTTTTTTATTTGCTATCTATTTATTCAATACATAAGATTAAGTAATATACTACATAAATTAATCATTATCAATGTAAGATAAATACTGATATATCAACAATATCTTTACTTTAATTGCTTCTTACCCCCCCTATATATAATATAAATATTATATATAGGGGGGGTATAAAAGGTTATCATTGATATATCAAGCTTTAAAGCACTTATTTTTCTAAATTTAAGGATTGAGTATTAGCAAGCAGAGCTTGCTTACTTATATAGATGTTTTAGATTTAGTCAAATATGTAAAATTTGCTCTCTGTTAAAATCTATTCAAAACCTTGATATATCAATACTTATTGACTATCTATCATTAGATATTTAAATTATTCAAGACAAAAAACACCTTAAATTTGAAAGTTAGTGTAGAATTACCCATATTTATTTTTTAAATGAGTTTGAGAGGTATTTTTTTTTAAATATATGCTTAAAACCTTGAT